>Ga0210384_10001334_pt1 | contig 33998 bp, 33 predicted proteins | sample IncBWH2MmetaG_FD_160574 | JGI IMG/M metagenome (GOLD analysis project Ga0210384, IMG submission 160574) | Forest soil microbial communities from Barre Woods Harvard Forest LTER site, Petersham, Massachusetts, United States - Inc-BW-H-2-M | ecosystem: Environmental > Terrestrial > Soil >...
GAAGGTCAGCGGAAGTGGGATGCGGGTCGCACTCTGTGCGGCGCGCGGGCGGCACCCAGACAACAATTAACACCCGCCGCAATGAGCGGCGTGTCACGTTTGGCGTGGTGTCGGCTTGCGCTCCCCAAGGCCCCGAAAATGGCATTTACTGCAGTCCGGGGAACGTGCCCCGATGCGCCGGCGCCTCTGTCAGGACGCGGATCGGTGTAGTCTGCGGCACCTGACGCCAGCTGTTGGAGGTTGATCAGCATGAGAAGGGTGCTTGCGGTGATCCTGGCGATCTCTCCTTCTATATCCACCCTGGGAGCCGCCGCCGCGGTGACTGAAAACCCACTGCTGCAGCCGAGCACGCTGCCTTATCAGATGCCGCCCTTCGATCGCATCCGCGTGGGCGACTACGCGCCGGCGTTCGCGGCGGCCATGCAGGCGCAGTTACGTGCAGTCGCCGCCATCGCCCACGACCCACGCCCGCCGGACTTTCAGAACACCATCGTGGCTCTCGAGCGTTCCGGGCAGCTGTTGCTGCGGGTGGGTTTCATTTTCGATGAGCTCAATTCCAACAACACCAGTCCCGCCATGCAGGCGATCGATACGGAGCTCGCGGTAAAGCGCAGCGCGCACAGGGACGCGGTCTACCTGGATCATGCGCTGTGGCAGCGGGTTGCGGCCGTGTACGCGAAGCGCGCGAGTCTGAAGCTCGATCCTGAGTCCCTGCAGCTGCTGTTGCGTTGTCACGCGCGCTTCGTGCGCGCGGGCGCACGGCTGGGAGCCGCGGAGCAGGCGCGCCTGCGGGAGCTGAATGCGAAGATCGCTGCGCTCACGACCCAATTCGGCCAAAACCTCCTGAAGGCGACCACGGATGGTGCGGTGGCGGTCGACAGGGTGACGGATCTGGACGGCTTGTCCGCCGCGCAGCTGAGCGCGGCTGCCGAGGCGGCGCAGGCGCGTGGGCTCAAAGGTCAATGGCTGATTGCGCTCGAGAACACCACCCAGCAGTCAGTGCTGTCCCAGCTCACCAACCGCGCGCTGCGCGAGCGTATTTACCGCGCCTCGGTACAGCGCTGCCTCGGGGGTGACGCCGATAACACCCGGCTCCTGACCGACATCGTCAGAGCGCGCGCCGAGCGCGCCGCACTCCTGGGTTACCCGAGTCACGCCGCCTACATGCTCGAGGACGAGTCGGCGGGGACGCCGGCGGCCGCGCGCGCCATGCTGACTCAGGTCGTGCCAGCGGCACTGGCGCGGGCGCGCGCCGAAGCGGCCGAGCAGCAGAAAGTGATCGACGCACAGGCCGCCGCTCACGGCAGCGCCTCCTTCACGCTGCAGCCGTGGGACTGGCAGTTCTACTCGGAAGCGGTACGCAAGGCGCACTACGAGTTCGACGCGGCACAGGTCGCACCTTACTTCGAGCTCGACCACGTGGTGCAGGACGGGGTGTTCTACGCGGCGCATGAGCTTTACGGGCTGACGTTCAAGGAGCGCAAGGACCTGCCGGTCTACCGCCCCGAGGTACGGGTCTTCGAGGTGTTCGATGCCGACGGCAGCGGCCTGGCGTTGTTCATTGCCGACTACTTCGCCCGCGACAACAAGCAGGGCGGCGCGTGGATGAATGCCTACGTGGAGCAGTCGCGGCTCCTGGGCCTGAAGGCGGTGGTGTCGAACAATCTCAACATCCCCAGGCCCGCGCCCGGTCAGCCGGTGCTGCTGAGCTTCGATGAGGTGACGGCGCTTTTCCACGAGTTCGGTCACGCCCTGCACGGGATGCTTTCGAACGTGAACTATCCGTCGCTCTCCGGCACGGAGACGCCACAGGACTTTGTCGAATACCCGTCGCAGTACAACGAGATGTGGGCGCGCGAGCCGCAAGTGCTCGCGCACTTCGCACATCACTACCAGAGCGGTGAGCCGATGCCTCCGCAACTGCTGGCCAAAGTGCTCGCGGCGCAACAGTTCAATGAGGGCTATGCAACGACGGAGTACGTGGCCGCGGCGCTTCTGGATCTGTCCTGGTATGGGCTGCGTGCCGCGCAGGTACCGGCGCCGGCCGGGGTGCCCGGCTTTGAGAGCGCGGCGCTCAAGACGGCGGGCGTGGACTACGCGCCCGTTCCGCCGCGCTACCACTCGACCTACTTCCATCACATTTTCGATGACGATTATTCCGCCGGTTATTACGCTTACTTCTGGAGCGAAGTGTTCGCACGCGACACGGGCGCCTGGCTGCATGCACACGGCGGACTCACGCGTGCCAACGGCGATTACCTTCGCAACACGGTGCTGTCGCGCGGCCGGACCGCGGAGCCGATGCAGCTGTTCCGCAACTTTTACGGCCGCGGACCGGAGATCGGTCCATTGCTGGAGTATCGCGGACTAGCCGGCGGCGGCTGAGGTCGCGTGGGCTTCCCACAGCTGCACCACGGCATAGCCGCGAAACGGGCGCCAGCTTTCAGCCCGGGCGTTGAGTTCGCGAGCCGTCAGGGCGCCGCCGCGGGATGAGGCCTGTTGGCGCAGAATCAGATCCCCGGCCGGGAAGCCGTCCGCGTCGCTTAAACCCCGCAACGCGACGTAGCCGGCGGTCCAGGGACCCACGCCCGGCAACCCGGTGAGCGCGCGCATTACACGCTCGCGTGAATCATCTAATGCCACGGCGCCATCGCGTACGGCGCGCGCGAAGCCCTGCAACGCACTGGCACGCGCGCGCGGCACTCCGAAGTCTTTGAGATTGCACCGCGCGAGTGACTCGGGCGTCGGAAACAGATGCGTAGGCCCAGGCGCCTCATGCCAAAGCCGTTCACCCGCGCGCTGCGCCAGTCGGGTGAGCAGCGTGCGTCCGGCGGCCACGCTGATCTGTTGCCCGACGATGGCGCGCACGCCGCTCTCAAACGCATCCCAGGTTCCCGGGATCCGCAGCCCCGGGCGCCGCCGCACGAGTGCCCCGAGCTGCGGATCACGCTGCAGCGCGGCCGTGATCCTCGCCGGGTCCGCTGACAGATCGAACATCCGCTGAATCCGCGTGCACAGCGGTGACAAGTCAAACGACCCGGCCCCCCGGATCCGCAGCTCGAGCGCATCCACGCCTGCGACGGGGCGAACCTGCAGGACCGCGCCGCCAGCCGCCGTGCGTACCGCGCGTGCGTAGGCGCCGGCGGTAACACACTCCACGCCCTCAACTGCCCGCCTGGCGAGAAAACGCAGCATGTGCTCCCAGTCGTACGGGGGCCGATAGGGCAGGCGCAGCGTTGCTTCCGTGTCCAAGGCGACTAAACGGTACGCCCGGCGGGCGCACTGAACCAGTTCATCCGGGCGGACGCGGGCTGCGTGAATTCTGTGATGCGATTGGCGCTTTGGGGTCATCTGCCGCTGCGGCCGCGCGTTGCATTGAAGTAGGCTCGCCTTCGTAGCGCGAGCGGCTTGGGGTTGTTCAGGAGCGTCGCATGCATCGCCCGTCAGGAGGCGCCCAGTGGGGGCTGTTGCTGGTATGCGCAGGGCTCGCGGTGACTTCAGTCACGCGGGCGGACGCGCTCTCTGCAGTGCAGGTGTTAAGAGAGGGTGGGTGCGGCGGCATCATGCCGGCCGCGGCACCGATCCGGCGCAGCGCGATACTGGATGGCGTCGCGCAACAGTGGGCCGCCGGGAGTTCCCTGCTGGCCGCGGCGCAACGCAGCGCCTACCGGGCACAATCGACGACCGGCCTGCATGTCAGCGGGCCCGAATCATCGCTGCTCGAGCTGCTCAGGCGTTCGGGTTGTCGCTCACTGGTGAGCCAGGGGCTGCGCGAAATCGGCATCTATCGGCGCGGCCCTGACAACTGGCTGGTACTCGCCTTTGCCGATGCCGCGGCGCCTGCACCCGCGGCAGCCCGTGAAGCTGCGGCCCGGCCGCAGCTGCGCGCGGGCCCACCCGGTGCCGTGAGCCCATCAGGGCCGCAGCTCGCATCCCGGGCGCTGGATCTGGTGAACCAGGTGCGCGCCCGCGGAGCTCGCTGCGGAACGCGCGCGTTCGCGCCGGCCCCCCCGATGACCCTGTCCGGGACGCTGGCGGGGGTCGCCTCCGGGCATGCAATCGACATGGCTGAGCACAACTACTTTGAGCACGTGGATCTCGCCGGGAAGTCTCCCGCAGACCGTGTCCGCGCTGTCGGGTACCGCGAGAAACTGGTCGGGGAGAATATCGCCTACGGCCCCGAATCCGTCGAAGAGGTGGTGCAGGGCTGGCTCGACAGTCCGGGGCATTGCCAGAACATCATGGACCCGCGGTTCGCGCAGATGGGAATTGCGTCGTCAGCGGGGCGCACCTCGCGGCGCGGGCTCTACTGGGTGCAGCTGCTGGCCGAGCCGCGGGCCTGAGGGTCACTCAGGGCGAGGCAGTTCTCGGAGTCATGCTATCCGCGGACGCTGCTGCGACGTGAAGCCCGTGGAGAAAATCCAGAGGCAGGACTGAAGCACGCGTGCCCGACCCGTTTGACCAGTTCAGGTCCAGCGAGCGCGGATTCGGAACCATTGGGAAGAACAGGCTGCCGGTGCGCGTCTCCCCGGGCGCAATGCTTAGCGGCAGAGTCAATCTATGACGGTTGAACTCCGCTTCGATCGCCGACTTGCGGTGCCTGTTGGTGCTCCAGATCGCCAGGCCGTACACAGGTAACGCTACCGCCGTAACCGACGCGGCCACAGCGGCGCCCGCTGTTCCGATCCCCACGCTTGCAACCGCCACGGGTTCGGCACTGGCGACGAGTACGCGCGGAGCGGCGATGCGCGCGAAAGCCATGCCGGAGTCCCGGAATTTCACCTCGAGGGTCTTGCTCTCGCGTTCCAGAGCCCACGGATCCACACCCGCCGATCGGGAAGTTCCCGCGAAGTCCACCAAACTCACCGACGCAATCTCGAGCGGCCGCTCGCCGGAATTGCGGAACTCAACGACGTACTCGTCCCAGAATGCTTCCTGTTTCCACGAACCCGGGCCGCCGTCGGTGATTACGTTGGCTAGGTTCGCATCGAGCGGCGCCGGCGGGAAGTGGACGTTGAGCGCGCGTGCGGGAGGGGTGTCCTTGCTGGCGAGCTTATACCTCGGAGACACGCAACCCGTCAGAATGCACAGAGCTGCGCACGCGAGCGCGATGGCAGCGGGTGCCGGTACCGAAGCGGGCTTGTGCATTGCATGCGCAATGTCCGCTCGTCGCGGTGAGTTGTCAGTGCGCAAACGCACTTAGCCAGCGCGCGCGCCGAGCATCCCGCCAATTCAACCCGGCGCGAGTCGCGCAGTCGCTACGCCAGTGCCGACTTGAACAACGCCAGCAAGCGACTCCAGGCCTTCTCTGCCTGCGCGTCGTTGTAGACCTGCGAGTCGGGTGGGCACCAGCCGTGCATGGTGCCGGCGTACACCTCGATTTCGGCAGGCACCTTTTCCCTGGCGAACGCCTCGCGCAGCACATTCTTTGCATCCGGCTGGCGCTGGTCGTCGTTCTCCGCGATGGCGAACAGGTAATGGGCCTTTATTTTCGGGATCAGCAGGTGCGGGCTGTCGGGTTTGTCGGTCACGAGACCCCCGCCGTGAAAGGAGGCCCCCGCGCCGATGCGAGCGGGAAACGTGGCCGCCGCGCGCATGGTGAGCGAGCCGCCCATGCAGTAGCCCATGGTGCCCATCTTGCGCTTGCGGGAGACGGAGTGCTGAGCGTCGAGATAATCCACGAACGCTTGTGCATCGGTGACGGCAGTTGCGGGCGTCAGTGCGTTCATCAGTCCCAGGAGCGCCGTGCGCGTTGGCGCATCGTTGAAATCCGCATGCTCGGGAGCGGTCGGGGCGTGCTTCACACGGTAGAAGGGATTCACGACCAGCACCGAGTAGCCTGACTCGGCCAGACGCTTGCCCATCTGCCTGAAGGCCGGCCGCAAGCCGAAGATGTCAGGCCACACCAACACGCCGGGAGCCGCGCCCTCGGCCGGATGCACGAAATACGCGTCCGCCGTGCCGTCGGGCGTTTTGATGTCAACCTCGGATTCCTGCACGGTGAGTGCGCCGGCGACCGGCGGCAGCAGTGAGACGAGTCCGGCGCCGAGAGTCAATGCGCCAAAGCGCCGTCGCGACATGCCGGCAGCCTTGAGCTGATATTCGATGATGTCCTCGATCGAATCCTGGTCGCACATGTTGTTTCTCCCCAAGGACCGCGCTTCACCGGCGGGCATGTTGCACGCAAGTGCGTGCAGGTCGCAACCGCATCAACTGGGTCCCGGGCACCGCCCACGCCTCAGGCGTGGCTCGCGCTTGGATTGGCGCCGCAGGTTCGAGGGTGGCAAGATCATTGGGGCGATCACGCGACTCAAGGAGCGTGTCATGAGTGACCACCGTTCCCGGACCACGGGCGCCAGCGGCGTACTGGCGGCGCTGACCGCCGTTTTGCTGAGCGCCTCGGCCACGGCAGCGGCGCCTGAAACGCAGCTCGCCGCGTGGACGCCGAAGGAGCTGCGCTTTACCTACCAGGGATTCACCACCCGGTATTCCTGTGATGGCTTGCGCGACAAGGTGCGCAGTGCGCTCCTCGAGCTGGGCGCGCGCAAGGATCTGACGGTGCAGGAGACCGCCTGCTCGGCGCGGTCCGGCGGGCCCGAGCGGTTTCCGGGCGTCACCATCAGGATGCAGGTGCTGACGCCGCTGAGCGCCAACGCGGCAGCGTCGGACGCAGCGGCGGTTGCCGCACACTGGAAAGCGGTGGATCTGCGGCTGGATCGCGATGCGGTTTCCGACAGCGGCAACTGCGAGCTGCTGGAGCAGATCAAGCAGAGCATCCTGCCGCTCTTCAGCACGCGCAATATCGAGTACAACTCAACATGCGTTCCGCACCAGCTTTCAGCAGGTGGAACGCGGCTGCGCGTGGACGTGCTGGTCAGCGACGCGCCCGATCAGAAACCCGCCGCTGCGGCTCACTAACGCGTTACTTTTCGGGGGCGGCACTCGCGGCGTTGCCCGCAGCGCCCGCCGCGCTGCTCGCGGCGTCGGTTGCGGCCGGGGCCGCCGTCGTTACCGGAGCGGTTACCGCCGGTGTGCCCGAACCACTCAACGAGCGGAACAACACCCAGGCGAGAATGACCGCGCCCAGGATTGCCAGCGGCACGAGCCAGCGTGAGCCATTGGCCGCGGCGGAGTCGACACTAGATCCGGTCACCTTGTATCTCCCTACGTCCATTGTGGTGCAAAGCTCAACGGGACTGACAACAAACCGGCGTATTTTAGCTACTCGTCTATTGAATCCGCCATGCTGCGGCCGGGGAGGGCGCGTGCCAGAGCGTCGCGCCAGCCGCGCAGCAGCGTGGCGCGTCGGCTGTCGCTCATCCGCGGCGAAAAAATGACTGCAGTCTCAACACAGGCCGCGATCGCGGGCAGATCCGCCCACACTCCGGCTGCGAGGCCGGCGAGGAACGCCGCGCCAGTAACCGTGGCCTCGAGCCCGGCAGGGCGCTCGACACGCGCAGCGAGGATGTCCGCGAGAAACTGGCAGAACCAGTCGTTCGCCGCCATGCCGCCGTCGACGCGAATTGCGGTCACAGCGAGCGCGCCGTCGCGTGTCATCGCTTCGGTCAGGTCACGTGTCTGGTAAGCGACCGCCTCGAGCGCCGCGCGCACCAGATGGGCGCCGCCGCTGTCCAGTGTCAGCCCGCAGATGAGCCCGCGCGCATCCGGCTCCCAGTGCGGGGCTCCCAGACCCACGAATGCCGGCACCAGGTACACCCCGTGATCATCCGGCACATTGGCGGCGGCGGCGGCGGATTCGGCCGCGTCGCGCAGCACGTGCAAACCATCGCGCAGCCATTTGACGGCAGCGCCTGCGACGAAGATCGATCCTTCCATGGCGTAGGTGGTGCGCCCGCCGAGGCGGTACGCCACGGTGGTGAGCATGCGGGTGGAGCGCACGGCAACCTCACCGGTATTCAGGAGCAGGAAACAACCGGTGCCATAAGTGGACTTCGCCATGCCACGCTCAAAGCAGCCCTGCCCGACAAGCGCCGCCTGCTGATCACCGGCGACGCCGCGGATCGGAATTTGCGCGCCCAGCAGCGAGGCGTCGCTGGCGCCGAAATCGCCGCTGCTGTCGCGCACCTGGGGCAGGAGCTCGCGCGGTACGCGCAGCAACCGCAGCAGCTCGTCGTCCCAGTCCTGGGTGTGAAGATTGAACAGCAGCGTACGTGAAGCATTGGTGGCGTCGGTGGCGTGCAGCCGTCCGTTCGTGAGACGCCACAGAAGAAACGTATCGATGGTGCCGAAGGCGAGTTCGCCGCGTTCGGCGCGTGCGCGGGCAGCGGGGACGTTATCGAGGAGCCAGGCGATTTTGGTGCCCGAGAAGTAAGGATCGAGGACCAGACCGGTGCGCTGACGCACCAGCGCCTCGGCGCCGGCGGCCTTGAGTGCGGCGCATTCACCGGCGGTGCGCCGATCCTGCCACACGATGGCACGGTGAATGGGTTTGCCGGTGGCGCGCTCCCAGATGAGTGTTGTTTCGCGCTGGTTGGTGATGCCGAGCGCCGCAATCGAGCGCGCACTCAGCGCGCAACGTTGCAGCGCCTCGCGCGCGGTCGCGAGCGTATCGCGCCAGATGTCCTCCGCGTCATGCTCGACGCGCGCGGAACCCGGGTAGTGCTGCGTCAGTTCCCGCCGCGCGATGCCCAGAGGACGCGCCTGCGCGTCCAACACCACCGCGCGTGTTGAGGTCGTGCCCTGGTCAATCGCCAGCAGATACGGCGGTGACGCCATGGACTGAAAGCCTGGGCCGGGTCAGGCCATGAGCATGGCGAGCGCGCAAGCGCTCAAGGCCGGCTTGCTTTCACCCTCGATCTCGATGGTGTTCTCGGTCGTCACCAGGTAACGGCCGCCGCCCTTGTCCTCAACGGCCGCGATCTTGATGTGGTTGCGCACCCGCTTGCCGGAGCGCACCGGGGACACGAAGCGCACTTTCTCGAGGCCGTAGTTCACCACCGATTTGGGCTTGATGCGTGTCAGCAGCACCTCGAAGGCGGTCGGCGCCAGCAGCGACAGGGTGAGAAACCCGTGCGCCACCGTGCCGCCAAAAGGCCCCTCGCTCGCCGCGCGTTCCGCGTCGACATGGATCCACTGATGATCCCCGGTGCAGTGCGCGAACTCGTTGATGCGCGCCTGGTCGAGCAGGATCCACGAGGAAACGCCGATCTCTTCCCCGACGTACCTGGCCAGTTCTGCCACGGCCATCTGCTTGCCGCTCATCACTGCCCTCCGTCCGGCTGCAGCTGGCGTCCGACGCGCATGGACTGGCTGTTAATAAGGAGCATCCGGGTCGCGAGCGTTGAGGGGATCTTAGCAACCGCGGACCCTTCCGGGCGCGGTTGCTTGAACGGGGCTGTGAAGGGCGTCTGCTCCGGTGATTCAGTGTCAGATGCATTGCAAGATAATGTACCCAAAAAATAGATACAGATATTCTTTAAACAATTGGAAAAACATATACATATGAACATTAAAACGATTCCGTTACAGGTATCTTGCAGTGCATACAAATTGGTGTAGAATACTGCCCATCGACCCCACTGAAGATCCGCAGGAGCTAGACATGAACGACCGTACATTCGACATGGACACCTGGATGGAGACCTACAAAGAGGCGTTCAGCGCTTTCGGCAAGGCCCAGCAGGAGAGTTTCAAGGCCCTGGAGCGCTTCGCGCGCTTCCACTACTCGGTTGCCGGCGACGTGCTCGAGGCTGGCATTGCGCAGGCGAAGGCTACCCTGGCCCCGAAGGTTGCCGTCGGCACCCACGCCATTGCCGAGCTGCTGCAGAGGCAGGCTGATCTGGGCAGCCAGCTCAGCGACAAGCTGAAGGCCCGCGCGGAAGAGTTCTCCGCCATGGCCGCTGACGTGCAGCAGACCGTGGGCAGCTTCGCCGCCCAGGCTGCGAATGGTGCGACCCGCGCCACGCGCTCGAAGGAGAAGGCCGCCTAAGGCGTCCATTCTCTTTACAAGCGAAGAAGTCACAAGGGCGGCCCATGGCCGCCCTTGTGCTTTTTTGCGCGGAACACGCGGCGCTGCGTGCGCGCACGCTCCCTCGCGTAGGATCGGCAGCTCATGCCGTGCCCGCACCGCCCGTCACGTAGTCGATTCTCCCTGACTGGCGTTGCTGCGTTGCTATTCGCCGCGAGCGCGCTCGCGCCCGCGGTGCAGGGGCAGGAGGCGGGGCACGACACCACGGGCATGTCCGGGATGTACGGCACATACGACATGAGCCGCGAGGCTTCCGGCACCAGCTGGCAGCCAGACTCGACCCCCATGGAGGGCATGCACAGCATGAGCGGTGCCTGGATGACCATGCTGCACGGGTACGCCGAGGTCGTGTACGACCACCAGGGTGACCCGCGCGGCGACGATCAGTCCTTCACTACCGGAATGTTGATGTTCATGGGACGTCGGCAGCTCACGGGCGGGGCGCTCGGCCTGCGCCTGATGGTGTCGGCGGATCCTCCCATGGGCAAGAGCGGCTACCCGCTGCTCTTCCAGACCGGCGAGACGGCGAATGGGCGCACGCCACTGATTGACAGGCAGCATCCGCACAACCTCCTCATGGAAGCGGCTGGCACCTACAGCAGCACGCTCACCGCGGACAGTTCCGTATTCGTGTACCTGGGCCTTGCCGGGGAGCCGGCGCTGGGTCCCGTAGCCTTCATGCATCGACTCTCCGGCGCGGAGATCCCGGAGGCACCGCTCACGCATCACTGGCTTGATTCGACCCACGTGTCCTATGGCGTGGTTACCGGCGGTTATACCTGGCGGCAGCTGAAGCTCGAGGCTTCCGCGTTCAACGGCCGCGAGCCGGACCAGTATCGCTACAACATCGAAGTGCGGGCGCTGCAATCCTATGCGGCGCGCCTGTCATACAACCCGACGAGTGACTGGTCGTTGCAGGCGAGCAGCGGGCACCTGGTCAGCCCGGAGCAACTGCAGCCGGACGTGAACGAGCGGCGCACGACGGCCTCGGCAAGCTACAACGCGCCACTCGGGGTGTGGTGGCAGACGACGCTCATCTGGGGACGCAACAGCCCGTCCGCCGGTCGTGCCAGCGCCGGCTGGTTGCTGGAGTCAGCAGCGCAGCCGCTGCGGGGGCAGACGTTCTTCGGCCGCGTCGAGCGCGTCGCCAAGAACGAGCTGTTCCTTCCCGGCACCGCGCTCTTCGATGACAGCTTCACCATCAATAAGCTCTCGCTCGGCTATATTCACGATGTCGTGCGCCTGCAATCCATAAACTTCGGCGTGGGTGGCTTGTTCAGCGTCTACCGCTTTCCGGCGGCGCTCGATGGGGCCTACGGCGCCCACCCCACCTCGTTCATGCTGTTCGTGCGCGCGCGCTTGTGAGCATGGGTCCGCGCAATAACGTTGCTTCCCGCGCCGCCGTGCGCGCGCTGGTCGTACTGACCGCGATCAACCTTTTCAACTACCTCGACCGCTACGTGGTCGCGCCCATCGTGCCGGACCTCAAGGGGGCCATGGGCCTCAGCGACACGCAGCTTGGGTGGCTGGTCCCGGCTTTCATGCTGGTGTACATGGTCGCCGCCCCGGTGTTCGGCGCCTGGGGTGACCGGGGTTCGCGAACGCGGCCGATTGCGATCGGCGTGTTCATCTGGAGTCTGGCCACGATGGCCTCGGGACTCGCGCGCACCTACCCGCAGCTGCTTGCCGGGCGCGCGCTGGTCGGCATTGGAGAAGCGGCCTATGTGGCGATCGCGCCGGCGCTGCTGGCGGATTGTTTCCGCGCCGAAAGCCGCGGCCGCGTCTACTCGGTCCTCAACATGGCGATCCCGGTGGGTTCGGCGCTGGGTTATATCCTCGGCGGCCTGGTCAGCCATCACTTTGGATGGCGCGCGGCGTTTTTTGTCGCCGGCGCGCCGGGGCTGGTGCTCGCGGCGGCGGTGCTGTGGCTGCCGGACCCGCCGCGCGGCACGCAGGACGCGCCCGCAGACGTGGCGCGCACCGCGCCCGCGCCGCCGGCACGAAGCCCGCTGGCCGTGTATCTCAGTCTCCTCGGGCGCGCGCCCTACATGCTGCTGGTGCTCGGCTACGCCGCCTATACGTTCGCGCTCGGGGGACTCGCTTTCTGGATGCCGGCTTTTCTGGAGCGCGCGCACGGCATCCCGAAAGTGCAGGCCACGACCGGATTTGGTGCGATCGTGGTAGTCACCGGATTCGTCGGCACCTTCGCCGGCGGCTGGCTCGGTGACTATTGCCTGAAGTACTCGCGCCAGGCGTACCTGTGGTTCTCCGGCGCCACGACGCTGCTGGCCGTACCGTTCGTGATCTTCGGACTCACCGCGGGCGCACCGCTCGTCTACTACGCCGGAATCGTGTGCGCGCAACTGCTGCTCTTCATGTCGACCGGCCCCATCAACGCCGCCATTGTCAACATGGTTTCACCCTTTGAGCGCGCCTCGGCCGTGGCGCTGAGCATGTTCGCCATTCACCTGCTGGGCGACGTGCCGTCGCCGGTGCTGATCGGGCGCCTGTCGGATGCTTCCTCCCTCGGCCACGCGGTGCTCATCGTGCCGGTCGCGGTGGCCATCGGGGGTCTGGTGTGGCTGGCCGCGGCCCGGCTCAGCGGCCGGGCGGCGGCCGCCGTCAGAAGTTGAAGGTGCCAGGTGCCGCGAAAACGCGCGCGGCGCAGCGCGTGCCTGCACCGATATTCGACGCCGCGGCGTCTCCGGCAACGCGGCCGCTGGCAGGTGTGCCGGCAGCTGCCGTCGCCGCGCGGCTGCGCGGCGCGCTCATTAAGCATGACGGCGGCGCCGGCGCGCACTGCATCCACGAGTTGTGGATGCGCGGGGAATTTTCCGCGCGGATCGAGACCGCGCTCGCCGCGTTGTGGCGGTCCGCCGCCGCCTCAATTCCCGACTGGCTGCCCATGCACTACATCCACTGGCTCCCCACGGCCTACGAGGTGGCGCTGCAATTTCGTGCCCGCCGCAAGGGCCGCACGAACCTGTACCTGGTACTGCTGGATTTCGCGGATCGCAGCCGCGGGCCGCACGGGGTGTATGTCGGGATGAGTCACTACAGCCCCGCGCAGCGCTTTGATCAGCACAAGGCGGGCATTCACGCGGCGGGGAGTGTGCTGAAGCGCGGCATCGAGGTGCTCACGGGACCTGTGCTGCACCTGCAGCGCATCGCGCGCCCGGAAGCGCAGCGCCTGGAGGGGGAGTTGGCACAGGCGCTCGCCGACGCGGGCATCCTGGTCGAGGGTGGTCATTAGCGCGCGACGAAGGCACGCTCGATCACGTAGTCCCCGGGTGCGCCGATGTGTGGCGACAGGGTGAAACCTCGCGCGTCCAGCAGTGCGCAGGTATCGGTGAGCATCGCGGGGCTGCCGCACACCATCACGCGGTCGCAGCTCGGGTGCAGGGGCGGCAGGTTCAGGTCGCGGGCCAGCCGTCCGGACTCGATCAGGGCGGGCAGGCGGCCGCGATTGGCATGCGGCTCGCGGGTCACGGCCGGGTAATAGTGCAGCTGGCCGCGCACCGCCGCACCCAGGAATTCGTGTTGCCGGAGAGATGCGATCCGGTGGCGCACCACGGCGCTCTCGCGCGCCCAGCGCACGCCATGGACGAGGATGACGCGCTCGAAGCGCGCGTAGGTCTGCGGGTCCGTGATCACGCTCATGAAGGGCGCCGCGCCCGTGCCGGTGCTGAGCAGGTACAGCCGCTTGCCGGGGTTCAGATCCTGCTGCAGCAGCGTGCCGGTTGGCTTGCGGCTGACGAGCAGCTCATCCCCGGCGCGCACGTACTGCAGGCGTGAGGTCAAGGCACCGTCAGGCACCTTGATGCTGAGGAACTCCAGGTACTCCTCGTGGTTGGCGCTCGCAATGCTGTAGGCGCGCAGCAGCGGCCGGTCGCGCCCCGGGAGGCCGAGCATGAGGAACTGGCCGTTCTCAAAGCGCAGGCCCCGATCGCGCGTGGTGGTAAAGGTGAACTGCGTGTCCGTCCAGTGTCGCACCGCGAGCACGCGCTCGGAGCCGATTGCCGCCAAGATCTCTCCCGTCTGCGCCAGGGGCGCCGCTTTGCCCTTGGCTTCCAATCCTAACGGGCGCGCGGGTGCATGGGCGTGTATCGGGGCATGCGCTTATAAGGGCTCGTTATGGCACGCCGCGACGCACGGCGAGTGGCCGCGCTAGACTGCCGCTGGCGCGGGGGCGAGGTACCACAATGCGAACAGGAACAGGCTGGGCCGGCAGCTTCGGGCTCGCGGTGCTGGCGGTGCTCACTGCGAGCCTGGCGTTGGCGGCCGGCGAACCGCAGCCGCTTGAACTTCCGGCCGGGGCGCGCGTGGGGATCGTGAACCTGCTCGACGCGGAGGTCACGCACTTCCACGCCGCCAAGCAGTTGCAGAGCAGCTTCCTCAAGACCTATACGGTGGGCTGGCCGGTAGCTGCCATGCTGGCGCAGGCGCTGCAGGCGCGCCTGACGCAGCTGGGCTTTGCACCCGCGGCGCTCGAGGCGAGCGGCGCGCTGCGGGACGCCCGCGAAGCGTGTTTCCTGAACGCCTCCCTCGCCAAGGGGCTGCCGAAGGAATGCCGCCAGCCCTTTGCGCAGTTCGCCAGCGCCAGCCACGTGGAGGCCCTGGTGGTGTTGGGTCCGGGTCTCAACAACTCCGCGCACGCCGCCGCCGGGCGGCACAAGGAGCTGCCGGATTACCTGCGCGGCTGGTGCCTGGTGAGCGGCGAGGGCGCGGGTGCGCCTGCGCTTTTGAATCTGACGGAGCTGCTGTTGATTCGCCCCGCCGCGAACGGCGCGGAACTTGCCGCGCGGCAGTGGGGCGGGAACGAGGTGCAGACCTGGATCGGCTTCACGCCGCCGAAGGACCTGAAGATGCTGGACGACACGCAGCTGGATCCGGCGCGGCCGCTGTATGCGGCGATGCTCTCACGACAGGTGGACGAGTTGCTCGCGCATCTGCGGGCGACGCACTAGAGCGTGTGAGTCAAGGCCCAGGCGCATACGCACACGCCGATGAGTCCAAGTCCGAAATACAGGGCCGCGTAGACGCGCTCGCGATCCCCGAGCTCGACCGGGCTCATGGAGGCAATGAGGAAGGGTTCGCCGTTGCGCGGCTCGGATATGACGCTGACGCGCTCGATGCCTGAGCCCAGCGTTTGCGCCTGCGCCTCGGCGGCGGCGGCGCGCCGTGCGGCTTCCCACTCCGCGGCGTCGAGCCGGCCATCGTGGTCGGCGTCGAATCGCGCCAGCAGTGTCGGCTGATCCTGCTTCCACTCCTGCAGCTTGCGCGCGGTGGCGGCGTTGACGTCACCGACCTCCGAATGTGACCGCAACTCGCCCATCACGCACAGGCGCTCACCGACGCCCAGCAGCCGCTCGGTGTAGCGCCAGTCGCCGCTGTCCAGCAGCGGGCTGCTGGCCGGAGGAAGTCCTGTGGGCCGTGGCAGGGAGCCGTACCAGACATTCTTGACGGTGGGCGTGACCTCGGCCGTCACCGGTCCCACCAGGCAGCGCGCGCCGTCATCGTCCTCGAGTACGAACAGCTCGACGCTCGTCGCGCGTTCGACCTCGCGCCAGTGCCGGTTGTTCCTCGAGTCGGTTTCGTGCTCCGCGATCACGTAGTCCCACCAGACGCAAGGGCGGGCGCTCAGGGGGGCGGTGGTCGGGGCGGGGCCGGCGGGTAGGGCGCGCCCCGTAACCCTGACGTAGCCCTGGGCGGCGGAGCGAATGCGCACCGTGGGCGTGTCTTCGACCACCCGGTCGCGCGCCAGGCGCACAAAGAATTTCCACAGCGCCAACACCGCGACCACGGCGGAGCCGGCGGCGAGCAGCTGCGCATGCATGGGCAGGTTAACGCGTCAGCGCGAAAACGCCGCGCGCAGATCGACGTCCGCCTTCTCATCGGTCTGGAAGTGCAGCAGCTGCGCCGGCGGAAAATCCCCGAGCCCCGCCACCAGCACATCCGGGAAAGCCGCGATGCGCACGTTATTGGTGTTGACGGCATCGTTATAGACCTCGCGCCGGTCGGCGATCGCGGTCTCAAGCCCACTGATGCGTTCCTGCAGATGCCGGAATGGCTCGCTCGCTTTCAGCTGCGGATAACGCTCGGCTACGGCATACAGGCCGGTGAGGCCGGTACGCAGTTGCGCTTCCGCGGTACCGAGGGAGTTGAGGTTGCCGGAGCTGCGGGCGGCGTCAACGCCGGCGCGGGCGCGCATGACACGCTCGAGCGTGTCGGCCTCGTACTGCATGTACTGCTTGCAGACCTCGACCAGCTTCGGCAGCTCGTCGTGGCGCTGTACCAGCAGCACATCAATGTTGGACCAGGCAAGCTTGACGGCGGCGCGCACGCGCACCAGCCCGTTGTAGATCCCGATCAGATAGCCGGCGAGGGCGACGATGAGAAACAACAGTACGAACAGCGCGATCATGGAGGTTCTCCGCAACGGGGCTCAGGTTTAGCGTCCGGTGCGCAGCATACCCGCCGCCGGCAGCGGACGGCGTTGCGCAGGTCCCGGGCGTGAAGTGACCCGCACTTCGAGCCTGATCCCCGCCAGCTCATAGCCTTTGCTGAAGTCGCGGATGTGGCGGGTCATCCAGGCGTGCGCGGCCTCGCCATCGCCGGCGTCGAGCGCCTCGAGGAGGCGCCGCTGGGCGGTCGCGATACGCCCTGGCGCCTGCGGAATCTTGTCGATCATCACGCGCAGCGACGGCTCGAGCAGCTGCAACAGGGGCTCCTGCGCAAGTCCGAGCACCGGGTTGTGGGTCGCGCTTCCTAAGCTCCTGAAGAACTCCGCGACCCGATGCACCGCCTGCTCGCTGTCGGTGCGCGCGGCGCTGAAGGCGGCGGCGGCGGCGGCGATGCCTTGCAGGTCGCGGGCGGTGCGGGCGCGCGCCGCCACCCGCGCGAGCGGCGGTTCGAGAATGCTCAAGGCCTCCCACACGTCGCGCACCGTGACATCGTGCAGCAGCAGGGCGTGGCTTACGCCCTCGGCCACCGCCGCGTGGTGCGGACGGCTGACCGACATGAGCTTGGAGCCGGCGCGGCGCTGCACCAGGCCGCGGCTCTCCAGCTCCCGCAGCGCCTCGCGCACCGTCGAGCGGTTGACGGCGAACTGGCGCGCCAGCTCGGTCTCGGCCGGCAGCCGCTCACCCTCGCGCAGCGCGCGACTTAAGATCCGTGCGCCGATGGCGCCGGCAACCTTGCGGTAAGCGGGCTCCATGACCAGCGGTGCGAATTCAACACTCACGCGGCGGCCTCGAACAGCTCGCGGCCGATGAGCATGCGGCGGATTTCCTGCGTGCCCGCGCCGATCTCGTAGAGCTTCGCGTCGCGCAGCAGCCGCCCCGCCGGATAGTCATTGATGTAGCCGTTGCCGCCGAGCGCCTGGATGGCATCGAGTGCAGCAGCAGTGGCGCGTTCGGCCGCGAACAGGATGCAGGCCGCGGCATCGCGGCGCCGTACGGTGCGCGCATCGCAGGCGCGCGCCACCGCATACACGTAGGCACGCGCGGCGTTGAGCGCGGCGTACATGTCGGCGACCTTGCCCTGCATGAGCTCGAAGGTGCCGACCGGCTGACCGAACTGCCGGCGCTCGCGGATGTAGGGCAGCACCACGTCCAGCGCCGCCGCCAGCAGGCCCAGCGAGCCGCCGGCGAGCACCACCCGCTCGTAGTCCAGTCCGCTCATGAGCACGCCCACGCCGCCATTCTCGGCGCCGAGCAGGTTCGCGGCCGGCACCTGGCAATCCTCGAACACCAGCTCCGAGGTGCTCGAGCCGCGCATGCCGAGCTTGTCGAGCTTGTGCGCGGAGCTGAAGCCGCGCGCGCCGCGCTCGACGATGAAGGTGCTGATGCCGCGCGGGCCGGCCTGCGGATCGGTCTTGGCGTAGACGACCACCACATCCGCATCCGGGCCGTTGGTGATCCACATTTTCCGCCCCGTGAGGCGGTAGCCGTCGCTGGCCCGCACGGCGCGCAGCTGCATGGAGACGACGTCCGAGCCCGCCCCCGGTTCCGACATGGCGAGCGCGCCGACGTGCTCGCCGCTGACCAGCTTCGGCAGGTAGCGCTGGCACTGCGCGTCGTTGCCGTTGAGGCGCAACTGGTTCACACACAGGTTGGAGTGCGCGCCATAGGAGAGCCCGACGGCGCCCGAAGCGCGGGAGATTTCCTCCATCACGACGACGTGGGCGAGATAGCCAAGGCCCGCGCCGCCGAAGCGCTCAGGAACCGTGATGCCGAGCAGGCCCTGGGCGCCGAGCTTCGGCCACAGGTCGCGCGGGAACTGGTTGCTGCGGTCGATCTCGGCCGCCCGCGGGGCGATCTCGGCGGCGGCAAAGCGCCGCACCTGCCGGCGGATCTCCTCCAGCTCGCTTCCTAAGCCGAAGTCGCTGTCGGTGCACTCGAGGGTGGTCATGGGCTTGTATTCCCTGCGGACACAATCGTATGATTGTCGGACAAATAGGTAACCGTGGCAAGTACCCATGCCCCGCATCACGAGCCGCATCGACCCGGCGGCGCAGGAATTCAAGGACAACGAGCGCGCCACGCGGGCGCTCATCGAGGACCTGCGGCGCGCCGTGGGGCGCGCGGCCCAGGGGGGCTCGAAAGCGGCCAACGACAAGCACCGCGCTGCGGGCAAGCTCCCCGCGCGCGAGCGGGTGCGGGTGCTGCTGGATACCGGCAGTCCGTTTCTGGAGTTCTCGCAGCTCGCCGCGCACGGCATGTACGGCGGGGACATCGCCTGCGCCGGCATGGTGAGCGGCATCGGCCGCGTCGGCGGGCGCGAGTGCGTCGTGGTCGCCAACGATCCCACTGTCAAGGGCGGCACCTACTATCCGATCACGGTCAAGAAGCACCTGCGCGCCCAGGAGATTGCCCGCGACAACCGCCTGCCGTGCGTCTACCTGGTTGAAAGCGGCGGTGCGTTCCTGCCCGCGCAGGACGAGGTATTTCCCGACCGCGACAATTTCGGCCGCATTTTCTACAACCAGGCCACACTCTCGGCCCTGGGGGTGGCGCAGATCTCGGTCGTGCATGGCTCGTGCACCGCCGGCGGCGCCTACGTGCCGGCGATGTCGGACGAGAACGTGATCGTGCGCAACCAGGGACGGGTGTTCCTCGGTGGGCCGCCGCTGGTGAAGGCCGCCACCGGCGAGGACATCGACGCGGAGTCCTTAGGGGGCGCGGACGTGCACTGCCGCGAGTCAGGCGTGTGCGATCACTATGCCGAGAACGACACCCATGCCCTCGCCATCGCGCGCCGGATCGTCGGGCGCCTGAAGGCCGCCCCCGCAACCGCCGCGCCCCAGGCCCCTGCCGAGCCGCGCTACGACCCGCAGGAGCTGTGCGGCGTGCTGCCCGCCAGCCTGCGCAAGCCTTACGACGTGCGCGAGGTGATCGCCAGACTCGTGGACGCCTCCGAGCTGGATGAATTCAAGCAGCTCTACGGCACCACGCTCGTGTGCGGCTTTGCCCACATCTGCGGCTACCCGGTGGGAATCCTGGCCAACAACGGCGTGCTGTTCTCCGAGAGCGCGCTCAAGGGCACGCACTTCATCGAGCTGTGTGCGCGCGAGCAGATACCGCTGTTGTTTCTGCAGAACATCACCGGCTTCATGGTCGGGCGGCGCGCGGAAGCCGGTGGTATCGCCAAGGACGGCGCCAAGCTGGTCACGGCGGTGGCCTGCGCCAACGTGCCGAAGCTCACGGTCATCATCGGCGGCAGCTACGGCGCGGGCAACTACGCCATGTGCGGCCGGGCGTATTCACCGCGGTTTCTTTTTCAATGGCCGAACGCCCGCATCTCGGTCATGGGGGGCGAGCAGGCGGCGAGTGTGCTGGCGACCGTCAAGCGCGACCAGCTCAAGGGCGCGGCCTGGTCGGCGGCGGACGAGGAAGCGTTCAAGGCGCCCATCCGCGAGCAGTACGAGCGTCAGGGACATCCGTATTATTCGTCGGCGCGGCTGTGGGACGATGGCGTGATCGACCCGCGCGACACCCGCCGCGTGCTGGGCCTGTGCCTCGCGGCAGTGCGCAATGCCCCCGCGGAAGCGACGCGGTTCGGCGTGTTCCGCATGTAAGGCGATTTTCGAAAAAAGGCCCCCTCGTGCTCAAGAGTCTCCTGGTCGCCAACCGCGGTGAGATCGCCTGCCGGATTTTCCGCACCGCGCGCCGCCTCGGCATCCACACCATCGCGGTGTACTCCGACGCCGACGCCGGCGCGCGGCACACGCGTGAGGCGGACGAAGCGTGGCGCCTGGGGCCGGCGGCGGCGCGCGACAGTTATCTTGACAGCCTGCGGGTGCTGGACGCCGCGCGCGCGAGCGGCGCGCAGGCCATTCATCCCGGCTACGGCTTTCTGTCCGAGAACCCGCAGTTCGCGCAGGCCTGTGTGGACGCCGGGATCATTTTCGTAGGTCCCCCGGCCCAGGCCATGCGCGCGATGAGCTCGAAGATCCTCGCCAAGTCGCGCATGCAGGCGGCCGGCGTGCCGGTGCTGCCCGGCTATGCCGGGGCCGAGCAGGGCCTCGAGCAGCTCGCGCAGCAGGCCACCAGGGCCGGGCTGCCGCTGATCATCAAGCCCGCCGCCGGCGGCGGCGGCAAGGGCATGCAGATCGTGCGCGAGGAGTCCGAGCTCCCCGCGGCGCTCGCCGCCGCGCGCCGCCTCGCGGAAAGTGCCTTCGGGGACGGGGCGCTGCTTCTGGAACGCTACCTGCCGGCACCGCGCCATATCGAGGTGCAGGTGTTCGCGGACACGCACGGTAACTTCGTGCAGCTGGGCGATCGGGACTGCTCCATACAGCGGCGCCACCAGAAGCTCATAGAAGAGGCGCCGGCACCGGCGCTCCCGGAGGCCGTGCGCGCACGGCTGCGGGCCGCGGCCCTCGTGGTCGCCCGTGAGGTTGGCTACGTGAGCGCGGGCACCGTCGAGTTTCTCCTCGACGGTCATGAATTCTATTTCATGGAGATGAACACGCGGCTGCAGGTGGAGCACACCGTCACCGAGGCGATCACGGGCCTGGACCTGGTCGAGTGGCAGCTGCGCGTCGCGGCCGGGGAGCCCTTGCCGCTGTCGCAGGAGCAGGTGCGGTTCGAGGGGCACGCCATCGAGGCGCGCGTGTGCGCGGAGGATCCCGAGCGGGGATTTCTGCCCAGCGCGGGGCGGCTGCAGTTGCTGGAATGGCCGCGGCTGGAAGGGGTGCGGGTGGATGCGGGTTTCGCCACCGGCGACACGGTGCCGGACTGCTACGACTCGTTGCTCGGCAAGATCATCGCCTGGGGGCGCAACCGCGATGAAGCTGCGGCGCGACTTGCCGCGGCGCTGCAGGCCACCTACAGCGCCGGCGTGCACACCAACGAGCGCTGGCTGGCGCGCATCCTGAGCTCGCCGCGCTTCCTGAAAGTCCGGCACAACATTGCGCTGCTCGACAAGAGCGCGGCGGAGTTTTCAGGTGCGGCCGCCCCGGCGCCGCCGCTGCTGGTGCTCGCGGCGCTGGCGGTGCATCACGCCGTGCCGACACGGGCCACGAGCCCCTGGGAGGTGCACGACGCCTTCACGCCGAATCTGCCGGCGCTGGTGAGCTACGGCTTTTCCTGGCGCGCAGAGCACCACGCTGTCGAGCTTGAATACGCCGCCGGCAAGCTGACGGGAGTCACGGTTGCCGGCCGCACGCGCCTGGCGCTCGCCGGGGTGAGCGCGGAGCGGGACAGCATCGCAGCGCAGATCGATGCGCGGCGACACCAGGCGCGCTATCAGCTCAGCGGTTCTCATGTATACCTGTGGACGGCGCAGGAGCAATACGACTTCGTGCTCGAAGACCCGCGGACCCGCGAGTTCTCAGCGAGCGTGGCGAGCGGCGGGCTCACGACCCCGCTGCCGGGGGTGGTCGTATCAGTGCCGGTGTGCGTCGGACAGCAGGTCGCGGCGGGGGAGCTGCTCATGGTCATCGAGGCGATGAAAATGGAGCACACCATCACCGCCCCGTTCGCCGGCACCGTTGCCGCCATTCACTTCGCCCAGGGCGCGCGGGTGCCTGAGGGGAGCGAGCTGCTCACGCTGACGCGCTCACCGGAAACCGCCGCGATCTGACGAATCCCTGCGCTGCTGCGTGCGCCGTGCGCAGTCCTGTCGTCGAATCCAGACGCTGGCAGCTGAACGCCGGCTGAAGTGACTGGCATCTCGTTTTTGCGCAGCGCACCTGCCTTAAAATCTGCGTGGATGCGCGCAAGTCGCGCGGCAGAGGAGGAGACGCTGATGGATAAGTCACTGGTTACGGGCCTGGTGATGGGCGCCGTGGTCGCCGCTGGTGCCGGCGCGGTTGCGGGCCTGAAGCTGATGAACAAGGGCCCCGCGTATGCCCAGGTGCTGAAGGTGACCCCGCTCACCAGGACGATGCACACGCCGCGGCAGGAATGCCACGACGAGAGCGTAACGCAACAGGCGCCGGTGAAGGATCAGCATCAGCTCATCGGCTCGCTGGCCGGCGCCGTTGTTGGCGGCGTGGTTGGCCACCAGATCGGCGGCGGCTCGGGCCGCGACCTCGCGACCATTGCCGGCGCCGCGGGCGGCGGCTACGCCGGTAACCGCATCCAGAAGAACCTGCAGGACAAGGATACGGTCACCACCACCCAACAGAAATGCAGCACGGTGTACGACAGCTCACAGAAGCAGCTCGGCTACGAAGTGCGCTACCGGCTCGATGGTCGTGAGGCTACGGTGAAAATGGATCACGATCCGGGCGATCGCATCGCCGTCCGCGACGGTCAGCTGGTGCTCCACGAAGGCAGCGAGCCGGGGAACAACCAGCCGCGCTAGCCCCGCAGGATTCGCCGGCAGCGCGGCGGCACAGCCGCGGCGCTTACTTCGCCTTGTCCGCCCTGGGCGTGCGCGCTTTGGCCGCGCTGCGCACGGCGGCGATAGCCTTGTCGGCGTTGGCGAGCATCTGCTCGTGGCTGTCGCCGAGCACCAGGTAGCGTCCGTCGATGATGAGGGCCGGGATCCCTTCAACCGTGTAGGTCTGAGCCATGGCGTCCGCCTGCACCGTCTGGTTGTTCACGCCGAAGGAAACGTAGGCCGCGGTGAAATTTCCGGCATCGCCGCCGTGCTTGCCCACCCATTCGGCGAGGTGCTGCTCATCGAAGAGCGGCAGGTGCTCCTCATGCAGCGCGTGAAACAGCGCGGCGTCGAGCTTCGGCAGATCCCCGGTCACCTTCAGCGCGTAGTAGGCACGCGCGAGGTTCACCCACGCCTCGCGGCCGAGGCTGAGAGCCTCGCGGCGCAGCACGACGTCCTTGGGTTGTTTGATAAGCCAGGCGTTCAGGAGTGGATAGAACTCATTGCAATGCGGGCAGCCGTACGAGAAGAACTCCAGCACTTCGATCTTGCCGGGACCCGTCGCGGTCGGCTGCGGCACGGCGAGCAGCCGGTAGTCCTGGGTCGCCACCGGCGGCGCGGGCTGCGCACCGGCGGGTGCGCCAGCGGCGACCGCGAGCACCGCGAGCAGGCACGGGAGTCGGGACGCGAGGGTACGACGGAACATCCAGTTCTCCTCTAAGCAGATGGGCGTGAAAGACAAGCCGAAGTCCGGTCAAAAAAGCGCCACGGGCGTTGGGCCCAGGAGCCCGCGTAGCTGACGCCGATGCGCGCACCGCGGCCGATGCGTACCGTCCGTGCGGGCGCGACGGGCGGCGCAAGCCACAATACATCGCCCGCGAGCGCCATGCCGTTGAAACGCCGATCGATGCGCATCGCGCGGCACAACAGCCCCGGGCCGCAGGTGCGCCCGGTGATTCCCGCCACGGGCTCCAGCGCGCGCAGCAGCACCGCATGCGGCACACCGGCGCGGGCGGTAACCACGTTCAGGCAGTGCCACATCCCATATATAAAGTACACGTAGGCGTGGCCGGGCGGGCCGAACATGACCTCGGTGCGCGCGGTGCGGCCGCGGCTGGAGTGCGCGGCGAGATCCCGCGGACCGAGGTAGGCCTCCGTTTCCACGATCCGCCCGACGCGTAACGTGCCGCGGTCGCGGTGCACCAGGTGCATGCCGATCAGCGCCCGGGCCACACTCAGCGTGCCGCGTGCAAAGAAAGACGGCGGGAGTTTTCGCGTCAGGGGATCCACTACAATAGACTTAAGACCGCAGGACTAAAGGGATAGTTTCTCATCAAGTACCTGAAGTACCGGACCAGGCCGCGATGGCGTCTGCTGACACTGCTGTGGGCAGCACCCGCCGCGTGGGCGAGCGTGTATGAGTTGCCCGCCGACGGTTCCCCGGTGGTCGGCGCGGATTCGAGCGTAACGAGTGCCTACGAGGACACCCTCACCGATATCGGGCATCGATTCAGCCTCGGCTATTACGAGATTATTCGCGCCAATCCGCACGTCGATGTCTGGTTGCCCGGAGCCGGCAAGCAGATCGTGTTGCCCGGGCGGCGCATTCTGCCCCCCGGTCCGCGTGAGGGGATCGTCGTCAACCTGCCCGAACACCGCCTCTACTACTACCCGAAACCGCATGGGCGTGAACAGCCCGTGGTCATTACCTATCCGGTGAGCATCGGCAAGATGGATTGGCGCACGCCGCTCGGCGCCACGGCGGTGATTGCCAAGATCCGCAACCCCGCCTGGTATCCCCCGGAATCCATCCGCAAGGAGCACGCCGAGAACGGCGATCCGCTGCCGAAGGTCGTGGGCCCGGGGCCCGACAACCCGCTGGGGGATTTCGCCCTGCGGCTCGCGGCCGGCCATGGTGAGTACATGATTCACGGCACCAACAACCCCACCGCCGTTGGCATGTCGGTGACCCACGGCTGCATCCGCATGTACCCGGAGGATGTCGCGGCGCTCTTTGCGGTCGTGCCAGTGGGCACCAGTGTGCGGCTCATCAACGAGCCGGTGAAGGTCGCCTGGGTGGGCGGGGAATTGTTGCTCGAAGCGCACCCGCCGGTGGACGAGGAAGGGCAGACGGTGGAGCCGGACCTGCAGGTGCTCTCGGCGAAACTGAATTCCGCACTCGGCGACAGCACCGCCGCCATCAACTGGGACCTGGCCCGGGCCACGCTGCAGGCCGCGACCGGCATTCCGGCGCTGGTGGGCCTTGCGGCGGACAATCCCGCAGCGGCAGCGTCCGCACCCCAGGCCGCAGCGCCAAACCCCGAGCCCGCCAGCCGCTAGCTAAAGCGCAGGCGGTGCGCGCCGCCGTGACAAGAGCTGCAGCACGTGCAGGGCGTGCGCCACGAGCGCCAGCACGGCGCGCAGTCGCAGCGCGAGTGCCACGAGTTCCCGCGAACCACCGAGAACCAAAAGACTCAGCAGCGCCACGATCCAGGCCAGTGGGCGGTAGCGGCGAGCCGGGCTGACGGGTGCGTCGGCCGCGGCGTGCGCCGCGGGTGCCGACCACGCGGCGGGCACTCCGGGAGCCACCGCTGCCGCGGCGCGCTGTGCAAGCAGCGTGCGGGCCCCGATCACGCCGAACAGCACTGCCAGAATCGCAAAGCCAATCCCCGGAGCCACCAGCGCGATCACCGCTCGCGCGTCCCACAGCGACACGATCAGCGCCGTCATCCCCAGGGAGCCGGCAACCATCGCGCACACCAGGGCGGTGATGAGCCACACCAGCGCGCGGGCTGCGTGCCCCAGCCGGGCCATGAGTGTCTCGATCAAGGTGCTCAGGTTGGCCATCGCGTCCACGCCGCCAATTTAACTCTATCGGCCGCGAAACCGCGAGACTGCCGCTGCGACCTGCGCTACGCTCCGGCAGACGAAAGCCTGCCGGCATGAATACCCCCGCACCCAATCCGTTGCTGGATCTGCGCAAGCTCGGCGTGAGCGCCTGGCTGGACGACATCAGCCGCGGCATGCTCGAAGACGGCAGCCTCGCGCGGCTCATACGCGCGGATGGCGTGGCGGGCCTGACCTCGAATCCGGCGATCTTCGCCAACTCCATGATGACCGACCCGAAGTACGCGCAACCCATCGCGCAGCTGCTGCCGGGCGTGCGCTCCGGGATGGCGCTCTACGAGGAACTCGCGCTGCAGGATCTGCACGACGCGGCGGCGCTGCTGCGCCCGCTGTATGACTCGAGCGCGGGTGGCGACGGCTACATCAGCATGGAAGTCTCGCCGCACCTCGCTTACGACACCGCGGGCAGCCTCGCCGAAGGGCGACGCCTGTGGCAGCGCCTGAAACTTCCCAACGCACTCATCAAGATTCCGGGAACCGAGGCGGGCCTGCCGGTGATCCGCGATCTCATTGCCGCCGGCATCAACGTCAACGTGACGCTGTTGTTCTCACCGGAACGTTACCGGGCGGTCGCGCAGGCCTACATGGATGGCCTGGCCGCGCGTGCTGACGCCGGCGCGCCGCTCGCTGCTGTTGCTTCGGTGGCGAGTTTCTTCCTGAGCCGCATCGACACGGCCGTCGACCGGCTGCTCGATGGCCTGAGCGCCCGCGGCCAGCCGGCGGCGCGCTCCTTGCGGGGCAAGGCGGCGATCGCGAGCGCCTGTCGCGCCTATGAAGTCTATGAGGAACTGCTGGCAACACCGCGCTGGCAGGCGCTGGCGGCGCGTGGTGCGCGCCCGCAGCGCCTGTTGTGGGCGTCGACTTCCACCAAGGACCCGACTTTCAGCCCGATCAAGTACGTCGAAGAGCTGGTCGTGCCCGACACGGTGAATACCATGCCGCTGGAAACCCTCAACGCCTACCGGCGCCTGGGACGGCCGGAGCTGCGGCTCGAGCGGCATATTGCCGAGGGGTGTGACGCGCGCGAGAGCCTGGAGCGGCTGGATATCGACATGGATGCCGTCGCCATCCAACTCGAACAGGAAGGCGTCGCGAAATTCATCGAGCCGTTTGACAAGCTGCAGAAATGGCTCGAGGACCAGCGCCGCGGTCCGGCCGCGACCTGAACCGCCGCAGAGCGCGAGGGGACAGAGGTGGACACCGACGCGGTACGCCAGCGATTGCTCAAACGGCGCGAGGAACTGCGGCAGCGCGCGAGCGAGGCGAGCGCGGACCTGCGGCACGAATCGGATCCGCTGTCCGCGGACTTTGCCGAGCAGGTCACGCAGCGTGAAAACGACGACGTGCTCGGGGCGATCTCGCACTCCGCGCAAACGGAGCTGCAGCAGGTGGAAGCCGCGCTGCGGCGCCTCGCCGCCGGGCGCTACTCACACTGTGCCGTGTGCGGCGAGGACATCGAGCCGGAGCGGCTCGCCGCCGTGCCCAGCACCGACCGCTGCCGCGCGTGTGCGGAGGCGAACAGCCCGCCTCGCGGCCGCGGCGCCCGCAGTTGAGCCAGAGCCTGTTACACCCTTGCGGGGTGGTGACCATCACCACCGACTTCGGCCACCAGGGACCTTTCGTCGGCGTGATAAAGGGTGTGATCCTGACGCGCTTTCCGGCGGCACGGATCATCGACCTCACGCACGAGATCGTGGCGCACTGGCCGGCGGAGGCGGGATTCTGGCTCTGCCGGGCGTACGGCTACTTTCCCGCCGGGACCGTGCACGTCGCGGTGGTCGACCCGGGCGTGGGAAGCTCCCGGGACATCATCGCGGTCGAGGCGGGCGGACACTGCTTTCTTGCGCCCGATAACGGACTGCTCGCGCCGCTGGTCAGCCGCACCACCGGCGCGCGCATCGTGCGCCTCATGCCCGCGCCGCTCGCGCGCCTCGGCGTCAGCCGTCCGAGCGCCACGTTTCACGGCCGGGACATTCTCGCGCCGGTGGCGGCCGAGCTTGCCGCCGGACGCTGTGCGCCGCAGGAACTGGGGGAGATCGTGGATTCGCTGGTGCCGGCCTGGGTGGACGAGCCGGCGATCGACGCACACAGCGTCACGGGCATGGTCATCACCATTGATCACTTCGGTAACCTCATTACCAATATCGACGCCCCGCTCCTGGAGCGGTTCCGGCTGCCGATCGTGCACGCGGGCAACCACGCCTTTCCGCTCCTGCGCACCTACGCGGATGCACGCCCCGGCGAATATCTGGCTCTCATCAACTCGTTCGGGGTTCTGGAGATAGCCCGGGCGGAGCAAAGCGCCGCCGAGGGCTTAGGGCTGAGCCGCGGAGCCCCCGTGGTCGTCCGCAGCCGCACTGACCAGCCCTGACTGAGGTGAGCCTTGCGCTGCCCAAAGGCAGCCCCAATGCTCAAAAGTTGATCGGCGGCGCGAATCCGCTATAGTTCGCGCCTTGTCCGATGCCATATTGGCCCGTTAGCCTTTGAATTAATTCAGGATTTCTGCTCCAGATGTCGGAAAGAGATAACGAGAGATTCGATCTCGAAGACGAATTCCTGAGCAGTCCCCCCGAGGACGGCACTGATTACGACCGCCTGCTCGACCGGGTGGATAAACGCGTGCGCAATCAGGGCAAGCGCGGCAAAGCCGCCTGGAGCAAGCTCGAGGAAGTCCTGGCTGACAAGAAGCTGGAGAAGGATCTCAAGGACTTCGACGACGAGCTGTAGAACCGCTCGCCCTCCGACATAGTCCAACCTCAGACGCAGGCGTGGCGATAAGCTGCGCGCAGCTGCGCCAACGCGCTTCGGAGCCCTTCGCACGTGAGCCGCACGCCCTCGTCCTGGATTGTCCTGAAGTTCGGCGGCACGAGCGTTGCGACGCTCGCCAACTGGAACAACATCGCCCGCATCGCCGCCGCACGCCGCGCCGGCGGCGCGCGGGTGATGATCGTGCATTCGGCCATCGCTGGCATCACCGACCGCCTCGAAAGACTTCTCGACGCCGCCATCGGCCAGGCGCAGGACGAGGAACTGAAAGCCATCGAGGAGCGGCATCGGCAGCTCGCCCTGGAACTGGGAATCACGCCCGGGGAGGAAGTGGAGCGCTACTTCGCGGAGCTGCGCGAAATTGCCGCCGGCGTCGCCCTGGTGCGCGAGGTGAGCGACCGCACACGTGCCCGCGTCATGGCGAGCGGCGAGCTCATGGCGACCCAGCTCGGCGCACGGTTTCTGCGCACGCAGGGACTGGATGCCGCGTGGCTGGACGCCCGCACCCTGCTGCGCGCGGAAGGCAGCGGTGCGGCCGTGCGCTCGCAGGTGCTCTCGGCCGTGTGCAGTTTCGCGCCCGATGGCGCGCTCGAGGAACAGCTCGAGGCCCTGTCGGGGCTGGTCATCACCCAGGGCTTCATCGCCAGTGACGATGATGGCAACACCGTGCTCCTGGGCCGCGGCGGTTCGGACACGTCCGCTTCCTATCTGGCCGCCAAGCTGCGCGCGCAACGCATCGAGATCTGGACCGACGTGCCAGGCATGTTCAGCGCCAACCCGCGCTCCACACCGACGGCGCGACTGCTGCGCGCCCTGCATTACGACGAGGCCCAGGAGATCGCGACCAGCGGTGCGAAGGTGCTGCATCCGCGCTGCATCCTGCCGGCGCGCCAGTACCGCATCCCGCTGCATGTATACGCGACCCAGGCCCCGGAGCTCGAGGGCACGGTCCTAAGCGCTGAAGGGCTGGACGGCGCCGCGCAGGTGAAGGCGGTGTGCACCAAGCGGGGCATTACCCTCGTCGCCCTCGAGAGTCCCGGCATGTGGCATCAGGTCGGATTCCTCGCCGATGCCTTCCAGGTGTTCAAGCAGCACGGCATGTCGGTGGACCTGGTGTCGACTTCTGAAACCAACGTCACGGTCTCGCTCGACCCGGCCGCCAACTCGCTCGACAACACCCGCGTGGCGGAGCTGGTCGCGGACCTGTCGCGCCTGTGCCGCGTGCAGGTGATCGGGCCGTGCGCGTCGGTGAGCCTCGTCGGGCGCAACATTCGCGCCATCCTGCATCAGCTGGGCGGCGCCTTTGAGTTCTTCGAGGAACAGAAGATCTACCTCGTGAGCCAGGCGGCCAACGACCTGAACTTCACCTTCGTCGTGGATGAATCCCAGGGCGACCGGCTGGTCGAGCAGCTGCACGAGCTGCTCATCCGCCCGGTGCCCGGTGACCGGATCCTGGGCCCCACCTGGCAGCAGCTGTTCGCGCCGCCGCGGGCGGGGGAGGAGACGCGCAGCGCGCCGTGGTGGCGGACCCGGCGCGAGCGCCTGCTCGCGGAACTCGCGCATGGCGACGCGGCCTTCGTCTACGACCTGGATACGGTGCGGGCCGCGGCGCGCGCGCTGCGCGCCATGGGTTCACTGGGACGCGTGCACTATTCCATGAAGGCCAACCCGCATCGAGAGATCCTGCGCACGCTGCGCACCGAGGGGATCGAATTCGAGTGCGTGTCGGGCGGTGAGATCGCGCGGGTGCTCGAGCTGTTCCCGGACCTGCCTCCCGAGCGCGTGCTCTACACGCCGAACTTCGCGCCGCGAGCCGAGTATCAGTGGGCGCTCGAGCGCGGCGTGCGGGTCACCATCGACAACCCCTACGCGCTCAGCGCCTGGCCGGAGCTGTTTCGCGAGCGCGAGATCTTCGTGCGCGTGGACACCGGCGTCGGCCGCGGCCACCACTCGCACGTACGCACCGCGGGCACGCGCTCGAAGTTCGGCGTGCCGATCGGTGAGCTGAAGGAGTTTGCGCGCCAGGCGCGCGAAGCGCGGGTGCGCGTCACCGGCCTGCAGGCACACGTGGGCAGCGGCATTTTCGATGTGACGAGCTGGGAGCACACGGCGCGCCTGCTGGGTGGCGCGGCGCAGGCGTTCGAGGAACTGCGCGTCATCGATGTAGGCGGGGGCCTGGGGGTGCCGGAGCGCGCGGATCAGCCGGGCGTGAATCTCGCGCAGCTCGACACGCTGCTCATGGCCGTGCGCGCCGAGCATCCGCACCTGGAAGTGTGGCTGGAACCCGGGCGCTATCTGGTGGCGGCGGCCGGGGTGTTGCTGGCGCGCGTCACGCAGCTGAAGTCCAAGGGCAGCGTGCGCTTCGTGGGGGTCGCCACCGGCATGAACTCCTTCATCCGCCCGGTGCTCTACGGCGCCTATCACGAGATCGTAAACTTGAGCCGCGTCGATGAACCGGCCACCGAACTCGTCAACATAGTCGGCCCCATTTGCGAGAGCGCGGATGTCCTCGGCCACGATCGGCTGCTGCCGGTGACGCGTGAAGGCGACGTGCTGCTGATCGCCAATGCCGGCGCCTACGGACAGGTGATGAGTTCCCATTACAACCTGCGCCCGCCGGCGCCGGAAGTGTTCATCTGAAGCGGCCGCTGCTCGGGGTGCTGGCCGCCGTCTTAGGTTGCGGCGCGCTGTACGTGCTGTACCTCGACCATCTGGTCACGCACCAGTTCGAAGGGCGGCGCTGGACGCTGCCGGCGCAGGTCTATGCGGCGCCGCTGGAGCTATACGCCGGGCTCGCGCTCTCGGCGCCGGAGCTCGAGCGCGAGTTGCAGCGGCTGCACTACCAGCGCGCCGAGCGTCCCGATCATCCGGGGACCTACCGCCTGAGCGGCGAGCGGCTCGACGTGCAGCTGCGCGCGGCGCGCTTCGCCGACGAGACGCGGCCTGCCGCGCTGCTCAGCATCACCAGCGGCGCGGGCGGCCTGCAGGCGCTGCGCGACGGCGCCGGAGGCGACGTGCCGGTGTTGCGCCTGGAGCCCCTGCTCATCGGCAGCATCTTCCCGAGTCACGGCGAGGACCGGATCATCGTCACGCCGCAGGAAGTGCCGCCGCTGCTGCCCGCGGCGCTCAAAGCCGTCGAGGATCGCAAGTTCGACACCCATCATGGCGTCGACCCGAGCGCCATGCTGCGGGCGCTGTGGGTCAACCTGCGGGCGCACCAGATCGAGCAGGGCGGCAGCACGCTCACCCAGCAGCTGGTGCGCAGTTACTTTCTGAGCTCGCGCCAGACCTTGTCGCGCAAACTGCGCGAGGCGGTGATGGCGATCGCACTCGACGCGCATTTCACCAAAGCCGATCTCATGAATGCCTACATTAATGAGATCTTTCTCGGCCAGGACGGCTCGCGCGCCATCCACGGCTTCGGCCTCGCCAGCCAGTTCTACTTTGGCAAGCCGCTCTCGGAGCTCGACCTGTCGCAGATCGCGTTGCTGGTGGCGATCGTGCGCGGCCCCTCGTACTACGACCCGCGGCGCCATCCCGAGCGCGTGCGCCTGCGGCGCGACCTGGTGCTGAAAGTGATGGCCGAGCAGCGGATCATCACGGCCCCCCAGGCGAGCGCCGCCGCGCAGCGCCCGCTCGGGGTGAGCAGCCGCCCGGCCGGTGCGTACTACCCGGCGTACCTGGATTTCGTGCGCCGCACGCTGCGGCGCGACTATCGCGATGAGGACCTGACCAAAGCCGGGCTGCAGATTTTCACCAGTCTCGAGCCGCGCGCGCAGGATGAGGCGGAGCGCTCGCTCGAGCGCGAGCTCGAACGGCTCGACCGCGCGCACAAGGTGCCCGGCGCGCGCCTCGAGGGCGCGGTGGTCGTCACCGCGCCGCAAAGCGGCGATGTGATCGCGATTGTCGGCGGACGCGATGTCGGTTACGACGGCTTCGATCGTGCCCTGGACGCCAGGCGTTCGATGGGCTCGCTCATCAAGCCCTTCATCTATCTTGCGGCGCTGGAAAGTGGGCACTACACCGCCGCGACCGTCGTAGAGGACGCGCCGCTGGATGTGAAGCTCGCCAACGGCACGCACTGGCGACCGGAGAACTTCACTCACCAGGTCTACGGTCCCGTGCCCGTGGTGCGCGCGCTGAGTGAGTCGCTGAACCTCGCGACCGTGGGAGTTGGCCTGAGTGTCGGGACAGCCAAGGTGGCGCAGACGCTACAGCGCTTCGGCCTTGCGCAGCCACCGGCGCAGGTCCCGGCCATGCTGCTCGGTGCGGTGGACGTGGCCCCCATCGAGGCGGCGCAACTTTTCAACGGCCTCGCGAACGGCGGCTTCAGGAATCCGCTACGTGCCGTGCGCGCGGTCATCAGCCAGGACGGCAAGGCGGTCAAGGCGTTTCCGCTGCAGGTGAGTCAGGTGGCCGCCCCCGCGATTGTCTATCAGCTCGATCGCATGCTGGTGCACGTGATGGATCACGGGACCGGGCGGCCGGCGCGGGCGCTGTTGCCGCCGAATCTTGCCGTCGCTGGCAAGTCGGGGACCTCGTCGGATTACCGGGACAGCTGGTTCGCAGGTTTCTCCGGCAGCCACCTGGCGGTGGTGTGGGTTGGCTATGACAATGACCAGCCCACCGGCTTCACCGGCTCCGCGGGCGCGCTGCCGGTATGGGCGCATCTGATGGCGAGCCTCGGCACGAGCTCCTGGAACGCACCCATGCCGGAGTCGCTCGCGGAGGTGCAGATCGAATACCCGACCGGGTTGCGCGTCGTGACCGGCTGCGCCGAGGATATCGTTGCCGTCGCCGTGCCCGAGGGGAGCGAGCTGCCCGCCAAGCCCGGCTGCGGGTTCCCGGCGACGCGACCGGCAGCCGGCGAGGCGGTGAATACCTTCATCGACAACGCCCAGAAGTGGCTGCGCAGCCTGGCCCATTGACGGGCGGCTGCACCTGACAGGCGGCTATCATGTTCGCGATGCCTGCACAGCCGCTGTCGCAACGCTTGCCGCCCGGCCACATCACTTCAGCCATCCTCATGGCCACGGCGATGCTCGGCGGCTGCGTACTGCGAACGGCAGAATATCGCCCGCCGTCGCCGCCACCGCCGGGCTCTGCGTCCATACCGGCGCAGCCCCCGCCGGCGCCTGCCGAGCTGCCGTCAAGCCCTGCGGCGCGGCAATTTCACCTGGGAGCGGCGTCGCGGGCGCTCGTGACGCAGGCGCACGCGCAGGCGAACAGCGGTGACTTCGGGCAGGCGAGTGCGACCATTGAACGCGCGCTGCGGATCGAGCCGGAGAATCCGCTGCTGTGGATCGAGCTTGGACGGCTGCGTCTGGGTGCCGCAGATGCGGACCAGGCGGACGCGATGGGCCGCAAGGCACTCGCGCTCGGCACCGGTGATCCGGCGGCGCAGGCGGCTGCCTGGCGTCTGATCGCAGATGCTCTGCAGGCACTGGGGCGCAACGCCCAGGCGGCGGAGGCCGCGCGGCACGCGGAGGGTCTCGCGCCGCGCTGA
>Ga0210384_10001335_pt1 | contig 33974 bp, 28 predicted proteins | sample IncBWH2MmetaG_FD_160574 | JGI IMG/M metagenome (GOLD analysis project Ga0210384, IMG submission 160574) | Forest soil microbial communities from Barre Woods Harvard Forest LTER site, Petersham, Massachusetts, United States - Inc-BW-H-2-M | ecosystem: Environmental > Terrestrial > Soil >...
AAACTCCTCCATCAGCGCGTCGTCACCTTCGGCAACCATTTCCACCAGCTTTTCGTGGGCTTCCTTGGCTTCGTCCGCGAGCGCCGCGGGTATCTCTTCAATCGATGGTTTGCCGTCGCCACCCGGCTTATAGATGTGCGCCTTCATCGCGACCAGATCGATCACGCCGCGAAAACCTTTCTCGGACCCGATGGGAAGCTGCAGCGCCACGACGTTGCGGCCAAACACTTGCTCCAACGATTCCATCGAGCGCTCGAAGCTCGACAGCTCCCTGTCCATCCACGTGAGCACGAACGCGCGGGGAATGTCGTACTCCGTGCAGTAATCCCAGACCTTTTCCGTAGTCACCTGCGAACCGGTGTGCGCGTCCACGGTAATCAGCGCCGCGTCCGCGGCGATCAGCGAGGCTTTCGTTTCCGTGATGAACGTCGAGTAACCGGGGAGATCGATGAAATTAATTTTTATTTTTTCCGAAACGCTGGATTGCCCGGTGCCTCCAGGCGAGGTCGGCCACTCCGCGTATGCCAGGCCCGTCTGAATCGAAATCTTTCTCGCAATCTCTTCTTCGTCCCAATCGGTGGGAGTGCTGCCTTCCGCAACTTTTCCCCACCGCGGCGTCATTCCCGCGGTGAAGAGCAACGACGACACCAGTTGCGTCTTGCCGGTGCCGCCGTGGCCGACAATCCCAACGTTGCGTATGTCCTTGGTGAGATAGCTTTTCATACAGACCTCCATTTTTTCGCGGCCCCGGCAAAAGCGGGGCCGGCGGGCGAGGTCCGTCTTAGCGAATGAGGGCGCGGGCCTGCGCCGGTGCGTTTTAGCAAACTGAGGAAGGAGAACGTGGCCACGCTACCTGGGTCCCCGCAAAACTTGGGGGCGAAGGACGAGCAAAACCCCTGGTCCGCTCTCCCGCGTTTGTCTAACCCCGAACTTCTCGGGGCTAACTCGGCGGATGCTAACACACGCCCGCGCGTTGGGGCAATCTCGCGGTGGCCCCTCCGGAGATCCCGATCCCATTGCTGCCATGTTCCGAGTTGCCCGTCATCCGACCACAATCGTTGAAAAGCGCTTGACTATCATTCCGAGCAAAGCGAGGAATCTGTTTTTTTTTGCGAAAAAAACAAGAAAAAAGCAAATTCCTCGTCAGCTTCGGCTCCTCGGAATGACACGAATAGGAGTTTTTCAACACCCGCCTAGTGATGCTCACTCGATGCCGGGTTAAGACACAAGTACTTCCGATAAGAGCAAAGTTCGTTCAGCAGATCGCTTGAGTCCGCGAGTATCTTTGCTTTTTCAGTTTCACCGACAAGAAGGACTATGACGTCATGCGGACCTGGACCTTGAGGCAAAATGGAAGGATATGGGCTACTTGGTTTTCCTCCGATGTCAGCATTTTTCACGTTCGGGGCGTAAAACATATAATGAGGCAAAGCCATGGTCATGACTTCAGTCGCGTTTGGAGCGGGATAGCTCCGCATCAACGGCGCGGTCATGTAGGAAATTCCCGAGCGCACGGGTTTTTGATAGATCCCACGGTCAAATTTCTTCATGGTCTCGTCATATATCTGCTTAGGGGACAGCCCGCGAGACCTCATCTGAGCTACATCCATCCAAACCGGGAGCATCTTCGTTGACCCTTCTTCGTCATAACAGATGGGAACATAAATATCATCTCGGAAAGCGAGCTGTGGCCATGCCCATTCCGTCCGCATGACAATGCAACTGAACCCGTTCGTTCCCTTCCGATTCACGACGTATCCAGCTGCTGGATCGAGAACGTATGTTGTTGCTCCATCGCGCAAATGAGGAGGCAATGCACTGAGCGCGAAGCGGACTTCGAGAGACTCGGGCATTTTTTCCAGCTTCGGGCTCAACGCATCTGCTCTTCCGTCGGTTTTACCGGTTTGCGCGAGGCAACTCACACACGCAAATAGCAGCGAAACTGCAACACGAGGCGCAAGGTTCATCGTAGTCTTCCTTGTTTTCTGTGGCTCGAAACAGGTTTAGCGACCCATCTTGCAAACGACCGCCAAACAGCGAAATCCCAAATGCTCTCTTGGTCAGACTCGCCGGACTATACGACATTTCGAACGCAATACAAGTAGGGATAAAAAGGATACTACCGGCGCCTGGGGAGCGGCCGTGCTAATGTCCGAACCATCGGAGGACAAAAGGATGAGCATGCGTGGTAATTTCACAGAACCTCTCAGGAGGTTCGATTGCCCGGTTCATGGAATTCAGCGGATCATCAGCGGAAAGTATAAGCTCAGAATCCTGTGGGATCTTCAGCATGGCCCGCGACGATACGGCCAGATCAGAAAGAAATTACTCACGGGAATCCCTGGGACGAAGGCCGTGACGCCAAGGGTACTCAGCGGAGAATTGAAGAAATTGGTCAGCATCGGACTACTGAAGCGGACCGACCGCGGGGTGCTTCCAAAAAGCGTGGAATACAAATTGGCTCCTCTGGGAGAGAGCTTGATCCCCGTGATTTCCGTGATGCATAAATGGGGAATTAAGCATCTCGTTCGAGAATCCACTCTACGCAAACTGGGTCTCTTGCCGCAGCACGAACAATAGGCAGGAGTGTAAACAGCTTTGCACTGACCTGCCGCCCTTTCCCCCGAGCTATTTTTGCTTTCGATTCAAGCCGCTCCGTGATAGCTCCCGGGTCGTCGTCAACACGGAAGTTATCCCGCGACAGAAGCACTGCCTACGATGCATGGTTCAATAAAATCGTGTGGATACGTCCTATGTCGCAGTAGAGAAGAATCCGCTCGGCCGCGCACTATTTTCCAGTTCTAGTACGACCTGCTCCACGTTTCCAGCCGATTTGCTCCCGCTTAATCCTTGCTTTACCGTCACTTAGTCTCTCTCGTCTCCCGGACGCGTCGGCACCTGGTTTGCTTACCAGGTCAGACGGGAATGTTGTCGGCAGCGACTACTGTGCCGCGGAAGGCAGCGGCGTGCCAAGCGGAGCCGCGACAGACGAGTTTCTATCTTTGGCGTCGAACGCAAAGTTCACGCATCATATTTGGGGAGGATTTTTATGAATGAGAATCGGGAACCGATCGAAACTTCCGCCGGAGAAGCGTCTCCGCGCTTGGGAGCCAACCGTGTGCTTGTGATCGTCGCCGTGCTCTTGTTGCTGGGCGCGGGACTCTCGCTTGGATACGGCTATCACCAGCAATCGCAGGTGAAACAAATCACCGCGCAAGATCAGCAGTTGAACGCCACCGTCAGCCAGTTGCAAAGCCAGTCCGACGCGCTTACCGCAAAACTAAATGACATGATCGCCGCGCAACAGGCGGCTGCTAACGCGCAAGCTGCCGCTGCCGCTCAACAGGGCGCCAAGAAAACGGCCACAAAAAAGACACCCGCTGCGGACAAGCGCTACAAGCAACTTCAGGCGCAGCTCGACGACCAGAAAAAGCAGCTCAAGGAAACGCAGGATGAAGTCGCAAAAAACCGCAGCGACCTCGAAGGCAACCTGAGTTCCGCGAAAGACGAGCTCAACGGCTCCATCGCCAAAACGCATGAGGAACTCGTTGCCCTGGCCAAGCGCGGTGAACGCAGCTATTTCGAATTCGACCTCACAAAATCCAAACAGTTCAGCCGCGTCGGCCCCATCATGCTTTCGCTCCGCCGGTCCGACGCCAAGCACAAGAACTTCGATCTCGCCATGATGGTGGACGACAACGAACTCTCCAAGAAAAAAGTCAATCTCTACGAACCGGTCTGGATTCACCGCGAGGGCGACCCGCAACCCGTCCAGGTAATTATCAATCACGTCGAGAAGAATCGCGTGCAGGGATACGTGAGCGCGCCGCGATACAAGAATTCCGAACTGACGCCCACGCTGACTTCCGTGTCCGCTCCGGTCTCCTCGACGCCGGCCACCGATACCAGCAACTCGCCTGCGAATCCGCAAAAGCCTCCCCAGCAATAGACCCCGGATCGATCAAACGTCGCAAATCCGGCGGGGCGCCCCCCAGCGCTCCGCCGGATTTTTATTTTTGGCGAGCCGTGGAGATCCTGGGAGCGTAACCCGGACAGGTAAGGACCGGAAGGCACGGATATTTGGCGAACCGTGCATCCGACCGCGAGAGTTCGCAGAGCACGAATTGCGAGCCTTTCGCCGAGGCGACGCGCCGCGCGTGAACACAGTCCTCGCACAAGCCAGCCGGATTTTCAACGCGTGGGCCAGGCCGCCGTTTCATGAGATTCCCTTATAGCAAAATTTTTATTTTTCACCGTCTTTTAATGTGGACTATTGCGCTTCCCATGCTTTACTCTGCCAATATGAAAGATAATTCAAAGGAAAGCGCGGTTCCACGAGGCGATGCGCCGCCTTCTTGCCCAACTTGCCTGCTACATTTTCTGCTTGCTGCTGGTGTGCCTCGGCCTCCCGCGCGTCGCGCCCGCCCAGGATTCGAAGCCTGACGCTCCTTCCCCGCAAGCGAGCGCTGCCGCATTCGCACCTGACCAAACCGCTCCCGCTGAATCGACCAACGATGACGCGCCGACGCTTTTCCCGCATTCCGAGAACAGCCGCTACTGGATTTCCGGGCAGGGCAATATTGTCATGCAATGGCATCCTTCGTTCCCGGCGAAATATACCGGTCCGAACAGCCTGAGCCCAGGGGCTCAGAGCGCCACCACCCACATTTTGACGCTTTATACCGGCTACGAACTCTCGCATACCACGGAGGTGTTCGCCGACATCGAGTATGCGACGGGCGGTGGCATCGGGGGCGCGTTCGGCCTCGCTGGCTACACCAACTTGGATTCCGTGCGGACCGTGCAAGGCATACCGCTTGCAGGATCCCCTTATCTTGCGCGACTTATCCTGCGGCAGATTGTCCCGTTAACCAAAGATCGTGTTGCAGCGGACCGCGACCCGCTCCATCTCGCCACGACTCTCCCGCCGCGGCGGATCGAGTTCCGTATCGGAAAATTCGACTTGGTCGATTTCTTCGACCTGAATACCTTCGGGTCGGACAGCCATCTCCAGTTCCTCAACTGGACCGTGGACGCCAACGGCGCCTACGACTACGCCGCCAACACACGCGGGTACACCGACGGCGTCCTGCTCGAATACGACGACCATTGGTGGACTGTGCGCTTTGCCGAAACGTTTATGCCCAAAGTGGCCAATGGCATCAAACTCGACGCGGACCTAGCGCGCGCCCGCGCGGAAAATCTCGAATTCGAGGCCCGTGGAAAACGCATCCTGCATCGTGCGGGCGTTGTGCGCTTGATGAGCTATCTCAATCACGGCAACATGGGCAACTACAACGAGGCGATCACAAACTTCCAGGCAGGGAAAACTCCAACGCCGGATATTATCTCGACCCGCCGGCAGGGACGCCACAAATACGGCTTCGGGTTCAACGTCGAGCAGGAAATCACTTCACAGATTGGTTTGTTCGGACGTCTCGGCTGGAGCGATGGCCGCAACGAATCCTTCGCCTACACCGAAGTGGACCGCACCCTCGAGCTCGGCGGCTTCTCGAAGGGCGACTCCTGGCATCGCCGCAACGATCGCGCCGGCGTTGCCTTTACGTTGAACGGAATCGTTGCCGCTCACCAGAACTATCTGGCTCTCGGCGGCGTGGGATTTCTCTTGGGTGATGGCGCGCTGACTTACGGCCACGAAAAAATCTTCGAAAGCTTTTACACCGCGCACCTCTGGCGCGGCCTCTTCGCTTCTTTTGACGTGCAGCACATCAACAATCCCGGCTACAACAAAGCCCGCGGCCCCGTGCTCGTCCCCGGCCTCCGCTTCCATGTGGACTTTTAACACGCCACTTTGGTCAATGGAAAACCATTGGCACATATGGACTAGGTCACTGAGGGAAGCGTCGCGTCGCGCCAAGCAGGATTGATAAACTACCTACAGGCTTCTGTCATGCGTAGAACTTTGGGAACATACTCCTCCATTGTCGGAAAGTTCGCGCTCTCGTTTTTAATGGCAGGATCATGCGTCATCTCTAACGCCGCTCAGGAACAAGGCCAAACAAACGCACCAAATTCCGTCCCGCCGCAGGACCCGAATCAAACTGATATTCAAAATACAGGCCAACACGAAATTACCGCCGTCCCCAACCGGCCCACGATCGCAACCACAGCAGAGACGGTGCAGCTCGGTGTGTTTGAGATCGAGTATGGATTTGAGGCGGCAAAAGGCCACCAGAACATCAACGGACTGTTGAAGTGGGGCATGGTCAAGAATCTGGAGTTGTGGTTTCTAAATAATCCCATCGAACGGGATGCCGGCATCGCGGGTAGGGGCGATTCCGGCGCCGGTTTCAAATACAAATTAGTTTCTCAAGAAAATGCGCGGCCCACGATTTCGATGTTATACGTGGCGACCGTGCCGACAGCGACTGCCGGGGTCGGCGCGGGCGCTATGGGCCACTCGGTGCTAATTCTCCTCAGCAAGGATTTCGGAAAGCATCATTTTGATCTCAACTTCGGCCCGCAATTCCTGGGAAGGCCTGGTGCCACCGGATTTGACCGAAATTATTTTTCTGCGCTGTCTTATTCGTACCCGATCACGAAAAAGTGGGGTTATACAAGTGAAGTCGCAGGATTCAGCCGCGCCAACGCTGCCACGCCGGCCACACTGACGGTACTAAACGCGGCTACCTATAATGTCTCGCCGCGACTCGTGCTTGACTGTGGCGTCTTTCTTGCCGCGTACGGCAATCTCCCTCGCGCCAATTTCATCGCTGGCGTGACGTACTCGGTCGCGGACCTATATCATCTCCACGCGCAGCGCCGCTCTTCAAAAATTGATCCTCGGTCCACCAAGATGCCTTAGGGTAGTACGGGTCTTGCCTCGGCCGCGCTGAGACGCATGTCGAGGATTTTCGCCAGAGTGGGCGCAATCGCGCGCATGTCGATCGCGCCCAGCGAATGTGCAGCAGGAATCCCCGGCCCGGCAATAAAAAACGACGCATTCATTTCCGGGAAATCCGGCCAATAGCCGTGCATCCCTTTAATGGTGCTTGCCGTCACGAGAACGCCCGAGAGATTTTCGCCCGTGATGAAGCCGGGGCGAAGAGCCACCAGAAAATCCGCCTCCGGAAATCCGCCGCGCGCATGAAGCTCCTCCGCGGAAACTATTCGCGCGATGCCGTTGGCGGGGTCGCCGGCAAGCTTCGCCAACAGATCGGCCACTTTTGCTCTAGTGGCAGTGTCATTCTTGTCGTGAAGCATAATCGCCGCCGACCCTCCCGCACCCCAAGGGATCGCCTTCCAAGATTTAATCTGCTCCTTGGAAGAGGCAGACGCGGCACCGCCGCTTTCCGTGACTTCGATAAGGCCGGCGCTGCCGAATGCCACGCCCAGATGCAGGGCCTTTTCCGTGGCGACGAATCCATGGTCTGACACCACGCAGATTACCGCGCGCTCGCCGTACGTCTTCCGGACCGAGTCCAGGATCTTCGCGAGCGCTGCGTCAATCCGTTCGAGCGTGGCGTTGCTCTGCGCGCTGAACGGGCCGGAGGCGTGCTGCTCGTGGTCGAGCGCCGTGAGATAGATCGTCGCAAAATCGGGATGCTTGAGTTCGATCAGGCGCGCCGCGAACTTGGCGCGGTTTTCGTCCCCGGTGATGGTCTCGTCTATGCCTTCGGCATAGGGACCAAGCTCTTTTTCGAGTGCGTCAAGCAGGCCGGGAGTGGAGAGGACGCGGAGCAGTTTGCGGTCATCCGGAGTTCCCGCGCGCCAATACTGCGGCAGATTCCACGTAATCCGCGCGGAAACGCTCACTGGCCAGTGAATGTTCGCCGTCGTGACACCCGCCTCCGCGGCCGCATCCCACAGCGTGGGAACCTTGATGTCTTCCGCATACCAATACCACCCGCCGTAATTCTTCTGCAGCGAATCGAACGTCGTGTTCGCGTAAATCCCGTGCCGTGCGGGAGCCGCGCCGGTAATGAGCGTCGTGTGGCTCGGATACGTGACGGTGGGTACGACCCCATGAACTCCTGTCGAGTGCGCTCCCTCTCGAAGGATTTTCCGCAACGCCGGGATTTTCAGGCCATGCGCGTCTGCATCCAAAACATACTCAGGCTTGAGGCCGTCTACCGAGATAAGAATGACAGCAGGCCGTGAGGGTTTCTCTTGCGTGGCACTCGGCAGTGCGAAAACCAAGTGGCATACGATCGCAAAAATCAAAACCAACAAAACTGAATTCCCGCGCGACACGTTCATCAGCAAATTCCTCGATTGACCTTCGATTGCTTTGACAGCATAAACGAAAGCCAGGCGCGCCGCCCTTTGGCAGGATTTTCACCACTCGTGAAAATTGCGTGTTAAACGGAGATGACGAAATCCCCTCCAGAAGTGGCGTAGCCATACGCCATGCGCGGCGTATTGAAGGCGAATCCCGGATTTCCCTCGCGATCGAGGAGAATCAATCCTCCCGTGCCGTGCGCGCGCTTAGCGAGAAGATGTACGGCTTCGCGCGCGGCGAGATTGGCGGCGAAATGATCGCGGTGCACTCCTGGGGGAGGGTCAACATAAGTCGTGGGGGCCCGTAGAAAATCCACCGCCGTTTTGGCCATCACAATTTTCATGATGGCCTCTCCGTAGCCGGTGCAGGAGACTCCTCCGGCTTCTGAATCCGCGTAGCAGCCGCAGCCGATCAGCGGCGAATCGCCCACCCGCCCCGGCAGTTTGCAGCACGTTCCTCCCGTCGAAGTCGCCGCGAACAGCCGGCCGGCGTTGTCCATCGCCACGGCGCCCACGGTCCCCTGCTCGTGACCTCGGTGATGTTGCGCCGCGTGCTTTTCCTTTTTGCAGCGCGACCACGCTTCGCGCTCCGCTTCGCTTACCAATTCTTCCGCCGCGCACAGTGCGATTCCCTGTTCTTTCGCGAAGCGTTCCGCTCCACCCCCCGCCAGCATCATGTGCGGACACTTTTCCAGGATCGCGCGCGCCACCCGGATCGGATTTCGAATGTGCTGCAGCGTGGTCGCGGCGCCCGCGCGCAGCGTCGCGCCGTCCATGACGATGGCGTCGCACTCCACCCGCCCGTCCAGATTCAGATGCGAACCGAATCCCGCATCAAAGACGGGATCATCTTCGAGCACTACAATAGCGGCTTCTACCGCGTCGAGCGCCGATCCGTCTCGCTCGAGAATCGCCCATCCCGCTGCCAGCGAGCGATGGCACCCGGATTTGCACGCCTCGACCGCTTCATCAGGGATATCCCACGCGCCGCCGTGAACGATTAGAGAAGGTCTCATAGAGAATCGCCCCGCTCGCGGCGCGAATCAGCCATTTTGCGTCAGATGAAAAAATCGAGCAACAGGAGGAGCGGCCCGAGTAAAAGCCCGATCAAAAGAAGAACTGCGCCGCGGCTCATGCGGCGGCGCGGCATGCGGCTGAAGGAATGGAAAAATTGACTCGGAATTATTTTAAAGAGCGGTTCCTGGCGAAAACCGTAGAACGGGCCCACCGGCGTATGCCGGGAAAGATTGCGGCGGAAGGTGTTGAATTCGTCGTGAACCCAGATGAAAATGTCGTCGCGGCAGCGCCACGCCATTGTCGCACCCAGCACAAAAAGCATATATCCGAAAAAAGTAAGTAGCCCGAGTTCCGATCCTGCTCCCCAATACATAATCCCTCACAGACGGCCGCTACCGCTGCCTCTAGAGACGCCTGGAAACATTTTTCAGTTACTCATCCTCATGGATGGTGACGAGGCGAACCACCTCGAATTCCTTTTTCCCCGCCGGCGTGGCCACTTGCACCTCGTCGCCGACCTTGCGATTCAGCAGCGCTTTGCCGATCGGCGAGGTCGTCGAAATGTGGCCCTTTTCCGCGTCGGCTTCCTCGCTGCTCACCAGCTTGTATTCGATCTTCACTTCGCGGTGAATGTCGAGAACGATGATTCGCGAGCCATACCCGGCGCGGTCTTTCGGGATATTGCTGAGGTTGAGCATGCCCAGATCGCCCATGCGACTCTTCAGCTGCCCGATGCGCGCGTTGACGTAGCCCTGGCGCTCCTTGGCAAATTTGTATTCGGCGTTTTCGGAAAGATCGCCGTGCGCGCGCGCCACCGCAATTTCCTTGGGGAGCTGCACACTGAGCTCGTGCTCGAGCGCGTTGAGCTCATCCTGAATCTTCTTCTTGATCTTGTCGAGCGGGTCGGACATGGTCTTCGATTTTCGGGTTCTCGACTCCAAAAATGTTCGCGGAGTCCGGGTTTACTGGATGGTTCGCCGGACCCCGCGTAAGCCAACATTATAGATGCGGGTGAATTGCTGCTACAAGTGCCGGGCGCGTTTTTCGGCCGCGGCGCCCCAGTAGCGTCATTCCACCTTGACCTCCACAGCCTGCGACTTGGCGTTGCCGGAGGCGTCCTCGATCGTGAGGGTATACGTAGTCGTCGCGGTGGGTGAGACGTCCACGCAGCGCGCATAGGAGGGCCAAACGGGGTTCGACTGCGGCTCCAGGCGCACTTTTTTGGCGTTGGCCACGCCGTAACACAGCTTGGCGGATTCCCCGCGGCGAATGACGCCCGGCGCGGCGTAGAAATTCTGGATGGCCAGTTCCTTGCCGCCCATCTGCTCGACACTGGCGCGGTCCTCTTCGTGCTGCTTTTCGGCCTTTTCCTGCTTGGCGCGGTGTTCCAGGTCGCGGTTCTCCGACCACCGGAAGAAGAAAATCCACCCCACGTAGAGCAGGGCAATCCCAATCCCCATTGAGGTGTAGAGCAGCGGATTCTTGTACGCCGCCTTCGGTTCAGGTTGTTTTTCCATGAGCATAGGCATTCCCAGTGTACGCCATCTTGAGTTCTATGAGGCCCGGATCGGGCCATCGTCGATCCCCTGGCAGGTTCCTCTACGTGGCCAATCTTTCGAGTAATAATATTTCCGTTTTCGCAATTGACTCTTTTTCGGGATTCCTCACCAGCGTTGAAACCGTACCAGCAGGCTCTGGTCCCATCTCAATGACCCTCGTGAAGTGAACATATAGGTCAGGCTGGTAACCCCGGAAGTAAACCGCGAAGCGATTTTGGATGCCCGATCCTCGGTTGGCGTTTACCCCGACCTAGCCGGGCCGGGTGAATTCCTTGCCTCTTCCTAGATGCTTTTTCAACGCGCACCGAACTTTTATTGACACCCCGTTCGAATTCTTTCCCTCATATTTCCACTCGAATAGCAAGTAAGTACATTATTGACAGAGCGTAATTTATGTGCCAACATGCCTCGTGATTCTCAGCCACCAATCGATTCTCATTTACCCCGAACAACCACCGCGAGGGGAGCGCCTTCAGCACGTGTCCACCCACCACTCCTCTTATGAATTCCCGCTTCCAAAAAGCGTGGCCATAACCGAGCATCCGGCAAGGATGCGAGTCCTGAGCGAGTCCGCCGGGGCGGACGAATCGAAGGATCTCAACCCATCCATAACTCCTGTGTTTCCCGCAGATCCGAAAAGAGCGCCTGTAACCCCTGTAGAATCCGCACTTCCAAAATTGCTGGACTTAAAGTCTTTTAGAATCCGCACTTATGGAAAAAAAATAGGGGAACGGGGTCTTCTTGTTAACTAGACATGCGACGAAGCGGTTGCATGACGGATCAACGTGGACACGGCGTCAGGGGACACAGCCTGAAGGCTATGCTACAAACTGCCGAGCACGAGGAGCACGGGCGGAATTTATCCCGACCGGGTCGGGAGCCTGTGTCAGCGCAGCGTCAGGCATGACGTTTATAAATGGGCGCTACAGAAGGATGATGCCGCTAGCGGTTGGGAGCGGGAACGATACGGATCACTCTATTTGCCGTTCGAGGCGTGTTCCAAGCTGAAGAGTCACGTTGCACGTCTAAGTGCTTGTTCGCAAAAACACACAGAGGAGAATGAACCCATGAAGACGAACCACGGATCGCTGGCCATGACGCTCAACAGCTGGAAATGCAAAGGAAGGACGGTTTGCGCCATCGCCCTGCTTTCCTTTGCCGCTGGATCGCTCCTTACTGCCCGCCTGGCGCACACAAACCAAGTGAGTGCCGATAGCAATCGCGTCTTCGAACTTCGCGTATATCACGCTGTGCCGGGCAAAGTGCCGGCGCTGGAATCACGGTTTCGCGATACGGCTTCCAAGCTGCTCGCCAAACACGATTTGAAGGCTGTGGGCTACTGGGTACCCGACGATGCTCCTGCTTCCGATAACACATTCATCTATATCCTGGCTCATCCCAGCCGGGAGGAAGCGAAAAAGAACTGGGGAGCGATGTTCGCCGACCCGGCGTTTCAAGAGATGGCGAAATCCGAGCAGGCCGACAAGCTGGTCGAAAAAGTGGACGTGACGTACATGCATCCGACGGATTTTTCGCCGATGAAGTAGCGGATGTCCGTTGACGCGACGATTGGATTGGCACCGCCCCGGCCTTCATACACGATCTGCGGGTTCCTAACTGGGTTCCATTTAATTCAGAACAGCGCCAACAATCCGCGTCATACGGCGCACCAGCTGAGCCGGGTGTCCAGCTTGCGCGTCCCGGTTAAAGTGAAAGCTCAGGCTGAAGCCAGAGAGACCGAGCGATCGCGGGCCGCCGGGATAACTTTGCCCCGGGAGACGGAAGCCCCGTATACCGCCGAAGCCTGAAGGATAAAGCTGCACGTCCTGAAAGTGAGGCTTGCTGTAAAAGGCGTCCAGTTGCAAGCGTCCACCCCAGAATCGGACGAGCGGGAGGCTCGACTGCGTGAGAGTCGGAGTCTTAACCTCGTTCATTGGCGAAAGATGTTCGAAAGTGTAGTCACGCTCGTAGGCGCCCGCGAACACAAGACTGACATGGCTATTGAATTTCCCGAGGTCCCGGGACGCCAGGAAGGTAGCGGCCGGTAATGAGATCGATGCCATTGGGAGTGTCGCGATGGCCGGCGCAACACGTTCGTTCGCTAGAGCGATGTGTGGCGCGGGTGTTTGTCCCGCGGCAGGCAGGTAGCTACCCAGGAATATTCCGAGCGGCAAGAGGAACAGTTTGTACACCACGAGACGTCTCTTCTTTCTGATTCCCCTTTCCATCAATGAAGCGAACGAATGGACTCGGCCCTGAGAGGAACTAGATTGCGGGTGACAAAACAAATTTACTGCGTCGGAGTTAAGCGTTCTGTTCAAATATGCACACTAAGCAACGCGTACCAAGGTTGGCTGCGTTCGCAAGCGACAAGCTGCACGTGCCGGCGCTTAGGGTGATACGGATTTGGCAGGAGAAGCGAGGGGCGCGGGTGTGGGGGGATGGGGAGATTTCGCGGAGCCGGTGATTTCGGCGAGGATTTTGGCAGTGATGGACTTGCTCACGGCGCAGGCCGAATCGTTGATGCGGCACTGGGCGAGGGTGTAGTGGCAGCCGCAAGTGCAGGATTCGGCGTTGAAGCGGTGGATGGCGACTTTTTTCTGTTCGGGAGTGAGCCGCGAGAGATCGACGCCGGGGAATTCGCTGGCGCGGTCGGCGTGTTTCAGAAAAATTTCTCCTGTGTCCTCGAACGTTTCAACTTTGCCGTCGATGGGCAAGCCGAGGAGCGCGCGAATTTCCGTTTCATAGAGCGCGGGATCGCGAAGGCCGACATGTTTTTGGACGACGCGGCCCTGCGGGTCAAGGAGAAACGAAGTGGGAAGCGCGGCGATGCCGCCATACTGGATGCGCACCTCGTCCGAAGCGACGGCGACAGGATAGTTGATGCGAAACTCTTTGACGAAGTCGTGAATGGCGTCGAGATCGTCATCGTCGACGACCAAGCCGATGACTTGGAGGCGGTCTTTGTATTTGGTTTGGAGTTCGACGAGGTCGGGGATTTCGGCGCGGCAAGGTCCGCACCAGGTGGCCCAGAAATTCAGCAAGACGACTTTGCCGGCAAAGTCGGCGGGAGAGACGGGCTTGCCGTCGAGCCCCGGGATTTGGAAAGCGGGAGCGGGATCGGGATTGCGAACGAGATAAATGGCGGGCTGCTCCTGTTCGCGGGGAGGTGGCACGGCGTGATGAGTCCCGCCGAGAGCGCGGCCGGCGCCCAGGAAAACGGCGAATACAGCGGCGAGGCAGAAACAGAAGCCCCGAGTTTTGCCAGGCAAACGCACGTGGAAACGAAACGTCATAAGGACTTCTTTAGGAGAACACACGGAAGGTTAGATGCCAAGGGGCGAGAGAGGGCAAGAGTGTGAAAGAGTTAGAGAGCGGCACGCGAGGAGGTTCCGCGATGGAACATTTCTTTTCTTGGAAAGATTCAACGAATGGGGGGAGAATATAATCAAGGTAAGATTTCTTCTCAGGTCACGCACATGGAACCGGAACGAAGGCGAACTCCCAGGTATCCCTTCGCAGCGAGCGCGGAACTCGTGGAAGCGAGCTCGGGCGTGAAGTCGACGTTGAAGGTGAGCGAGCTGAGCCTGAACGGGTGTTTCGTGCAGGCACCGAATCCCCTGGAAAAAGGGACGAGTGTGCTGTTGAAGATCTATAAGGACCCGCAGTACTTTGAGGCGCGAGCGACGGTGATGTACGCGACTCCCAACCAGGGCATGGGCTTGACATTTCACGAGGTCAAGCCTTTTTTCGCGGGCGTGCTGCAAAAATGGCTGCTCGCGGCCATGGTCAGCAGGAAAGCCCCGCAGGCGTAAGAAAACTTTCCGCCTTCCATCACTTGCACTTTTTTAACAGCCGAGTTGCGCGTATTCCCGGGAGCGCTCGACGCAGCTAGAACTCCAGCCGGATGCCGAGCTGGACCTGACGCTTTGGGAACGCCGAAGTAAAGCCCAGCGGCTGGCTGGGCGAAAGCAACTTGCTTCCATGTACGTTGAACGTGGTGAATCCCGGCGTCAGGCCGAAGAGCGGGCCCACTTCATTGTTTACGCTGGCGAAGTTTGTGCGATTCGCGATGTTGAATCCTTCCGCGGTGAATTGCACTTTTGCCTTTTCTGCGAGTTTGTGCTGCCAGCTCAGGCGCATGTCGAAGTTGTAGAAATCAGGCCCAAGGCCGGTATCGCGAGGGGCGCCGATCGGACGTTCATTGGGAGCGTGGTTGTTACCGTTCACCTCTACACCAGCCAGCAAATTAAAGGGAAGTCCGCTGTGGTAGGTAAAGATCGGGGCCAGCTCGAAGCCTGACAAGACAGGTCCCTTCCACGGGCTGTCGAACACTCCAGCGATGACCACCTTGTGGCGCTCGTCAAACTCAGAAAGGCCGCGATCCAGGCCCAGGTTCGTGGGATCTTGCGGCCCATAGTCGGTGTTGAAATCCGTAGAGGTGTCATAGCCTTTGCTGAACGTGTAATTTCCGAGCAGTGTGAAGGAATTGCTGAAACGCTTCTTGACTTCCAAAATGCCGCCCTCATAAAGGGCCGAGGCAGCGGCAGTGTATTGGTTATTCTGGGCAATCAGAGGATTCACGAAACACCCCGCGCCCGCTGGCGCGCACGGGAGACCTTCCGCACCGCCGAGAGGGTCAGTTCCGGGACCTAGATTCCAGTTCCGGTAACTTACGGCCTTCCCGTTGGCGAGAGTTACGGTGCTCGTGGGCGCGGGCAAAAGATTCGTATCGATCGCCACGGGGAGCCGGAGCGTGTGCGAATAGATGCCACTAATGGAAACGGAAAAGCCAGGGGCAATCTCGCGCTCAATTCCAATGGACGCCTGCTGCGAGTAAGGAGGCTTGTAATTCGTTGGGTTGCTGAAGACCACTGTGGCCGGCGAAACCGGCCCGCTGTTGGCGACAAAGATTCCAAACTGCGCCAGATCGGCCGGCGTGATACAAGCGGAGTTGCCCGCGGCCGGAGTGGTGCACTGAATCTTGCCCTCGGCAAACAGGGTCTGGAAGACCGCTCCCGCACCTTTCACTCCAAGCGCCGGTATGCCGGGGAGCGTGTCCGCATAAATGGCAATGAAACGCGTGCAAGGGCTGTTTCCTGTTCCGGGAATGATCGGGACTGGTCCCACACTCACCCCGCATGTCGCCACGAGATTATTGACCTGATCGGGAACCTGGGACTTGTTGTTCTGGTTTTCCACGGTGCTGCGATTCTTGTTCAGAGCGCCCAAGCTCAAGTCCACTTGGGAAATTTGGGCGTCGATGGGGCCGTAGAAAATCCCATATCCGCCACGGATCACGGTTTTGTGGTCCTTGAATGGGTCCCAGGCGAACGACACGCGGGGACCCACATCGCCATAGTAGGTATTCAGGGGGCGGTATTCCGAATCCACCTCGTAACGGAGGCCATAGGTCAGCGTAAAGTTATCGGCCATGCGCCATGAGTCTTGCCAATAACCGGCAGTGTATGGCCGGGTATAGGCCGGGTAGTCCGCGGTGCCAAAGCCCTGCTGATAGACCTGAGGCAACCCTAAAGAGGCCGACTGGAGCGAGTTGAGATTAGCTCCCGATGTCTTGAAGCCACAAGGATTGGGCGTTGACGGCGAGGGCAGAAAGCAAGGGCTTAGCACGAAACCAGGGAGGGCCCCGAAGAAGAAACGGCCTGGAAAGAAGGTGTGGGACTCAGCGTGATCGCCCCGGAGCAGCTCGGAACCGCCGAATTTCATGGTGTGGTGGCCGCGGGTCATGGTGAAATTGTCCGCAAGCTCGGTCCGGCGGGTGATCGTGAAGCTGGGTAAGAAGATGTTCGTTCCCAAATTATTTGCGAAACCAAATATCTGGAGCCCAGGCTCTGCCGGCTCATTAGGGATCACGTTGAAGCTGTCGTAAGCCCACTGCGCGCGGAACTCGTTCTGAGTCTTCGCGCTGAACTGGTGGAACCATCCTGCTTGTATGTTGTCATCATAGTAGTGGATCGAGCTCCCTGCCGAAAAACCGGTCAGGGATTGCACGTCGGGGCTCTCCTCGAGGTCGTGCCCGTACCGGTAGCTGAGATAAAGCTGGTTGTTGTCGTTAAATCGGTGATCCAAGCGCCCGGATGCCAGGTATTCGCGTGTGTTGTAGTTAAACAGGCCTCCGTTTTTCTCAAACTGGTTAATCAGGAATTGATTTGTTGCGTTCTGAACTGTACCCGGCAGGCCCGTAACTGGGCTAACCGTCAACGCTGTGGTTAGTGCCCCGGCACAAATCTGCGCGGGAAAACTCAAAATGGCGCCACTCGGAGTGTTAAGGCAAGGCACAACTGGATTTCCTGGGTCGGTAACCAGCGCTGTCACGATGGACTGCTGTGCAGACCTCAAATCGCTCGACGGAAAGGGATTTGCGGCTGCTAGAAAATTAGGCCCCGCGAATATCGAACTTTTGGTTAGAAGAGGAACGGCGTTCTGTGAGTTCTGCAACAAGCCCTCGAAGGCCGCGAATAGGAAAGTTTTGTCTTTCCGGATGGGGAATCCGACCGTGCCACCATACTGGTAACGGCTTAGGCTGTTTTTGACGGGCGCGCCGACGGAGGTAAAGTTAAAGTTGCTGAAAGTTGGGTCAGCCGCCAGCGCCGAATTAAATGCAAACGGATCGCGTGCATCCATGGCATCGTTGCGGAAGAATCCGAAGAGACTGCCATGGACGAAGTTTGTACCGGATTTGGAGACGATGTTGATGGTTGCGCCGCTGGCGCCGCCGAGTTCCGCGCCATAGTTGCTGCGGTTGATCTGGAACTCCTGCACGGCATCCTGGCTCACGGTGAGGCGAACGCTACCCGAGTCATTATTGGCTTCTCCGCCGTCCACGGTGACACTATTGCCGCGGCCATTGCTTCCGTAGAAGGAAAGCCCGCTTTGGGGCGTCTGTTTCACGCGAAAATCCTGGTCGTCTGCAAGCCTGGTGGAATCGGAGACGCCCGGCATCAGCAGCGTAAAGGCAAGGTAATCGCGGCGGTTGATGGGAAGAGCTTCAATATACTGCTGCTCCACGGTATCGGCCTGGTGGCTGCGCTCCGTTTCGACAACAGGGGCCTGCGAAGTCACTTCCACTTGTCCTGAGACACCCGACAACTTAAGGTGGAAGTCGAGGGCGACCACTTGACCGACGGTGACCACGACATCGGTCTGAACCTCCGTCTGAAAGCTTGTATATTCGGCGCTCACACGATAATGCGAAGGAGGAAGACCAGCCACGCGATACTGGCCGCTGCTATCCGCCAGCACGCTCCTCTTGAGCCCTTTTTCGACGTCGGAGACAGTGACCTTGGCGTTCGGAATTGCGGCACCCGCGGGGTCGATGACCGTTCCGGAAATTTCACCGGATGCGCCGACGCCCTGAGCATGTGAGGCGGGGCTCGCCGGAAACAAACAGATCGCAAACACCAAGACACTTGCCAGTAAGGTTGATTTCATATTTCCTCCCGGTTCTCCGAAAAGTTCACGAATTTTTTATCGAGTAGGCCCAAACTCGCACTTCTCCACAAAAGCAAGAGTCTTGCTATGACTGCACCTGGCCCGGATTTATTGTTATCCCAGGCATACCGTGCGGCACCCCCGGCATTGCGGTGGACTTCAGAACACAGTTCAGGCGCCCACGCCCTCGACGCCAGCATTAAATATTATGATAGTCTCTATCATGTATTAAGCACTAACGTCAAGACCGAACGACCGGCACCGCTGCATAAAGAGAACAAGTGTTCACGGCTTAGCGGCGCGGAGAAAGAACTCCACGGCACTGCGCACGCGCTCACTCAACTTATGAGGTCCCGTGAGATCCACAGCCCACTGGCGGACGACGGTGTTAAAAAGTCCCTGCATGAATTCCGCGAGGTGCACAATCGGGAAAGCGCGAGTAACGTCTCCGCGCTCCTGGCCCTGTGCGAGTATCTCCCGAAGCAAGCTGGCGCTGGCTTCCTCCGGCTCCCGCATGTCCGGAGAACGGACGGGATCCATCGCGCCAGCTAAGACCACCGCTTGCCAGAGCGGGCGGTCCGCTTCCGTGAGCTTCGCCATCGTTTCATAAAATCGGCGCAACCGTTCGGCGGTCGCGGCTTGACTGGACAACTCCAACTTTAGTTTTTCCTTCTGACAGGCGAATCCCTTCCTGCCGACTTCGCGCAACACAGCGTCCTTGCTTGGGAAATAGCGGAAGAAGGTGGGCTGGCTGATTTCCAATACCTGGACGATGTCTTCAATCCGGGTGCTCTCATAGCCTCGTTTGTGGAAGAGGCGGAGAGCCGTCTCGACGATCTGCTGACGAAGCCGGGCTTTCTTGCGTTCGCGAAGGCCCGGGAGTTCTCGCGCCAGCTTAGATGCCGCCTGCGAAGGAGCGGAATTTTGTTTTAGAGCGAAAAGTTTTTTGGAACCGTGGTACGGTGTAGGCGAGGAACGGCCTGAAGGGCGCTTGGCGCTCGGCATGTTCCGATTTTCTCCGCGACGTTTGAGTTCACGCGTCATACCGGCCACCCAATCCAAATTTTGAGAGTCACTCTAACATTACAGCGACTAACGTCAAGTTGAAAAAATGCCGGCGTAAGCCAGAATCGAGGAGAGCGACGCGGGACGAAATTTTTGCGGTTGACAGGCGCGAATTGCGGTGTTACAAAACGCCAAAGAAGAGCCCTTTGGTGGTAAGTCTCTTGCCCGCAGTGCTTAAAGCATAACGCGAGTGAGTACGCAGACCTCCCTGGCAGGGAAGGCTGCTGAGCCGCTGAAGGTTTTGCTCTGTAACACCCCACCCACCCCGGGAGGTGAGAACCACGCGGTTTTCACCTCCTTTTTATTTTCCACTGGATTGCTCGCAAAGAATAGGACAACCGGAAATGGCCGCAAACGCCCACTGGCGGCGAGGCATAGCCGCTCCGGCTGTTATGATGATGGCGGACTTTCTTCGGGGAGATCATTTTCGAATGATGTCTGAGTCACGCCTGACCGCAACGGCAAACCAACCCCTGCTGCTCGAGTTCAGGCACGTCACCGTGATGCGGGGAGAGCGAGAAGCTCTCGCGGACGTGACGCTGGAGATCGCCGCGGGAGAGCACGTGTGCATCCTGGGGCCGAACGGGTGCGGGAAATCGACGCTCATCAAAACCATTACCCGGGAATGCTACCCGCTGGCGCGGGAAGGGTCGTCCATGGCTATTTTCGGAAAGGAGCGGTGGAATATTTTTGAATTGCGTTCGCTGCTGGGCATCGTTTCGCCCGATTTGCTGGCCTCGTGCACTTCGGATGCAACCGGGAGGGACGTGGTGCTCTCGGGCTTCTTCAGCAGCACACGAATTTTTCCGCATCAACATCCGTCAGCAGAACTCTTGGAACGAGCGAACCGCGCGCTTGTCAGGCTGGGGATTTCGCATCTCGCTGACCGGCAGGTTGCGCAAATGTCCTCGGGGGAAGCGAAACGCACGCTGATCGCCCGAGCACTGGCACACGAGCCGCGGACATTGCTCTTCGATGAACCTGCCAACGCGCTGGATATCGGAGCGCAGACGAGTCTCCGCGAGACGTTGAGAGAGCTGGCGAAGGCAGGAATAGGCATCCTGCTCGTGACGCATCACGTATCGGAAATAATTCCCGAGATCGGGCGCGTGGTCTTATTGCAAGAAGGGCGAATTGTTGCCGATGGCCCGAAGCGGAAAATACTCACGGAAGAAAAACTGGCGAGGCTTTTTAACGTCGGGGTTCGCCTGGTGGAGCACGAAGGCTATTTCCACCTTTACTGAACCCTGGCCAAAAGAGTTCCAAGGCTCGCGAGAAGCACCCGGACGTTACTTCAGTGAAGGTTGAAGTTGAGATTCTTCGGGCATCCTCGTGGGATGCCCTCAGAATGACATTGTTCCTTTTCTCGGTTGCGCCTATTAAGGACGACTGCGGCCCATTTCCGAAAACTAACTCTCAAAACTAAGGAAAAGGTTATTTGTTCGAGCGTGTGGTGGAGATAGTCCGCGCCTCGGGATTCCTGGGGGTCCAATCTTCAGGGGGGAACGCCACGCGCCAGAACGACGGGCGCGGCTGGCAAAATTCCAGACCAACTTCCGATTTACCGGAGCGCACCGGGCCAAGGAAAACCACCTTGCATTCCTGCTCTTCCTGAGTGCGTTTGTGCTGCATCAGAACCTTGTTGCCGCTGATGACGCGAGCTTCCATCAGGATCAAGGCGCCGTGCGCATTAATAGCGAGGGTATGGGCTTCTTCCTCGAATGACGCTCCCTGGGCGTTGTTTCCGCGAATTCGAATGGCGACTTGCATCAGGACACGCTGACTCCGGCGACGCGCCATGGGGTTCACGGATGGGTTGGGAGCTTGCGCCATACCACCTCTCTAGAATCCACTATACGCGGCGGAAGAGGAAAGTCGAGAAGGTTCCCCCGAGGAGTATTCAAAGAAGATACAGGTTGGCGGGGCCGAAGTGGGAGCGAATCACCTTCGCTCATCGATGGGAACGTAGTGCCGCGTATCGTGTCCGAGATAGATCTGGCGCGGGCGGGCGATTTTCTGCTCGGGATCGAGCAAGAGCTCTTCCCACTGTGAAATCCAGCCCGAGGTGCGCGGAATCGCGAAGAGAACGGGGAACATGGTCATGGGAAAACCCATGGACTGGTAGATGAGCCCGGTGTAGAAGTCCACGTTGGGATAGAGCTTGCGCTTGACGAAATAATCGTCCTCGAGGGCGATGCGTTCGCACTCGAGCGCGATTTCGAGGAGCGGATTCTTGCCCATGAGGTCGAAGACTTCGTAGGCCACGCGCTTGATGATGCGCGCGCGCGGATCGTAATGCTTGTAGACACGGTGACCGAAACCCATGAGTTTGGTCTCGCCGGCCTTCACTTTCTTGATGAATTCAGGAACTTTTTGAATCGAACCGATCTCCATGAGCATGCGGAGAACTTCCTCATTGGCGCCGCCGTGGAGCGGGCCGTAGAGCGCGGCAATGGCCGCGGCGGTGGCGGAGTAGGGATCCACGTGGGAACTGCCGACGCCGCGAATGGTGTTGGTGGAACAATTTTGCTCGTGATCGGCGTGAAGGATGAAGAGAACGTCCAAAGCATGTTCGAGAGTTGGATTGGGGCTGTAACGATATTCGGTGGTTCGGAAAAGCATGTTCAGGAAATTGCCGGGATAGCTGAGCTCATTGTCGGGGTAGACAAAGGGCATGCCGAGAGAGTGCCGGTAGGAGAAAGCCGCGATCGTGGGCATCTTCCCGACGAGGCGGTAGGTCTGCTTCTTGCGCGACTCGGCGTTAAAAATATCCTTGGCGTCGTGGTAGAAGGTGGAAAGCGCGGCGATGGTGGAGATCATCATGCCCATGGGGTGGGCGTCGTAGTGAAAACCATCGAGGAACTTCTTGATGCTTTCGTGGATGAAGGTGTGGTGGGTGACGTTGTAGGTCCATTCCTTCAACTGCGAGGAGGTGGGCAATTCGCCGTTCAAGAGGAGGTAAGCGGTTTCGAGATAGGTGCTTTTTTCGGCGAGATCTTCGATGGGATAGCCGCGATAGCGGAGAATACCGGCGTCGCCATCGATGTAGGTGACCCGGCTGATGCAGGAAGCGGTGTTATTGAACGCCGGATCGTAGCTCATCATGCCAAAGTCGCTGGTTTCGACCTTGATCTGGCGTAGGTCCATGGCGCGGATGGTGTCGTGGGTAATGGGAATTTCGTAGGACTTGCCGGTGCGATTGTCGGTGATGGTGAGCGTTTGACGCGGGGTGGCGGAGCCCTCGGACTTCTTGGCCTGCGTGGCAATCGGAGCGGAATCCATAGCACGAACCTCGGCGGAACGGGCGGGCGAACCCGCACAACATAACCACTGTACACCAAAAAGGCGCGGGGCCGGAACAGCGTCGCTAGGGAGGTAAGTAGCAAGGAATTTAAGGAGCTGGCCGAGGGGTGGGGACGAGCGGAGAAAAGGCGAGCGGCAGGGGGCTATATACGCCTCTTGACAATAGTCGTTATAACATATATTATGCAGGTGTCAAACCCTGGAGGCAGACATGATTACGATCCGCAAGAGCCAGGAGCGCGGGCACTTCGACCACGGCTGGCTGAACACCTATTTCACCTTTTCGTTCGCCGACTACTACGACCCGCAACACGTGCATTTCCGAACGCTGCGGGTACTGAATGACGATCGCGTGGCGGCGGGCGCGGGTTTTCCCGAGCATCCGCACCGCGACATGGAAATCGTGACGTATGTGCTCGATGGCGCGCTGGAGCATCGCGACAGCATGGGAAACGGCTCGGTGATCCGGCCGGGCGACGTGCAATACATGAGCGCGGGTTCGGGAGTAACGCACAGCGAATTCAACGCGTCGAAAACCGAGCCAGTGCACCTGCTGCAAATCTGGATGTTCCCGGAAAAGAAGGGAATGAAGCCGGCGTATGACCAGAAAAATTTCCCGCGCGAGGACAAACAAGGAAAGTTGCGGCTGGTGGCATCGCCCGATGGCCGCGAGGGCTCGGTCACCATTCGCCAAGACAACGAGCTGTACGCGACGGTTCTAGGAGCTGGCGAATCGGTGCGCCACGAATTGAAACCGGAACGCCATGCTTTCGTGCAGGTGGCGCGGGGCAGCGTGAAACTGAACGGGACAAAGCTTGTCGAGGGAGATGGAGCGGCCATCTCCGAAGAGAAAGCCGTGGAGTTGACCGGAGTGAAAGACGGCGAAGTGCTACTCTTCGATCTGGCCTAAATAGCAGCTTCCAGTGGCCAGGAAGAAGAAATTTTGCATGGATGAGGAGAAATGACATGACAACTAATGGCGCAGCGAACGGCAAGCCGCGGCGAATTGCGGGCAATATTCTGATTTCTCTATTGGGCTTGGTGCTGGTGGCAAGCGGGGCAGCGAAGTTCGCGCACGTGCCCAAAGTGGTCGAGCAGATGGGCCTCGTGGGTATCGAGGGCTGGCGGTTGACATTCGTCGCGTTCCTCGAGGTTTCGAGCGCAATCCTATTTCTAATCCCCCTTACTCGTTCCCTTGGGTTACTACTTGTGTCTGCCTTTCTTGGCGGGGCCGTCGCCACCCACCTCGAACATGGGCTGCCGTTCATCCAGCCAGCGATATTTCTGGCCTTGCTCTGGCTGGGAGCCTTGTTGAGGCATCCGCAAATTCTGTGGAGCTCGGGCGCTACCGCCGCGCCTAGCAGCATTCCGGCAAAATAAGAAAATCCAGCAAGTGCGCGTGGATGAAGAGAGGACGCGTCAGCCGCGGGTGCGCTGAAACTCGCGCAGGAAGCCTACTAGAGACTGAACGGCTTCGAGGGTAACGGCGTTGTAGAGCGAGACGCGCATGCCGCCGACCGAGCGATGACCGGCAATTCCCGCGAGGTCTGGCGCAGCGTCCTGAAGGAATTTTTTCTCGGCCGCTTCGTCACCCTTGGCGACGCGAAAGACCACATTCATTCTCGAGCGAGATGATTTTTCGACCGGGCACGTGTAGTAGCCGCCGCTCGAGTCAATGGCATCGTAGAGCAGTTTCGCTTTGGCGTCGTTGCGTTTTTCGATGGCAGCGATGCCGCCTTCCGCCTCGATCCAATCCATAACCAGCCCGATGATGTAGATCGCGAAGGTCGGCGGGGTGTGATAGAGCGAATGCTCCTTGATGTGCGTGCGGTACTGCAGAATCGTGGGCAAGTTTTTGTCGGCACGCTCGGCGAGATCCTTGCGAACGATGACGACAGTGGCGCCGGAAGGGCCGAGATTCTTCTGCGCTCCGGCGAAAATCAGGCCAAATTTTTTGACATCCACTTGGCGGGACGCGATGTCGGAAGACATGTCCGCGACCAGGGGTGCAGCGCCAGTTTCGGGAAGCGCGCGCCACTGGGTGCCTTCGATGGTGTTGTTGGTGCAGATGTGGACGTAGGAAGCGTCCGGCGAGAAACGCATCTCGCTGCTGCGCGGAATGCGCGTGAACTTTTCCGCCTCGGCGGAAGCGGCGATGTTGTGGAGAATCCCCTTCTTGAGCTCGCCCAGGGCCTTGGCGGTCCAGGCCCCGGTGTGAAGCAGATCGACGGGCTTGCCGGGCAGGCAAAGGTTCATGGGAACCATAGTGAACTGCATGCTTCCGCCGCCCTGGAGGAAAATGACCGCGTATTCGCCGGGAATAGCCAGATGCTTGCGAAGACCGGCTTCGGCATGCGCGTTGATACTCTCGAATTCCGGCGAGCGATGGCTCATCTCCATTACAGACATGCCGCTGCCGCGCCAATCGAGCAGCTCTTCGCGAATGCGCTCGAGTACGGGAAGCGGCAGGGCCGCGGGGCCAGCGTTAAAATTGGAAACACGCTTGGTACGCTGCGTGGGAACCGTGGATAAGCTCACGATGGGCCGTTCCTTTCAGAACATTCTTAACAAGAAGGGCGCCGCAGGACGCTCCGGCATATTTGTAGGATAGCAGATTCGGCGGAGCGGTCCGAAGTGCCGGCGAAAAAACAGGAGATTACTGAACTAATACACAAGAAATGTTTACGACGATTTATCTTTGGCCACGACGGGTAACAACCGCTTGACTTGACCCCAGGTCTGCGCGCAAAACTATTATATTAGTTTGACCGATCCACCGGGGTGGAACCGCGCGTTACTCCCGCATACTCGCGCAACCACTCGCACAGGGTGAAGGCCTTTTTGAACACTTCGCACGCCACGCTTGGGCAGAGTTCCGACCAGCAACTTGAACTGTCGATTGGGCGCGTATCTCTGCGTCTGCACGTTTCCGACGCAAAGACATTCTCCGAGGCAAGAGCACGCTATCACGGGTTCGCGGCGAGCCAGAAGGAGCCATTCGCGGTCTATTTGAGGAACGCGTTCTCCACGAATGGGCGTACTCCTGAATTTGCCTATGAGTTCGAGGCCCAAAAAGCGGCCCTCCAGGCATTCTCCTCCGGGGAATCACAGTTTGTGGGCGCGAACAATCCATACACGCTGGATTGTCTTCTGCGGATTCTTTTGACGTGGATGCTTTTGCCGCGCGCTGGATTTCTGCTGCATGCGGCGACGGTGGTGCGCGATGGCCGCGCTTACCTTCTCACGGGAAAATCCGGAGCGGGAAAAAGCACCGTGGCTTCGCTTGCACCGGAGGGAAGCGTTCTAACCGACGAGCTTTCCTTGGTACGCCGGGAAGACGGCGTCTGGCGGGCCTATGGAACACCGTTTTGGGGAGAATTTCGCGCGGGCGATTCGAACACGAGCGCGCCGATCGCGGGAATCTTCCGGCTGGTGCAAGCGGAAGAAAATAAAATCGCACCTCTTCGCCCGGTGGAATTTTTGAGGGCGATGATTGGCAACGTACTGTTCTTTTCCCAGCAGTCCGCGGACAGCCAGCGCCTGCTGGAGATCGTCAGTCAGGCTGCCCAGGAATTGCGCGGCTATAGTTTGGAGTTTCGCAAGGATCGTAGTTTTTGGGAGGTTCTGCCCGCGTGAGCACCACGACTAACGGCGCACTGTGGCGGAAGAATCCCATTCTTGCCTGGCGGGAGATTGACGCCGAAATTGTCATCGTTTCACCGAACGACAGCGTGCTCCACGAGCTGAACGAAACGGGAAGTTTTGTCTGGAAGCGGTTGGATGGCCGCCGGCCTGCGGCGGAAATCGCGTCCAGCCTCGCGGCGGAGTATGACGTACGGGAGGAAGATGCACTGCGCGATACAGAGACGCTTCTCGATGAGCTGGCTTCGCGCCGGCTCGTGATTCCAGCCGACACAGGGACGACTAGAGGCATAGAGTGAGCACTGCGCCGCCATTCGGAGCCACGCCCGTGATGGATCGTCTGATCTCGCGGACGGTGGAGAAACACCGCCCGTTGAGCGTGCATTTCGATTTGACGTACCGGTGCAACGAGCGTTGCGTGCATTGTTACCTGGATCACGATGACCACGGCGAGATGACCACGGCCGAGTGCCTGGCCGTCCTGGAAGAACTGGCCCGCGCGGGAACGCTGTTTCTTACTTTTAGCGGCGGAGAAATTTTTCTGCGTCCCGATTTATTCGAAATTCTTGCCGCGGCGCGGCGCTTGCATTTCGACATCAGCCTCAAGACCAACGCGTTGCTGATTACTCCCGCGCGCGCAGCGAGGCTGCGCGAGCTCCGCGTGAGGCGAGTGCAGATCAGCGTATATAGCGATGATCCAACAGTCCATGACGCGATCACCAAGGTGCCGGGGTCGCTGCGGCGGACGCTGGCGGCGATTCCGCTGTTGATTGAAGCAGGATTGCAGGTAAAGCTGGCATGTCCGTTGATGCGGGAAAATTTAATGGCGTACCGCGGCGTCATGGCACTCGCGGAAAAACTGGGTGTTCCTTACGTCCTGGACCTGACGATTACGCCGATGATGGACGGCTCGGAAACGACGCTCGCGCACCGGGCTTCCGTCTCCTCGCTTTTGCCCGTGTTGCGGGATCCGGCGTTGCATGCGTGCAAGCCTCGACCGGAGTCGCACTCGTTCAACGGACGGGAAGCAATTCCAGCGGTGACCGGAAGCGCAGTTTCAAGCGGGATCGAAAGCTCCGCTTACGAAGACCTGCCGTGCAGTGCGGGGCACAATAGTTGTTATATCTCTCCGTATGGAGATGTCCTGCCTTGCGTGCAGTTGCCACAGGCGGCAGGGAATTTGCGGCGAGAAAAGTTCGAAGACATCTGGTATCACGCTCCTCAACTCGAGCGGTTGCGCGCCATTCGCGAGAGCCAACTTCCGGTCTGTTCGCGATGCGAGATTCGCAGCTACTGCGAGCGCTGCCCAGGATTGGCGCTGATGGAAGGCGGAGACCTTCTGGGCGCTTACGAGCGGGCTTGCGATCTTGCCGAACAGAAGGCGCGGCTAGCGGGTCTCGCCGACCCGGTAAGCGCACTCCATCAGGGACGAGCGGCATCGATCGCGGCAGCCACCGGGAACGAAATAGCTTCCCTTGTGACAGACTCAGGTCCAAACTAAGGAACATCGAATGCCCGAAGATCACAAGACTCCTCCGCAGACGGCCGGCGCAACAGGCGCTAAGAAGCCCTATACAAAGCCAAGTGTTGTTTCTGAACCCATTTACGAAACGCTCGCGCTGGCCTGCGGAAAGCATCCCGGCCAGGGCGGGGTTTGCAATGGTGCTCCCCGCAGATCTTGAGCCTCTTGGTACCCCACAAAAGCCAGTCGTTACATAGCAAAACCCCTGAACAGATCGGCAAAGCAAGGGGATCGGTGCGTACTATCCGATTGGACAAATAGGTCATCCGGTCCATTGACCGTCCCGCAGTGAAACACAGTACGCTCAAATAGGCCCCAAGATGGCACGTCCAATTTCTGACTGGAGCAGCGATTGTTCCGACTCAGGATTGCTGGCGGAAGGAAGAACCACTTGTTTTTTGAACGGTGCGGCAGATCCAGAATGAAACCCTGGGTACTGTTTCTGATGAGTCTTGCTCTACTCCTTGGCGCGCCCAAGACGGGCTTGGCGCGCGAGAAGAAGAACGTGCACAAATCAGCCGCAGATGCACAGGCGCGTGGCGGGGATACTTACATTGACGCTGGCTCGGCGACGACAAATTTTGGGACCGCGGACCCGCTGCTCGTCCGATCAAAAACTACGAGCGGGCAACGCTCGCTGCTGCTGTTTGATCTGTCGACCCTGGCAAACGTGGGAGTAAAGGCCGCCACGCTGAAGCTAAATGTGATCAGCATCGGTCACAACAACCGGGTCTACGAGGCGCACAACGTAACCAGCTTATGGACGGAACTGGGAGCGACATGGACCGACCGGCTTGGTTCCACTGCCTGGGGCGCCCCGGGAGGCGACTTCAACGCTACGGCGACCGATTCGTTCACGATCAATGGGCAAACGACGCCCTTCACGATGAATTTTGACATTACGCCGGACGTTCAGGGTTGGTACACGGGCAGTACGAATTTCGGGACGCTGATCAAGCAAAGCAGCACGGGGGCAAATGATGTAACGGGAATCTCCTTCAACTCGAGAGAGACTGCCACGGTATCGGACCGGCCCGGCCTACAAGTGACCTTCCTGCAGCAGGTTTCGGGTCTATCGGCCACAGCGGGGAACGCCACGGTGACCCTGAACTGGACCAACCCAATTCCCCTTGCCGGCTCGACAGTCCTGGAAAGCTATGCGGGCGTGCTGATTCTGCGGCAAAAAGATACGGGTGTCTCAGCAACATCGGTTCCTGCAGACGGCACGACCTACTTCCAGTGCAACTCCATTGGAAGCAACAACGACGTCGTGGTTTTCGTGGACGCCTCGAGCGCGACATCGTTCACGGACAACGGAGTGTGCGGCGGATTAACGAACGACCACGTGTACTCCTACAAGGTATTCGCCGTGGATACGGCGCACAATTACTCGACGGTGTGCGGCACGGCAACCAGCGGCACCGGGGCCTGCACCACGAATGCTTCCGCGGTGGCGCCGGAGGTAACGGCAGTACCGAGCGCAACGACGGTGTACCAGGCTACGTGGGTCGTTAACACCCTGGCAGCGAGCCTGGCCCCGCCCGGATTGAATCCGGGCACCAGCATCGTAACCGGCAGTAACAAGCTCGTTTTTGACGTCAACGCGAGCACGGGCAAGCCGATTACCCCGCCGGTGAGCATCGGTGGAACGGTGTCTGGGCGCGCGGCGGTGATTGATAGTGCGGACGCCTCGATCGGGCACGACGTGGTGTACGCTCCGGCGCAGGATGATTTCATCTACGCGATCAATACGGGCACGGGGGCGTTTGACTGGATTGTGAGCCCCGCCACCGTTCCCTTCACTGCCGGCGCCAGCGTGCAATTGAAGGCCTTCAGCAGCGCAAGCTACACGCTGGCTCAGGATCTCGTTGTTGTGGGCACTCACAATACCGGGACCACCACCGCCAACCAGATCTTCGGTTTAAACGGGAACACAGGGGCGACCGTGTGGGCCTTGACCGGAGGCAGCCTGGTACCCCTGGTCCCGTCCATGGACATCATCACCGCGGCGCCGATGGTGGACTATGGGAACAACGCGATATGGGTCGTCACTCATAGCAATGGAGGAACCTCTCAGCCGAGCCTGTGGAAGCTGAATTCGAACGGGCTTGCCGGTGCCGGTGTCGTGCTATTCACGGCAAACCTGGGTCCGATTGATTCCAGCCCAACGCTCGGGCCGCAATCCGACGTGTTGTTCGTGCCCGTCACGGGAGGGGCGCTGACGGCCATCGATCCGGTGACCGGCAACACGCTGGGCTCGGTGAACCCGGGCGACGGGGGCGTCAAGAATTCGCCAGCCATCGCGACATTCACCATGCCATACACCGTGGTGTTCACGACGAACTCACAGGTATGGGCCTACAAGTTCTCCTGCCCGACGACGCCGTGCCTGGCGAACGGCGGAACGTTCACGAAACTCTGGGGCGGCACCGCAGTGAGCAACCCCTCGGCGCCGCTGACATTTTTCGGGATCAGCAAGGTTTACGTGGGAGACGGCGCGGGCAAGATCCACGAACTAGACGTGAGCACTGGTGTGGACGGCAAGCAGCGGGTGCTCAACCCGAGCACCCCAAGCGTCACTGTAGGGGACGTCGCAATTGATTCGTTGTTGAACCACGTTCTGGCTTCGGCCACCGATGGGCGAAGCTACGCGTTTACGATTCCGTTCTGAGCAAGAAGGAACGCTGATGATAGCTCCGAAAAACTCTTACTCATTGATGGCGCTGATGGTCGCGCTCCTTGGGGCTGCTGCGGCGCTTGGAGGGTGCGCCACGACCTCTTCCCCTCCGACGCCGGTGCCGCCGGTGGTCAACACTGCGCCGCTGGAACTTGCTGTGCGCGTCTGCGATAGCGGAACACCCAATTGCCCTGGGGAAACGAAATTCAGCCTAGGTTCCCTTCACGATCTCCAGGTCAATGTGGATTGGAAAAACATGCCGGGCGGCACCCACACCCAGGAAATCACATTCCTACTGCCCAACGGAGTCGTGTATCAAAGTATGTCACACGGATTTGGCGTGACCGAAGGCGTGCTCGGGTCGCCGACAGTCGGCGGTGCAATGCCCGTCGCAGGCACATACATCACGCAGCGCGAATTGACCGGACAGTGGACCGTGAAAGTCTCCCTGGATGGCACAGTGATGGCCATGAAGAGCGTGGAGTTCCAACCGTGAGGGAGCGGAACGCCAAGCGCAGGCAGATCGCCGGGCAGCTCGGCGGTGAGCGGCGCGCCACTGACGCAACACGAATCGCTAAATCTCTGCAGGAGCGCAGCCGGGTTTGTTTGCGCGTGCAAGGTTGCAGCATGCTGCCATGGGTGCGCCCGGGGGACATCGCCATTCTCCGTAAAGTTTCGCCAGAAGAAGTTCGTCGCGGGGACATCGTGCTGTTTCGCCGCGAAAATAGAATCTTCGTCCATCGGAAGGTTGAACGGTTCACCTGGGGTGGGCGAGATTTTATCGTGACGAAGGGCGACGCTAACCCTCATGCGGACGGGGTCATCACCATGCCAGAAATTCTCGGGCGCGTGGAGCGCATTTACCGCGCCGGCCGGAGAATCGAGTTTCATTCGCGCGAGAGGCGCGCGCTGAACGTGCTGATCGCGCGAATTTCCAGCAGGACGCGATTCTGGGCTGCTCTGGTCGATGCGCACCGAATCGCGATCCACCCAGCCCGCCGCTTGCTTCGAACGTTTCGTTTTTCGCATGCAATCGAGCGCTAAGCGCGCGATCCATTCCGTTTAATTTCCCGCAACCAGAGCGAACTCCACACGGCGCCTCATCGGATCGATGCGCTCCGCACGCACACGAACGCGGTCGCCCAGATGCCAGGAGAGCTGCGGGGGCTTCGCTCCGCGTCCACGTCGCGAACCTGCGGCACCCCGCCGTCCGTCTCCGCCCGGGAGCGCGACAATGGCGTGATCACGCTCGCGAAAAACGCAGCGCGTGCCGGCGCTTTCCTCGAGCGCCCCAATCGGCACGAGTCCCTCCACAAAAACCTCGAACAGCTCGACGAAGCAGCCGTACTTTTGCACGGAGATAATCAGCGCGTCGTATTCTTCGCCGAGATGCTCCTCCATGAACTGCGCGGTCTTCCAATCCATCAACTCGCGCTCCGCCCCGGCGGCGCGGCGCTCGGCTTCGGATGTTTCCGCCGCGATTTCCTCGAGTTGCCGGCAGGAATAAAGATTAGCCTCCGCGCCGCGGAGGGCTGGGCCGGCAACCGGCGCGTTCGCCGCTGGGCTGGCCTGGTGCGGATGCGCCAGCGCCCATTTCAAAATGCGGTGTACGATCAGGTCCGGATAACGCCGGATGGGCGAGGTGAAATGCGTGTATTCATCGAAGCCCAGCGCAAAATGACCGAGGGGATCGGCGGCGTAGCGCGCTTGCTTCAGCGAACGCAGCATCAGGTAAGAAACGATGCGCTCTTCGGGCTTTCCCGCCAGCTTGCGAAGCAGCCGCTGATAGTGGTGCGGCGTGATGGAAATTTCCCCGGAGCCGGGGAGCGCCACACGCATTCCACGCTCGCGGCCATGGCCGTAGGAATCGGGACGCCCGGCCTTCGCGGGGGCCGGCACGCGGCCGTGGCGCACGGCGATTTCGCGCTGGTGCAGGTTTTCGACGCCGAGAGAATAACCAAACGCGCGAGCCAGCTCCTCGAACTCGAGCACCTTGCGCGCGTCCGGTTTTTCGTGGACGCGGTGCAACGAAGCGATTCCGCGCCCGAGCAGATAGCCGTCCACGGCGCGGTTCGCGGCCAGCATGAACTCCTCGATGAGCCGGTGAGCGATGTTCCGCTCGCTGCGCGTGATGTTGGTCATGCGCTGCTCGTCATCGAATTCGATGACGCGCTCGGGCAGATCGAAGTCGATGGAACCCCGTTCGTTGCGGCGCGCGTTGAGGAGCAGGGCCAGCTCCTTCATATTCTGAAAGTGATGGACGAGCGTGGAGTAACGCGCGGCCATTTCCGCGTCTCCTTCGAGCACTTTGTTGACGTTCGTGTAAGTCATGCGCTCGGCGGAGCGGATCACGCCGGGCGTCATGCGCGCGCTGCGCATCCGGCCGGTGGCGTCGAATTCCATCAGCGCGCTCATCACCAGCCGGTCTTCGCGCGGATTCAATGAGCAGATGCCGTTCGAAAGGGCCTCCGGGAGCATGGGGACGGCGCGGTCGGGAAAATACACCGAGGTGCCTCGAAGACGCGCTTCGCCGTTTAGGAAAGTCGCTGTTCGAACGTAGTGCGCTACGTCCGCGATATGCACTTGCAGGTTCCAGCCACCGTGAGCGAGGCGCTCGACATAGACCGCGTCGTCAAAATCGCGCGCGGTTTCACCATCGATGGTGACGATTGGCAGATGGCGAAAATCCTCGCGGCCCTGCCTGTCAGCCTCGTGCACGGGCTGCGCCCGGGACTGGGCTTCTTGCTCGACTTCCGGGGAAAACTGGTGCGGCAAGTGGTGTTTGCGAATGATGATCTCGGTATCCACGCCGAGATCTCCCGGACGCCCCAGAATTTCGAGCACGCGTCCCGTTGGCGCCAAGCCGCCGCGTGGATAGCGAATCAACTCGACGTTTACCACCGCGCCGTCCAGCTCCGGAAAGTGAGGCACGCGCTTCGAACGCGCTCCGCGATCTTTCGCGTGCTCGTCTTCGAGTTTTTTTCGGAGCGCGGGCGTCAGTTCCTCTCCAGGGGGGATCTCGATCTCATGCTGGATCCGAACGTCGTACGGCAGGACGCTGTTGCCCCGCGAGCCGTAGCGGAAAAGACCCACGACCGAGGGATGAGCGCGGCCGAGAATCCGCACGATCCGGCCTTCGGCTCTCTGCGAACCTGTGAGGCCGGTAACACGCCCCATCTTTACCAGGACGTGGTCGCCGTGCATGGCGTCCTCGATGGCGTCGGGGGGAATAAATATGTCGCCGTCGAGCTGCGGCATGGGTTTGTCCGGAACCACAAAGCCGTAGCCGTCGTGATGCAAAACGAGGCGGCCCTTGATGCCCTCGTGTTCTTGATGCGTGGGAGCAGGTCTAGCTTGAGAGTGATCTCGACGGGATGAATTTTCGCCGCCGTCTTTCCCGGACTTGCGGCCCAACAGCTGGTACCGACCCCCGGGGAGTTCCTCAATGGCACGGCGTTTTTTGAGTTTCGAGAGCATCTTGAACAGATGACGCCGC
>Ga0210384_10001336_pt1 | contig 33949 bp, 32 predicted proteins | sample IncBWH2MmetaG_FD_160574 | JGI IMG/M metagenome (GOLD analysis project Ga0210384, IMG submission 160574) | Forest soil microbial communities from Barre Woods Harvard Forest LTER site, Petersham, Massachusetts, United States - Inc-BW-H-2-M | ecosystem: Environmental > Terrestrial > Soil >...
CGATTGCACACTCTTGTCGTCCTGGCGAAAGCCAGGACCCATTACCCCAGGGAGAAGTTGTTGTGGCGAGCTGCTAACCCTGGTCCTCGCGAACGACTGCCGCTTGTGGCAATGGGTCCTGGCTTTCGCCAGGACGACAGTGTGGGATTACCCCAACTTCCCCACCTCGGCTTCGACGAGAGACCAGCACTTTGTCCCGAGCCTCTCCTTCCACGTCGCATACACCGCTGGCAGCCGCGCGCGGAAGGCGGCCTGGTCGACGTCGTTGAACACGAGGCCGCGCTTGACGAAGTCCTGGCGCAGGGCCGTGTTCAGCGCTTCCTGGTCGTCGCGCTGGGCGCGGACGTATTTGGTGAAATTGCGCTCGATCGTGCCTTTGATGTCGTCGGGAAGCGATTGCCAGGTGGCAAGATTGGCCATCGCATTGAAGCCGGACCACATGTGATTGGTCAGGCTGACATACTTCACGAGCTCGTAGAGCTTGAAGCCTTCGAGGATCGCCAGCGGATTTTCCTGCGCGTCGACCTTGCCGGTCTCAAGCGCCTCGTAGATCTTGTTGGCGGACGTCGTCACGGTCTTGGCGCCGAACGCGCTGAAGGTGTCGATCATCATCTGCCCCGGCGGCACGCGGATTTTCATGCCGTCGAAATCGGCAGGTGTCGCGACCGCGCGCGGAATGGTCGCGACCTGGCGCATGCCGTTCTCGAATCCCGCGACGGGAAACAGATACATGCCCTTTGCCGCCATCTCCTCGCCGATATAGCGCCCGAGCGGACCGTCGATGGCCTTGTGGGCTTCCGCCGACGATTTGAAGGCGAACGGCAGTTGCTGGCTTTCGGCGACCGGAACCACCGTGCCGATGATGCCGCCCATCAAGGTGAAGAACTGGATTTCGCCCGCGATCAGCATTTTCAGCGCATCGGGATCGCCGCCGGGCAGCTTGTTGTTCTCGGCATAGACCGTGGCTTCGACGCGGCCATTGGTCTCGGCCGCAATCGCCTGCCACATCGTGTTCAGGTTCTTGTGCAGCGTGCCGGAAGCGGCCTGGTTGTGATACTGCGCGAATTTGTAGTCGGCGGCACGCGTGGGCCGCACGATGATCGCGGGGCCGATTGCGGCCGCACCCGCCAATACCGATCGCCGCGTCAAGCCGTTACTCATCACCTTCTCCCGGTCCGTTTCTGGTTAATGCGCGCGACTGTAATTCCGGCTCGCGCGGCGTCAAACCTTAAGATTTCCTCAAGGCAAAACGGCCTATTGCTGGAGGGCGTGCGCCCATTAGTCCCGCGTCCGGGCGCGATGAGGCTTCACATGGCAACTGCCGTTTCCGCCCCGAAGATCACGGCTGCGCCGGATGGCGTGCCGTCCGCGCTCTTCAACGTCTGCTTTGTGCTGCTCGTCATCAATCTGACGATTTTCCCGGCGGCTTATTTCTCGCACGCCTGGATCTATGACGAGCACGGGCTCGGTGTGCCGACCGACTTCGTCAACGTCTGGGCGGCCGGCAGGATGGTGCTCGAAGGCCATCCGGCACTCGCCTATGACTGGGATCTGGAGAAGCAGGTCGAGCTCGCGCTGTTGAAACAGGATTTCATCGGCTATTTCGCCTGGCACTATCCGCCGCCGTTCCTGTTCGTCGCGTCCTTTCTCGCGCAGTTTCCTTATGCGGCCGCTTTCATCGGCTGGGCCTCGTTCAGCTTCCTGCCTTATCTCTTGATGATGCGCGCGATCGTCGGCCGCACCTTCGGCTTCATGCTTGCCGCTGCCTTTCCGCTGGTCATCAACAATGCGCTGGTCGGCCAGAACGGATTTTTGACCGCGGCCCTGATCGGCGGCACGCTCTTCCTGTTGCCGACGCGGCCGATATTGTCGGGCATCTGCCTCGGGCTTCTGACCTACAAGCCGCAATATGGCCTGCTGTTTCCGCTGGTGCTGATCGCAACTGCCGAATGGACGGTGTTCTTCAGCGCTGCCGTCACGGCGGTCGCCATCGCGTTCGTCTCGTGGCTCGCCTTCGGCGCCGCGAGCTGGCAGGCCTTCTTCCACTGGATGCCGATGTTCTCGCAGGCCTTCCTTTCCGAGGGCAAGGCGACCTGGTGGAAGCTGCAGAGCGTGCTGTCGCTGGTGCGCTATTGCGGCGGCAGTGAGTGGCTGGCCTGGTCGTGCCAGTGGATCGTGAGCGCGGCGGTCGCGGTGGTGCTGGTTCTGATGTGGCGCAGCCGGCACGTGCGCTATTCGCTGAAGGCCTCGAGCCTTGCCATCGGCACCATGCTGATCACGCCCTATCTCTTCATGTACGACATGATGGTGCTGGCGATCCCGGTCGCCTTTCTCGTCCGCTTGGGGCTTGCGAGCGGCTTCCGCCGCTACGAGCTGCCGGGGCTCGCCTGCTCGCTGGCGCTGCTGTTCTGCTTCACTTTCTGGGGGCTGCCGACCGGGTTAGGGGCGACCCTGATCGTGGGCGCCCTGATCCTGCGCCGCGCGGGCCCTTGGTGGCGGCGCGAGCAGGCCGCACTGGCCGCCGTCCCGGCTTCGGCATAGGAGCCCGGCCTCAGCCCAGGAACATGGTCGAACGTTACATTTGGTTCTTGTGTTCCGGCCTGAATAGTTGTTCAGTTCTTCACAGCGATTTGGCGACAAACCGCTCAAAACAGTGAAGACGCGTTCGATCGAGCCCTCTTAGCCGGTCCGCGTATTGGGACGGGAAACGCGCCATGGTGTACCGGCGGACTCATCAAGTCGTGAAACGGCTCGCGGCGCGCCGCAGCGCCATTCTGGCCGCCGCCCGGGATGCCGCGGCCGAGGCCGGCATGTCGGCGGTGCAGATCGCCCCGGTCGCGGTCCGCGCCAATGTCGCGGCCGGCACCGTCTATCGCTATTTCCCCTCGAAGGCGGACCTGATCTCGGAGCTGATCGCCGACGTCTCCCGCGACGAGCTCACCGCGATCCGCCGCGCGGCGGATGCGGCCCCGGGGCCGTCGTCTGCGCTCGCTGCGGCTGTCTCCACGGTGGCCGTGCATGTGCTGTCCCAGCGCAAGCTCGCTTGGGGCATTCTCGCCGAGCCCGTCGACGTCGATGTCACAGCCTCGAGGCTTGCAAGCCGGCGCGAGATCGCCGGCGAAATCGCCGGCCGCATCGATGCCGCGGTCAAGGCCGGACATCTGCCGGCGCAGGACACGCAGCTTGCGGCCACCGCCTTGCTCGGCGCGTTGCACGAAGCGCTGGTCGGGCCGCTGGCGCCCGATAATCTCGACGATCACGCCAGGATGCGCGACGCCGTACAGACGGTGACGCTGCTCGCCCTGCGCGCCGTCGGCGTGCTCGATGCGCGCGCACGTGGCCTCGTGGTGCAAGCCGTGCTGCCGGCAAAGACGCTCGTCGGCGCTTAACGCGCTGATCACATATTCGCGTCGCCGTCGGGGCCGACGGAAGCGATGCGGACCATGTTGGTGGTGCCGGGGATGCCGAGCGGCACGCCGGCGACGATCAAGACGCGCTGGCCGGCGCGCACAAAGCCGTCGCGGAAGGCGATGCTGCCGGCGCGGCTCACCATGTCGTCGAGATTCTGCGCGTCCTCGGCAACGACGCAATGCACGCCCCACACCACGGACAATTTGCGTCCCGCGGCGACATTCGGTGAGATCGCGACGATCGGCGGCTTGGGCCGCTCGCGCGCCACGCGGATCGCGGTCGAGCCCGACGAGGTCCAGCAGATGATCGCCGGCAGATCCAGCGTCTCGGCGATCTGCCGCGCGGCGTCCGCAATGGCGTCGCCCGCGGTCGCTTCCGGCTCCGGCCGTTGCGACGTCACCACCTGGCGATAGGTGGGATCGCGTTCCACTTCCTCGCCGATCCGGTTCATGGTCGCGACCGCTTCGACGGGAAATTTTCCGGCGGCCGATTCCGCCGACAGCATGATAGCGTCGGCGCCCTCATAGACGGCGGTGGCGACGTCGGAGACTTCGGCGCGGGTCGGTACCGGCGCCTGGATCATCGATTCCAGCATCTGGGTCGCGATCACCACCGGCTTGCCGGCGCGGCGCGCCAGCCGTGTCATTTGCTTCTGCAGGCTCGGCACCCGCTCCAGCGGCAGCTCGACGCCGAGGTCGCCGCGCGCCACCATCAGCGCATCGGAGGCCTCGATGATCTCGGGCAGGCGGTCGATCGCCTGCGGCTTCTCGATCTTCGACATTACGCCCGCGCGGCCGCGAATGATCTTCTTGGCTTCGATGACGTCCTCGGCGCGCTGCACAAAGGACAGCGCGATCCAGTCGATGCCAGTGGTCAGCGCCGCTTCGAGGTCGGCGCGATCCTTTGGCGTCATCGCCGACACCGGCAGATCGGTGTCGGGCAGGCTGACGCCCTTGCGGTCGCTCATCTTGCCGCCGATTACAACGCGGGTGATGGCGCGTTCGGGCGAGGTCTCTTCCGCGATCAGCCGTACCTTGCCGTCGTCGAGCAGCAGCGCGTGTCCAGGGCGGAGTGCTGCGAGAATTTCCGGATGCGGAAGATATACGCGGCTGTTGTCGCCCGGGGTCTTGTCGGAATCCAGCGTGAAGCTCTGGCCGTTATTCAGCTGCACCGAGCCGTCGGTGAACGAGCCGAGCCGTAGCTTCGGGCCCTGCAGGTCGACCAGGATGCCGATCGGCCGGCCATAGCTGGATTCCACGTTGCGGATGGTCGCCACCAGCTCGCGCATCTTGTCGTGCGACGTGTGGCTCATATTGATGCGGAAGAGATCCGCGCCGGCCTCGAACAGCTTGCGGATCATCGCGCTGTCAGATGATGCCGGGCCGAGCGTGGCGAGAATCTTGATACGGCGCAGCCGTCTCATGGCTTGGTTCCGGGCGTTGCGGCTGGCGGCAGGCCAGACGCGCCCGGAGGCGCAGCAGGCGGTGTACCCGGCGTGTTGTTGTTATTGGGCAGGCCCGGCACGTTGCCGCCAGGTCCCACCGTTCCCGGCAAGCCCGGGACCTTCTGCTGGGCCGGCTGTTCGTTGGCGTCCGTCAATTGCACAGTCCAGGCCCGTTGCTCGCCGGTGTCGACCTCGAAGTAGCCGGTGCGGTCGAAACCGCGCGCCAGGCAATTCTCGGTGCCCTTGATGGTGAATTCCTTGTCACGTGAGCACATGAAGGCCTGCCCCGACCATTCGCCGCCGCGATCATAATCGAGGGCGTAGATATAGTAGAAGCGCGCCACCAGGGCTCCCTTCAGCAGGGTTTCACAGCTGCGCGAGGAAACGTTCCACCAGCCCTCGGTGGTCCAACCCTCCGCGTCCTTGTAGCCGAGCGCGATCCCGACCCGGCTCGCAGTGTTATTGCACAGACGGAAGTCGGCCGCGGCCGGATTGTTCCACAAGCACAGGATGACCAGCGCGAGTGCAGACAACAGGCTGGCGCCGGAGATGGAGCGGGGCTGAGCGGGATTTTGCGGGATCATTGGCGCGAAGCTATATCAATTCATTGACGATTTCGCGTAGACGGGGTGCGACTGTCAACGGCAGGGTGGACTTTTTCATGATGTGGAAACCGTCCCCTAAGGCCTTGTTTGCGCTGCGATATGGCAAAATTTGTGACAGCTTCCCACCTATGGACCATACCCTTTGGCACAGGACGAGAGAGTTTGACCATGGCGATCGACGATAAAACCAGAACGGAACTTGAGGCCGCTGCCTTCCGGCGCCTTGTCTCACACCTGCGCGAGCGGACTGACGTTCAGAACATCGACCTGATGAATCTTGCGGGCTTCTGCCGCAACTGCCTGTCGAACTGGCTGAAAGACGCTGCCGACGAGAAGGGGGTTGCGCTCACCAAGGACGAAAGCCGTGAGGCCGTCTACGGCATGCCCTATGAGACCTGGAAGGCGAAACATCAGGGCACCGCGAGCCCCGAGCAGATGGCGGCGATGAAGAAGGCCCATCCCGGCCATTGATTCGCGTTGACGCGGTCCTGACGAATTGACCGGCGGCAACACGCGAGGTGATCCACAGCTTTCTCCGCGGCGAGCGGGAAGGTGTGGGTGCCGCTGTGGATGAGCGTGATGTCAGCTTGACGCAAGCGCCCCCAAACTTGAGGGTCACCTGCGAAAAGACAGGGGGGCGCGCAGCTTGAGACAGCGTCATCCGTTCATTGTCAGGTTGATTTCAGGAGTAAGAGATGTCCACCGCCGCCGCCGTCGAAGAGCACGCAACTCGCTTCGCCAAGGATCAGCTCAAGTCGATCATCGAGCGCATCGAGCGGCTTGAAGAAGAGAAGAAGACGATCTCCGACGACATCCGTGACGTCTATGCCGAGAGCAAGGGCAACGGCTACGACGTGAAGGCGCTGCGCACCATCGTGCGCCTGCGCAAGCAGGATCCCAACGAGCGCCAGGAGCAGGAGACCATCCTGGAGACCTATATGCAGGCGCTGGGGATGCTCTGAGGCGCTGTGCGTCAAAAGCCTATAGCTGTCGTCCTGGCGGAAGCCTGGACGACGGTGAATATGTTGAAACAGCGGAGCTGTTACTTCAGCAGCGCGGTGCGCAGCGTGAACGACGTCAGCTCGACCTTGCTGAAGGCCGATCCGGAGAAGTGATCGGTGGAAAGGCCGTGCATCGGATCTTCCGAGAAGGTCATCGGGATCGAGGCCTGCGGCTTCACGAAGAACGAGCGCATCTGGGTCATGTCGGTATCGCCCATCATGGTCACCGACATCGCCGTGGTGGCGCTCGGCGCCAGCATCACGATGCGTAGCCAGACATCGCTGCCCCTGGTAGCCGAAAGCCGTGTCGCATTGGCGGCCGGCTCGTCCTCATCCGCGTGCCTGGTCGCGACGGTATTGATCTCGGCCGCGGCGTTCGGATTGCGTGCCTGCGCCAAACGTTGGCCGCGCGGGGGCGGTGCGGAAGCAGCAACAATGTTGGCGCGGTCGGTCGGCGAGGAGGCGGGCGGCGCATAGGCCATCGCCTCGTAGGCGGCCGGCGTAGAAGCGGTCGACTGCGGGTCGGCAGCCTCAAGCGCCTTGCGGGCGCTGACGGCTGCGATCACCTGCGCTGCCGTCGCCTGCTTCGGCGAGGCGGTATCGTCCCAGAAACCGCGGGCGTTGATGATGTCCGCAGGAGTTTCCGGCTTGGCAGTCTCCGGCTTGGCCTCGGCCTGGTCGGCGGCTGGAGCCGGCTTCGCCGTTGGCGCCTGCACGATCTGGGCATCAGCCGAGGCGAGCTGGAGCGCGGCAGGGACCGGTGACTTGGCACGCGGGGCCGGGGCAGGCGCAGCAGCCTTTGCGGCGGCCGCGATTGCGGCAGGCGTCGGCTTTTCCTCGGGTACGGCCTCGTCATCGTCGTCGCCGCTGGACTTGCCGCCCTTGAACAGCGCGGCCAGCAACGACGGCTTGCCGATGGTAGCGGCGTCATCGCCATTGCCGCGCTTCTCGATGTCGGCCTTGGCGAGCTCATAGCCCTTCAGCGGTACCCCATCGGTGGGGACATGCACGGTGCGGCCGTCGGGGAACACCTTGGCCAGCTGGTCATGCGTCATCCGCGGCCAATGGCGGATATTGCCGGTGTCGAGATGAACGAAGGGCGATCCCGAGGTCGGATAGAAGCCGACGCCGCCACGCTGCAGGCGAAGGCCGGCAAAGCGGATCTGCTCCAGCGGCACGCCCGGAATATACATGTCCATCGCGTGGCCGAGCATATGCTGGCTGAAGCGCGCCACGCCGGAGGAGCGGCGGCGGAGCATGGCGTTGGTGGCTGGGGAACGGTAGGCGGAGACGATCTGGATCGGCTGCTTGCCGTCGACGTCACGATAGACTTCCCAGAGGATGTCGAAGAGGTGACGGTCCATCACCGTCTGGTCCTGACTGCGCCAGTCGCGGAGATAGTGATTGAGCTGCTTCAGCGCCTCTTCATCATAGCGTCCGTCGCGCTTGAAGGTGACGGTGAGGTCTTCGTTGGAATGGGTGTGGTGGAAGGAGAGCGTGCGGGTCTCGTTCTCGGCGGTCGCATCATGCACCGATCCGGCGCCGACCAGCAGCCACAGCGAGGCGAGACCGGCACAGGTGCCGGCCTTCAGGCCCGATTTGGGCGAAGGCAATGACGTGAAATAGCGTCCGAAATCAATCGGCACGATGAGCCCACCCAGTCGACGAGCGGTTCAAACGAGCTTTCGCCAACCCCCAAGGTCACGGCGAAAGAAAGAATGAACGCTTTCTAAAGCGGGATGGTGAAGGAAACCTTACCAGCCCGCCCCCAAGTTAGGTTTCAGCTAACCCGTCGAGTGTGGCGAAAAAGTGCCCGACGCGTAAACGCGGATGGGGAATGGTTAACGTTAAACGGCCCCGCCGTGTGGCGAGGCCGTTGATTCAACTCTGAAATTCAGTGGACGGCGTGGCCCGCGTTTAGCGGGTGAAAACCCGCCGTTGCGCGGTCTGCCCACGGCGGCCGACCGGAGCCGGCGGCGTCGGCGCCCCTCCGCCGAACAGCCGCTCGAAGAACGACGGCCCGGACGAGCCGCTGTTGCTGGCGAAGCTCACGCCCGGCGGCAGCGTCGTACCGCCCGGCTTGCCGCCATAGCTCGGCTGCGAATGCGCGACCATATTCTCCATGTCGCGGCTGTGCGGCGCCTTCAGCATCGAGATCATGCTGGCATCGCGGCCGTAGACGTCCTTGCGGAGCTCCAGCTTGCCGGCGTCATCCACGAAGGCGGTCTGATAGGTGATGTTGACCGGGATCGGGGTTGGGAATTTCAGGTCGATCTCGCTCTTGCCGTACATGCCGCGGATCCGCTCCGCCGACCATTTCTCGTTGGGCAGCGCGATGTTGAGCAGCACGGAAGCGTACTGATCCGGATATTGCACGCGCATGCAGCCATGGCTGTAGGCGCGCTCAGTCTTCTCGAACAGGTACTTGTCCGGCGTGTCGTGCTGATAGACCAGGAACTTGTTCGGGAAGTTGAAGCGAACGCGGCCGAGCGCGTTGGCTTCGCCGGGCGGCTGCGAGATGTGCACGCTGCCGTCGGGATTCTTGTCGAGCCTCAGGCCCATGCGCTGGAGCACGGTCGGATCCTGCTGCAGGGCCGGCAGATATTCGCCATAGACGATCGACGGCGGCACGTTCCAGGTCGGATTGACGGTGATGTACTTCATCGTCTCGGTCAGAAGCGGCGTGGCGTGAATGCCGGGCTTTCCGGTCACGACCCTGGTGGTCCAGACCTGCGCGCCGTTCTGCATTACTTTCAGCGTGTAGTCCGGAATGTTGAGGATGACATAGGCATCGCCGAGCGCTTCCACACCGAGGTCGCGCGGCAGCCAGCGCCAGCGCTCCATGTTCACGAGCACGGTGTCGATCTGCTTGTCGCGCTTGGGCGCGTTGATGGCGGCGACGGTTCGGCTGTCGAGATTGCCGGTGGCGGGCAGGTCGACGCCTTCCTGGAAGCGGCGCACGGCTTCGGCCACCTTGGCGTCGTAATGGGTGTCGTCCGCGTTGTCGGTGACGCCGAGCTTGGTGCGCAGCTGCGGCACGCGCGGATCATCCATCAGGACTTCCGCCTGCTTCTTGCCCTTGGGCGCCGCGTATTTGAGTACCGGGCCGTCGGCGATCGTGACCACGGGCGCATCGCCCTGGCCGCGCAGCTCGGCGAGCTTCTTCTTCAGCGCCTGATAGAGCTTCTGCGGCGGGTTGTAGCTGTCGAGCGCGGTCGACGCATCCTTCGCGGTCGTGACATTGGAGAGCACTTCCGTCGGATCGATCGGGTGCTCCGGATACTGGATGTCGGCGGAGACCTGCGACCAGTGCATCCGGCCGCTCTGGGCCTGACGCGCGTAATCGAGCACGCTGTCGGTGAGCTTGAGATCAGCTTCGGCCAGTGCGTCCGTCGTGATGGCTGTAGCGAAATCCGGCACCGGATAATCGCTGGCATTGAGACCGTCGGAGGGCGCATCCTTCAGCCGGGCGATCACGCCCTTGGCGGCGTCGGTGAGGCTGCCGGCCTGGGTCCAGATCGGCGCGTTGTCACGGGCACCGTAGAATTTCTCGACGGCGGCCCGCTCGGCCTTGCGGTCGAAATAGCGCAGGTTCTTGGCAGCCAGCAGGTCCTTGATCTTGTCGGCGACCGGCTGATCGGCCGGCGCAACGGTGCTGACCTTGACGGCAGGCTCGGCCGCGGGAGCCGAAGCGGTTTCCGGCGTGGAGGCCGCTGCCGGAGCCACGGTTGCGGTCGTAGCCGGCGCGACAGTAGCCGGGGCGGCCGCGGTATCGGTCGAGGCGGGAAGCGGCACAGCCGGAGCCAAGTTGGCGTGGTCTGCAGTCACTGGCGCTGGGGCAGTCGCGACGTTGGCGGGAGCGGTCTCGACAGGTTTCGCGGCTGCGGTTGCCGCCGGGGGCGTCGAGGCCGTGGTGTCCATCTTGAAATCGGCCGCGGTCGGCGGCGGCACATTGGCGGGCTCGGGACGCGGGACGGCGGCGTCGATTGCGAGTTCCGCAGGCGTGCTGCGCGAGGGATCCTGCGCCATTGCCGAGGTTGCGGACACCGTGAGGAAAGTTGCCGCGACGGCCATCAGTACGCGGTCAAATCCACCACGATCCTTCGTACAATCTCGCATCGTCACACCCCTCGGGTGATACTGCCCCGGCGTGGAACAGTTCTGGTTATGGTTGGTCGGCTTCCGTTCGATCCGGCCTGCCGATCTTGCTTGCGTCTGCACGCCTCGATTCATTGCAAACGATACACAGGCGCCGCTTGTCCAGCCAGCGCCCGAACGGACGCCTCACGACAAACTGACCTCGAAAAAACCTCTTCGCAACCGCGTGGTGCGCTTTTGCCACGCAGGGCTTCATTTGTCTGTCACCAACAAGCCACGGTTCAAATGTTCTGAAATTGCCGTGGGTTGTGGACTGTTTTGGTACTCGGATTATTCCCGCTACTCGCCGTCGCCGCTGGCCGGCTGATCGTCGGCCGTGGCTTCGTCGAGCTTGCGATAAAGTGTGGACCGGCCAATTTTGAGGCGGCGGGCCACCTCCGACATCTGCCCGCGATAATGCGCGATGGCGAAGCGGATGATTTCGTTTTCCATTTCCTCCAAAGGCCGTACTTCTCCGGATGCCGTCAGCATCGATAGAAGGCCGTTGGTTGGCAGGGGCGAAATAGGTATTTCACTACCGGAAACCATGGCGGACGCCGACGGCTGGATGGTCGGCGAGACGATCAGCGGCTCGCTGTGCAATTCGCCGGCGGCAGGCGCCAGGGCCTGCACCAGCGGGAAATCCGGCAGGCCCAATTGCTCGCCGTCGCTCATCACGACCGCGCGGTAGACCGCGTTTTCGAGCTGGCGGATGTTGCCCGGCCAGTCGAGCTGGGCGAGATGCGCCATGGCTTCGCCCGTGATGCCGGTGATGGTGCGATTTTCCTCGGCGCCGAACGTCGCCACGAAATGCCGCAGCAGATGCGGAATATCCTCGCGCCGCGCGCGCAGCGGCGGGATCGTCAGCGGCAGCACGTGCAGGCGATAGAACAGGTCTTCGCGGAAATATCCGCCTTTGACCCGGTCGAGCAGCTTGCGATTGGTCGCCGAGATGATGCGCACGTCGACCTTTACCGGCTTCTTCCCGCCGACCGCTTCCACCGCGCCTTCCTGCAACGCGCGGAGCAGCTTCACCTGCGCGGCGAGCGGCAGCTCGGAGACTTCATCGAGGAACAGCGTGCCGCCATGCGCCTCGACGAATTTGCCGGTGTGGCGCTCGGTCGCGCCGGTGAAGGCGCCCTTCTCATGGCCGAACAGGATCGACTCCACGAGATTGTCCGGGATCGCGCCGCAATTGACCGCGACAAACGGTTTTGACTTGCGCTCGCTCGAGCCATGAATGGCGCGCGCGAACAATTCCTTGCCGACGCCGGACTCGCCCTCGATCAGCACCGGAATAGAGGAGGAGGCGGCCTTTTGCGCGGTGCGCATGATGCCGGTCATTGCCTCCGAGCGCGTGATGATGTCGGAAAAGGTCAGCCGGCCTTCGCGGCTGTGGCGGATGCGCTGCAATTCGCCCTTGAGCGCTGAGGTGTTGAGCGCGTTGCGCAGCGAGACTTGAAGCCGCTCGATGCCGACCGGCTTCACCACGAAATCCTGCGCGCCTGCGCGCATCGCCGATACCACATTGTCGATGCCGCCATGCGCGGTCTGCACGATCACGGGAATGCTGATGCCGGCGTCGCGGAGTTTGGCAAGCACGCCCATGCCGTCGAGGCCGGGCATCACGAGATCGAGCACCACGGCGTCGATTGCGGGCGCATCGGGGCCGGTCAAAAGATCGACCACGGCGTCGCCGCTTTCGACCACTACCGCCTCATAGCCGCATTTTTGCACCATATTCTCGACCAGGCGCCGCTGTACGGCATCATCGTCGGCGATCAAAATGCTGGCAGCCATGGCTTTCCCCGCAACGCTACATTATTTGTCTCGAATCGGGGCACTCTCGCCGATGCCGATTAACGCTCGCTTAAATTTTGCCGTTCGCTCTGGCTGAACACAGGTTCCTGACACGATGACCTCGCGCTCCACATCTGCTCTTCGCAAACCGAACCCCAAATCGTCGGCCAGCAAGTCGGCCATCAAGTCTTCGGCTAAAACCAAACCGATAAATAAAGTCGCGGCCAAGACCAATAATAACAAGGCCAGTAACAAGCCCGGCAAATTGCCGGAATGGAACCTCGCCGATCTCTACGCCGGTATCGACGCGCCGGAAGTGGCGCGCGACCTCGCCAAAATGGACAGCGATTGCGTCGCGTTTGAGACCGATTACAAGGGTAGGCTCGCGGAGCATACCGCACGAGAAGATGGCGGAAAGTGGCTCGCCGAGGCCGTGCGGCGCTATGAAGCGATCGATGATCTCGCAGGGCGGCTCGGTTCCTATGCGGGTCTCGTTCATGCCGGCGACAGCGTCGATCCTGCGATCTCCAAATTCTATGGTGATGTCTCGGAACGGCTGACCACGGCCTCGACGCATCTGCTGTTCTTCGCGCTTGAGCTCAATCGCGTTGACGATGGCGTGATCGAGCACGCCATGCAGACGGGCGAGCTCGGCCATTACCGGCCGTGGATCGAGGATCTGCGCAAGGACAAGCCCTATCAACTCGAGGATCGGGTCGAGCAGCTCTTCCATGAGAAATCCCAGACCGGCTATTCGGCCTTCAACCGCCTGTTCGACCAGACCATCTCCTCGCTGCGCTTCAAGGTATCGGGCAAGGAGCTTGCGATCGAACCGGCGCTCAATCTGTTGCAGGACCGCGACGGCAAGAAGCGAAAGGCCTCGGCCGAAGCGCTGGCGAAGACCTTCAAGGCCAATGAGCGCACCTTTGCGCTGATCACCAATACGCTGGCCAAGGACAAGGACATCTCGGACCGCTGGCGCGGCTTCGCCGATGTCGCCGACTCCCGCCATCTCAACAACCGTGTCGAGCGCGAGGTGGTGGATGCGCTGGTGGCGTCGGTGCGCGCGGCCTATCCAAAACTGTCGCATCGCTACTATCGGCTGAAGGCCGGCTGGTTCAACAAGAAGAAGCTCGCGCATTGGGACCGCAACGCGCCGCTGCCCTTTGCCGCCACCGGCACCATCGCCTGGCCCGAGGCGCAGGACATGGTGCTGACGGCGTATCGTGGGTTCTCTCCGCGCATGGCCGATATCGCCGAGCGCTTCTTCACCGATCGCTGGATCGATGCGCCGGTGCGGCCCGGCAAGGCGCCCGGCGCGTTCTCGCATCCGACCACGCCGTCGGCCCACCCCTACGTGCTGATGAACTACCAGGGCAAGCCGCGCGATGTGATGACGCTGGCGCATGAGCTCGGGCACGGCGTGCATCAGGTGCTGGCCGCCAAGAACGGCGCGCTGATGGCGCCGACGCCGCTGACGCTTGCGGAGACCGCCAGCGTGTTCGGCGAGATGCTGACCTTCAAGCGGCTGCTCTCGCAGACCAGGAATGCCAAGCAGCGTCAGGCGCTGCTCGCCGGCAAGGTCGAGGACATGATCAACACCGTGGTGCGGCAGATCGCGTTCTATTCCTTCGAGCGCGCCATCCACACCGAGCGCAAGAATGGCGAACTGACCGCCGAGCGCATCGGCCAGATCTGGCTCAGCGTGCAGGGCGAGAGCCTGGGGCCGGCGATCGAGATCAAGCCGGGATATGAGAATTTCTGGATGTACATCCCGCACTTCATCCATTCGCCGTTCTATGTCTACGCCTATGCCTTCGGCGATTGCCTGGTGAACTCGCTCTATGGCGCGTACGAACATGCCGCCGACGGCTTTGCCGAGCGGTATCTGGCCATGCTCGCCGCAGGCGGCACCAAGCATTATTCCGAGCTGCTCAAGCCGTTCGGGCTGGACGCCAAGGACCCGAAATTCTGGGACGGCGGGCTCTCGGTCATTTCCGGCATGATCGACGAGCTGGAGACCATGGGCTGAGGGGCGGCAGCCCCGCGCGTGCGGCAACTCAGGCCCGCGAGAAGCGGTAAATTTGGAGGCGAAAACCGGCCTCACCCGCCCGATCCGAGATAATTGGCCTTGCCTATCAGGCGATAGGCAGGGTGCCGTTGCCCTGTCCGTTTGTTTGCGGTAATTCGACCGGACAATCGACTTTCGACTGGGGACAGCAATGGCAGATCATAGCGAAGTGGCCTACACGACCGCCGACGGCATGGATTATCCGGCCCATGAGGCGACCTATGAGGGCTTCATCAAGCTGGTGAAGTACGGCACGATCACCGTCGCCCTCATCCTGATCCTGATGGCGATCTTCCTGGTCTGATCTGTCGTTAGGTTGCGCCGCGTCGCAAACCGGCGCAACGCCTGTATTGTGCGCGCGCCTCGCGCCGTCCGGAGGCCCCATGAAGATTGCTGTCGCCAAGGAAATCGATCCTGCCGAACCCCGTGTCGCGGTCTCGCCCGACACGGTGAAGAAATTCAAGGCGCTCGGCGCCGAGGTCGCCATCGAGCCGGGAGCGGGCCTCAAGTCCGGCCTGCTGGATTCCGATTTCACCGCGGTCGGCGCCACCATCAGCGCCGATGCGGCCAAAGACGCCGACATCGTCATCAAGGTGAAGCGGCCGGAAGCCTCCGAGCTCGGCCAGTACAAGCGCGGCGCGCTCGTCATCGCGATCATGGATCCTTACGGCAATGACGCCGCGCTGAAAGCCATGGCGGATGCCGGCATTTCCGCCTTCGCCATGGAACTGATGCCGCGCATCACCCGTGCGCAGGTGATGGACGTCTTGTCCTCACAGGCGAACCTTGCCGGCTATCGCGCCGTCATCGAAGGCGCCGAAGCCTTCGGCCGGGCGTTTCCGATGATGATGACCGCGGCCGGCACGATTCCCGCCGCCAAGGTGTTCGTGATGGGCGTCGGCGTCGCGGGCCTGCAGGCGATCGCGACCGCGCGGCGTCTCGGCGCCATCGTCACGGCGACCGACGTGCGGCCGGCGACGAAGGAGCAAGTCGAATCGCTCGGCGCAAAGTTCCTCGCCGTCGAGGACGAGGAGTTCAAGAACGCCCAGACCGCCGGCGGCTACGCCAAGGAAATGTCGAAAGAGTATCAGGCCAAGCAGGCCGCGCTCACCGCCGAGCACATCAAGAAGCAGGACGTCGTGATCACGACTGCGCTGATCCCGGGCCGTCCGGCGCCAAAACTCGTCTCCGGCGAGATGGTGAAATCGATGCGGCCGGGCTCGGTGCTGGTCGATCTCGCGGTCGAGCGCGGCGGCAATGTCGAGGGTGTGAAGGCCGGCGAGGTCGTCGACCTCGATGGCGTGAAGATCGTCGGCTACACCAATGTCGCGGGCCGTGTCGCCGCTTCCGCCTCCAGCCTCTATGCGCGCAACCTGTTCTCCTTCATCGAGACGTTGGTCGACAAGGCGAGCAAGGCGCTCGTGGTCAATTGGGATGACGAGCTCGTCAAGGCCACCGCGCTGACCAAGGACGGCGCCGTCATCCATCCGAACTTCCAGCCGAAAGCGTAGGAGAGAAGCCATGGAGCATTTGGCGCAGGCCGTCGATCCTTTCGTGTTCCGGCTATCGATCTTCGTGCTGGCGGTGTTCGTCGGTTATTTCGTGGTGTGGTCGGTGACCCCGGCGCTGCATACACCGCTGATGAGCGTGACCAACGCCATCTCCTCGGTGATCGTGGTCGGCGCGCTGCTCGCGGTCGGCGTTGGCATGATCTCGAGCGGATCGGGCTGGGCGCGCGGCTTCGGTTTCGTCGCGCTGATCTTCGCCTGCGTGAACATCTTCGGCGGCTTCCTTGTCACCCAGCGCATGCTTGCGATGTACAAGAAGAAGCAGAAGTGAGCGGCCTCAGCGTGATGGGGACAAAGGGGGCCTTTAGATGAACGCCAATCTGTCTGCACTGCTCTATCTGGTGGCGGGTGTGCTGTTCATCCTGTCGCTGCGCGGGCTGTCGAGCCCGGCGACATCGCGTCAGGGCAATCTGTTCGGCATGATCGGCATGGCGATCGCGGTCGCCACCACGCTCGCCAATCATCCGCCTGCGGATGGCGTTGCGTGGGTCCTGGTCGTGGTCGGCATCGCAATCGGCGGCTCGATTGGCGCGGTGATCGCTCGCCGCGTGCCGATGACGGCGATGCCCGAGCTGGTCGCTGCTTTCCACTCGCTGGTCGGCATGGCCGCGGTGCTGGTCGCCGCCGGCGCGTTCTATGCGCCCGAAGCCTTCGATATCGGCACGCCCGGCAACATCCATCAGCAGAGCCTGGTCGAAATGTCGCTCGGCGTCGCCATCGGCGCGCTGACCTTCACGGGCTCGGTGATCGCGTTCCTGAAACTTTCCGCGCGCATGAGCGGTGCGCCGATCATCCTGCCCGCGCGTCACGTCATCAACATCGCGCTCGCGATCGCGCTGGTGGTCTGCATCGTCGGCCTCGTCATCACCGGCAGCCCCGTGTTCTTCTGGCTCAACGTCATCCTAGCGCTGGCGCTCGGCGTGCTCATGATCATCCCGATCGGCGGCGCCGACATGCCGGTCGTGATCTCGATGCTCAACTCCTATTCGGGTTGGGCCGCGGCCGGCATCGGCTTCACGCTCGGCAACTCGGCGCTGATCATCACCGGCGCGCTGGTCGGCTCTTCCGGCGCGATCCTGTCCTACATCATGTGCCATGCGATGAACCGGTCCTTCATCTCGGTCATCCTCGGCGGCTTCGGCGGCGAGACGGCCGCTGCCGGCGGCGGCACGGGTGAGCAGAAGCCTGCGAAACTCGGTTCGGCGGATGATGCTGCCTTCATCATGAAGAACGCCTCCAAGGTCATCATCGTGCCCGGCTACGGCATGGCGGTGGCGCAGGCCCAGCATGCGCTGCGCGAAATGGCCGACACGCTGAAGAAGGAAGGCGTCGAGGTGAAATACGCCATTCACCCCGTCGCCGGCCGCATGCCCGGCCACATGAACGTGCTGCTGGCCGAAGCCAACGTGCCCTATGACGAGGTGTTCGAGCTCGAGGACATCAACTCCGAGTTCGCGCAAGCCGATGTGGCCTTCGTGATCGGCGCCAATGACGTCACCAACCCGGCCGCCGAGGAAGACAAGACCTCGCCGATCTACGGCATGCCGGTGCTGCAGGTCTGGAAGGCCGGCACGGTGATGTTCATCAAGCGCTCGTTGGCGTCGGGCTATGCCGGCATCGACAATCCCTTGTTCTATCGCGACAACACCATGATGCTGCTCGGCGACGCCAAGAAGATGACCGAGAACATCGTCAAGGCGATGTGAGGCAAGCTTAAAGGGAACTGGACAGTTGGCCCTGAACAAGGAGTGGCATCGCCTCAACCGCATGCCGCCCGGGGCGACACGGGAGCAGCGCATCAAATGGCATGTCGCGCATGCGCGTGTCTGCGGCTGCCGCCAGATCCCGGAAAGCGTCAGGGCTGACGTCGAGAAGCTCCTGAAATCGCGCAAGCGATAGCGTGGGACGCCCGGACCAATGGCCATTCTGAAATGGATCGTCATTGTTCTCGCCGCCATCTATCTCGTCGGCGTCGCTTTGCTCTACTTCAAGCAGCGCGAGATGCTGTTTCCGATTCCGCCGGTCGGGCGTACCGCGCCCACAGCGGCCGGCTTTCCGCAGGCCGAAGAGGACGTGCTGACCAGCGCTGACGGCGAGAAGGTCATCATCTGGCATGTGCCGCCAAAGCCGGGCCGTCCCGTTGTGCTGTTTTTCCCAGGCAATGGCGATTTCCTGGCCGGCCGCGTCAGCCGCTTCAAGGCCATCACCTCTGATGGCACCGGCCTCGTCGCGCTGTCCTATCGCGGCTATGCGGGATCGACGGGATCGCCGAGCGAAGTCGGCTTGCTACAGGACGCAGACGCCGCCTACGCCTTCACCGCCGCGCGCTATCCCGCCGACCGCATCGTGGCCTGGGGCTTCTCTCTCGGCACTGGCGTTGCTGTCGCGATTGCCGCCGAACATCCGGTCGGCAAACTGATCCTGGAAGCGCCTTACACCTCGACGGTCGATGTAGCTGCTTCGCTATTTTCTTTCGTGCCGGTCAGGCTCCTGATGCGCGACCCCTTCCGTTCCGACCGGCGCATCGCTGATGTCAACGTGCCGCTCCTGATCATGCATGGCGATGCCGATCCCGCCATCAACATCCGCTTCGGGGAGCGCCTGTTCGCGCTGGCGCATGAGCCGAAGCAATTCGTCCGTTTTCCCGGCGGCGGCCATGAAAACCTCGACGATTTCGGCGCGATGGAAACGGCTCGACATTTCATCGATGGTTTGAAAGGCTGAAGCGAGTTGTTGCAACGGATCGAGGATCGATGAGCGCGCACGCAGCGATGCCGAAATCGGCATGGATATTTCCGCTTCTGGCGGTGCTGTTGTTCGTGGCCGTGACCGCGACCGGCTACAACTTCACGCCCACGTCGGGCGGCCTGCTGTTTGCCGCGGTGCTGCTGATCATCCTGTTCGGCACGGTATTCGCCGCCGTTCATCATGCCGAGGTGATCGCGGAGCGGATTGGCGAACCTTTTGGCACATTGCTGCTCACTCTATCTGTCACCATCATCGAGGTCGCACTGATCGCGACCTTGATGCTCGGCGAGAAGGAGGTGCCCACGCTGGCGCGCGATACCGTCTTTGCCGTGGTGATGATCGTCTGCAACGGGCTGGTCGGCGTCTGCATCTTCATCGGCGGCCTGCGCTATCGCGAGCAGGGTTTCCAGGTCTCCGGCGCCAATCTCTACCTTAGCGTTCTCTTCGTGATGGCGACGATTTCGCTGGTGATGCCCAATTACACCCTGACGACGCCGGGACCGGTGTTTTCCGAGGCGCAACTCGAGTTCGTCAGCGTCGTCACGATCCTGCTCTATGGCGTGTTCCTCTATACCCAGATGGTTCTGCACCGTGACTATTTCATCGGCGCCTCCGGCGGAAAGGACAATGGCGCTCCGATATCGGGCGGGATGCTCGCTCTGAGCGTCGCTCTCCTGCTCGCCTCCCTGCTCGGTGTCGTGCTGCTCGCAAAGAAGTTTTCCATCGTCGTGGATGCCGCCACGGCGGCAATCGGTGCCCCACCGGCCTTTGCCGGCGTCGTGGTCGCGCTCTTGATCCTGCTGCCGGAAAGCGTCTCGGCCGTCGATGCCGCGCGCAAGAACGACCTGCAGAAAAGCATCAACCTCGCGCTCGGATCGTCGCTTGCGACCATTGGCCTGACGGTTCCCGCGGTCGCGGTCGCGGCCTATGCGCTCGACAAGCAACTCGTGCTTGGGCTTTCCGAGCAGAACATGGTGGAGTTGTTCCTGACCTTCGTGCTGAGCATGCTGACCTTTGGAACCGGCCGGACCAACATCCTGTTCGGGCTGCTCCATATGGTGGTATTTGCGATCTTCGTGTTTCTCGTCTTCGTTCCCTAAAGCGCAATTGCGCTTTGGGTTTTTGATTGGGCATGATCTTTTCGGAAAACCGCTGCTCACTTTTCCGGATCATGCCTAAGCCGGAACCATGAGAGGTTTAAAAATGCTCCCAGCTCAATCCGAGGTTCAGGTCGATACCGCCGAGGTCCGGGTCACCCAGTGGCGGCTTGCCCCCGGCAGCGCCACCGGTCATCACATTCATGAAATGGACTATGTGATCGTGCCGGTCACCGCGGGTGAGATGACCATCGTGGCGCCCAATGGCGAGCGCTCCAAGGCCCAGCTCGGGGCCGGAAAATCCTACTTCCGGAAAGCCGGGGTCGAGCATGACGTGCTTAACGAAACGGCAACCGAGATCGTGTTCCTTGAGGTTGAACTGAAGGGCTAAACAATCGTTCAGGCAATTGCCATCGGGACGCCGCAGTTGATCCCTCAATGTGCCTCAAAGTTCCCGCATCAGTTCGCCGCGGGGAGTGGTCGGCAATGCTGAATTACCTGAAGAAATTCACGCTGGAGATTTTGCCGTCGGTGGCTGCGACCATCATCGGCGCCTACATCGTCAATCACTACATCAACAGGCCCGCCGCCGACGCGCCCGTGGCGGCCGCTGTTTCGCCTGCCGAGGTGAAGAAGAACGACCCTAAGCCGGCCGACGCGGCCTCCGACGTCGCCAGCACGCCTGCGCCCGGCGTCAAGGCCAAGGGCATCTCCGAGCGCGCCATGATCGAGAAGTCGGCCTCGGAACGGCCCGGCGAGTTCAAGCCGTCCGAAGCCAAGCCGTCCGAAGCCAAGTCGTCCGAAGCCAAGCCCACCGAATCCAAGCCTTCTGAAGTCAAGCCGTCCGAAACAGCGAGCCTCCCCGTCGCCAAGCGGCCGACCCCGCCGGCGCCGCCGAAGGCCGTTGCCAAGACCACTCCTGCACCGTCTGCTTCTCCCGCGCCGCCGGTTGAGACGGCCTCGGCCCCGGCCGAGGATCACCGTGACGCTAACGACCTGGCGCGCGCGGCGATTGAGCGCCTGCGCAAGGAGGACGGCCAGTCACACAGCCAGGAGGCGTCCCGCGCCCCCGACACGCCGCGCCTGCAGGAAGCGCCACGCACCGTCGTTTCGCCGCCGACGGCGCCCGTCTCCACCGCTTCCGTCCGGCCACTGCCGCCGCCGATCACGGTGATCGCGCCGCCGGTTGAAGGCCAAGGAAATAATCAGGATAACAACCAGGGCAATGGTAATCCGGCGCCTTACACGGCTTCGGTCAACGCCGACAATCCCAACCGCTTGGTCCCGCCGGCCGACATTCCACCGCCTCCGCCGATCGACCTGCTGCGGACCCGTGCGACCAACCTCGCCGACCGCACCAACAACGTGGCCCACGACGTGCTGGCGAAAACCAAGTCGATGTTCCATTCGCTGTTGCCGGGCTCGAACGGCGACAGCGGCGGTGGGCAGGGACAGAGCAGCAGCGCCAGCCAGTTCACGGACTAACGCCTCAATATTTTCGTAGCCTTAGGTGAGCGAAGCGACACCCAGGGACACAAAAACCCCGCATGTCGCTGGCGCTCATGCGGGCTACGATCATCACCCTCCGGCTCTAGCAACCCTCTATCAGAACGTATCGTAGCTTTGGCCGGGCTTGCCGCCGACGCGGGCAAAGCCGTTTCGCGCGACTTCATCCCTCGGGCGCAGATTGATGGCGCGGCCATAGGAGCCGGCGGCCTTGCTCTTGTCGCCGAGCCGCTCATAGGCCAGCCCTCGCGTCAGCCAGGCCTGCGGGTTCTGCGAATCGTCCTGCACCGCTTCATCGAGATCGGCGGCGGCTTCCTTCGGGTGGTCGGTGGCAAGGTAGCTCAGCGCCCGCGCGAGCAGTGGCTCGGCCTGCTGCGGCACCAGGCCGTTGGCCGCGGTGAAATCATCGATCGCATATTGGTGCTGCTTCTGGCCCTGATAGAGCAGGCCGCGATTGTAATAGGCCTCGGCATTGTCGGGCGCGAGCGCGATCGCCTTGTTGAAATCCGCCAGCGCCTCCGCAGGCTGGTTGCGCGCCTTGTAGACGAGGCCGCGGCCGAGATAGGCGGGCGCGTAGTTGGCGTCGAGCGAGATCGCGCGTTCATAGTCGGCCATCGCCTGGTCGAGCCGCCTGGTCTGCCGGTAGATCAGCCCTCGATTGGCATAGGCCTGGCCGTAATTGGGATCGAGGCTGATCGCCTTGTTGAAGTCGGCGAGCGCGTCGTCGGTCTTGCCGGCCTGAGCCAGCACCGAACCGCGCATATTGTAGGCCTGCGGATCGTTCTGGTTGTTCTTGATGGTCTCGGAGAGCGAGGCGATGTTGCTCTGCGAGGTCAGCTTGGCCGGTTCCGGCTCGGCGGAGGAGGGCGTCAGCGATCCCAGATTGATCGAGCAGCCGGACAGCACAATGGCGATCAAAGCGAGGCTGAGCGGCCCGCGCGAAGCCAGATAGGAAAGATGGGAAGCCGGCCTAGCCATCTCTGCAAATAACTCATGCGCGCCCGTGGCCTATTCGTAACCCGCCGCGACGTAAAATACAGCCCTTACAAAATAATAACGCGGGCCCTGCGGCCCGCGTTCACAAAATCTCGCCTCTAAAAACTAATCGCTCAGCGCGGTCCGCGCGGTCCGCCGCCAGGACCACCGCGACCGCCACCGCCGGCGCCACGCTCGGCACCAGGACCGGCGCCGAACACCGGCTTCGGCTTCATCGGCAGCAGGCCTTCACGCTGCAGCTTCTTGCGGGCCAGCTTGCGCGCGCGGCGCACGGCTTCGGCCTTTTCGCGGGCCTTCTTCTCGGAGGGCTTTTCGTAATGGCCGCGGAGCTTCATCTCGCGGAAAATCCCCTCGCGCTGCATCTTCTTCTTCAGCGCCTTGAGGGCTTGATCAACATTGTTATCGCGAACGAGAACCTGCACGCGGCATCCTCTTTTCAGTAGATCGGATTGGAATCGGGTGAAGGCCAAGGGGCGGAAAAACACCGCGCCTGGACCTTGAGCGCGCGGATGTATCAGACAAAGGACCAAATGTCCACCTTCCAGGCGGAATTTCCGTCCCTTGGCCTCCCCCGCAAATCCGGTGAAATTGTTTCCAGAAAGCGGTCTCCGTTCAGGATTTCGCTACTTTTGGGGCCGATTTTCGCCCTGGGGTAGCCAAGCAACAACAATTCCCGGAGGCACCCAATGGAAGCGCGAAAATATGCGGCCGAACTCATCGGCACGTTCTGGCTCACATTTGCGGGATGCGGCAGCGCGGTGATCGCGGCCACCTTTCCGCAGGTCGGCATTGGCCTCGTAGGCGTATCTCTGACATTTGGGCTCAGCGTCGTGACCATGGCCTATGCGATCGGCCATGTGTCCGGCTGCCATCTCAATCCCGCCGTCACGGTGGGGCTGGCAGCAGGCGGGCGTTTTCCCGCAGGTCAAATCCTGCCCTATGTGATTGCGCAGGTGGCCGGCGCGATCATCGCCGCAGCGTTGCTCTACGTGATTGCAAGCGGCGCTCCGGGTTTCGATCTCGGCAAGGGTTTTGCGGCCAACGGCTATGGCGCGCATTCGCCCGGCCAATACGACCTCGTGGTCTGCTTCATCACCGAGGTGGTCATGACCGCGATGTTCCTGTTCATCATCATGGGCGCCACGCACGGCAAGGCACCGGCAGGTTTCGCGCCGCTGGCCATCGGATTGACGCTGACCATGATTCACCTCGTCAGCATTCCCGTCACCAATACATCGGTGAATCCGGCGCGCAGCACCGGCCCGGCCTTGTTCGTCGGCGGCTGGGCGCTGGCCCAGCTCTGGCTGTTCTGGGTGGCGCCGCTGATCGGCGGCGTGCTCGGAGCCGTGATCTATCGCTGGCTGAGCCAAGAGCCGGATGGCATCGTCGAGGGCGTCAAGCCGTAAGCGCGCATCTTAGAGCGTTTTCGAGCGAAGTGGGCACCGGTTCGCGTGAAGAAAACGCGTCAAAACAAGAATCTAGAGCTTCGGTTCTGATTCAATCAGAACCGAAAATGCTCTAGCCGCGTGAGCCGTTCTTGGTCACGGGAGCCACTTCCGTGACATGGCCCATCTTGCGGCCCGGCTTCGGCGCGCCCTTGCCATAGAGATGTACGGTGGCGCCGGGCACGGTCAGCCATTGCTCGTAATCGTTGACCTCGTCGCCGATCAGGTTGGTCATGGTGACCGCGCCGTGGCGCACCGGCTTGCCGAGCGGCCAGCCGGCAATGGCCCTTATATGCTGCTCGAACTGTGAGACCGAGGCGCCGTCGAGCGTCCAATGCCCGGAATTATGCACCCGCGGCGCGATCTCGTTGACCAGCACTTTCGGCCCCGCGCCGCCACCCGCCAGCACGAACATTTCGACCGCGAGCACGCCGACATAGTCCAGCGCGGTTGCGATCTTGCCGGCGATGGCGCGGGCTTCTTCGGCGAGCGGCTCCGGGATCGCGGCAGGCGCGCGGGAGATTTTCAGGATGTGGTCGCGATGCTCATTCTCGGTGACGTCGAAACATTCGACCGTGCCGTCGGCGGAGCGCGCGGCGATCACCGAGATCTCGCGCTCGAACGGAACGAAGGATTCCAGGATCGCCGATTTGGTGCCGAGCTCGGTCCAGATCCGCCCGAGATCGTCGCCCTGGCGGATCATCGCCTGGCCCTTGCCGTCATAGCCGAAGCGACGGGTCTTGATCACGGCCGGCAAGCCGATCCGCGCGATCGCTTCGCGCAAGGCCGACGCGTTCGACACATCGGCGTAATCGGCGGTGCCGATGCCGAGTTTGGTGATAAAATCCTTCTCCGCGAGGCGGTCCTGCGTGGTCTCGAGAATCTTGCGGTCCGGCAGCACCGGGCGGCGCGAGGACAGCACCATGGCGGCGGAGGCCGGCACGTTCTCGAACTCGTAAGTGATGACGTCGACGTCGTTCGCGAACAGCTCCAGCGCCTCGACATCGGCATATTCGGCGCAGGTCGCGTTCAGCACGACGTCGAAGGCCGGCGATTCCGGGTCCGGCGAAAAGACCTGGCAGCGCAGGCCGAGCCGGGCGGCCGCCATGGCCAGCATGCGACCTAATTGTCCGCCGCCCAGAATACCGATGGTGTCGCCGGGCTTCAGCTTCACCGGACTGGAGTCGGTCACGCCGAGCCCTCCGGGCGTTCGGCGACCGCGTCCGTATGTTTCTTGCGCCAGGCGGCAAGCTTTACTGCCAGCGCTTTATCGGAGAGCGCGAGCACGCTGGCGGCAAGCAGCGCGGCGTTGATCGCCCCCGCCTTGCCGATCGCCAGCGTGCCGACCGGCACGCCCGCTGGCATCTGTACGATGGAGTAGAGCGAATCGACCCCCGACAGGGCCTTGGACTCGACCGGCACGCCGAATACCGGCAGTTCCGTCAGCGAGGCCGTCATGCCCGGCAGGTGCGCGGCACCGCCGGCGCCGGCGATGATGACCTTGAAGCCGGCCGCCTTGGCGCCCTTGGCGAAAGCGTACAGGCGGTCGGGCGTCCTGTGGGCCGAGACGATCCGTTCCTCGAAGGCGATCCCGAGGTCTTTGAGAGTTTCAGCGGCATGCCGCATGGTCTCCCAATCGGACTGGCTTCCCATGATGATGGCGACGGTGGCAGGCATGTTGCTCTCAGGAATCCAAAAAGGAGGGCCGGTTTATCGGGTCGGACCCAGGGTCGGCAAGGCGTGGTAAGGGAACGGGAATGCACTATCCTGTCTTGGTAAATCCCGGCAAGCCTTCATAAGCAGGCCTAAGCACTGATGCCCACGAAAAACAGAGGCCGGACGCCCGCAAAGGCGGTTTTAGGACGCCGCAGGGGCGGCGCCGCCCGGCCCCAGAAGCCCGCGGCCGGCGACAAGGCCACCATCCGCAAGCTCCGGGCGGAACTCAAAGCCGCGCAAAAGCGCATCGAGGAGCTGCAGGCCTCGGCCGATACCGATTTCCTGCTCGGTATCCCGAACCGCCGCGGCTTTGAGCACGAGCTGACGCGCGCGATCGCCTATATCAAGCGTTACCAGGCGAGTGGGGCCTTGATCCTGCTCGACGTTGATCGGCTGAAGCCGATTAACGATGCGTTTGGCCATGCCGCCGGCGATGAGGTGCTGAAGGCGATTGCGGAGGTGCTGACGCGCCAGGTGCGCGCATCCGACGTGGTGGGGCGGCTCGGCGGCGACGAATTTGCCCTGCTGCTGTGGAATCTGAGCGAGACCGATGCGCGGGCCAAGGCCGCCCTGCTGGAGGCTGAAATCGACCGGCTCACCTTCGTGTTCGAAGGCCGCAACATCACCGCGGGCGCGTCCGCAGGGACTGCGATCCTGTCGCCGCATTCCGAAGCGAGCCGGGCGCTGGAGGAAGCCGACAGCGCCATGTATGTGCGCAAGGCGCAGCGCCGCCACGAGACCAGTAACGTCGTCATTGCGAGCGAAGGCGGAAGCAATCCATAAATTAGGACCAAGCGGAAAGCTGGATTGCTTCCGCCTTCGCTCTTTGAGCTTCGGCGGACACGTCGTCGCTTTCGCTCCTCGCAATGACGGGGAAATCAAAGCTCGCTCAGATCCTCCGGCACATCGCCGAACTTCTTCAGCAGCTTGGCATCGCCGAATTCGCCCGCCATCGGATCGCCGCTACGGCTGAACGCCACCGCGCCGATATGACCGGGCGTGCGCGACAATATCTCGGCGCGGCGCAGCGCCGTCGTCGGGCTCTGGCATTCCTCCGCCGCGCCGGGGATCAAGCTGCCGGCGTCATCCTGCAGGAAAGGCAATGCGACATAATAGGTGAGGTCGGCCATCACTCTGCTCCGTTAAGACTCTGCTCCGTTAGAGGCTCTGCTCCATCAGGCCGCGTTCTCGGTCGGCTGCGACCTGAGCGGCGCGCAGCCTGAGGAGATCGCCGCCTGCAATTCCATCAGTTCGGCTTCCAGGAATTCGTTGGCCATGATCAGCGCCTTGATCGTGCTGCGCAGATTGCCGTCGCACATCGCGATGGCCTGGTCGCAGGCCTTTTCGTAATGGCTGTTGTCGAACGCGGACGGTGTGGCGGACATGACGTCGGGCATGGTGAACGCTCCTGGTCGGTCGAAATCTGTCGGTGAGGTTGAGCGTTATGTTCTTCTTTTGTTCTATTGGAGTCAAGCCGATTTTTTTGGCTGAAGCGTGCGCTTTCAACGCGGACGCCAGCTTGGGTCAGGCAATGATGTCGGGGGTAATCTGGTCTTCGATGAAGGCGATGCGGTCGCGCAGTTGCAGTTTGCGCTTCTTCAATCGCTGCAACCGCAGCAAGTCGGGAGCCGGCGATTGATGCAGTGCATCGATCGCCGCATCGAGGTCGCGGTGCTCTTGCTGCAGCCGGGCCAGCTCAGCGTGCAGCTCGCGCTCATCTTCGTCAGTCATGATGCAACTTAGCCGAAAAACGCGATGAGGTTGCGAAAGGTTGTGGAAACCCTGTGGGAAATATCGCGCCCGACCGCGCGACGCGCAACTGCCAAAACCATTGGCAGGCCTCTGCCAACCCCATTGAAGTTGCGACGCAACCAACAAAAAAGTTCACAGGTTCCTTGCTCACCTTTCCTTACATATATCCGTCAAAAAATTGACGCGGACGATTCGCTTAGCCATCGACAGATTCGGTCCGAGGTGTACACTCATTTGTCCGTGTCGAATCTGAGGTTTTGACTTAACCAAGGAGGTTTCGAATGGCCCTACAGGCACATCTCGTTGAACTGGAACGGAAACACAAGAGCCTCGAAAACGAATTACACGAAGCGCTCATCCACCTTTCAACAGACGACCTGCGAATAGCCGAATTGAAACGACGGAAACTGATGGTCAAGGACCAGATCGAGCGTTTAAGGCACTCCGCCGAAGAAACACTGCACTAGCAAAGCTTCCCCAGCATCATTGTCATTCCCGCCTGAGCGCGATTGCGCTCATCGCGGGATCGACGGTGCTCCGCCCTCAGTAGCAACGCGCGAAATCGCGCCACACCCTGCTATTTCCCTGTAACTTCATATGCGTGCAACTTCATATGCCGGCGACTTCGCCGACGTAGTCGGCGATGGCGAGCGACGACGTGAGCCCGGGCGACTCGATTCCGAACAGGTTGATCAGCCCGTCGACGCCATGCTCGCGCGGCCCCTGGATCACGAAATCCTGTGACGCAATCGCCGGCGGCACGATCTTGGGCCGCATGCCCGAATAGCTCGGCATCAGCGCGCCATCGGGCAGCGTCGGCCAGTATTTGCGGATCGCCGGATAGAAGCGCTCGGCGCGCGCCGGATCGACCGCGTAGTCGATATGGTCGACCCATTCGACGTCAGGACCGAAGCGCGCTTGTCCCGCCATGTCGAGGGTGAGGTGAACGCCGAGCCCGCCGGGTTCGGGCACCGGATAGATCAGGCGCGAGAACGGCGCCCGCGCGCTGCAACTGAAATAATTGCCCTTGGCGAGATAGGCCTGCGGGATCTTGTCCGCCGGCATGCCCTCGATCTGGCGCGCGGTCGCCGGCGCGTCGAGGCCGGCGGCATTGATGAGGAGATCGCATTCGAGCGTCATCGGCGCCTCGCCGCCGGCCTCGAGCTCGATCTTCCCGGCGCGCGCTTTGGCGTGCAGGAGGGGCGTGTGGAAGGCAAAGGCCGCGCCGTGCGCTTCGGCGTCGCCGCGCAGCGCCAGCATGTAGGAATGGCTGTCGATGATGCCGGTCGAGGGCGACAGCAGCGCCGCGTCGCAATTGAGCGCCGGCTCGAGCGCGCGTGCCGCTTCGCCCGAAAGCACTTGCATGTCGAGCACGCCATTCGCTTGCGCATGCGCGCGGATCGATTGCAGCTTCTCGGTCTCTTTCGGGGTGGTGGCGACGATCAGCTTGCCGCAATTCTTGTGCGGGATGCCGTGGCTCGCGCAATATTCGTAAAGCGCACGTTTGCCATTGACGCAGAACCGCGCCATCAGGCTGCCCGCCTTGTAATAGATGCCGGCGTGGATCACCTCGCTGTTGCGCGAGGAAGTCACGGTGCCGATGCCCTCGGCCGCTTCCAGCACGATCACTTCGCGGCCGGCCAAAGCGAGGCGCCGCGCGATGGCCAATCCAACCACGCCCGCCCCGATAACGACGCACTCAACCTTGTCCATTTTTCTTGTGATTTCGGTCCGACGATTGGCGCGAGGGCAGGGTGCCGCCGCGTTGGCTGGTTAGCCCCTTGTTAAGGAAGCCCCGTTGTTAAGGAAGCATTGGGGTCAAGCCAATGCCTTCTTTGGAATGCCTGCCGGCCCGTTCCAGTTAGAGAAGCATTGCCCGTTAGAGAAGCATTAATCACGTCAGGGCATTTGCCGTAATTTAAGACAGTTTATCGAGGTAGGCGAGTACGCGTTTACCCGATCCAAACCCGTCAAGCCAGACACTCCGGCGCTGAAATCCGCGCGGGTGACTGATGGCTGGCAAGAATTGGCAGGCAGGCAGCAAGGATGTGATTCCTGCTCGCGCTCTGCTGTGCGCGGCAGCCATCGCCTTTGCTTCGGCGCCGGCCCGGGCCGCTTCGGGCGGATTCGCCTCCGTCGGCTATGTCGCTTCGCTCGATCCCAACGTGCTCTGGGAATCCCTGATCGCGGCCGTTGTCGTCTGTGCTTTCATCGCCGCGGTCGCGCTCTGGATCTACACGGCGATGCAGCGCTTCAAGCGCTCGCTGGCGCGGCGGACTGCCTTCGTCAGCTCGGCGCTGAACAATCTCAGCCAGGGCGTGGTCATGACCGACCGCCACCAGCGGATCGTGTTCTGCAACGACCGCTACCTCGAAATCTATGGCCTCTCGCGTGCCGACTTCCTGCCCAATATGACCGGGCCGCAACTCCTCGAACTGCGGCGTGGGCGCGGCGTTCTCGACCGCGGTGTTGATGATTTCTATGAGCAGGCCGGACGGCCCGAGGGACTGATCACCGAGCTGCCGAGCGGCAAGTCGGTCCAGGTCCGCTATTTCCCGCTGCCCAATGGCGGCTCGATCGCAACCCACGAGGATTGCACCGGCCAGCGCAATCTGTCGCGCGAGCTTGCCTCGACCAAGCAGTTCCTGGAATCGGTGCTCGACAACGTTCCGGTCTGCGTGGCCGCGAAGAACATCGAGGACGGTCGCTACATTTTCGCCAACCGCGCCTTCGAGCGCTTCTCGCGGTTCTCGCGTGACCATATCGTCGGCAGGCGCGCCGATGAAATCTTCCGCCCCGACACCGCGGCCGGCATCGAGGCGGCCGACCGCGCCGCCGTGGAATCCAAGGATGGGCAGTATCGCAGCGAGCTCGTGGTCGAGCGCGGCGAGGAGAAGCGCGTGCTCTCCTCCAATCGCGTGCTCGCGCGCGACGAGAAGAACCAGCCGGTGTTCCTGATCGCGATGTTCGACGACGTGACCGACCGCCGCTCGCTGTCGCAGGAACTCGAGAGCACCAAGAAATTCCTCGAGCTCGTGGTCGACAACATTCCGGTGTCGTTGATCGTCGAGCGCGTCAGCGACGGCCAGTATCTGCTCGCCAACCGCAGCGCCGAGGGGATCCTCGGCCGCCGCCGCGAGGAGGTGACCGGGCTTACCGCGGCCGACATCTTCCACCCGCGCGAGGCCAAGCTGATCATCGCCCGCGACGAGGCGGCGATCAAGAAACGCGACCTGCTCACCGAGGAGCACCCGATCTCGACCAAGGACGGCCTGCGCCTGTTCCTGACCCGCCGCATGACCGTGCTCGATGAGAGCGGTGAGCCGACCTACCTGATCAAGACGCATGAGGACGTCACTGACCGCCGCCAGACCGAGTCGCGGATGGCGCATATGGCCTATCACGACGGCCTCACCGATCTGCCGAACCGCGCCGCCTTCCTGCAGGCGCTGACGCAGATGATCGAGGCCTGCGCCGGCACCGGCGAGGAGTTCGCCGTGCTCTCGGTCGACCTCGACGGGCTGAAGGAAGTCAACGACGTGTTCGGCCACGCCACTGGCGACAAGCTGCTGGTCGAGGTGGCGCACCGCATCCAGGCCGCTGCGCGCGGCGGCGTCGTGGCGCGGCTTTCCGGCGACGAATTCGGCCTGATCATCGACGGCAAGCAGCCGGCTGCCGGCCGGGCACTGGCCGAGCAACTGGCCGAGGCAATCTCCAACGAGTTCCAGATCGACGGCAAGTCGGTCCGCACGGGGCTGACCACCGGCATCTCGATATTCCCGCACAACGGCGCCGAGGCTGCTTCGCTGCTTGCCAATGCCAGCGCCGCGCTGTTCCGCGCCAAGCAGAAGTCGCGCGGCACGATCGGCGTCTACGAGCCCGAGATGGACCAGCAGATCCGCGACCGCCGCGTGCTGCATCAGGACCTCTCGGCGGCCATCCGCAACGGCGAGCTTTCGCTGTACTTCCAGCCGCAGGCAACCTCGGGTGCTACCGTCGAGGACAGCGAGATCATCGGCTTCGAAGCGCTGGCGCGCTGGCTGCATCCGGTGCGCGGCTTCGTGCCGCCGAGCGAGTTCATACCGCTCGCCGAGGAGAGCGGCCTGATCGTCGCGATGGGCGAGTGGATCCTGCGCGAGGCCTGCCGCGAGGCCGCCTCCTGGCCCAAGCCGTTGCAGATCGCGGTCAACCTGTCGCCGGCGCAGTTCGTGCACGGCGACCTTGTCAGTCTCGTGCACTCGATCCTGCTGGAGACGGGACTGTCGCCCGGCCGGCTCGAGCTCGAAATCACCGAGGGCGTGCTGATCGAGGATTTCGACCGGGGTCTCGCGCTACTGCGCCGGCTGAAGGCGCTTGGCGTGCGCATCTCCATGGACGATTTCGGCAGCGGCTATTCCTCGCTGAGCTATCTGCAGGCGTTCCCGTTCGACAAGATCAAGGTCGACCGCGCTTTCGTCATCAATCTCGGCCGCAATCCGCAATCGGCGGCGATCATCTCGGCCGTCATCGACCTCGGCCACGGCCTTGGCATGTCGCTGGTGGCCGAGGGCGTCGAGACCCTCGAGCAGCTCTCCTTCCTCGCCGACGAGGGCTGCGATGCCGTGCAGGGCTATCTGCTCGGCAAGCCGCTGCCGATCGGGCAATACGCCACGCTGGTCGGCCGTAGTGGCGGCAATGTCATGGAGCCAACGCGCAAGACAGGCTAGTGAATACGGACCTCGGTTCGGCGTACTAGACTGGCGTGCATGGCAGACTACGATCTGGCGATCATCGGTGGCGGGATAAACGGTGTCAGCGTGGCGCGCGACGCCGCCGGACGCGGGCTACGCGTGTTGCTGCTGGAGCAGGGCGATCTTGGCGGCGCCGCATCGTCGGCAACTTCGCGGCTGATCCATGGCGATCTTTCGGTGCTGGAACGCCGCGGCTTTCCGCGCGTCCGCACCCAGCTTGCCGAGCGTGACGTCTGGCTGAAAATCGCGCCGCATGTGGTGCGTCCGATGCGGTTTGCGCTGCCGGGGCATACCGAGGAGCGCCCGCTGCTGCGCTCCATGCTCTGGCTCTACGAGCGCCTGATCGCGCGCAGTCGCCTGCCGCCCCCGGAAACCATCGACGTGACCCATCACCCGGTCGGCGATGCCCTGAAGCGGCCGTTCGGCACCGCCTTCGAATTTTCCGACTGCGTCGTCGACGACGCCCGCCTGGTGGTGCTGACCGCGCTTGATGCCGCCGAGCGCGGCACCGTGATCCGCACCGGCGCGCGCTGCGTCCGCGCCGATCGCGACAAGGTCTGGCGGCTCGCGGTCATCGACCGCGGCCACCGCCAGGTGATCACGGCCCGCGCGCTGGCCAACACCTCCGGCGGCTGGACCAGCATCGTGGCAGACACCATCCTGCGCATGCCATTTCCAAAGCTTGCCGCCGTCCAGATCGGCCAGATCGTGGTTCGCCGCCTGTTTGATTCCGAGAATGTCTATGTGTTCCAGAACACCGACGGCCGGCTGATCTTCGCGAGCCCCTATGAGCGCGACTTCACGCTGATCGGCAGCATCACCCACGCCTTTACCGGCGATCCCGCAATCGTGGCGGTCGGCGCATCCGATGTGTCCTATCTCTGCGAAGCGGCCAACCTCTATTTCCGCGAGCGGGTCGAGCCCGCCGACGTGGTCCGCAGCGTCTCCGGCGTCAACCTGGTGCCCGATCGCGGCGGCCGTATCGCGACCGGCGACGGATCGATGATGTTCGATGATCGCCGCGGCAAGCCCCAGCTGCTCACTCTGTTCGGCGGCGATTTCACGACCGCGCGGCTGCGGGCGGAGCGGGCGGTGTCGAAGCTGACCCCGCATTATCCGATGTCGCCGCGCTGGACGGCGAATGCGCCGCTCCCCGGCGGCGATTTCGCCTGGGATCGCTTCGACTGGGAGGTCGTGGAGGTGCGCGACCGTTGGCGGTTTTTGACCGAAGCGCAGGCGCAGCGGTTGGTCGGCGCCTATGGCAAGCGCGTCGCCGAAATTCTGGGCGAGGCCAAAAGCCGGGCCGATCTCGGCGCGAGCTTTGGCGCGGAACTGACCGAAGCCGAAGTCCGCTACCTCATGTCGAAGGAATGGGCGCGCTTCCCGGACGATATATTGTGGCGGCGGACCAAGCTCGGCCTGACCATGTCGGCGGAAGACCGTGAGCGGCTTGCGGCGTACATGACAAAGGGCCCTTCGTCACTCTCCTGAAAAGACGGGCACTCGGCCCTCCGCGGCCGCCCGCATCGCTTCGCTGGCGTCGCGCGAGTTCAGGAGGCGAACGATGTCGGGCACCGAATGGCTCAGCGCCGCCGCTTCGCCTCGGTCGGCCCAGGTCTGCGCCTGCGCGAGCGCTGCCTGGACGGCAAGTGGCGCCTTGTTGCTGATGGCGGTCGCCAGCGCCACCCCCGCCGCTTTCGTCTCGGCAAGCGGACAGACTTGCGCGACGATATTCATGCGCAGTGCCTCGGCCGCACTGAATTCGGCGCCCGTCAGCGAATAGTGCATGGCGGCGCTCCAGCCCGCGGCTCGGATCATCCGGAACAGCCCGCCACCATAGGGATACACGCCGAAATGGATTTCATGGAAGGCGAAGCGGGCATTGTCGGCGGCGATGACGATATCCGCGGCGAGCGCGAGCT
>Ga0210384_10001337_pt1 | contig 33948 bp, 24 predicted proteins | sample IncBWH2MmetaG_FD_160574 | JGI IMG/M metagenome (GOLD analysis project Ga0210384, IMG submission 160574) | Forest soil microbial communities from Barre Woods Harvard Forest LTER site, Petersham, Massachusetts, United States - Inc-BW-H-2-M | ecosystem: Environmental > Terrestrial > Soil >...
ACAACCCAAGTCGAGCCAGTTAGCCTCTTGATGAATACTCGATTGAAGAACGTGCTTATAGGTGAACTGGGAACTCCGCAATCCTGGCGCGAGGATGTTCTTGGCCACGGCATAGAACCGTTCGAACACAGGTCTCAAGACAGCCATGCAACTCCCCCAGTAGGCGCGGAACTCGAGCGGCGCGTAACTTTCTCACTCGTTCTGGAAGGATCAGCGAGATGGCACGGCATCGGCTGGGCTCCACACAGATGCGGACATCGAGAAGCTCAACAAGATGGATACGATGAATTCCCACTGGGTGTCGCCGCGCTGGAAGCTGTTCCAGATTTCGGTGATTCCGCGACGCTCCAGAAACGCCGCTGCGGGAGAGTCCGCAAAAATCGAAGCCTCAGCCCACTCCAGGAGCTCTCCGCGCAACCACCGATGAAGGGGAACCCTGAATCCCTTTTTGGGCAGGTTAAGATGACCTTTCGGAAGGTGTTGCTCCATGACCCGGCGCAAGAGATATTTACCTTCACCGTTTCGCAGTTTAAGGCCGAGAGGGAGCGAAAAAGCGAATTCGACGACCTTGTGATCCAGCAAAGGAACACGTACCTCAAGGGAATTCGCCATGCTCGCGCGGTCCACTTTGGTGAGGATATCGTCGACAAGCCAGGTCTTCAGGTCCAGATAGAAGGCTTTAGAAAGTGGACTGAAGTCCGGTCCGCGATCGTAAATTACCCGAAACACATCGCGCGGATCATAGTCTCCCAGCTCCTGTTGAAAGTCTTCGGAAAAGATCTTCGCGCGCATCGGGCCGTCGGAAAACGTTCGCGCCGTTAGATAGCCTTCGCGAGAATCCAGCGTCAGCTGATACAGATTGCTGTTTATGCGGGAAGAGACGCTCCCATTTTGTTGTGCGGGGCTCCATCCCATGAAGGGGGCGAAGAGTAACTGGCGGACCGATGTCGGGAGCGCCCGGCGGACCCGCTCAAGCGTCAATTGGCGGGCATAGTGCCCGTATCCTGCGAAAGTTTCGTCGCCTCCATCGCCGGACAAGACAACTTTGACGCGCTCGCGTGCAAGCTTCGAAACGGCGTAGGTTGGAATGGAAGAATGATCGGGGAATGGTTCGTCGTAAAAATCCGCCAGCTTCGTCAAAATCTTTGCAGGCTCCGGCGTAATCACTTGGTCGTGGTGATCTGTCGCGAACAGCTTCGCGACTGCTTGCGCTCGGGAGAGTTCATTGAACTCCGATTCCTCGAAACCGATCGAGCATGTCATTACGGGCTCGGAAACCATTCCACACATCAGGGCAACAACAATGCTGGAATCCACACCCCCGCTCAAGAACGCTCCAACCTGAACGTCGCTCAGCAGATGACAGCGCACGGACTCCTGGAGGAGGGCGTAGAGCTGCTCTTCGTAATCCTTTTCACTAGGGAGCCGAAGTTCTTGTCGAGGGAGATCCCAATAGGATTGTTTCTGTATGGCGTTGCGGCTCACGACCAAGGAGTGGCCCGGCTCCAGAGAAAAGGCATTCCGGTAAATTGTCTTTGGACTAGGAATGAAATTAAGGGTAAAGAGATCCGCGATTGCCGTCGGGTCGACATCCCGGGAGACGAGACCCGACTCCCGCACACACTTCAATTCGGAACCGAATACGATGCCGTCAGCGCCGAGGCCGTAGAACAAAGGTTTGATACCGATTCGGTCTCGCGCGAGTACCAGACGTTGGCGCTTTTGATCCCATAAAGCCAGCGCAAACATCCCGCGCAGGTGCTCGAAGCATTTTTCCCCAAAATCCTCGTAAAGATGGACAATCGCTTCGGTGTCGCAATGGGTGTGGAATCTGTGGCCGCGAGCCAGCAGTTGTTTTCGCAAGTCAGGGAAATTATAGATTTCACCGTTGAACGTGATCCAAACCGTCTCGTCCTCATTGCACATTGGCTGTCGGCCACCCTCGAGATCGATAATGCTCAGGCGCCGGTGCCCGAACCCCAAATCTTGGTCGCAATAGTAGCCGGATCCGTCGGGTCCCCGGTGAGAAAGCGCATGCGTAATCGCCTCGAGCCGCTCTCGCTCAATGGGGCGCCGTGTCTTAAAGTTCCATATTCCGGCAATTCCACACATTACGTTACTTTTCCAATTCTGGCTTCAGCTGATTCCGCAGTTGCCGCGGCGGGACCCGAACTCCAGCGCCCGCTCGTCTCAGACGGGGGCAAGCCATAATGCTCCAACAAGCTAGCAAGGGTGATCGGCCATGAAAACTGCTCGGCCCAAAGGCGCGCCTTTCGCGCCAACTGGCGGGCCAACTCGGGATTTTGGAGAAGTTCAATGACGCTTGCAGCCAAAGCATCGTGGTCGTCCACGTTCACTAACAGGCCGCTCTCACGGTGCTCAATCATATCGGGAATGCCGCCCGCCCTTGTGGTCACGATAGGAAGACCGGAGCAAGCAGCTTCCACCAGAGCCCCAGGGAAATTATCCGCGTTGCTGGAGTTCACAAAGATGTCGTGTGCATCGTAAAGTGCAGGAAGGTCAAGCGGGGAAACGTAACCACAAAACTTTACCCCTGCCAAATTCCAATCTTTGCAGAGGTTTCGAAGCCGTTGCTCCTCGCTGCCGGTGCCTGCAATCGATAATTGAGCTCCGGGAAATCGCTTTTCCAAAATGCGAAATGCCCGGAGGAGACACTCGACGTTATAGAGAGGCTCGAGATGGCGGGTAACGAGCAGCATGGGCCGGAGCACGTTTCGTTCCCGAAAAGTAAAATGTTCCGTTTCGACAAGATTCGGAACAACAGAAACGGCAAGCCCGTGGGAAGCAAAGACACGGCGCAGGAAATCGGATGGCACAACTACGGAATCGGCCTTTCGCATCACCGGAATAGCGAACCAAGCCCATCTGCGGAGAAATGCGGGCGCCCTTCCACCCCGATAATTCAGAACTATTCTCTTTCTCTTCTTACGCCCAACAACGATGAGTGGCACAGTCAGCAGGAAAAAAAACAGCCCGCATTTTGTCAGATGGTGCACCACGTGCACATCGGGGAGGTTGCGAAATAGCGAACGCACGAAAATCACAACCCGGATCACCGTACCCAAACCAGGGATCTTTTCCATGAATTGAATAGCACGGGGAAACTGAGGATTGGTGGGAAGTAGTTCGACCGTAATTCCCTCATCGTTTAGACGAGCAGCAAGCTTCTTGGCTTGCAAGCTCATTCCGCCATAGGGCGGAGGAAGGGGCGAAACAATGCAAACCTTCCCGAGATATACATTGGAACGTGCGAAAGTCATTTCTTGGCCGCGGTTTTTGCCCCGGCAGGAGGCTCGATAGAGGCCAGCCGGACTGACCCATTCGTCTCATCGGAGAACGCTATGAACGGCGAATCATTCGCATCCAGCACGAGAGATGGCGTTACGTCAGAGTCACTGCTGGTATCCACGATTTCGATTTGCCATCCTTGATCGGTGCGAACGGCGTATTTCAGTTCGCTTCTGCCGTAATCGTAATAAGCGATATGCGGTCGATTCTGGCGATCCATTTTGATTGAAATGCGATCCACTTGGTCCAGTCTCCCAGCCATCTTGTCCACAACTTCTGTTTCCCAGGAGTTTTCGCGACGATGCGCGTACTTCAGCAGCTTATGGGCAAACTCCATATAAACAAAGTAGGGATTGCCCGCCATATCTACCGCCATCCCGCTCGGACCAAGTATCCCGCCCGATTCCCGCCGTGTGTCCGGCGTGTTGTGGACCCACTGAGATCCGTCCCAATGAACGTACTCGAGGTCGTAGGACACGATATTGGAATACGCGATGTGGGGGTTCCCGTCGGGGTCAAGGGCGAGCGTATTGAATTTTCCAGTTCCTTCTCGGGGATCAACAGTCTCCCGATACCAGGCCGAACCGTCAAAGTACGCGTATTTCAATTGAAGGGCGAAGGAATGGTCGGGGTTCATCCTCTTGTAGTAGCTGATTTTCGGATGCCCCTGCGAATCAATCTGGATGCAGAGGAAAAAGGCAACAGATAAAGGGTCAATCACTTGGCTGTGCCAGGTCTTGCCGTCCCAAGAAGCGTAACGTAGGCTATTTTCATACCAACCCTGAAAAGCAAAATGAGGTTTCCCTTCTGGATCAACCGCCAGAGCAGCGGAGTACCCGACATCCTTCGCCAGATCCATTTTGGCCCACTGCGTGTCTTTGGCGCCCCGGTAGGCATAACGAAGCACGTTTCGCCCCCCATCAATGTAGCCGAGATGCAAATTCCCTGATTTGTCCATTGCTAGAGACGGCGAACGCCCAATCGGAGCGCCCGTTCCTCCATCAACCGTTTCAAGATGCCATTGATTCTGAGCGCGCACGGCAAATGAGAAGGAAGTCAGCAGGAAGAAAAGACAAGCGGTGTGCCATAAGTGCGCATTACTGCGGGCAGCGCGTACGTCTCTGGAATCTCTGCATCCCTTATGATTCATGGTATTTCCTGGCCTCATGACCCAGCCCTATTCTGCGCGCAGTTTCGACCACACTTGCCTGAAAATTCCCGGGAGAAAAACTCCAAATAGGTTATAAATAAACGGCAATGGATCGCTCCAGGCAAAAATTCCATACATGCGTCGACCGGAAAAATCTTTCTGGAGACTCCTCAGCCGAATTCCCCGGCGGTACACACTGCGCAGAAGGTAAACCAGCGTCGCGTCTTCCGCGATCCATTTCGCGGGAAGAATCGGAGGGCTCTTCTGAGAATTGCTGACGCCTGCCAAATCGCAATACGCGGCCCAGCTCACGTTCACGCCGCTAGCCATTCCAAGACGATGCCAATCCCAGTGGCGAGTGTTGATTTCGATCAGCTTGTACTCATCCGTTCGGGCGTCTCGTTTGTACTCCACCTCCGCCATACCTCGGTACTTTAACGCGCGCCAAAGTCGAACCGTGGGCTCCAATAACCCCGGGAGATCCACGCTTTCGACGATGCAGCCAGTCCCAAAGTCTTCCGGAGACTGAATGAGTTTGCGGGCCGTAAAGTATGCCAACGGATCAGCATCTTCACCCACGTATCCGCCGAGAATGACGATTTGATCCGGCCGCCCCGGAATCCATTCTTGGATCAACAGCTCGGGCGTAACCGACACGATTTGCGCGTATTCCTTTTCGAGTTCGACCACATTCTGAACCAGGAAGGCTTTGCGTCCCCCCACCTTTTCCCAATTGTGACCTCCACGCCAGTCCGCGGAACGCACGGGCTTCACAACGCAAGGATAGCCGACCGCATCTCCCACACGAGACATATGTTCCCGCGTTTTCACCACCAGGGTGCGCGGGACGGAGACACCGGCGCGAAGGGCAATCTCAACCAACTTTCCCTTATCAACCACATTCTGGAGACATTCGCGTGGCGGGATCGCCAACCGGAAGTGCGGTTCAAGCTCTTCGCGATAACGGTCCAGAAAAAGGACGTCGGCATCGCGTGTGGGGAAAATTATCGCGCCGTGAAGTTCACCCGCGACTTCCAGCAGATAGGTGTTCAGTCCTTCAGGATTTTCTTGTGAATTCGGCGACTCACGAACTTCACAAAATCGAGAGAATCGGCCATACGCCTGGCGGTCAGCGGAGAGCCCGATGACCCGCAGGCCATAGCCTCTCAAATTGTGGGCGATACCAAGTCCTGTGTAAAAGAGGTTCAGGATAATAACGGGAGGACGTTCCTCTGGAGCCGGTTTGCGCTGCTCAGAGTCTACAGCCTCCGTCTGTACTGCCCCGTCCTCGGAAACAGAAGAAAACGAAAGCCCCGAAATACTCCTGTCGCGTGAGCTGAAGTCATGATTCGCTCGAGAAGTCTCTATGTTCATCCAGGTTTCATTCATGCGAGCCGCCACTCAACAGTCCGGCCCAGCGCAATTTGGGGACAACCTGCCGGCGCGTCCACGCCGAAGTGCTTTCTCGCAAAGTGCGCACGTCCTCGTCAGGAAACGTCTTCAGCTTGAGGAGCGTCAATCCAAACAGGATCGTGAGTGCTAGTTTGGCGAGAATGCGCCAGCCGAAAGAATCGATAGGCAGGAGCCATCCTACGGCAAGAAGCACTAAGCCAGTCGAGGCGATTTTCAACACGGCCTTAAAGTCGCAATAAATCGGGTATTCTCGCTGGCTGTAGATGTAATTGGCGACGCCAAACACCGCAAAACAGAGTACGGTCGAGACGCACGCACCCCAACTCTTCCAAAAGTAGATCAGAACAGATTCCATTGCGAGACAGATGATCGTGCAGACCACGCCGATGGCGGCAATCGTTTTGCTCTTTTTCTGAATCAAGAGTCCCGCCTCGAAATAGACGCCGATCCCTTGGATAACGTACGCAAACGCGATTGGGGCCACCATCAAGTAAGCCATGCCGAATCTCTGGTTCACAAGCACATCGAATATTTCGCGGATAAACAAGCTGAGAAGGAAGCCTCCTGAGATCAAAACAAAAGACCAATAGGTAAAAACTCTCGAGAAGACTTCCTTGGCGTTATCACGCTTTGCGATCTCGTAAGCCTGCGCTTCCCATATCAGGAGAAACGGCTGGACGCCGAGCATACTGACCATAAAACCGAATTTATAGGCTAGGGAGTACACGCCGACCACCGATAAATCAGAAAACCGCTGCAGAAAGAAGCGATCGGAATAGTTCAAAACATAGGCCGCGATCCAAGTAAAGATCATCGGAGAGCCGAATACGATCATTTCCTTAAATTGCGCGGGAACAAAATGAAGCCCGGTCTCGCGAATCGTAATGGCCATCAAAATTATCCAGAGAAACGCAGCGGCGACTGCGTTCCCCCAGAACACACCTGCTAGTTCCATTTTTCTGGCAGCTACCAGATAAATGGTTAACCCCATGGAAATTGCCAAAAAAAGTTGCGTCAGCGTGACATAGAGCCCCGAGCGCTGTTTGGCGCGCAAATAGACCCAACCGATGTCAGAGGACAGCGAAAAGAAAAACTGGGCGGCTGCCAGCCGGATGAGCATCGCGTAGCGGCTGCTACCCAGCAGTGCATGGGAAAAGGAACCGGCAAACAAAAATGCCGGCGCTGTCATCATACCCGCGGATAAAATTGCAAATAACAAAGCGCTGCTGACAAGTTCGTGGCGCCTTTGTTGGTCTTCGGTGGCGTAATAATAACGCATCAGGCCGCTGGACAATCCCAAGCCGACAACTACGCCTGCCAGCATAATTGTCAGATTAAGAATTTCCATAACCCCGTAATCTGCGGGTGTCAGATAGTAAGTGTAAAAGGGCACGAGCAGGAGACTGATGCCCTTGCTGAGGATTCGTCCGACACCGTACACGGCGGCGTGCCGGATCAGTTTTGTCAGCTCATCCCACATGGGGCCTAACTTCCTCTGTAGCGGCAAGCGGGCTGGGGAAGGGCTCGGCTACATCCCTGCCGAACAAACCGCGCACGCTTTCCTCCTGGAGAGTGAACCCCACAAGCCGCCGCCAGTCCATTTGGAGGGCGAACATTCCGCGATCCTGGGCCCACGGGCTGAAGCGTTTCAGTTCCAGGGGGTCGTCGTTCAGCCCGTTGTAACCTGGAATTGTGGTCACGGCAGTTTCAAAACCCGCCTCCCGTAGGATTACTTTTGTATCGGCGGTGAAATCGCCACATCTTCCGAAAGGATACGCAAAGTGGCGAACCGGCTGGCGTATCTGAAGCTCAATGTTCTTCTTGGATTCCTGAATCTCCTCCACCACCCCATCCCGCGAAGTCTTCGAAAGCACCGGATGTCTGACGGTGTGCGCTCCAAAACCGATTCCCTGTTTGCCCATTTCGCGAACTTCGTCCCAATTGAGCATGAAGTTCGGCAAGTTCAACGATGTCGGGACACGCAACGCGTGAAATAACTCGGGCAAGCTGCGCAGCCGTTCGGAAGTCGGGAGGCCCCACAACCATTCGAGCGTCTCCCTCATCGCCAATAGCCGAGTCCCAGTTGAATCCATCGTAGCTTCCGGGCCGCCCAGTCCGCGCAGGTTCAGGCTTGGCCTAGTAGTTAATTTGAAGCCGAGAGAAACTTGGTCATACCAGGGCAGTGTGGATTTCTCGATACAGCCAGTCGTCAGAAAAATCGTGGCCGGAACACCAAGACGTTTCAAAATTGGAAAGGCGTTCAGATAGTTGTCGCGATATCCATCATCAAATGTGACGGCCAAGCAGAACTTTTCGCCACCCTTAGCCCACTCCCCGTTTGCGAGTTTGTCCAAGCTTATGACTGGAAAATGCTTGGCAATGTATTCCATCTGCATTTCGAAGGCTTTAACCGGCGACGCGGCGAGGAAGGGATCGTTGTCGTCGTTGATGCGGTGAAAAATCAATATCTGGCAGATCGGCGCTCGACGTTGCCGAAGTTTGCGCCCGCGCGATGAGCCATTCCTGGAACTCCAAACATAATTCGACGCCAAGTGCCGCCCGACAGTCCCAAACGGAGTGCTCGAATAGGCACGGGAAATACTCCAACGAAAGATCCGGCGAACGAGGCTGCCACTAGAACGGTCTGTTGGGGCAGCAAAAGCGCGGCTTGCTTTTCTCTCGTAGGCTCGCTTTCGCCATGCAAGCAATGGCTCAGGAATGACCTTGCGAAGGCCTTTTCTCACGGCATTGGTAGCGCCCGGCAGATTGTGGAAGACCAGCACGCCGGAACGCTTAGGAGTTGCCCGGACACGCAGGCTAAGCTTCTGTTGCGCTCCCCATTCCGCCTTATGTTTGGCCGCGCCAGCGAGAAAATCGTATTCCGCAAGCCCGGATTGTATCCAGTTGCGGAGCAACCACGCGCGCAACGTCTGGCCAGGGCGTAGGCTTTCGAACGCGGGATCATACCCTTCCTGCAGGAGAAGGAATTGATTCCTATAAATAAATCCGTACTGCATCGCGAGCGCGCGCTCGCCCCAGTCAAGACGGTGAAACGCCAGCCACCCTCTTTCAAGGGCCGCCCGCGAAATGTTGTCGTAAAAATTGCGCTTGGCCGAACTACGGAAAACCCCTGGCTTTCCCACCTCTTGCCAGCGACGCGTGTGGAGATCGAACAGAATAGGCAGCCATTCGTCCAATTGCTCCGCTCCGCTGCACGTGACCGGTACCGTGCGCATCTGTTTTTCGAGGAATGCAAGACTCGAACGAACCTTTGAGCGGAGGCGCGGCTTAAGCGATTGCAGGTAGTCGTCCCACCGGGGCGGAAGCCGCATCGTCGAACACGCGACAGTCTCAGTATCTAGTCTCCAGGATTTTTCGCCGGCTGCTGCCCGTAGCGCGCCCAGACAAGTCGACTTTTCGGGTGTAGACTCGAATTCCAGCGTGTCCCATTCGGTTCGGTGTTCTTGCAGGAAATCCACAAATGCACTGACCGCTTCCTTTTCGCGCCCCGCCTCAGCAAAAATGTCCTGGTAATCGGAATCTCCCGAACCATCTCCGATCAACTTCAGACAGTTCCAATTCGCGCCGAAACGATGCACGGAATCGAGATAGAACGGTGCCACTGCAATCAATTTATTCTGATCCCGCGCCGTGAGAGTGAACAACGGCCGCTTGTCGCCATAATTTTTCCACCATGCAGAAATCCACTCCCAGGTGAGAAAAAACGTGTCGGCGCCGCTTGAAGCAAGAACGCGGTTCCACTCCGGCTCGAGCAGCTCGAGTTCATCCCAACTCTTATGTTGTGTGACTTCGAGCATTAATCCCCTTCAACGTGCTGCCGGTGCCATAATTCCAGCATAAGGAATAACCACATCATGTCGCCGAAAAAGGTGGACGAGTTGTCCAAATCCATCTCTTTGAAAAGACGATCCACAAATTCGCGCTGGAAATACCCGCGCTGATAGGTCCGGGGATCGTGCAACACGTCCTCAGCCCAACTGCGAAGCTTGGGGTCGGACTTCACCCAAACACCTATTGGCAGTCCAAAACCGTGCTTTTTCTTCTTAAGGATCTCTTCCGGCAATAAATCTCGCGTGGCGCACTTGAAAAGGTAACGCTTTTCAAAGCCCCGGAGTTTCAGATTTGCCGGCAAGCGTCCGGAAAAATCCGCCAATGGAGGGTCTAGATAGGGAAATCGCACGCTGATGCCCGCCATTTCAGCGGTACGCACGACTTTGGGCAGATCGTTGTCGCCCAGCGTGATTTTGATATCTACATATAGCTGTCGGTTCAACTCCGAATGGGCGGGCGCATCTCGATGGTAAGCACGCGGAATCGCGAGAACATCTTCATGGCCGTTGCGATATGGCATCCCTGGGGCAAGTACGAGTTCCGGCGGGAAATAACGGAGGGGTTGATATTCGGCGCCGCGATCGGGATGTCCGGCATTCGCTCGCCGAATATAGCGGCGGGCTTTTTCGAGGAGCCCAAACGATATAGGAAATCCATCGACTGCCGGCTCGATCAACCAACGGCGAAGGAGGGCGGGAATCTCATGATAGAGCTGAAATATTTTGTCGGTGCTGTATCTCGAATTGCCGCCGAAGAGTTCGTCACCCCCGTCACCAGCGAGCATCACGTCCACGCCGTTGTTTTTCGCAAGACTGCTGCAAAAATACGTGGGGATCGCGGAAGCGTTCGCGAAAGGCTCATCGAAGGCCGCCACAACCTTCGGGATGATCCGTAGAGTTTCTTCCGGGGTCAGGACCGATTCCCGGTGCTTTGTCTGAAAGTGCCGTGCGGCGATATGCGCGTATTCGAGTTCGTTGAATCGGTCCTCGCCAAATCCGATCGAAAAAGTCTGGACCGGCCGTTTTCCGCTACGGGCAAGCAGTCCCGCGACGGAGCTGCTATCGGTGCCGCCGCTCAAGAAACAGCCGAGCTGCGCTCCCGCCATGTCAACAGAGTATGTCCGAACAGAATCATCCATCAGCGCGAGAAGCTCACCAGCCAGCCGATCAGTCGAGGATCGGGCATCTTCCGTGTACTGCAAGTCCCAATAGCGTTCCGTTCGAACAGATCCCGCTCTCCAAAAAACGACACTTCCCGGCAAGACCTTGCTGATACCGGCAAACGCACATTGCGGCGCCAAAACCACGTAGAAATTCAAGTAACTCGCAATGGCCCGCGGATCGACTCTCTTTTCGACGCACCCGCTGTGAAACAATGCCCCTGGGTAAGACGCGAACGTAAATTGCTCTGGCCCAGCTGCATAACAAAGCGGGCGTATTCCGAAAGGATCAACCGCCAGCAGCAATTGATTCTTTTTTTCATCCCAAATCGCCAGTGAAAAACTTCCCCTAATCCTCTTGAGGAAGGAAATGCCCTGCTTCTGGTAAAGACAGCCTAAGAGTTCCGCCGCATTCGAGATCGGTTTCGAAGAAGAAAGAGTTGAGGCAAGATCGGCGTGATTGGCTATGTCTGCGTCGCACGCAACGATCAAACCATCCAACCGGCAGACGGAGACCGCCTCCGCGGGTGAGGTGCCTCCGAAACCCAGCGTGGGTTGGTCAAGCTGAACGGACGTCCAATTGCGATCAAGTGCCGAGGCAGCGATCATGCGCTTCAGCGCCGCGGCGTCCATTGGCCGCCCTTGATTCGTGGTAACAATTCCGCACAGGGGCATGGCTAGCGAGCAGCCTCCACCAGGGCGCGCTTGGGCTGCAATGGCAGCGCGGAACCGTTCTGAAACAATTTCTGCCATTGCCGGAAGACAAATGCGCCCCACAGGAATCCGGAAAGGTCGCGAACTTTCGCCTGGTGCCGATCCCAGACATTTCGCAAGTAACTTTGGTTCAAGATTCCGTCCTTCGTGTCAAACAAAGTTGAGTATGCGAAGTCTTTGACATCCCCGCGGAACCATTCTCCGATGGGCACTCCGAAACCCTGCTTGCAGCGTTCGAGGATAGAGGGCGGAAGCATCTCGCGTATCGCTTTCTTGAAAATGTATTTCGTTTCGCCATGATGAAGCTTGAGTCGTGAAGGAATATGCGCCGCCAGCTCCATAAATTGGTGGTCCAGGAGCGGCGAGCGCACTTCGAGAGAAACGGCCATGCTGGCGCGATCGACCTTGGCGCAGATATCGTCTGGGAGATAGGTCTTGATATCGAGGTACTGAACTTTTGAGAGGTGATCGCGACCATCCGACCGCCGGTAGTATTCCCGGAACCGTTCGCGAGGTTCGTACTCCCCCAACTGGCGCACCACATCTTCCGAGAGAATCGCCCGCATTGTATCGGTCGGAACGCAGACTTGGCGTAGATAGCCCTCGAGGGGATCGTTGGCGATGTTCTGCAGAATTGATTTCCCGCGGAAAATCCGCGGCGCTCGCTCCAATCTTGGATACCACCGGCCCAGCGGACCGAACACTTCATGGCGCAACCAAGCTGGAAATAAACTACGAAGGCGATTCTCTTGAGAATCTTCGACGTAGCGCCGGTAGCCGGCAAAACTTTCGTCGCCCCCGTCGCCGGTCAAGGCCACCGTAACGTATTCCCTCGCAGCCTTCGAGACGTAGTAAGTGGGAATTGCGGAAGAATCGGCAAACGGTTCGTCGTAATGCCATGCCAAGCGTTCCAGGATCTCGACCGCGTTGGGGCGCACCGTCACTTCGTGATAGTCGGCATGGACGTGCGAAGCCACTTGCCGCGCGTACTGTACTTCGTTAAACGCTTCCTCTTCGAATCCAACGGCGCATGTGGTGACGGGCTGGTCCATGATTCTGCTCATCGTCGCCACGACTGCCGAGGAATCGATGCCTCCGCTAAGGAAACTCCCCAAAGGCACTTCGCTGATCAAACGGACTTTTACGGCATCCGACAGCGCCTCCCGGAGTTCTCCCGACCATTGTTCTTCGGTCTTTTCCTCAACACCTGTGAATCGCAGATCCCAATACTCCTGTTCCCGGATGCCTTCCGCGCTGGCGACCAGGTAATGCGCGGGCCGCAGCTTCTTCACTTGGGAATAGATGGATTTGGGGGCGGGAACGTAGAGACAACTGAAGTAGTCCGCAAGAGCAGTGAGGTCGATCGATAGATCCATTCCGCCAGCGGCAAGGATGGCTTTCAGCTCGGAACCAAACACCAGGCGACCGGCGTTCCACGCGTAATACAGCGGCTTTTTGCCGATGCGGTCTCGAGCCAGTACGACTTTGCGGCGTGAGCGGTCCCAAAGGGCGATCGCGAACATTCCCCGCAATCGCGCAAAACAATCTTCCCCGAGCTCCTCATAGAGATGCACGATCGTTTCTGTATCCGAATGAGTACGAAACTGGTGGCCTTTGCCGATCAGAAAATTGCGCAGCTCCGGGAAATTGTAGATTTCACCATTGAAGACAATCCAAACAGTTTCATCCTCATTGGTCATGGGTTGCTGGCCTGTGCTTAGGTCAATGATGCTCAGACGGCGATGCCCCAGTCCCAACCCTGGCTCGAAGTGATACCCGGCGTCGTCCGGGCCGCGATGCGTGAGGGCACTATTCATCCGCTCCAGCGTTTCCGGAAGTACCGGACGAGCCGGATCGCTCTCAAAGATTCCGCAAATCCCGCACATCGATCTCTTAGTCCTCGCTCTGAATCAATCCGCCCGACTCCTCATAACCGGTCCAGCTTTAGCCTCGCCCGCTGCTCAAGGTATCGGCACTCGCTTTGCTTCCGCTGAGGCTGTCGAAAACTCGCTCGCGCCGTTTTGCAGAATCCCTTCATAAGCCTTAATCAGATACTCTTCCGCTCGGGCCCAGTTGTACTCCGTTTCCCCTATTTCCCCCGCGCGCTGCTTCCAATGCTCGAGCCGGCCAGGTTCCAGGCACAAATCTAAAGCGCGTGAAATATTCTGTTTGGTAAAATCTTTGAGCAGAATTCCGCAGTCGTTTTCCCGGATTATGCGCCCAATTTCCCCGAACTCTGCACTAATGACCGGGCGCCCCGTAGCAAGCGCTTCGAATAGCTTGTTGGGGGCGCTGAATTGCGCGTTCGGATGCTTCACGTCGAAGCCGTAATAGATCACGTCGGCGGCGATGGTGTACCGGGCGATGCGTTTGTGATTTACAAAACCCAGAAAATGAATATTGGGGTGCAGCCGCGCCTGCTCTCGGACATGTTCCGCAACCTGGCCATCCCCGCCAATGACGGCGTGGATATTCGGCCGCTCCGCCACAACCTCCAGCAGTTCCGGAACGTGTCGCTCGGCCCCCAGGTTTGCAATGTAGCCGATCAGCAATGCCTCTCGGGGGACGCTGAGCTCTGCTCTTACGCGAAGGCGCGTCTCTTCATCGGAGCGGTATTCTTCGAGTTTTTTCCAGTTGCCCACCACCACCGTCCGCCGAGCTCCACGGCGTTCGAAATCGGCGCGAAGTTTTTCCCCTACTGTTATCAACAGGTCCACGAAGCGAAGCATCCATGATTCCACCGAACGGATAAAGCGTTCCATCCAGACAGGGATGTTACCGTGCACCATGCTGGCATACTCCTCGTGGGAGTCATACACCAGCGGCTTGCGCCGCAAGCCTGCCAACACTAGGCCAGCGGGCAGCGCGTCAAAATCATGCGCATGCACGACGTCAAACTCTCGAAATAACCCTTTACAAATAAAAACAGCCAAAACTACCAGCAGATAGAACGCCTGCGTCGGGCCGCGTCCATGAGTGGACCGCAGGTAAATTCGTTCGACGTCGATACCGTCGATCGTTTCTTTCACCGGACGCTTGCGATCGCGATCCCAGGCAAGAATCAAGACGCGATAGCCGTGTTCCACTAAAGCCCTTGCCTCCGCGTAAACCCGCGGATCAGGGTCAAAACAGTTGCTGCTCAGCAGCATCAATACCCTGGGGCTTCTCGTGGTTTGTCTCTTTTCCATTAGGGCGATTTCCTGACAGTTAACAAAGAGGGTGGGCTATGTGGATGTCGAAGCTCTCTTGTCGTCCTTTTGATCCTCGGTAAACATGCCAAGAAGCCGAACTGCGGGAACATTGCCGGCCGAAATTTGATCGATTGTGTGGTGTCGCTTTGGCGATGAGGATGACCGCCGCCGGCCAATCTTCTCTTCCGCTCGCCCTAAGTCTTCTCCGTTTGCCCTCACAATTCATTGCGTGCTGATTTTCTCGAATTCGGAGCCTCGACTTGTCAGCCTCTTGTACTTGCCTCCTCGAGAACCGTCGCCCTGAACCCCAGTGCTTACTTCCTCCCTCTGGAAAAGCCATCTTTCGTCGACTTGAAAGTATTTGGCCAGCATCCGTCGTACGCCCGCAGAGGGCTTGCGATAACAGTTGATGATCCGGCTAAGAACGGTTTCGTCGATTCCCAGTTCTTGGGCAAGCCGACTCTGCCGAACGCCCGTTCTCCAAATCTGGAGTTTCAAATTGACGTACATCTCGTTGCTCCCGACCGATATCACGGTTTCACGTACAACAAGCTTTTCGTGAGATCGTGGTGATGAGACTTATTTCTTGTTCTTCGATCCGTAGTACCCGTAGAGATAGCTTCCATCGTTTAGCTTGTCGGCATTGTTAACGACCACGCCAAGAAACTTTTGTCGATCCATCCATTGAGCAAGCCGTTCCATGCTAGTGCGAGGAGTCTTACCGATCTGAACAGTAACGAGATAGGCATCACAAGGCAATAGCAACAACTCTAAATCGATGACGGGAGCACTGATGGGCAGCGCATCCACGATAATCAGGTCGAATTGTTCCTTGACCTGTTGGAGGAACTCCGGCCAGCGCGAGCCTTCCAAAGCCTCGGGGAGCGCTCCTTCCGGTGTCTGACCCGCGGGAACGACAGAAAGGAAAGGAAAATTCGTCGCATGGATGACTGCCTCGATCGACTTTTCTCCGCGCAGGCAATTACTCAGGCCCGATCTTGTTTCGAGGCCCAGGAATTCGGTTACCCCGCCGGCCCGCATGTCGCCATCCACAAGCAAGATTCGCTTTTGTTCCAGCTGAGCCAAGCTCAATGCCGCGTTGATGGCTACCACCGTCTTACCTTCGCCCTGCTCCGAACTCGTGACCAGTATTGTCTGAATCCCTGTCTCATGTGCTTTCAGTAAGCGCGACCGCAGGATCCCGAACGCTTCTTGTGCAATGATGTCGTGCCGATTAATGATCAGAGGCGCATTCGGATTGGGCCGTATTTGAACCGTGCCGTTTTTACTCAGTTGTGCGCTCGTTCCATCCGTCTTCGTATTTTGTTCCAACTGGGTTATCGGACTTGGGTGTATTTTGCTCGCCAAATTCACGGGCCTGGGCAGATCGATGCGGTCAGCTATTTTTTCTTCCCCGAGCGCAATGACTTTTGAATCCCACGAAGTTTCCGCAGGAGAAGGAAGATCTGCGGGTGTGGTACCCGCTTCAGTCACCACCGCTGTAGCTTCCATTTCGGACGCTCGCGCACGCGGCTCGGCGGCCTTGGCCTTGGTCTTTGATTCTTCAACTGCAGGTGCCGGGACAATCCCCTTCTCCGAAACAAGCCCCCGCTGGCCATTACCCGATGCCGGGAGAGCAGTTTCTCGTGAGTCTGTCGATGGGGTCGCCGTCTCTGGAAACGCGTCGCGTTCGCCAGGAAGGGCCATCGGCACTATTTCTTTACCAGAACGCATCCAGAAATTCTCACTTCCTCAAATCGAACTCTTATTCTTCGGCTTCATTCCGCGATATTCTCAACGCAAGCTTAAGGCAAGCAGGAAAACGTAAGCTCCTGCTAGAATCGCGCTGCTCGCTGCGAGAATTAGATTGCGAATGATTTGGCGCTGGCGCTGCACGCGGGTCAGCACCCAGGGAATTTTTGCGATGATTGGACCCTCCACCCATTCCGTCACTTCACGCTCTGTCTTTACTGTTGGATCTAGAAGTTCAGTCACAAGTGCAGCGCCAAATCCCAGTGCCAGGCCCACGAGGAGCGCCACGATATCGACCAGAGAGCGATTGGGACGATCTGGTTTCGAGGGTACCTGGGCAGGATCCAGAATGACGAACCGTTCGCCTTTTTGGCGACTCTCGAGGTCGGAAGCCATGTCCGCGCCAAATTTCTTTTCGAGCAGCATTCTGTAGTGATCACGCGCGACTTCATAATCGCGTGTTACCGAAACCATCTGCTGTTCAACGACCGGTATCCCTGCAAGCTTCGACTGATGGAAGGCGATCTCTTTTCTAATCTCTTCTTGCCGTTGCTGGTTTCTCAGAACCTGTTGTTCTAGCGCGGCGATTTGACTCTCTACAACGGGGTTTTGAACCTTGGGTGGCTTGGCGGGACGCGTAGCATCGGCAGATGCCTCCTTCAGCTTCTTGATTTGCCGCTCGAGGTCGTGCACTTCAGCGGTCTTCTTGGCAACATCAGGATACTCGTCGCCATATCTTTTGCGCATATCGTCTAGCTCGGATTGCGTGTCGGATAACTGTGATTGCAAGGCGACTAATTCCGGCGACACCGACCGGTCGAGATCCACAACCGGTGTCCCCTGCGAGAGCAATGACTGAAGATAGAGTTTTTGTTGCTGCGTCCGATTCAATTCGTCCAACTCGCCGCGCAATTCAAGCTGAAGTGAGCTCAACGCCTGGACGTGGACGGTCCCTGACTCCGGCAGCTCCCCAGCATAACGGCCCTTGAGTTGAGTAATCGCCTGCTCCTTGACGGCCAACTCCTTCTTAGCGTCGGAGAGCTCTTTGTCGATGAAATCGGCTGTCCCCATAACCTGCTGTTCGCGAGATTTGATGTTCTCCTCAATGAAAAGCGATGCGAGCCTGTTCGTCACCCGGGCCGCTTGCGCTGGATCGTGCGAGCTATAAGCCACGCTGAAGGCCGCCAAGTCCCTATCGTTTTTGGCGTTGGCAACGACGCTGATTTCAATATCCTTGCGCATCCGGTCCACGATTTCCTCGTGGGTGTTGGCCTTTTTCATCTCGCGATACAAATCGAGTTCATCAATCACTGCTTCAAGGCGTGTTGAGGAGAGAATCTGCTCGCGAAGTGTCGCCAGGCGGTCTACAACGTTTGTCGTCGTGGTTGCGGCCACGTAATTGTCGGGAACTTTGCGCGGATCAACCAGGATGACCGTTGTTGCCCGGAACACGTTCGGCACAAAATTCACCGCAACTGCAGTGACCGAGGCAACCGTCAGCGCGGTAAGTATGATGACCCATTTCCGACGCGCAAAAAGACGTTTGTAGTCGGCCAGACCTAAATTCTCCAGTCCCGAGACGTTCAATCCAGGACCCGGACCTCTTTTTACTGGTGCATTCATCTTTTACATTCCATCCAACAAATTGTTGCCACTTTGCCCTGCTAAAATCAACCTTCGGCTTGCTTCGAAAAAGCAATTCCGCCCTGGCGCGATTTCAGTTGTTCATGGCGCCTAATATCTGTCTTGCTTCGGCGGCATTCGGGAAATTTGGTTCCAGCCTCAAAGCCTCTTCGAGCGCACCTTTGGCCTCCGGCTTCCTGCCGGCTTGGTAGTAGGCCATTCCAAGATGGTACCGGTAGACGGCCTTTTTTGGATCCTTCGTCACGCTGTTTTGTAATAGTTTGATTGCGTTCTCATAGCTCTGCTTCTTCACATAGATCCATGCCAGGGTATCGGAAATCGACGGGTCGTCGGGTCTGGCTTCTTCCGCCTCTTGCGCCAGGCGAAGTGCGACGTCGATATTTCCGCCGTTCTCGGCGTAAATCCAAGCCAAATTGTTCTTTGCGATGATGTTCACAGGGTCCAGGTCAAGCGCTTTTTTGTAGTGGGTAATCGCTTGGTTCGAATCCGCGCGTCGTTCGTACATTTGCGCGAGTAGGATTTGGACGGGAACCAGCCGCGGCTGCTCCTCCGCAAGCTTGTTGTAAACAATGGTGGCATCTTCCGATTTATTTTCAATGGCCAGAGTCTGCCCCAATGCCAATTCCGCATTGGTATTCTTGGGGTCGATCTGCAGCGCCTTACGGAGAGCCGCCTCGGATTGTGGATATCGACCTGCCATAGCAAGGAACAGCCCTAGTACTTCATATCCTGTGGCCGACTCAGGATGAGCGTCTGCCTTGGCTTGTACCAATGCGAGACCGCCTTCGATGTTCTTTTGCGCGAACGCTGATGCACCGAGCAGATAGAGCGCATCGCGTGAAGCCGGCTCAAGTGCGTAAGCCTTCGCCGCGTATTGGCTCGCTTCCGCGGGACGGTGCTGCGAAAGTTTGATCCAGGCGAGCGATCGATAGGTCAGCGACTGAGCGGCAGGTTGCGGAAACTCTCCAACCACGGGCAAGAGGTTTTTCTCCGCTTCGTCGAGCTGGCCTTCCCTGGCTAGCGCCATGGAGTGCAAAACATACGGGGTCACAAATGCCGGCTTGGCAGCCAGCACTTGATCGAGTTCTTTCACGGCTTCCGCCGCTTGTCCTCCCTGCAGTTCCAACGTGCTAAGCAGTATCCGCGGAGGAATCATATTCGGGGCAATTTGAGTGGCAGCGCGCAGATTACTCTCCGCCAAGCTCGTATTCCCCTGGCGTGTATAGGCCATTGCGATCAAGTAATGCGCCTGTGCCGAATTTGGCTGCGCAGTGATTACTTTCTGAAAGGCCTGGATAGCTTCATCGAGCCGCCCCTGATCCATGCGGAGCTGGCCTCGAGTAAGCAGAATATCCGAATCGCCGGGCTTGTCTTTGAGGATGCCGTCAATCATCTGTTCCGCTTCGTTCATCCGGCCCAGGGAGACATACAACGCCGCAATGGCGCGTCGGTTCAGAACATCATCCGGATGACTGGCGATAATCTTCTGGTATTCGGCAACGCCCTTCTCCGGTTCTCTGTTGGAGACATAGAATCGCGCCAACATCCCTCGGTGGTAAGGATCGCTGTCTGGCCTCGTAGAAATCTCGCGGCAGAGTTTCTCTACTTCAGATTTTCGCCCTTGACTCAATAGGAATGAAACCAACAAGTCTCCCGCCACTACACTGCTGGGATTGGCATTCACCGCTTGCCGGATCAATTCTTCGGCTTTCTCCGGAGACTTCTGCTTAACCAATAGCGAGGATAGGGCTGCCACTGGGACCATCCATGTCGGATCGGCTGCTATTGCGCTGCGGAGACTCTCTTCACTTTCCTTCGCCTTACCGGCCTGGTATTGAAGGACTGACATTCCATACCAGGCGTACCGGTTCTTGGGATCCAGCTTGATAACGCGTTCAAGGAACGAACGAGCTTGGTCCTTGTCCTTCATTCCAAATGCCACGCCCGCCTCAGTCATGAGCGCTCTGACGTCGTTGGGATCCTGCGTGATGAGGCCATCCGCAATCTTCTTCGATTCATCGAACTTGAGGTCGGCCAACAGAAGTTCCGACACCACATGCCTGGCCTCCACGTTGTTCGGGTCGGTCTTTAAGATCCCAACGTACTCGCGGAAGCCGTTCGCAAACTCTTTATGATCTACATATGTCTTGGCAAGCTCCTCATGAGCCGACAGAAGTGACGGATTGCTCTGGATGGCCCGCCGGTACTCAATAATGGCTTCGGGCAACTTTCCTTGTCTTACCAATTCGCGCGCTCTGTCTTGGTGCTTTTGAGCTTGATTGAATACATTGCGAGAACAGCCCACGCTCGTTATGGCGATCGCAATAGTTAGGGAAATCAAGCCGATCTGTCGGAACAGAAAGCCCCATTGGCCCGAATCTGGCATTCCAGTCGAAAAATCACGTTCTGACGACTTCTTTTTGTGCTGTATCACATTCACGGATGATTGCACGCTACGTTCCAGACCTTCCTTCCCTTGCCCAGGGGATATTCCCGGCAACTAATTGATAATACAAAGCTTATTCCTAATAGGGATGCTAAACCATCCATCGTCTCCTTCTGTGGTGAGCAATTCTTTTCTCTTTTCCGTAAACTCACTTTCCTCCACCCTCATCAAACTCGGCTTGGCTCACGACAACGTAACTTATTGCAAATAAATATACTTACAGAACAGTCAGAGATAGTTTCTTTCGCAGTAAGCAAGTTTGTGGCAAAAACTTGTTGCCAAGCAATGGTACTTACACAGAATACTCAACTGCGACCTCAGTTCTGTTCTCAATTGCACACTGTCCCGGCACGCAAAGTTCTACTTTACCTCAGAATACTCCCGTTCTGCCCGCTTCCACTGCTCGCTGTTTAGGTTGCCATGACCACCGAATACCCACCGTTCCTATATTTCGTACCACAGGCGCAAAGGTAAAGAGGCCAGTGTCCGTGAATCGAAGATAGTTTGCATATAGCAACCATTCCCGAGCCATCTGAAAGGACAGATTGGCCCACCCCGTGCGACCGTTATATGGCCGCTGAGTGGCTCCGTTAAGGGAGAATTCTTGTCGCATGTATCCAATGCCAACTCCCGTACTCCACCGCCTCCCAAGTCCAAGCGAATACGATATGCCGTAACGATCCGTCAACGTTCCTGCCAGATATTGCGTGGCGGTATGATCGCGGTCGTAGGAAAGTGCAAAGCCTGACCGCCTGAACGACTTGGTGAGCGCAAAGGAAGCTTCGTACGTGGTGTTGTGCGTGTGGTTGTTCCCCGTGGAGGCCGGAACATCCTGCGTCAGGTAACTAGGTCCGCCGCTCGCACTCACAAAAAGTCCGGGAAGAAGACGCTTTCGAAAACCGATAGTCACCAGATAATAGTTTGTAGCTCCCCCGATACCGAGGTACCTGCGATCGTAGTTTCCGTTGAGGCTAAAAGTGTCTGTCGGGTTCCAATTGTGAACCCATCCCATTCCCGCCCCTCCCAAGTTGTCATCTCCGGTAGTAGTCAAGCTTGCGTTTACCGGTGGAGCATTCAACGGCGGAGCGAAAGTTGAGACGTGAAGATACTCATAGCGGCCGGAAAATGTCAGACGATTCCTGGGGTTGAGATCCACATTGGCCGTGACCTGGACAAGGTTCGTCAGATAGTGCTGGTTCGCGGCGAGAAATGGGTTTTGTTGAATTCCTCCGGTGGGAAACACGGGAATGATGCTTGCCTGGGGCACAAATCCGGAATTCGGCTGATAAGTGAAAGAATCACTCAGATCGAGCGACCAATGCCGGCTGAGCCGCAGGAACGTGTGCAATAGCGTCGATTGATCTCCGAGATTCGAATTGGTTCCCTCATTTGAGAACACGACCTGGGGCAAGTACTGGAAATCAAGCCCGCTCGATCCGTGTTTCACTGAATAGATTATCGTCCCGCTGACGATCCCAGTTCTAAGAATTTGCGTGGTGTTCGCCGTTGCTAAATCGTCATAGAGAAACGAGGCGCTCGCGGAGAAGAGAGAAAGCCTCCCCAAATGGATGCTGGATACTCCATGTTCAACGACTTGCCCTGTATCCATCCTGACGAATGGCGGCGCATCATGGGGCGGCTGAGTTTCGACTTGATCTTCTGTCCTGGCCAAATCCTGCTCGTTGGCCGGATTCTGCGGGTTCGCGACTTTGTCCTTCTCTTCCTGCGGGTTGCTGGACTGTCCCAGGGCCGGCTGTTCGGCAAGCTGCGGTTGTTGAGCAACTCCGATCATCGGGGTCAGCAGAAATAAACTCAATGTCCACCGAAGGGTCCGCGCTGCCATCTGACTTTTTACTCCCCTATGCGCCTCGCGGCGTACGCTCCACATTTAGCCTCTCTCCTCTCGGCAGTGCTAGGGAACGACAATTGTGTCGCCCGGCTGGAGGATCAAGTTCTGTTCGTTATGCTCTCCCCGGATGACCGCGTCGTAGTTGAACGGATAGCGAACTGGCTTCCCTTGTACGCTCCTCATCACATATATCTTTTTCCGGTTTGCGTAGTCTTTCAGGCCGCCCGCTTCCGCGAGTATTTCAAGCGCGGTTGTGTTGCTGTTAATTCGAAACGAGCCCTCATGCCCGACTTGTCCCATCACATAAACCTTCCGGCTATTGATCTCGCGCGCGGACACCGAAACTTGCGGTACAGTAAGGAAAGGCTTGAACTTCTCGACCAATACATTCTGAAGCTCCAAAGGAGTCAGCCCCACAGCGACGACCTCGTCCACCAATGGCAACGAAATCTTCCCATCAGGCCGCACGGTGACGGTTCCGGACAATTGCGGTTCTTTCCAGACCGTGATATTCAACACATCTTGCTCGCCGATCCTATATTCAGGGCTCTCGGCGGTCGCGGGCTTTTTCGGATCGGCTGCGGGTGATTGCACGGCGGGTTGCGCTGGCTTTGTCTCGGGGACGCTTTCTTTGGCAGGACTCTCTTTGGGTGCCTGCGGTTCTTGGGCAACTGATCCTGGCCCACAGCAAAAAGTTGTTGCCAACCAACCTACTGCTAGAATCGCCCCTCGGTTCAATTTTCTAAGTATCATGAAGTTTTCCTCTTGCAATGAACTACTGCGGCAAGAAATCAGGCAGTACGGCTGACAACTGGCCTGCAAAGTCCTTCGCGGCCTGCAGCGCGTGGTCATCCTTGCCAGTATGCATAACGCTGATTCGGATCATCGCACCGTCTGTCCGGTGTTTGGTAAGGGCGTCATATACCAGATAAAACTTCCCCATGTACTCGCTCGAGAACACCCGCTCGTTCGCTTGATACCAATAGAGAATGTCCTGTTCCTGACCGTTCTTGGCAACGCGGTAATGGTTTACCGCAAAGCTGTTGTCAGATTGTCCGGGCCGTTGAATCCTCAAGGTTTCCGAATAAACCGGCTCCCATCCTGCCCCGGGCAAACAGTTTTTCGGGGAATGGATCGCATCTCCGCTTCGCTGAGACTCGTAGTACACCACGAAAAGTCCTGCCTGCACTCCCTCCCCGCTATAAGCGCGCCAAAGATAGTCGTCGGCTTTAAGCACTTCTTGCTCCCGCGCGGTAAGCGGCGGCAACTCCAAGCCTATCCAATCTCCCACCTTCGTGGGGAAATGGCCAAGGTCCTTCCGAAGCGGCATGGCGTTGCTTCGGAAGAAGCCGCTCTGTGCGAAATTGGCTCCCACCAGCATCACCAAAATAATCCCCAGTCTAAGTTGCGAGTTCAAATTGAGGCCTCTCGCACTGCGGAATGCCTGCCCCATGCCAAAACAGACGAAATCCCTGCAAGAGCTAGCAGCGCTAGCAAGAACAGCACCATGCCGGATAGCGTGTGAAACATCCCTTCGGCCCATTTCTCTCCGAGATAATTCCCCAGCGCCCCGGCGCTCGCCACGCGGATGGCGTTCACCACGAGAGCGACGGGAACGGAGCTGAGCGCCAAGACGATGCGCGCCCATATGGGCATAGACCGCAGATATCCCAATAACACGGCAAAGGCCATCAGAGTAATGAGTGACCTGATGCCGCTGCATGCCTCCGCTACGCCAATCGTATAGTTCGAGAAATACATCACGTTCCCTTCCCGCAAATTCGGAATCTGAAGTAGGTCGAGAAGACCCGAAGCCATCCGCGAAGCCAAAAGCTGCAGGGGGAAAGTGACAGAATAAAAGACAACTGCCGGCAAAGGAATCATGAACACGAGCCAGCCGATGGGAAAGAGCAACTGGCGAAGCAATTGAGTCCCAAAAAGCGCCACAATTACGCCCGCCAGCAGAACCAGTAAAGAGGCGTACGCTACAAAATTCTCCGCACCCAATGTGCCTGCAACAAACTGCAATAGGGCCAAGCCAATCACCGCCAGACCCCAATTCCGAGGCTCCACGCGTGTGATACCCAAGGCCTTGCGCTTCAGCCAGATGATCCAAATGCTCGCAACAGGAACGAGAAAACCGTGCGAGTAATTTGGATCTTCCATCCAATCACCAAAAAGCTTGACGAATGCTTGCCGGTAGAGAAATGCGATCAGCACGCCCAGCAACGCAATCTGCCAGGCATGGCTCTTCACCCAGGCGCGCACGGTTATCTCGTGCTCGCCAACTGGCGCTACCGCTTCCAGGCTCATGTCTTGTGTGAGTGACACTCTCGGCCGCTTGTTGTCGTGATTCTCTCTAGTACGCAGTTCCTGTTGATTGAAAGCAATTGCTCCACCAAAGGGGGAAGCATTCAGATTGAACCACAGGCCCTTGTTTTACCCCAATCGTATGAATAACAAGGACTTATGTGCTTCCTTGCGTTGGCCTTCTGAGCCAAACCCTGAGAAAGACACTTCGCAAAGTCTAGCATGGAACTAACTTTCTCACCCCAGGAAATTCGTTTCTTGGCTTGAGGCCACACTTCTTCGTTCGGGTCGCTCGAGTTCGGCATCAGCACAATGACGCAAGTATAGTACAATCAGCTAATTAGAGTGATGATTGTCCAACTCCAGTGTGCGCTCCGGCAGCGCTTCCGCTGCTACCCCGGAATGCGAATTGCTTCTGCCCAGTCCCGACTTCAGGTCTGCGCGCGAAGAGCGTTACACTATGCCCTCCTCGATGGATAGCCCAGTGCCTCGGTCTCAACTAGTCGACGCCCTCAGCGTCGATGTAGAAGACTACTTCCATGTGGAAGCTTTCGCACACTGTGTCTCACCGCAGGATTGGCCGCGGTTCCCGTCGCGCTTTTCCGCGAACACACGTCGCGTGCTTGAGTTATTTGCGCAGTTCGGTTGTCGCGCGACGTTCTTCGTGCTCGGATGGGTAGCGGAAAGCGACCCTTCCCTGGTCCGCGACATCGTTAAGGCAGGTCATGAAGTGGGTTGCCACAGCTACGCCCACAGACGCGTTACCTCCCTGACCCATCACGAATTTCGTGAAGATTTGCGCCGCGCCCGTTGTGCGATTGAAGACGCCGGCGGCACGGAAGTGCTCGGCTATCGCGCGCCCACTTTTTCTATCGGGCGCAAGTCTCTTTGGGCTCTGGACATCTTGGCTGAGGAAGGCTTCTTGTATGATTCGAGTATTTTCCCCATCCGCCACGACCTTTATGGCTATCCGGAAGCTCCCCGTTTTCCACACCGCAGGGTGCTGTCTTCCGGAAGAACTTTGATCGAAGTGCCGATGTCAACGTTTCAACTCTTCGGCCGGAATTGGCCTGCTGGTGGGGGCGGTTATCTCCGCATCTTGCCGTTGAGTCACACCCGTTGGGCCATTCGGCGCATTCACCGCGTAGACCATCAGCCAGTCATTTTCTACTTGCACCCGTGGGAAGTAGATCCGGAGCAGCCGAGGATCCAGGGAGGCTGGAAGTCCAATTTTCGCCAGTACACCAGGCTGTCCTCCATGGAGGGCAACCTGCGGAGTCTCCTCGCTGAAGGACAGTTTGAACCGATGATCAATCTTGTTCGCAGGCAGACTTCCCTTCCCGAAGTGGCAGCCACTCAAGCCGATCCTGTGCCCGCCTGACCGCTTGAGCCGGTCGCGCAACGTGTTGGGGCATTCGGAGGCGCGACTCCCGTACCTCCTTCAAACTGATAGGCGCCGATGTCGATCTCCCCATCAGCCTTTCTGCCCTCCGCGCAGGCTGGATGAACATATTGGAACTCCGGCCGCAAAGAAAAATCCAATCCCGTCGAGGGCTCCGTGCCGGCGCCTATCACTCGAGAACCCTTCTTAACCCGGTAATCGTAGCCCAGGTCATCGACGAATTTTGGATCGGAAAAAAAGTTGCTAAGGAGAATGGCGTTCTGCTGATTGGTAATGACTCCCGGTCCGTAGAAAATATTATTTCTGATAATGGCTGGAATCCGGTCAACGGGGTCGACGTAAATAAACATGTTTTCGCCGGTCAGATGATGGTTCACAAACGTGTTGTTCACCACAAAAAGAAGATTCTGCGGATTCGCCGGACTTCGTCCTTCTTCGAGATAGCTGAGGATTTTGTTGTTTTCGGTTCTGGGTCCTTGTTCGATCACGTTGCCGATAACAAAGGACTTGCCCCCGTTTGGAAGGTCGATTTCATAGCTTCCCGTTCCCGTGGCCTCGTCGCTCAGCCGGTTGTACAAGATATAGTTTTCCGCCGCCCTCGACTTCACGAGATGCCCCACGATCGAGTGGTGCGAATAATTGAATCGGAAAATGAATTTGCCCGCGTGTCCTATGTAAATATTGTGCGCTTGCCCGTCTTCGTATCCGTTGCGTGCAAATTCCGAGAATTCTACAACGACCGATTTTTGCCGGTCGTTCCCTGACAAAATTCCTTCTTCGTTGTCGTGGAAATAACAATTGCGAACCGTGAGATTTGCGCCTTCGGATCGGATGCCCGCGCCATTCTGGTCGGGAACCTTTGCCCCCGTAAACTCCATGTTCTCAATTGTCGTATTCTCTGCGCCGATCACCCAAATCGCTTTTCCTTGCGAGCTTTTGCCTGCGGCATTCAAAACTGCCCGTTGAGCTCCGACGCCGCGGATGATGAGTCCGTCCGTCTTCCAGGCGCAGACGTCGCCGTCGTAGGGAATCGAACTGTCTACTTCAATCGTGTCGCCCGCGGCTGCCGCCGCGATAGCCGCGCATGGTCTTGCAAACTCACCGCTGGGGCCTACGCGCAGGACCTTTGACTCCAGCCTCGACGGCAGTAGCGTAACTATCATCATCCCGGCAAAAATCAGGAAGCGACTTAGCATGAAGGTCGTTGGAAACTTCCGCACGCCCCATCCCTGGAGGTATGGTGCTTGTCGTATTCCTTGCAGTGGGAATCCAGGTGTCTCACCATTCATGGCATCGATTCAGTGCCGCTGCGAATTATAGGCGCACAGCGACCGCCACGGCCTCAGCCACCCGTGCGATTTGCTCTTGGGTCAGTTCCGCGTAAATGGGCAAGGACAATACCTCTGCGGCAGCGCTCTCCGATTCGGGCAGATCTCCCAGCTTGTACCCCAGAGACGAGTAGACGGGCTGTAAGTGCATGGGGGTGGGGTAATACACGGTGCTGCCCACCCCGTGCTCCGCAAGGATTTTCTGCACGAGATCCCTCTGCGGCACCCGAATTGTGTACTGATGGTAGACATGTTCCGCCCACAAAGCCACCTTCGGGGAAACCACGCGTGCGATACCTGAGAGCGAGCGGTCATACGCGGCCGCGTTCGCGCGCCGCGCAACTCCCCACGCGTCGAGGTGCCGCAGCTTGACGCGAAGGATTGCCGCCTGAATCTCGTCCAGACGGCTGTTCCAACCCTGCTCTGTGCTGTAATATTTTTTCGCGCTTCCGTGGCCCCGCAGCGTTCGCAACCGCTTCGCAAACTCTTCGGAATTCGTCACAATCATTCCGCCATCGCCATATCCGCCCAGATTCTTGCTGGGGAAGAAACTGATGCACCCGAAATCGCCCATGCTGCCAGTCCGCTTCCCTTTGTATTTGGCCCCGATGGCCTGTGCGTTATCTTCGATTACTTTCAAATTGTGCTTGCGCGCCAGCTCCAGGATCGGGTCCATGTCGGCTGGTTGACCGTAGAGGTGAACGGGCATGATCGCTTTCGTTCGTGTCGTGATGTGCTTCGCGATCTGGTCCGTGTCGACGTTGAATGTGTCCCCCTTTATATCCACAAACACCGGTTTGGCCCCGAGCAGGCTGACCGTGTCCGCGCTGGCAATAAAACTGAATGTCGGCAAAATCACCTCGTCGCCGGGCCCCACTCCGCAAGCGTGTAGCGCGAGAAGCAGAGCGTCTGTCCCCGACGCGACTCCTACCCCAAACCGCGTGCCGCAATATTGGGCGACTTCCGATTCCAGCGCGCTCACCTCGGGGCCAAGAATGAAATGTTGCGATTCCAGCACGGCATTAACCGCGGCCGCGACTTCCCCTTGGATGGAGGCGTATTGCGCCTTCAGATCCAGCGGGGGGATCGTATCCTGCTGAGTGTTCGTCATAGTCTTCGTCACGTTTATTCCTCTAATAAATTAGTCTGATTCAATTCCAGTCTGCCCTCGGAACATTTCGCCTGCAAACCATCTCTCAATCGTCAACTTCAGATGAAGAATCCCTTCATTGGGCGGCACTACAGCTTGCCACGAAATATTCCAGCCGTGAATCTTTCACTTTGGATTGTTCGTGTCTCAAGAAATTATTTTGACCCGCGTCCGAGCAGCACAACTTTGGCGGTTTCGAAAATAATGGCCAGGTCCAAGGTTATGGCCAGGTGCTTGATGTAGAAAAGATCGAGTTCCAGTTTTCGCTTCGCATCCTCAGTCGTCGACCCATAAGGGTATTTTACCTGCGCCCATCCGGTCACACCGGGCCGCACCGTGTGGCGCAAGCCAAAGAAGGAGATTTCCTGCTCGAGCATCTCGGTGAACTCGGGGCGCTCTGGCCTCGGTCCCACAAGGCTCATTTCCCCGCGCAGCACATTGAACAATTGCGGAAACTCGTCCAGGCGGTACTTTCTCAGGAATTTGCCCACCCGTGTGACACGCTTGTCATCCTCCGTAGCCCATTGAGGGCCATTCGCTTCGGCGTTCACTCTCATCGAACGAAACTTGAGAACCTCGAAGGGATGGCCACCCAGGCCTACTCGGGTCTGCCGGAAAAACACGGGTCCCCGAGATTCTAGTCTGATCGCCATGGCCGCCAACAGCAGAACGGGCCAGACCAAAAGCAATATCACGCTTGCGCTCAGAAGATCGATCAAGCGCTTTGCAGCCATCAGAAGGGGCGATTTCCTGAACCCTTCTGAGAGGATCAACCAGCTTGGCGAGAGATTATCTATGGCGATAGCTCCCATCAGCTTCTCATGCAAGCTGTGGGCATCATCGATGTGAACCCCCGAAAACTTCAGCCGCATCAGCGCGCGCGCTGGAGTCGTACCCCGGCGTTCGGTAAGGGCCAGGACCACTTGGTCTACTTTCTCGCGGGAAACAATTTCTTCCAGATCAGTGATCCCTCCCACGATTTCCGGATTGACCAACGATTTTCCGATGTTCTCGCCCTTCTCATCCAAGAAACCAACAACCTTTAAATTGAATTCCGGATGTTCCATGATTTCGCGAACCAGATTAACGCCCATTTTGCCCGTACCCACGATCAAGACCCGCTCCGACGCCCTCGCTAGGAGACCGCTGGCGTCAAGAGAAAGCCTCCAGCTCAAGATCAACACTAAAATCATCGGAGCGGCAAAGAGCGTTACCCCTCTGCCCAATTGGAGGCTTGGCACGAGATAGTACAGGAAGGCTAAAATCAGGCAGGTAAAGCCCACAGCGTGGATCAGATGAACAAGAAGGCTGCTGCGCCTGCGGACAACCTCCAACAAGTATAGGTCGTTAAAGTAGAGCGCCAGCTCGCACACCAGCACGACCAAGCCAAAACGTGCGAGGATGCTTTGATCAAACGAGACGGTCCAGCCGACCTCCGAATACCGGAAATACATCGCCGCACACAGGGACACGAGTATCGCGACGCTATCCAGCATCATCAGGATAATCAGCTTCTTGGGTACAGCCTGGCCTCCGATTCGGGGCATCTCTTGCTTTTCCTCAATCTCATCTCGTTACTCGGTGGAATGCACTCAATCCGGGCGAGCCTGAGCTGGCTGACTGGGCAGGCAAGCATGAAACATGCAACTTTTTCGCCATCAGTTTGTCACCTAAGTTGCTTATTTTCAATAGGAAACCCTGTGAAAATCCGACTTTGCCAGATTTGTAGGAAAAGCTTTGCTTAATTTAGACAATCAACTTCTCAGTGTCTCCCGGACGTCAAGGGCATCACCCCGTGACAGCTTCGGATCAGGGAGGGCATCTGTCAATCCTCCAAAGGTACTAGGAGAATCTAGCCGTGCCTTCCGAACACTTCGCTTCCTTAAACTTGGCCGGCCTTTACCGTTTGCCGTTGCCTTGACTTTACTCTCTAACACGCTGGCGAACAGCCTCGGAGACAACGAGGAGGTCGGAGATCGAATCCCCTTTCGTCCGGCAGATTCTAAAACACTTAACCGACTTCTCTAGACTGCACGAGTTGCTCAAGTTGCCCAATTTCTGCGGCTCCGGGCAACTCGAAGCCAAGACCGATCCTCTCCGCACGCATCAATAGGTGGCGCCATGTCTTCTAGCGTCGTCCTTAAGAGTGCTCTATTTGAATTCAATGAAAATGGCGCGAGGCGATCCTTCTACGGCTTCTTCTTGATGGGGAGTGGTAAGGGGAGGCGGGTTGATTACATCCCCTGCTTTCCTCGAGTAGGAGCGGGGGAGCACGCCCTCTGAAAACGAGCGGATTGTACCTCCTTCGAGAAACACAGCAGCTGATTGGTTGTAGTGTAAATGGCGGATCCCTAGTACGCCGACCCTCCATGAGTAGTCCCAAACCGTTATTCGTTCGGTTTCAAACAGCTTCACCCCTCCTACCCCTGGAAACTGGCCGGGAACGCCCTCAGTGATTGACCGCTTGGGAGGCACGGAGTCCTTCAGCTGGAAGACCATCGCACGGCTAGGTTCGTCGGTAACGCCTTCTTCCGCAACCACAGTCCCCTTTGATTCGAAACGGACAGAGCCGAACCTTTGTTGTTCAATGCTCCATGTCCCGTCAGGCCTGCTTACCTTTACCGCCCCTTTCGTCAGAGTCACGGAGACTTGATCCAATTCGAGTTCGTGCATCCCGGTAGACTTGCCGTTTTCCCAGGTCACATCCCAAATCACAAAACCGTCTGTTTCTTGTATCTTCTTCGCTCCGTCTCGCGGGAACGGCGGAGCGTATTTCTGAGCCGGCGTCGATACCGTTCCGGATAGGTTCCCTCCAGTCGCTTGAGCCAAGATCGGAGCGGAGGAAGAAACGCACAAAGCTAACATCCCAAAAGCAACGAGGCTTCGTACCACTTTGTCTGCGAAAACCAAAACTACCTCCTTGAGTGGTCGCGCTGTTAAACGCCATTTCCTACACACTCCTAGGGGACTTCCACAACAAAATAGAGGAACGGTGTTTCCACGTTCTGATACCAATGGGGAACGCCGGGAGGAACAATAATCACATCCCCTTTGCTGAGACGATATGACTCGCCCCCCTTGATCGATTGACCGCCTATCTCGTCTGTCGCCGTAGTTTTGGCCGCTACCTCAGTGCCGCCTATAACAAAGGTCGCTGCCCCGCTCACCACATACAGAACGTCCGTACCGAGCTTATGGCTGTGAATCTCCACTTCAGGCGTTTGAATGCGACTGGCCGTCCTCACTCTGAAATTTCCTTGACCCGACTGGCCAGCAAACAGGATTGGGGCGCCTCCTTTTGCAAAAGACGCGTTCACTTTCTCATGATCGAAGTATGTAACATTTGAGGAAGATATATTGCCCTGCGCGATTGTTTTGCCAAGCCAGCCCGCACCAATCGCAACAACTGCCAAACCTGTCAGCATGCTGTTTCGAATGTACATAGCTGTCATACCTCCATCCGCGCAGAAATTCGGTCCCTGGGAGTAGGCTTCTCCCAATATGGCACTGCCGACGGGAGACGCGCTTAATGTAACCGATGAAGAGGCCGTCAAGACTAAGTTCTTGGGGTTTAGGCCACCACCACGCCTTTTTAACGAACCTGAACAACATAATAGAGGAAGGGACCTTGTTGGATTTCCTTAAACCAATGGAGGACGCCCTTCGGCACAATCATGACGTCACCCTTTGAGAGATGATGGGCCTCACCGCCCTCGATGGAGGTCCCGCGAATCTCTTTGCCTTCCCACGGTGTAATCGGATCGCTAACCTTGGGATCGACGATCGTGCCGCCGGTCACAAACGTGGCAGATCCCTCAACGATGTAAAAAATGTGCGTAAATGCGTGAATATTCGCCAACCCCGTTTTCTCTTGGCGGCTAACCCGCACCCGATATTTATTTTCGCCGTCCTTCCAGCCCAACAACTCGCCTCCGCTGGCATAGAGGGCCGCCACTTTCTCGCTGCTGAAGTAGGTCGCTGGGAAAGAAGACGAAGCCTCCTGCGTGTCCGCCGCCAAGGATTTAGCCGCGTTAACTCTCCTATCTTTGACAACTGCCCCGGCGATGACCGGTTTCGCCCCGTCCGCCGTGAAGGCGTCCTTGGCCGCGGTCTGAATTCGAGTCGTCCACGGCAGCAACCCAAACAGTAAAATCAGGCCAGCAATTACTCCCCTCATCGAATCCATAGCATTCTTCCTTCCCACTCCGATTTTTAATGCTACCAAGCGTTGCTCGTTGGAACTTTGGTCTGCCCTACTGCTGGGGCACCGTAGACTGCATACTTTGCTTTCCAGATATGCGCAGAAAGCTGGCCGACCATTCATTGTCGGGCGCTAACCGCAGAGGCCGAATTTGGCGTTTCCGCCTCCGTTTTGATCTCTTCGGGCGCTGAAAGACCTCGCTCATTTACCAACTACCCGAAACAGATCGACCCTCCGCCCTTCCGCAGCTTCAGCCACGATGATGTCACCCCTCGAGTTGACCGCCATAGTATGCGGACTTGCGAATTCACCGACTTGGTTTCCAGGCCGACCGAAGCTTGAAACAATCTGCCCTGTTGCGCGGTCGACGAGCAGGATCTCGTCATTCCCACAGTCCGCAACATAAATGAATTTCTGAGCAGGATCCGGCGAAAAGCCCATCCAACAGGGACGACCGCCCCCTTTAAGCGGACGGGTCTCACTTTCGGGAAAACTATAGTTTTTCTTGAAGTTACCCATTTTGTCGAAGACCTGGATGTGACGACCCTCCCGGTCACAAACATAGACAAGACCATCGTGATCGATAACCACACAATGCACGATCTTCAGAAACGCGCCACCCACCCCGGCATCCACTTCGGCCATCGTGCCCTGGCGTCCCCACTGGCGGAGGAAGCGTCCGCTGCTATCAAACACGACCACGCGGCTATTCCCGTAACCGTCAGCTATGTACACGTCCCCATTCGTGGGATCGACCGCGATACTCGCGGGAAGATTCAACAGGGTGTGGCTGGAATTCTTAGCGGGTGAGTCCATGGTGCCGTCCCAAGTGTCAAGCCGCCCTTTGGTTCCTATCTGGAGCAACATTTTGCTGCCGTCATGCGAGTATTTCTGAACGATTCCGTCCTGATTGCCACCTATCCAGATATTATTCTGAGAGTCTACAAAGCATCCGTGCGGTCTCTTAGGCAGCAAGTCTTTATTTCCCCAGGAATTTAATATCCTGCCGTCTGGGTCGAACTCGAGAATCGTCGGTGATGCCGTCGCATCTTTTTCTTCTTTGTGAGTTAGGTCCCCT
>Ga0210384_10001339_pt1 | contig 33943 bp, 23 predicted proteins | sample IncBWH2MmetaG_FD_160574 | JGI IMG/M metagenome (GOLD analysis project Ga0210384, IMG submission 160574) | Forest soil microbial communities from Barre Woods Harvard Forest LTER site, Petersham, Massachusetts, United States - Inc-BW-H-2-M | ecosystem: Environmental > Terrestrial > Soil >...
GAAAACGGAAAGATGGCGGCATGACACCGACCACAGTGTAGGAGTGCTCATCGAGCTTGACGATCTTGCCCAGAATGGTCGGATCGCGGCCGTATTCGTGCTCCCACAGCGCGTGCGAAAGCACGACCACATTACCTGCCCCGTACCGGTCCTCTTCCGCCGTGAACGCACGTCCCAACTCCGGCGATACCCCGAGGAGTGGGAACGCCGATGCTGAAACGCTGGCGGCGTTGATGCGTAAGGGTTGGCCCGCGCCCGTCAGATTGAAGCCTGCGCTTTCGTAGGCAGCGGCCTGAGAAAAAGAGTGATTGCGATCTCGATAATCCTGATACTCCCCAGCCGCGACTCCAACCTCATCTGCCGACATTCCCGGCAGGGTCTCCGTGACCTGGACCAATCGCTCCGGTTGCTGGTAGGGCAAAGGCTGCAGAAGCACGGTGTCGACCACGCTGAACGTCGCTGTACTCGCCCCAATACCGATGGCCAATGTCAGGACAGCAATCGCTGTGAACCCGGGGTTCTTCCCCAGCATCCGCCAGCCGTATCGAATGTCCTGCACCACACTCTCCATCGGTTCACCTCACTCGTAGCGCAACGCCACCATGGGATCGACCTTCGTCGCGCGATAAGCCGGAATGTAGCTGGCGACGAAAGCAGTCGCCGTCAGCGCAACCGAAACCACGGCGAACGTTGTTGGATCGGTGGGTCTCACTCCGTAGAGCATGGTGGTTAAGAATCGTGTCAGCGCCCAGGCTCCCGCCGCGCCGAGTGCGACTCCTGCGAGAGTCAGCGCCATGCCCCGCGCGATCACCAGCCACAATACCTCCTGCCGTCCAGCGCCCATCGCCATACGAATGCCGATTTCCCGCGTGCGTTCCACCACGCTGTTCGTCATCACTCCATAAACTCCAACCGCGGCCAGAGCCAGCGCCAATCCAGCGAACCCAGCCAGCAGAACCATCAGCACACGTTGCGGAGCGATCGACTCGGAAACTAACTGATCCATACTCATGACATACGACAAAGGCTGATCTTTATCGACCGACCACACCACCCGCTGCACCCCGTTGGCCAGGTTCAGCGGATTCGAGAGCGAGGTGCGAACCACAAAACACATCAGCGACGCCAGTGCTTGCTGGTAGGGCACATAAACCTGGGCGGTTGCGTCTGTACTCGCCCCGAAATGGCGCACGTCGCCGACCACGCCCACGACTCTGCGAGGCGTCTTCTCGTACTGCAAAGTTATCTGTTCGCCGAGCGGATTTTTATTTTCCCAATACTGCTGTGCCAGAGATTGGCTCACCACCGCGACCGGCTGGCCGCTGGTCGAGTCTTGCTCGGTGAAGGTTCGTCCCCGGAGAGTTGCGATTTCCATTGTGCGGAAATAGTCCGGGCTGGCCGGGCTCCACACCACAGGAGGACTCGTGGCGAGGTTTTCCGCTGCTCTCCCAGCGATGGTGAAGGTTCGGACTGCGTACCACCCACTCAGCGGAAGGAAGGTAACGCTGCCCACCGAGCGCACTCCAGGCAGGGTTCTAATTCCGTTCAGCACCTTATCTGTAAACGTTCTCTGCTGCGGTTCGGTCGCGTACTTCGCTTCGGGCAGGGTTATTCTGAACGTCAGAACACCATCCGAGCTGAAACCCGATTTCCTTCCTACCAGATCGACGAAGCTCCTGACCAGAAGCCCCGCTCCGACCAGCAGCACCAGGGACAAGGCCACTTCGGAAACGACCAGCGTGCTGCGGTAAGCTCCGTTGCGCGGGCCGCGGGAGCTTCGACTGGCATCTTGCAGAGACTCGCGTAAACTGATCCGCGAGCGCAGCGCCGGGGCCAGGCCAAACAACAATCCGGTCAGTAGCGAAACCACCTGCGCAAACCCAAGGACTCTGCCGTCAATCGGAATGCTTTCCACGCGAGGGATATTCAGATTTGAAACGGTGGGAGGAAACATGCGGACCAGCATGTTGACGCTCAAGGATGCCAGGAACACGCCCAGCGCGCCCCCCACCAAACCCAACAGCATGCTCTCGGTCACGAACTGCCGCACCAGCCGCAACCGGCTCGCGCCCAGGGCCGCGCGCACCGCAATTTCGCCTCGCCTCCGGGCCGAACGCGCCAGCAGCAGATTCGCCACGTTGGCGCAGGCGATCAGCAACACAAAACCTACGGCTCCCATCAGCGCCAGTAATGCAGGGCGGATATCCCGTGTGGCTTCCTCCTCTGCGGAGACAAGATGCGCACCCTGCCCTTCGTTCGTATCGGAATGCTGCGCCGCAATGCGCGCGGCAATCGTGGCGGTTTCCACCTGCGCCTGTTGCAGAGAAACTCCCGGTTTCAGCCGCGCCCACAGTCGCAAAAAGCGTGCACTTCGATCGTTCAGTGTTCCCGGCGGAATTACGATCGGGGTCCACAGATCATTGTCACGATCCGGGTAGTAGAAGTCTGCCGGCATCACTCCGATGACGGTGTAAGGCTCACCGTTCAAAGTGACAGCCTTCCCCAAAACTCCCGGGTTGCCGCCAAATCGCCGTTGCCACAAGCGATAGCTCAGCACCGCAACATGATCGTGTCCGGGAGCATCTTCTCCAGCCGAAAAAGTGCGCCCCAAAATCGGATCCACTCCCAACATGCCGAAGAAATTAGCTGACAACTGGTACCCAAGCAGCGAGTCAGGATCGCCGGCATTGGTCAAGTTGTAGACCTGGTCGGTCGACGAGCCAATCTCTTCAAATGCGCGGCTCTGACTGCGCAGATCCTGAAGGTCACCCGGAGAAATGGCGTCAACATCAATGCCCTTCTTCGGATTCGTGCCCCAAATTTTGACGAGCGCGGCAGCGTTCCTGTACGGAAGAGAGTGCAACAGCACGGTATTAATCACGCTGAAAATCGCCGTGTTCGCGCCAATCCCCAGCGCCAGGGTGATGACTGCAACCGCTGTGAACCCCGGGCTCTTGCGCAGTTGGCGCAACGCGTAGCGAAGATCTTGGAGAATGCCAGTCATCAGAACCTCCTTACTCGTAGCGCAGCGCCACCATGGGATCGACCTTAGCCGCACGCCATGCCGGTACCGCACACGCGATCATCGACACGGAGCCCAGTAGCACAATCACGGCGAAGTACGTGAGCGGGTCGAGCGGCGATATCCCGAACAGCAGTGCGGCGATGGCCTGACTCGCCTCCGCAGCACCGAGCAATCCGAGCACAATGCCGATCGCTGTAAGCCTCATCCCCTGCCGCAGGACCAGGGCGAGGATGTCGCCGCGGGACGCGCCCAAAGCCGATCGCACCCCGATCTCGCGGATTCGCTCCGTGACGCTGCCAGACAGGACGCCATAAATGCCGGTCGCCGCCAATATCAATGAGACCAGACCAAATGCCTCGAACAAGATCAACACAAAGCTTCGCTCGGCTGCCGACGCGGCGAGCAAGCTCTCCATGGTGGCAACGCGAACGATCGGCTGATCCTTGTCCACCAACCAGATCGCGTTCTTAATGGCCGGTGTAAGTGCGGCCACATTCCCGCTTGCGCGGACTGCTAGCGACAATGCTCCGTCCGCCCAGTGCCACTGCGTGGTCGAGGTGTACACCGCATCAGAATCGCTCAGGGCCAGCGACATCTGCTTCACGTCAGCAACCACGCCCACGATGGTGAAAAAAGGCGAGTCGACCGGGCCGACGCGAACCCGTTTTCCGATGGGGTCTTGATCAGGGAACCGGCGCTTCGCTAGCGACTCGCTGATCAAAATCACGCGTGGAGCCTCAGCCGTGTCTTGAGCGTTCAGAAACCGGCCGCGGCGCAATGAGACACCAAGAGTTGAGAAATAATCTGGCGTCACAGCGTATCGAAACACGGGGTAACCGGTTCGCGGATCGTCATTTTCGAATCGCGCCCCGTAAACGTCCGAATCGCCACTCAGCGGCAATTGGCTGCTGAAGGCCGCCGCCGTGACTCCTGGAACCGCGCGCACCGCGTCGAGGGCCTGAGCGAAGAATTGATGACAGACGCGGTCATCGTCGTACCGGCGACCGTAGGTTTGCACCTGCATGGTGAGCACGCCTGATCCGTCAAAGCCCGGAGACACTGCGAACAGCCGCCGCAAACTGTGCAACAACAGTCCCCCGCTCACCAGCAAAACCAGCGCCAGCGCGACCTCGGCGACGGCGAATACGCGGCGGGTCAATTGGTGATTTCCAGGCGTGCGCTGCGAGCTCTCCTGCACGCCCACATGCAGGTCGCCGCGCGAGGCGTGCCGTGCAGGAATCAATCCAACCACTAAGCCAATCAGCGCCGTGATGCCGAGCGCGAAGGTGAATACCGTGCCGTCGAGACTGATCGCATCCACCCGCGGGAGTCCCGGCGGACTGAGCGCCACCAGTGCGCGTACACCCACCTGCGCCACTATCGATCCGACAGCGCCACCCAGAACGGCCAGCAGCAGACTCTCCGTGATCAGCTGACGGACCAGCCGCGATCGTCCCGCGCCCAGTGCGATGCGCATGGAGAATTCACTGCGGCGCCGCGCGCTCCGCGCCAGCAAAAGGTTTGTCACATTCACACAAGCGATCAAGAGCACCAGCAGCACCGCGCCGAAGACGGCGAGCAGCGCGGGCTTCACGCCGCGCGTGACTTCGTCCTGCAAGGAGTTCACGATGAGGCCGTGCGCGAGCGACACGAAACTGGGCCGCGGAAATTCCGGCACTGGCGTGCGCGCGATCCAACTCAGATCGCCCCGGACTTGTTCCATGCTGACGCCCGCCCGCAGCCGCCCCACCATCCGCAGGTGATGCCCCCACTCCCTCGACTGCACTGAAGCAACATTTCCGGTGTCGTATTGCACGGGCGACCAGACTTCGGCTTCGGGAGCGAGAATATTTTGGAACGTGCGCGGCATGACGCCGATCACGCTATAACTCTCGCCGTCGAGCTTGACCTGCTGACCGATGATCGTGGTATCGCCGCCGAAACGCCGCCGCCACAGCCCGTCTCCAAGGATCACCACCCTCGGGCCGTGGAGCACGTCGTCCGCAGCCTGGAAGTCTCGTCCCAGCGCCGGTGATACCCCCAGAGTCCGCAGATAGCCCGCACTCACCTTCTGCCCATCGAATCGCTCCGGCTGCTCTCCGCCGGTGAGAGTCGGCTGCCACGGCTTCACCACCGCGATCGCGTCGAGAGTTCGGCTCCGTTCCGCCAGTTCAAGATAAGTGTGGAAGGTTTGAGGAATTCGGGATCCGTCCTCCCCGGCGTACCAGATCATCATGATCCGGTGGGCAGTCGGATACGGCAGAGGCTCGAATAGGATCGGGTTGATCGTGCTGAAGATGGCCGTCGTGCCGCCGATGCCCAGCGCCAGGATCACGACCGCCGTGCAGGCAAACCCCGGACTCTTGCGTAACTGACGCCAGGCGTAGCGAAGATCTTGCAGTAGGCCAGTCATCGCAGTCTCTTTACTCGTACCTCAACGCCACCATGGGATCGACGTTGGCCGCGCGGCGCGTAGGAATATAGGTGGCCACGCACGCAACAGTCGCCAGCAAAAGTGAAACGCCTATGTAGGTGAATGGGTCGGTGGGCGTGATGCCGACGAGAAAATCGCTGACCAGACGTCCCGCGGCCAGCGCGGCCAGCACGCCAATGGTCAGGCCCGATGCAACAATCACCGCGCCCCGGCTTCCGATCATCCGCAGAATGTCGCTCCGCTGAGCGCCCAGCGCGATGCGAAGACCAATCTCTTGTGTGCGCTGGCTGACGGCATACGACATCACTCCGTATACGCCCACGACTGCGAGAATCAGCCCCAGTATCCCCATCGCTGCGGCCAGGCTCGCTCCGACTTCGAAGAACAACAAGCCATTGCCGCCGTGCAGGGCCTCCGTCATCGTGCGCACGCCATAGACTGGAATCGCCGGCGCCAGTGACTGGGCAATCGCCCTTACTTCGGCGACCGTCTCCTGCGCACTCCGTTCCGAGCGTATGTGCAGCGTCTCCGTCGAGACGTAACTCTGCGCAATCGGAAGATAAAAGACGGGCTCGAAGGCCCCGTAAAGCTGGTTCATTCGGCTGTTTCTGATGACTCCCACGATGGTCGCGGGATGCTTGGGATCCGAAGTTAGTGCAAAGGATTTTCCCAGCGGATCCTGGCTCGGCCAAAAGCGCTCCGCCATGGCCTGGTTGATGACGGCCACACGGGGCGCGTTTTCGTTATCCGCGTCGGTGAAATCCCGACCGCGGCTCAAAGTCATCCGCATGGTTATGAAATAGTCCGGAGACACAGCGTCGGTTTCGGCGTGAGGCGCTTCCTGGTCTGAGGTGGTGGCGAATCCGGGAATCACCAAGTCGCTGCCCTGCACGGAGTCGCTCAGGGGAACCACAGATGCGAGGCTCGCCGACTGCACTCCGGGCAGAGCCCGCGCACGCTCCAGCATCGCTCGATAAAAAGTCCGGCCCTGCGCCTCCGTATAGCCGATCTCGTTCGGGTCAAGCGTCACATTGAGGACATGCTGGGGATCGAACCCCAAATCGCTGTTCTGAACTCCACGAAGACTCCGCACGAACAGTCCTGCCACGATCAGCAAGGTCAGCGACCCGCCAACCTGGACTGCGACCAAGATGTCGCGCAACCGCTGGCGTCCGCCGGTGGAAGTGCGTCCGCCTTCATGCAGCACTTCCTGCAAGTTGCCGCGCCAGACGCGAGCCGCAGGCACGGCCACGACGAAGGCTGCGGTGAATGCTGCCACCGCGAGCGCATATGCGAAAACATGCCAGTTGAAATCAAAATCGAAGACGAGCGGAAGTTCGCTTTGCATGTTTACAGAGCCCAGGAGACGCGCCGCGGCTGAGCCGAGGAGGGCCCCCAGAACGCAACTGAGAGCCGCCACCACCAGGCTCTCGGTGAGCAGTTGGCGAACGAGTCGGCCACTTCCGGCGCCCAGCGCAGCGCGCACCGCCATCTCGCGCCGGCGTGCTGCCGCGCGAACCAGAAAGAGGTTGGCGACGTTCACGCAGGCCAAGGCCAGCACCAGGGCAGCCAGAGTCAGAAACAGAGCTGCCAGTTTGGGAAAGGGATTCTGCCCGGTAATGATTCCGGGCCCCCGCAACGGACTAGCGCCTAGTTCGCCAATCCCGCGATCTCTCGGGAATTGCTGCAGCAGACGCTGGCCCACAACAGCGAGCTTGGACTGGACCTGTTTGATCCCTGCGCCGGGCTTCACGCGCGCCATGGCGGCCATGCTGCGAGTCTTGGGGTTGGCCATGAAGTCGCCTGCAACTCCTCTCTCGATCATGAACTGGCTCAGGGGAAGATAAGCCTGCATCACGAGGAGCGGAGTCGGCCCTAGAAAACCCTTGCCAGCGACGCCGACGATAGTGACGGGATGACCATTGATCGAAACGGCTTTGCCGACAACTGCCGGGTCGCCACCGAAGCGAGTCTGCCAATAGTTGTAACTCAGCACCACGACCGGGTCCGCACCGGCGGCCTTCCCTTCCGTACTCAAAATGAAACGGCCCGCGGCCGGAGCAATGCCCATTAGTGAAAAGAAATTTCCGCCCACGTATGCCGTCTGCACCGGTTTGGTTACGCCGTCGGCGGTCATTCCACTTTGCGAGTTTTGCTCGCCCGCCAAGCCGCCGAAAATGAATGGCGTTACACCCGAAAAGACATCTGCGGTCTGCTCTTGAATTTCCGTGAACTCGGGATAGGAAAATTCAACTTCGGAATTCGCGCCCGGCCGGGTAAAAGCCAGAAAATGCATCTGTTCGGAATGCGCGATGGGCAACGACCGCAGGACCAGCCAATCCACCATGCTGAAAATGGCGGCGTTGGCCCCAATGCCAAGTCCAAGGGTCAACACGACGACCAGGAAAAACGCGGGGCTCTTGCGCAGTTGCCGCAGCGTATAGCGAATGTCCTGCACCCAACCGGTCATATTTTGCCTCCCAGCCCGCGTCCCAACTCGCCACCCACTACTCGTACCTCAACGCCACCATGGGTTCGATCTTGGCCGCGCGCCATGCGGGCAGAAACGCGGCAATGGCGCCAACCATCACGACGCAACCGGTTGCCAGCGCGAAGCTCACTCGATCCAGCGGAGACAACTGGTAGAGCATCGACCCCAGAAGACGGGCGCAGAACAACGCCCCGACGAGTCCGATCGCTGTACCCGAGCAGCTGATCAGAAGGCTTTCCCGCATGATCATCCACAGCACTCGGCTGCGTTGCGCCCCGAGCGCCATGCGGGTTCCGATCTCGGCGGTGCGGCGGTTGGTTCGAAACGACAACGTACCGTAGAGTCCGGTAGCGACCAACAGCGCGGCCAGCCCGCCGAAAAAACCGCCCAGCCGCGCAAACATTGCCGGCTCCTCGAAGGATTCCTCAAACTGGGCCCGCTGCGTCATGGGCTTCTCCAGCGGAATGTTGGGGTCGATGTTGTGAGCCATCTGCCGAATCGTAGGCAGCAGGTTCAACGGTTCTCCAGTCACCCTCACCTCGACATGCATGGTTTGCCCTGCACTCAGATTCTGGAAGGCAGGGTAATAGGCCATTGGCATTGGCCCCTCACCGACGCTGGTGTACTTGCTGTCTTTCACCACACCCACGATGGTTCGGTTATCGCGAACCTTGTGGCCAAGCGGATTCGTATTTGACAGGAACCGCTTCGCAAACGTTTCGTTGACCACGACCACTGGAAGAGAGGACGCAGTATCGGTGTCTTGAAGATCGCGGCCTTCAAGAATTTGAATTCCGAGCACATGGAAGTAGTCGGGACCAACGTTGTTGCTGCGCACAATGGCGTTGGAGCCAAATTTCGCAAAAAGGCCGACTCCGTCGACCATGTCATCATTGTTGTTGCTCCAGCCCGAGCCGATGCGATTGTCCATGAGCGTCGCGGATTCCACGCCGGGCAGCGCGTGAATGCGCTCAAGCAAAGTACGATAAAAAGCCAGAGTCTCCGGGGCAGTCTGCGCGCGCTGTGGAGTGATTCCAAAAACCAGCAGGCCGTCGGCGCGCATTCCCAGGTCTTGATTCTCGTAATTGCGAAGCGTGCGCAGCAGCAGCCCGGCGGCGACCAGCAACAACAGGCAAATTGCCACTTGCGACGACATGAGCACCCGGCCACCAAGAGCACGGCGCCGGTCCTGAGTGATATTCGTTGCGGTCGCCCGCAGCACGCCCGAAACCGGGACCCGCAACGCACTCCACAACGGCGCGATACTGAAGACCAGAGCGCTCATCACCGAAATCGCGAGGGTGAAGAACAACACAGTACGGTCCGGATCGAGACCGGTCTCGATCCCCGACCAGGCGGCCAGAGCGCGCGTTGCGAACAGGGCGAATACCCAGCCCAGGCCCGCTCCCGCCGTGACCAGCAGCGAACTCTCGGTGAACAGTTGCCGAAAGAGATGCATTCTCTCGGCTCCAATCGCCATTCGCAGGCTGAACTCCCGTTGCCGCGCTTCATTGCGAGCCATGATTAGCAGAGCAACGTTGGTACAGGCGATCAGCAGTACCAGAAACACCAAGCCCATCAGCATCCGCACCGGCTCGCGATACTGCTGGTTGTAGCCTTGAATTCCTTTGGCGGAATCAAAGTTCAGCAACGGCTTCCATTGCTTCGGGTCAATCGTGCCTACCCCGATCTTGGCCGCTTCCCCGAACGTGGATTGCAGGGCAACTTGCGCCTGCTGAGGCGTGACATGCGCCTTGAGACGAGCTATGAGCGGGAGGCACCACCATTTCGGCGTGCCATAAAGACTGTTGATGCTGGCGGGATTGCCCCACGCATTCAACTCCGCCCGGCTCTGCAGAGGAACCCAAAAATCGGTTGCACTGCCGGCTTCGACTCCGTGAAATCCCCGCGCAGCAATGCCTACAATCGTGAACGGCACATTCTTGACGAACAACGTCGCGCCGAGAACCGCCGGATCGCGGGAAAAACGCCGCGTCCAGTAGTCGTAACTGATCACGGCCACGGGCGAGTGACCTTTCTCGTCCTCCATAGAAAGCCCGTGACCACGCGCAATTTCCGCACTCAAGCCGGAAAAGAAGTTTCCGCTGACCTCGTCGCCCTGGGCTTCCTCTGGCGTGTCGCCGTACCGCACCGCGACCTTGCCAATACCGAGGGGAACGTAAGCGACGACGTCGTCCAGAACATCATTGCGCTGGCGAAGGGCTTCGAACACCGGTTCCGAAAACGACGTGTCGCCGTTGCCGGTGTTACTCGCGCCTGGCGGCTGATTCCCGCCGGCGATCTGCAGATAGTAAAGCCGCTGCGGATCGCGCACCGGCAGCATGCGCGACAACACCGCGTTCATCACGCTGAAAACCGCCGTATTCGCGCCAATACCAAGGGCAAGGGTTAACACAGCCACGACCGTAAACCCCGGGCTCTTGCGCAACTGACGCAAGGCGTAGCGAACGTCCTGGATGATTCCTTCGATCATTCGTCCTCACTCATAACGCAGTGCCACCACAGGATTCGTTTGGGAGGCTCTGTATGCTGGTACGAAGCCGGCAAATAGCGCCACCACACTTAACAGCGCAGTTGCCACCGCGAAAGTAAGTGGATCGTTCGGTTGCAGGCCATAGAGCAGCGAACCGGCGCCTCGCGCGCCCACCAGGGCAAGAACTAGCCCGGCCATGATTCCAACCGTCAGCAGTAGCAATGTTTGCCGAAGGACGATGCCGACTACACTTCCTCGCGTCGCTCCCAGGGCGATGCGAATGCCGATTTCGTTCCGCCGCATCTGCACAACATAGGAGATCACGCCATAAAGGCCGACGGTGGTCAGCAGCACGGCAAGAAATCCAAAGAACCCCGAGAGCATGGCCATCAGCCGCTCAGCCATCAGTCCATCTCGAACCTGTTCCTGGAAATCGGTGAACTCTGCGAGTACGTCGGGATGCTTTTGGGCGAGTGTACTTTTGACCGCGGCAGCGATTGCCGTGGGAGGCAAATCCGACCGGATCATCACTTGCCCCCAAGGCCCCTGTGCTGGGAACTGTGTAGCTGGTGCGAAGGTCATCGGCGGCGTCGCGCTGCGGAGATCGTTGTATCGAGTGTCCGGGATGACGCCTACGATCTCGTACAGGGTTGACGGATAGTCTGGCTCTTGAATGGTGCGCAGCGTTTGTCCGATCGGGTTACCACTTAGAAACTGGCGCACAAAGGTTTCGTTCACGATCGCAACGCGCGGCGAGGACGCCGTGTCATCTCGGCCGAAATTGCGGCCGCGAACTACAGGAATCTCCATTGTTTGAAAATAATCCGGACTCACCCAGGTGAATTTCGAACTCCCCTCCCTTGCTCCAACGCGAACGCCATGCTCCCAACTCCCACCCACCAATGGGACACGGGTTGTGATCGCAGCGCTCCGTACCCCCGGAACCGAACGAATCTCATCCAGCAATTCCGTCTCGTACGATCCCCACCGATCCGGCTGCAAATGAGATTGCCAGAATCCCAGAAAGGCCACGGTGATCCCGTTCTCGCGCATTCCGGGGTTGAAGGTCAGCAGATTGCGAAAACTCCTTACAAACAAGAGCGCGCCTACTAGCAGCACTAGTGAAATCGAAATTTGGGCGGCGACCATGCCTTGTTGCAACGAGATCCGCTCGCGCCCCATCGTCGTTCCCCTTCCACCCGCTCTTATGGTGGAGAGCGGCTCACTCCGAATGGCGCGCAGAGCAGGAACAAGTCCGAAGATCAGGCACGTAACAACCGTCGCTGCGGTTGCGAAAAGCAGCACGCGCCAATCCGTGACGATCTGCAGATTTACCGGGTCACCTTGTGTCGAGATGGCCCATACCAGTGCTCGGCTCAAGATCGTTGCCAGCCCCATGCCTGTAATGGCGCCCATACCGGCGAGCAGAACGCTTTCCACCAACAGGTTCTGCAACAAGCGTGCCCGCCCAGATCCCAGCGCCATCCGAACCGCAATTTCACGCTCCCGTTTGTTTGCTCGTGCCAGCATGAGGCTGGCCAGATTTGCACATGCAATCAACAAAACGAGTCCAGTGATCGCAAGAAGCAGCGCCAACGAACCGTGATCATCCCGCAGACCACTGACGCCGGTGGAAGCTGGATATGCGGCCAGTTGGAAGCTTTTGTAAGTCTCTGTGCTGCCGGGGTCGCGGTCCGGCGGAACCGTAGCTTCGAAAATGCCAGCGCTCAGAGCGCTCAATTCCGCGGAGGCGCGCTGAACCGTCCAACCCGGCTTCAGACGGCCCATGACTGACACGTCGAACACGTCCCTGCGGAATCCTTCTTTTGGTTGGCAAAATGGCAGTGCGAGATCGAAGTCCTGGCCCACCGCGATTCCAAAGAAGTTCGGTGGAGTAACACCAACAATCTCCACCAGATCGTTGTTCGCTATCAGCTTGATCCCGGCGGAGGGATCCTGCCCGCCCAGTTCACGTTGCCAGTAGGAGTAGCTGGCGACTGCGTGCGTTACTGGGCACATTCCCTCATCCTCAGGCAGCAACAAACGGCCGCGCCACGGACGCACGCCCAACACGGGGAAAAAACCTCCACTCACCCAAAGCCCATTGAAGTGCCGCATCTCACTTCCACGGCCCACATACCTCTGATTCAGACCCCAGGCAAACATTCCGGAAAACGCTTGTTCTTTCTGGCGAATCTCCTGCCAAAGCGGTTGCGTGAGCTCTCCATACTGTTGATTCAGGCCCATGCCTTGGTTGCCGCCCACGATCTTTACTTCAGCAAGTTCCTGTGGATTGGGGACGGGCAGAGTGCGCAATCGAATAGCGGCAAGCAACTGGAAAATCGAGGCGTTCCCCCCGATTCCCAGCGCAAGCATGAGAATTGCGATCGTCGTGAAGCCGAGGCTCTTATGCAACTGCCGCAGCGCGTACCGAACGTCTTGGAGCAAACCGCTCATGCATGCACGTCCGCCATCAGTTTCTGCAGTTCTTCTTCGGCCACAACTTTGCCGTCGAAGAGATGGACTTCGCGCTGCGCGTGTTTAGCGAAACGCGGATCGTGCGTGACCATACAGATCGTCGCGCCCTCGCGGTGCAGGTTCTGCAACAACTCCATCACGGCTTCGCCGTTGCGCGAGTCAAGATTTCCTGTGGGCTCGTCCGCCAGCAGGATGGAGGGTTTCCCGCCCAGCGCACGCGCCACGGCGACGCGCTGTTGCTGACCACCGGAGAGCTGCGACGGGTAATGCCGGACGCGGTGCGCCATGCCCACCCGTTCCAGCGCTTCCATGACCCGCGCCTTGCGGTCGGCGGCGGGCATTCTCTGGCGATAGGTGAGCGGCAGTTCGACGTTTTCATACACCGTCAAATCGCCAATCAGGTTAAAACTTTGAAAGATGAACCCGATCTCCTGGTTGCGGATGCGGGAACGCTCGGCAAAATCGAGATTCTCGACCGTCTTGCCGTTCAACGAGTAGCGGCCCTGCGTCGGCGTGTCCAGCAATCCGATGATGGACAGCAACGTGGACTTGCCACAGCCCGACGGCCCCGACATGGCCACATACTCGCCTTTGGCAATCGAGAGGTGAACTCCCGATAGGGCATGCGTCTCAATTTCGTCGGTATAGAAAACCTTGGTCATCTCCTGGATCTGAATCAACGGCTGGCCTGTTTCGGTCATAGCTTCTGCCTCGTCGTCTTTGATTTTTTCGCTGCTAATTTCGTCGCTCAGTCCAGACGGATACGATCCGTCTTATCCCAGCGTGACATGTCGGAAAGAATCACTGTGTCACCCTCATGAAGGCCGTCGAGAATCTGAATCGAGTTCACCGACTCGCGCCCCACCTTCACCGAGACGCGCGTCGCCTCTTTGCCGTCAGTGTCCAGCTTGAACAAGCTGATCGTGCTGTTTTCCTGTCCGAACGCCGGACGCCCCACATAGAGCGTGTTGTCCAGCCGCTCCAGATCGATGGTCCCATCCACGCTCAAATCCGTCCGTGCCCCCTTGGGCAGTTCGCTCGTCAGTTTGACATCCACGGTGACGGTTCCGTTTTGTACCGCTGGGTCGACGCGCATCACGGTCCCACTGATCATTCCGTTATGTGTATCGATCGCCGCCGGCTCGCCCGCCTGCACATCCCGCGCCTGCGTCTCCGAGATCTTCAACGTCGCCATCAGATGATTCGGCTCCACCACTTTCGCGAGCATCGCCCCAGGCTGAACATGTTGTCCGACCTGCAGAGGCAAGTCGACTAGCACTCCGTCAATGCCCGCACGGACTTTCAGCGCATCCAGTTGCTTTCTCTTCAGATCGGCTAGCGTCCGCGCTTCGTCGACTTTGGCCTGTTCCTGGGCCAGTTGAGTATCGATGGCTTTCTTGTTGATTGCCAGCCTCTGCACTTCAAGATCGTTCCGCGTAGTCAGTTCGTCCGCTTTCCCTTTGGACGCTTTGTACGCCAGACCGGAGATCACGCCGAGATCGTAAAGAGCCTTGTCCGTATCCGCCTGGCGCTGTGCCTGGCTGTAGTCCGCGTTCACAGTGGCAGCGCCGGCTTTCTGCGTCATCAGATCGCTCTCCAGCTTTACCTTCAGGCTCTGGTACTCGGCTTCCGCCGCCTTCGCTTGCAACTGCGCGTCCACGGCCGCCTGCTCCACTTGGGAATTGCTCATTTCCAGAAGAATGTCGCTAGCCTTCACCTGCGAGCCCGGCAGCATGCGAATACGCACCACAGTGGCCTCAGTCTCGGCAGGAATCTGCCGGACCGCTTCCTGCGAGGGAACCAGCGAGCCCGGCCCTCGTACTTGGCGCAGCATCGATCCGCGTTTGACGACGTCAGGCCACACCGTCCCGCGCTCGACCTCGGGCGCCGCCGGCTTCATCCGCCAGATTTCGATCGTCGCCGCTGTCACGGCCACCACACCAACCACCGCCCACATGATCATGCGGCGCAGTTTTTGAACCTTGAATTCTGGGCGGGCGATATCCATCACGGTACCCTATGGCAACTCGCCTTCCACATCGCGGAAGCATCTAAGTGCTGGAAAAACAATAGGATAGGCTCAGGGGGCAACTCTTGAGCCGAAGACGGCTGTCCAATGCCGGACCAGATTGTCCAGTACCGGACAACACAACACACTTGTATGCAGTGTAGTCAGGGGATGGTCAGGGAAGCAGAGCGCCGCACTGGGATCAGTGCCTTAAGAGGAAGTAGGCACCTACGACATCCTAATTCAGCATTCTTTGGGGGTTGAAAAAGGAATTGTTCACCGCATGGTCTGCCGCCTGTGACTTTCAGAAAGCGAGAGCGATCCGACTCCAAGAATCATTTGTTACCGGCCGACGCTCCGTGCGCCACACCGTTCGCCGGAAGCTGGTTGATGACCAGCCAGTACAAACCAACGGTCTTGATCGTCTCCCGAAACTGGTCGAAGTCGACCGGCTTTTGAATATAGCTGTTCGCTCCTAGCCCGTAGCCCATGATCAAGTCGCGTTCCTCTTTGGAGGCCGTCAGGATCACAACGGGTATGTTACGAGTGCGGACATCCGCCTTGAGTCGCTTCAGCACCTCCAGTCCATCCACCTTGGGAAGTTTCAAATCCAGCAGCACGAGCTTGGGCGGCCGCTCAAAGGAGCGCGCCGCATGGGGCCCCTGGCAAAACAGAAAATCCACAGCCTCTTCGCCATCGCGGGCCACGTGAATGTTATTCGCGAGATGTTCTTTACGGAGGGCGTGGAGAGCCAGTTCTACGTCATCCGGGTTATCTTCCACCAGCAAGATATCGATTTCGCCTGTACTCATGATTTTTCTCCTGCCACTGCGGCTTTGGTTTTCGGTTCGATTTTCTCGGAACTTCCGAGGGTGAAATAGAAAGTCGCGCCTTTATTCAGTTCGGCTTCGGCCCAGATGCGGCCGCCATGCTTCTGAATGATGCGCTGGACCGTGGCCAGGCCCACGCCGGTACCCTCGAAGTCTTCCTGGCGGTGCAGGCGTTGAAAAACGCCGAAGAGCTTGTCGGCATACTTGATGTTGAAGCCCACGCCGTTGTCGCGCACGAACACGGCCGAACGTCCGGCTTCATCTTTTTGTCCGACGTCCTGCCCGACCTCAATGACAGCCTGCGCGCGAGGACGCGTGAACTTTACCGCATTCAACAGCAGGTTCTGGAACACCTGCTTCATCAATCCGGGATCGCAGTCCACCGAGGGCAGGTCGCCAATCTTCCACTCGATCTGCCGTCCTTCGCAGTCGGGTTCGAGTTCGGCAAGAACTTCGTTGACGATCAATTTCAACTCCGACGGCTGCACGCTCAGGTCGCGGCGGCCCAGACGCGCCAGATTCAAAAGATCATCCACCAGCGCCCCCATGCGCCGGGTGCCTTCCTGAATGCGCTGCAACTGATGCTGGGCAGCGAGGGGCAGGTTCGATCCATATTCCTCGCTCAGCATCTTGGAAAACCCGCTGATATGGCGAAGCGGCGCGCGCAAGTCGTGAGAAACCGAATACGTAAAGGCTTCCAGTTCCTTGTTTGCGGCCTGCAGCTGTGCCGTTCGCTCCACCACTCTTTGTTCGAGTTGGTTGTTGAGGTTGCGGATTTCCCGCTCATCCGCCCTCCTCTGGGTAATGTCGCGAAAGGCAATCACTCCACCCCGAACCGTTCCGTCCTTGCTTTTCAGTGGGCTGGCGCTGGCTTCGATCCAGACTCCCGCCTCGAGATCAGGATTTCGCACATACATCTCGGCGGTGCCCACCTCGCCTTGAATGGCAAGTAGCAGGGGATTTCGCTCGGGCGGGAAAGGGGTCACCGCGTCAGGCAAATAAACGCCGTAGTGGGCGTTCCATTCCCCAGACGGGACGTTCTCCGCGCCCATGCCGACAATTCTCGTGGCCGCCGGGTTCCAGATGATGAATTTTCCGCGCTCGTCGGCGGCGACCAGCCCCTCCTGCATACTGTCGAGCACCGACTGCAGCATCAAGGACTGGGTTTCCAGAGTCTGCTGTGAGCGGAGCAATTCCTCGGCTTGCCGGGAAAGTTCTTCCGCCTGCCCTGCGAGCTGCCTCTCTGCTCGTTTGCGCTCGGTGATGTCGGTATTGGTCTCCAGAATGCGGATCGGCTGCCCTTGCGTATTGCGATGCAGCACCCACGCGCTGGAGACGACGATGGTGCCGCCGTCGCGCTTGCGGTGTATCAGCTCGCCTTCCCATATTCCGCTCTCGAAGAGATTCTTCTCGATCACCTCCAAGGGCTCGGGAAATTGCGTGTGGAATAAATCGTGGGAAAGGATGCCCACCGCTTCCGGGGGGGTGAAGCCGTAAAGCTTTTCCGCGCCTCGCGGCCAGAACACCACCCGGCTCTCCATGTCCCGCACAAACACTTGGGCCGAGTCCAGGATCTGGGCTTGCTCGTACAGCGCCTCCTCCGCCCGCTTGCGCTCAGTGATGTCGGCGCGGATGGCGACATACTGCCGCGGCTTGCCGTCCGTCGCCAGAGTCGGGACGATGGTGGTGTCGACCCAGTAGATTGAACCGTCCTTGGCCCGGTTCTTAATTTCGCCCCGCCACACATGGCCGTTGGCGATGGTTCGATACATCTCGTGAAAGAATTCTTTGGGATGGTAACTCGAGTTAAGGATGCGATGATTCTGCCCGATGAGTTCCTCTTTGGAATATTGACTGATCGTGCAGAACTTGTCGTTCACGTAAGTGATCGTGCCTTGCACGTCGGTCACCGCCACAATGGCATGCTGGTCGAGGGCGAACTTCTGATCGGCCAGTTCCTTGATCGCTCCCTCTCGTGCCGCCTGGCTCTGCTTCGCCGCCTCTTCGGCAAATTTCCGTTCCGTAATGTCGGCGCGGATGGCTACGTACTGCCGCGGTTTGCCATCCGCGCTCATGAACGGAACGATGGTCGTGTCCACCCAGTACATCGAACCGTCCCGGGCGCGGTTCTTTATCTCGCCGTGCCATACTTTACCGCTGGCGATGGTGCGGTACATCTCCTGAAAAAACTCTCTGGGATGGTGGCCGGAATTCAGGATGCGGTGATTCTGGCCAATCAGGTCCTCTTTCGGATATCGGCTGATCGCGCAGAACTTGTCGTTTACGTAGGTGATCGTGCCCTGCACGTCGGTCACCGCCACGATGGCGTGCTGATCCAGAGCGAATTTCTGGTCCGCCACTTCCTTGAGCGCGCGTTCGCTGATGGCGAGGCTCTCCTTCAATGCCCGCTCACCCGACTTGCGCTCGGTGATGTCGGCGCGGATGGCAACGTACTGCCGCGGCTTTCCGTCGGCACCAACCGAGGGGACGATAGTTGTGTCCACCCAATAGATCGATCCGTCCTTGGCGCGGTTCTGGATCTCACCGTGCCAGACCTCGCCATTCGCAATCGTTCGATACATCAGCTGGAAAAATTCTTTTGGATGGTGGCCCGAGTTGAGAACGCGATGGTTCTGGCCAATCAGCTCCTCTTTGGAATACTGACTGATGGTGCAGAACTTGTCGTTCACGTAAGTGATCGTGCCCTGCACATCGGTGACGGCCACGATGGCATGTTGATTTAGAGCGAATTGCTGGTCTGCCAGCTCTTTCAGCGCGGCCTTGCTGGTGGCCAGGCTTTCCTGCACGGTTTGCTCCGCACGTTTGCGGTCGGTGATGTCGCGGGCAACTTTCGACGCGCCGACAATTGCGCCGCTGCCATCGCGAACCGGCGAAATGGTCACGGAGACGTCAATACTCTTGCCATCTTTCCGGACGCGAACCGTTTCGAAATGTTCAACGCTTTCGCCGTGCCTGATGCGAGCCAGGATTTCCGACTCCTCGTTTGTGCGCTCCGGCGGGATTAGCATCAGCCCGGGTTTTCCCAAGACCTCCGATGCCAAGTAGCCGAACACCTTCTCGGCGCCGCGATTCCAGGCATTGATCGTCCCGTTCAGGTCCTTGCTGATAATGGCGTCATCGGATGAGTCGACCACGGCAGCCAGGCGTTCGCGCACTTCCTCTGCCCGCTTGCGCTCCGTGATGTCGGCGCGGATCGCCATATACTGCCGGGGCTTTCCATCGGCCTCGAGGAATGGAACGATGGTCGTGTCGACCCAGTAAATCGAACCATCTTTTGCCCGGTTGCAGATTTCACCCCGCCACACCTGGCCGTTGGCGATGGTGTGATACATCTGCTGGAAGAATTCTTTCGGGTGGTGCGAGGAGTTCAAGATGCGGTGGTTCTGCCCGATCAGTTCCTCCTTGGAGTACCGACTGATGGCGCAGAACTTGTCGTTCACGTAGGTGATGGTTCCCTGCACATCGGTCGTGGCCACGATGGCGTGCTGGTCCAGGGCAAATTTTTGCTCCGCCAACTCCCTCAGCGCAGCTGCACTGGTGGAGACCGTCTCCTGCGCGGCTTGTTCAGAACGCTTGCGCTCGGCAATTTCCTCCTCTAACTCGCGATTCACGCCCTGCAAGTGCATCCGGTCCGGAACCGAGATGACCTTAGGAACCAACGGGATGAGCATGGCTGCCGTGACCACCGACACGGCGGCCGTAGCGCCTTTGATCACGCCCGCGAGCATGTAGTTGCCGTGCCAGACATTCCAGATCTCCAGTAGGTGGGTAGTGCCACAAGCCAGAATAAATGTGCCGAACATCCAGAAAATGTGGTTGAAGGGAAGGTTGCGATTTTTGCGGATGAAATAAATAAGGATGATGGGAATGGCGTAGTACGAAAGCGTAATCAAGCCATCGGAGATGACATTCAACCAGAGAATTCTGGGATTCCACAGATAGCAGTACCCGTGAGGCATGAAGTCCGATGGTCCAGTCGACCACTTGTGGGCAGCCATGAGGGCCAGCCCCACGGATCCTGCGGCTGCGGCAACGGCAATTCCCCCCTGGGCGAGACGTGATGCCGTGGCACTGCTCATCGGCCTGATGAATCCTTTCTATATAGGCTATCGGCGGGGACTAAGCGAACGTTAGGGGCCATGCGGACGATCTTTTTTGAGCGAAGGCGAGACCGCAGGGAGTTCCCCGTTAGGGTGGCCGATGACGTTCGTGATCTGCTCCCGCTCCTCCTGCGTTAGCCCCACAAACTCAAATCCGGAATGAACGCTGGAAGTATGCCGCACAATGGCAACGGTAGTGAGCGATCGCCCGTTCAGCCGGAGATCAATGGCGACCGTGTCCCCGACGTGGACTTCCCCCAGAACAATGGCGCCCAGACCGCCCTCGCAGAGATTAAGACTAATGCCTTTCGAACTAAGAACGCCTCGCCGGCCCAGATGACGGACGGTGATGGGAACGCTGAACAGCGTCCGGACATGTCGCCGGGAAGGCAGTTTCGAATGGTAGCGTTCAATCTCCCAAACATGGGCAGGCATTGCAGTTCCCTCCGGGCAGCACACGTCAACCGACGCCGGGGCTCGAGGGCGCGGGTACAGCCCGCGCCGCTGGACCGTGGTGGTTGTTGCCACAGTCGTTACCGATTTCGCCGCCTGATGTCGCCGACCCTTTTGGTTGGGCCGGTTTGTCGAGCCCTGCACCGCCGCCTACGCCGCTGGTTATGACGGCAGCACGGGCTTCGTCCTAGCCTGGGACAAGCTGGCACGAATCATGTCGATCAATTCCGCGTTGTCCGCCGGCTTCTGAAAGAAAGCCGTGGCCCCCGACTGCAGAGCGCGCCGCTCGCTGCTTTGCGGATCGCGCGCCGTCAACACGATCACCGGGATGGCCGAGAGCTTGTCGTCCTTCTGCAGGCGTTCGAGCACGACAAACCCGTCTCCTGCGGGCAGGCCGAGATCGAGGATGATCAGGTCGGGGCGCTCCTTGTACGCCAGCGCAATGGCGGAGTAACCATCCACCGCATTGACCGTATCGTAGTCGTTGGCGCGCAGGCGCAGTCGCAGCGCCTGCCTGAGATCGGGATCGTCGTCCACAATCATGATTTTTGAATTTGCCATTGCTTATTCTCCGTTTCCAAAGTTCACACAGATTTCTCAGCGTGTGCCTTACATGTTCTGACTTATTTTCGGAGGCCTAGTTCCCTCCCAGAACCTTTTGCACCATTTCATTGACGGTGGCAGCAACTTCCTGCACTTGCTCTTCCAGCGAGCGTCCGCCGCCAGGATCGGGAAGCGCCACGGCCTCGGCGGTCAGTTCCAGTTTGCCTGTGCCGCTCAACTCGGCGACCTTTCCGAGTTGCTCGCGAATGCGCGTCATCATGATGTTGGCGCCCTCCAGGTTGGTCGACGCCACCACCAGAAATGTCTCCTCCGCCATGGCAACCGTCATCGGAGGCAACACCAGATCTTTATCGAGATACACGCAGCGCTTCAGAATCTCCAGGCAGCGCTGGCAGGCTTCTTTCCAGTTAGCCCGCGCCGGCATCGTGACCGGTCGCAATACTGTCTTCACCAGCACCACGTTGTCCTGCCGGGTGCCCTGACAAGTGATGACCGGGAAGAGCAGCTTCGCCAGGGAATACAGCGGCAGCGTGAACGAGAAAATGCTGCCGTGCCCCGGTTCGCTGGCCACCCATATGCGTCCTCCGTGAAGATTGACCAGTTCCTTCGCAATGAATAACCCAAGCCCCAGGCCCTTGCGGCTGTTGTCCACCGAGTTTGGATCCTGGTACAGGCGTTCAAACACCAGCGCTCTGCCCTCGGGACTGATTCCGCAGCCGGTGTCTGCCACCGAGAGATATACGAAGTCGGGATCGGTCTGCACCAGGCAGGCTTGCACGGTAACCGCTCCACCCGGGGGTGTGAACTTGATAGCATTCTCGATGAGATTGATCAGCACCTCGAGAATGCGCCCAGGATCTCCATGAACGAACGGAATCCGGGTGTCCACACCCACCTCAAGACCGACCTCTTTTTCGCGCGCGAGCGGTTGCATCATGGCCACCGCCTGCCGGATCAGGTCTCCGATCAGCACGCAGCGCGGCTCAATGCGGATCTTTCCTGACTCTGCCCGGCTGGCTTCCAGCAGATCGCGAACCATAGCGACCAGTTGGTTGACGCTCTTGAAAATCGTCTTGAGGTGGTCACGTTGTTCCGGGCTTATTTCTCCCGCCAGCCCGTCGAGCAGAATGGTCACGAACTGATGAATGCTGGTCAGCGGGGTCCGCAGTTCGTGCGATACATGGGAGAGAAACTGGTTTTTAAACTCCAGTTGCTGCTTGCGGCTCATCTCCAGGGACCGCAGCAGCGCCTGCCGTTCCACTGCGTAGCGCATGGCCCGTTCCAGCCCACTACTGGAGATCGCGCCTTTCACCAGGTAATCCTGCACGCCCTGATGCAGGGCCTTGATCGCGAGCTCTTCGTCGTCCTGTCCTGACAGGATGACGATCGGCACGTTCGGCGCTTTCTCCAACACCTTGCGATAGGTGTCTGCTCCCTGACTGTCGGGCAGATTGAGGTCGAGCAGGATCACCCCGGGAGGTCTTTCCTTGAGCGAGACTAGTCCGTCGGACAAGCGATTAGCGCAGCTCACCTCCACCTTGGTCTTGCCATCCACCAACCGCAGGCGAACCAAATCCGCATCCCCCGGGTTGTCTTCAATCAGTAGGACATGAGTCGAACGGTCGTTCATCTTTTCTCCTTCTGGGGCAGACTGGCGAAGCCCAGCCAAAACTCCGCCATGGATTGGACTACCGCGACAAATTCCGGAAGGTTCCCCGGCTTTCGCAGATAACAGTTCGCTCCCAGTTTGTAGCTGCGGCTGATGTCGGAATCCGCCTGAGACGTGGTAAAAATGACCACCGGAATCCGGGCCAGAGCGGGGTCCGATTTGATATTCGACAGGACCTCGCAACCGTCGATGTGGGGCAGGTTCAGGTCGAGGACGACCAGGTCCGGCACCGGCGCCTGGGCATATTTGCCCTTCCGCCGCAGAAAAGAGATCGCCTCCACTCCATCGTTTACCGCATTCACATGAAAATGTGACTTGCTCTGAGCCAGCACCTCGCTGGTCAGGTCAATGTCCGCCGGGTTGTCGTCGACCATCAGGATTTCCGGTTGGGTTTTCATCTCTTGAGTTCCGTCCTCACTGCTTTGGCATTGCTTTGATTGGGATGGTGAAATAAAAGATGGATCCATGATCAGGTTTCGATTCAATCCAGATCCGGCCGCCGTGTTGTTCGACGATCTTCTTGCAGATCGAGAGCCCGATCCCGTTACCTGAATATTCCGCACGCGTATGCAGGCGTCGAAAGATGACAAACACGTTGTCGACGTTTTCGGGCGCGATCCCGATCCCGTTATCCGCCACCGAAAAGACCCATTCCTTCCCTTTTACCCCGGCGGCCACTTGAATCAAGGGCGGTTCGGAACCGTGAAATTTGATGGCGTTTCCGATCAAGTTTTGAAATACCTGCACCAGTTGGGAACCATCGGCCACCACCGCCGGAAGTTGAGCGTGCTCGACGATCGCGCCGCCTTCCTGAATCGCGGCCTCCAGATTCAGCAGCGCCAGCTGCAGAACGGCATTGCTATCGGTGTTCTCGAGAGCCATGCCTTGCCGCCCGACCCGCGAAAAAGCCAGCAGATCCTGGACCAGCTTCTGCATGCGCAGCGCGCCATCGACCGCGTAGTGCATGTATTTGTCCGCGTCGGAATCGAGTTTCCCCTTGTAGCGCTCCGCCAGAAGTTGGGTATAAGTGGCGACCATGCGCAGCGGCTCCTGCAAGTCGTGCGAGGCCACGTAGGCAAACTGCTCCAGATCGCGATTGGAGCGGGCTAATTCCTCTTGCGCCTGCCGGTGATCCTCGCGCAGCTTTCTTTCGCGCATGGCTCGTCGAACCGCCTCCGGCAGACGCGCCAAGTGATCCTTCAGGACATAATCGGCGGCGCCCTGCTTGATGCACTCCACCGCGGTCTGTTCGCCCAGCGCTCCCGAGACCAGGATCACCGGAATGTCCAGTCCTTCCTGGCGCAGGACCGCGACCGATTCCAGACCATTCCAATTCGGCAACTTGTAGTCCGCGAGAATCACGTCGTACAAATTCTTTCGCACCAAATCGGTGAATTCCTCCCCCGTCTGTGCGATGTCTGCGGTGGTCTCAAAGCCCGCCTGCCGCAAGGCGCGCACCACCAGTTCGACGTCTGCTGGTTCGTCCTCGACCATCAACACCCGCAGCCTTTTCGTGCCCTCGTAGGCTTCCTCGGGGAGCCCCCTGGAGGCAACTTCGGGAGCGCCAGCCGACCCGATGCTGGGCACGGCACCCAAACCGGAACTGGTTTGCAATGGTCCGGGTCCTTGCCCAAGCTCGCACTGCGCCGCAAGGCCTAAACTGAGTGCATCCTTAGATATGGTTAACGTTCGGAGCCTCCCGTCCCTCGAAAACTGCACAATTCGGACCGCGATTTGACATGCCTCAACACCGCGATCTGCGCGTTCGCATACATTGGCCATCGGCACGCTTCCCCGAACCTTGAGTGGAAAACGCGACCGTACCTGCCCGGACGACATAGCCGTCCCATGTCCCTTCGGCGTGACGGACGCATCCTGTAGTCCCTGCACTTCTGCGGCCGGAGACTTGGGCGAGTAATTCGGAGCCGAGTTGTCAGCTTCCTGCTCGACAAAAACGAAGAAAACACGCGCACCGAGGCTTATCGGAGGTTAACGGACGCACATAATTCTGGAGGGGATTTGCAAGTGGTTGATAAAGTTGGCGTCCCCGACGGCATTTGGACCTGGGTTACTGCCGCGAAAGAAACGGCCCATACCCGACTTAAAGGACTTACAAAAGCGGACGACTCTAAGTCGTTTGGAAATTCCTGGTAGCGGAAGGTCCCAGCGGCTGGGCGCACGGAACATCATCATCAATTGTGAACACGATGGGCATCGAGCTCCCGCCCCGGCCCTTAGGGCATTCCAAGACAGAAGGCACCGACCGCTCGGACCCTAGCTTTCTTTGACTCTCTGCGCTAGCTCGCGAAAGTCTTTGGCTTGTTTGTGACTGGCCTTTACCTGAAGCTGTGCGAGCTGTCGGGATTTCTCATCGGGCAGGAGCGAAACCAGAGTTTCAAGCTCGGTTGCCGTCTCGTGGGCGCGATCAGCCTCTCTGAGCATCAAATGTTCAAATTTCCGGACTGCCTCATTGTGATCCATATTCTCCTCCTCATTAAGGTCGCCGAAGACGCGAAATGCTATCCCGCGGTTTACCCTTGGTCAACAACGATCAGTCACTCGGCGGCGCCGCGCCGGGTGCTTGATGTCGAAACAGCCGCGGTTCAACGCTTCTGGTACGGATGGAAGATGTAGTCCTTCGCCTTCACTGGCGTATGGCACGCGAATCCGCAGTCCGATGGACTTTTGGCATCGGGGCTGAACTTGTCCGACGCTGCATCGTAGTTGAACACCGCGTATCCCCATCCGCCGCTTTTCGAAAATCTCTTGCTGTCCTTTTCCATCACGAATGCCTGGGAAAAAACGTCTGGCACTTCCACGGCGAAGGGGGCCTCCGTGCTCTTCTTCAACTTCCACTGGAGCTTGACGATCCTGGACCCCTCCGGGAAAGGCTGGCCGGCGCCGGGAACACCGGCTTTATACGCGTTGATCATAGTGGGATTCGCGACGATCACCTTGAGTATTTCGGTGGTTCGGGCGGAGGAGACGTCAGCCCAGTCCTCGTATCCCCTGAAGTCGGAGAACGCAATTCCGCCCGGCGATACCAGCGAGTACTTGTCCTTGGACTTGTCTTGGCCTTGCGCAAAAAGAACCGCGACGCCGAGGACGGCGAGCGCTGCCACGGCTGTCGCAACGATGGTAATGCCGCCGATGCGTTTTACGGCGGTGCGTGTTTCTATCTTCTGTTCTTGTTGTTCTTGCGGCACAGATTTCGTCACAAATTCGGACATTTGCATTTCCCTTCACAGAAAAGTTTGTAAGCCAATCAATGTGCATCTCGAACGGTTGCAATTAGGCCAGAGTGAAGGGACTAAAACAATTGGACCATGGTATCGGTTGCATTTTCGTGCGGGCGGTCCTCGAACAACCTTGTAACAACGACCCGACGGCACGTTGGAATCGCCGACAAAAACTCGAAGAGATCACTTGCGTCGAGAGAGTTGCGAAGAAGCCTTCGTGTGCAATCGGGCAGTCAGGCAGATTCATGCGGGCCTCCGCCAATTCATGTTAAGCCACCAGCAAGATCTTCCCGGTACCGCCCTTTTCTGCCGCGGCTTGAGCTTCGGCCGCTTCACTGAGTGGCATTTTCTGGCTAATCGGGATTACCAGCTTGCCGTCTCGCACCGCCTCGGCCATGAACTCGAGTGTTTTCCTGTCGAATTTCGAGAACACGTGTACCACCTTTACGGATGGGTACTTCGCGGCGTTCTGCGGCAGCCCGACTACCGATGCATACACTCCTCCCGGCTTCACCTTGGCGATCAGCTTCTCGGCGGTTCTTCCGCCTACCGTATCCGCGGCCGCATCGAGCGGAGCAAGATTCGCAATCGCCGTGTCGTCGTCGGTTGCGACCGCCTGATCCGCTCCGATGGCCTTCGCTTCATTCAGCTGCCTCTTCAAAATTCCTGCGATCAAGGTCGCCCCGCGTTCCTTTGCAGTGAATACCGCCGAACGCCCCACATTTCCTATCGCACCCACGACGAGAACCGTCTGGCCCGCTTTGATTCCCGTTGCTGCAAGCAGCTGGTTGCCGGTCACCGTCACCAGCGGCAGCGCCGCCGCCTGAATCAAGTCGAGCCCCTTGGGAACTTTCGCCAGAATCGCGGCTTTGACGACGCAAAGTTCGGCGTAAGTATCGTCGGCCATCGCGAACACCTGGTCGCCGACCGAAAAGCCTTCCACGCCCTCCCCAATCTTTACCACGGTCCCTGCCATATCGACTCCTATAAGGCCAGGGAACTTGAGGGGATAAAAATCCTTCGTTAATCCAGCACGCCGTTTGTAATCGATCGGATTCACGCTCGCGGCAGCGACCCGCACGAGCACTTCGCTGGGACCGGGTACTGGATCGGGGTATTCCTCGAACTTGAGCACTTCAGGACCGCCATATTGGTGGACAACGACTGCTTTCATATTCATCTCCTTCGCGAAGTGGCGTGAGGTGAGGTTCCGCAAACGGTCCGATCCCGCCTCAGTTTTGGGTGGTCGAGATTTCACTTCACTTTTGCGATTACTTCATCTGTCGGCCGACTCTCTGCCCAGTGGATTCTTAGCTCTGCGCTCGGCCTTCGCGTGTCACAGCGCCTTTGGCGGCAGCCTCTCTTCTGTTCTTTTGAGGATGAAGGCCCAGGTCGTGCCATGACGTTTCCGAGAGGTTGACGTCATAGTAGTTTGCAGCCTTCTCGATGTTCGCGAATGCCAAAGCGCGGTCGGCATCGGAGACATCGATGACTTGATCGAACCGCGCGACCGCGTTGCGCACATGTTGCGCGTCGGTCAGTGGTTCTTTGCGCTGCTTCGGAAACGCGTAGACGCTGTCGGGTAAGTCGCTCTGCGTGGTCAAGCGTCCGTGTTTCTCGTGAGGTTTCCAGGTCGCTTCCGGCATGTTTTTTTCCATCCTTTCTTTAGATGATTGGCTCGAGGGCGAGCGCGGTGTCCGCCCAGATAGCCGAGCGGTGCGGCCAAGCCCGTCTTTGTAAGTGTCGCTTTTCCGACGGAATCGGCTGCGATGGAGGAATTACACCCGAGGCGCGTCGGCGAATCAATTGGACGATGGTATCGGCGATACTTTGGTATTGGGAGTTGCAATAAAGACGCTCGATTCTCTTCCACATTTCCCGATCCATACTTGGGTGGTAATCGATACGTTCGTCTAATAGATTCATCATCGGGATTCTGGCTTAATCACGGTCAGGCCGATCGGAGCAATCATGAACCCTGCAATCATTGCCTCTGATATGAAGCACTTCGACGCAATCATCATCGGGACGGGGCAGGCGGGCCCGTCTCTGGCAGCGCGGTTTGCGGGTGCCGGCAAAACCGTCGCAATTATCGAACGCCATAAATTTGGCGGCACGTGCGTGAATACAGGATGCACCCCGACAAAGACGCTCGTGGCCAGTGCCTATGCCGTCCATGCCGCCCGCCAGGGTGCGGAGTATGGTTTCTCCACTGGCGATGTGCGCGTCGATATAAAGCGGGTGAAAGCCCGCAAAGATGAAGCCTCCACGAGGTCCAGCCAGGGAGTTGAGAAATGGCTCCGAGGAACGCCAAATTGTACGGTCATTCAGGGCCAGGCCCGCTTTCAGTCGCCGAACACTGTCGTGGTCAACCATGAAGTTCTGCGAGCCGACAGGATCTATATCAACGTGGGTGGCCGCGCTTCAGTTCCAGACATGCCGGGGATTCACGACGTCCCATTTCTCACCAACTCATCGATCATGGACATCGATTTCTTGCCCGAGCATCTCGTCATCGTCGGCGGAAGTTATGTTGGGCTGGAGTTCGCTCAGATCTATCGCCGCTTGGGGAGCGAAGTCACGATTGTGGAAATGGGACCGCGTCTGATTGGACGGGAGGACGAAGACATTTCCCAGGCGGTGCGCGAAATCCTGGAGGCTGAGGGCATACGCATCCGGCTGAATGCGAAGTGTATCTCGCTGGCGAAACGCGACGGCGGCGTCGCGGTCGGACTCACATGCGAGGAAGGTCCTCCGGAAGTAGCGGGCACCCACGTTCTTCTGGCCGTGGGACGTACTCCCAACACAAACGATTTGGGACTCGACAGAGCTGGGGTTGCCACCGACTCCCGCGGCTACATCACCGTTGATGATACGTTGCAAACGAACGTGCCCGGCATCTGGGCACTGGGGGACTGCAATCGCCGCGGCGCTTTTACGCACACTTCCTATAACGACTACGAGATCGTTGCGGACAATCTCTTTAACGCTGACCATCGCCGGGTTTCCGACCGGATCCAAGCGTACGCGCTATATATTGATCCGCCGCTAGGGCGATGCGGCCTGACGGACGCTGAGATACGAAAATCCGGACGTCGTGCCCTCGCTGCGAAATATCCGATGAGTCAAGTGAGCCGGGCCTATGAAAAAGGTGAGACCCAGGGCTTCATCAAAATCTGCGCCGATGCAGAAACGAAACAAATTCTGGGGGCTGCGATTCTTGGAGTCGGAGGCGACGAAGTGATTCACGTTCTGCTCGACGTGATGTATGCGAAGGCGCCGTACACGGTCATCCAGCGCGCCATGCACATTCATCCGACGGTCGCGGAATATCTGCCGATCATCCTCGCCAAACTGGGACCGTTCGCGTAGAAGGAAAGAACACGAGCACCTGAAGATCGAGAAAGAAACGTAGAGCGGCGCTCTCACTTCGGGCGAAGTGCCAAATTAATGGCCTCAAGCAGAGCGGTGTCGCTGAAGGGCTTGAACAGGCACTCTATTGCACCCCGTTCGATTACTTGCCGGCGAACCGTCTCTTCTCGTTGAGCGGTTATGAAGACAATCGGAATCTCTCGCCGGCGAAGCTTTAATTCCCGCTGGAGCTCCGGCCCGCTGATTCCAGGCATGGCAACGTCGAGGATCAGGCAACGGGTCTGGTCGACGCAGTCGGATGCCAGGAACTCTTCCGCGGATGAGAATGCACGGGCTGCAAAGCCGAATTCGCCAAGAAGGTCGGGCAGCGATTCGCGCACAGACTCATCATCATCAACGACTGATACCAGTGGACGATCCACGGCACGCCTGACCTGGCGCGATTCCATAACATAAGAATGCGCCTCGCGTGGGAGGGCGTCCATTAGACTTTGGTATTGGTTTTACCGCCGAACTTAATTGCGGCTGAGTGACCGCCACGGATATCTTATGCCGCATCCGACACCGAAGGTATGCGCCCGGCTCGAGCACCGTCGCTCGTCAAACCCTCTGGTCTGCAGGGGATAGAAAACGAAAATGTAACTCCCGGACCGTTATTTGGCGTCGCCCACAAGCGGCCATGATGATGCTCGATAATAGAACGGCTGACCGACAATCCGATTCCCATACCCTCATTCTTCGTCGAGTAGAAGGCTTCGAAAAGCTTATCCGCAGCTTGAGGTTCGAAGCCCATTCCAACATCGCTCACGCTGAGGCGTACCCGATCATTGTCATCTGGTTCAGTGCGAATCAGTAAATCCCTCGGACGATCATCGACGGTACTCATGGCATCCGAAGCATTGCGAAGCAGATTCAAAATGACCTGCTGGAGCTGGACGCGATCGCCGGTGACCAGCGGAAGGTCCTGGGCAAGTTCCGGCCGCAGGATCACACGGTTTTTCTGAAGTTCGCTCATTGACAGCGCAATTACCTCTCGTATGGCCTCATTCAGGTCCAATGCCTGGATCGTGGTCGATTTCTTGCTAAAGAGCGCCCGCAATCGCGTGATCATCTCGGAAGCCCGATTGCCATCGCGAATCGTTCGCCGCGCAGTTTCGCGCGCGCCGTCGACGTTTGGAGGCTCGGCCGCCAGCATTCGCAGGCAGGTGCTGGCATTCGTGACAATGCCGGACAGCGGCTGGTTGAGTTCGTGAGCGATAGACGCCGTCAGCGTCCCAAGGCTCGTCACCCTGGCCACATGCGTAAGTTCCGATCGAGCCTTGTCGCGCGCTTCTTCCGCTAGCCTGCGCGCCGTAACATCCTGAACCGCTGCGATGTACTCCAGCTGACCATCCTGGTCGCGGGTGGGTCGAGCAAGTGCATGCATGTACTTGATGGAGTGGTCGGGCATCAGCAAACGGTACTGCCATTCAAAGTCGCTGGCGCCGATTCGTGCCTCTTCGACCATTCTTTCGTACAGAGTGAGATCTTCAGGATGGACTCGAGTACGGATCAGTTCGAGCGTCACCGGCACACTGTTCTCAAGCTCGTAGATCCGATAGAGTTGCTCGGACCAGGTGATCTCGCCTGTCGCCACACGCCAGGAAAAGCTCCCTGTGTGACTGAGATGTTGAGCTTCCGCGAGGAATGCCTCGCTGCGCCGCAGCGCCTGCTCCGCTTGCTTTCTTTTACTGATATCCCGGAGAAAGCCCGTAAATGTTTTGTGACCGTCTCTGGTTATCTCGCCGAAAGACACCTCGACAGGAAACTCCTCGCCATTCTTGCGAAGCGCGGTAAGTTCGGTGCCTTGCCAATTCATGTGCCGTTGACCGGTAGCCAGGTAGCGGCTGAACCCGCTCTGGTGGACTTCGCGCATGTATGCAGGCATTAGGAGAGTCAAGGGTTTCCCCGCCAGTTCGGCTGGATCGTAGCCAAAAATTGTCGCAGTGGCAGGGTTGGCAAACACGATTGAGCCCTTATCATCGACGTTCACAACCACATCGCTGGCGGTTTCGACCACAACGCGATACCTCTCTTCGCTGTAGAGGCGGGCAGATTCTTGTCGCTTTTGCTCGGTCAAATCGAGCACGAACGCGACCCCTTCGTCTCCGCTGCCTTCGAAGAGCGCTCCGCCGAGTAGTATCGGCACACGGCCACCATCTTTCCGGAAAAACTCCTTCTCATAAGGTTGAAAGATGCCGGTTGCCTTTAGCTGAGCTATCGCCCGTTCGTCGCGGTCGGACCACTCGAGGGGCGTGAGGTCCTTCCAGCGCACGCGACCGGCGGCGAGATCTTCCCGGTCGTATTGCACCGTGTGGAGAAACGCTTCATTGCCCCCGGTGATCGTGCCCTCGAGATTCCACATCACAATTCCCACAACGTTGGCCTCGACCAGACGCCGGATCTTAGCTTCCAACCCACTGGCCAGTTCACGGACCTCCGCCTCCGCCTTCTCCCGCTGCGCCACTTGAATTTTGAGATCTTCTATGTGCATCCATGACTGATATGCTGAGGACGCAAATTTCCCCAGAGAGGCCATGACCCGGTTATCCTCTGCGTCAAATTTGCGGCGCTCGCTGTGCATGATTCCCCATATGGTTCCCACCGCCTTGCCGTCGACGTAAAACGGGACCAGCAGGCATTCTTCGGCGGTCGGACTGACGGGCATCAAATAGGGATAACGCCGCTCGAAATGGGTGAACAGGAGGGTGCGATTCTGATCGAGCACGTCTCCGCAAGGGCCGAAGTTGCGCGGCGTCCCGCCTCCGACGTGGGGATTCCACATTCCGCAAATGGCTGGCCAATAGAATCTTTGTCCCTCAACATGCGGTTTCTTGCCGTCTTTCGTCAACAGACTAAGGCCAGCGGAGTCACACTGGGTAATATCCTGGATCGTTTCAGCGAGTGTTTGAAAGATGGTGCCCGGCGAGTCCGCCAGCGCGCTCACCAATTTCACGAGGGCGCGGTTCTCTTTTTCGTAATCGGGTGGACGCGATGGGCGGCGCTGCAACTCCTCCGTGCGTAGGATCGACTCCAGAGGAGCCGTGCCGGTCGGAATTGACCCTTCGAGAGGAACGTCATTCGCCGATTTGCCATACCCGCTCATGCTCACCTCGATGGACAGCCAACCATGACATTCGATTCGGTGTAAACGTTTTGCGGCTTCTGCGAGCTCCGCGTCCTCACGAATCCTTACGACCGCGAATATGTTTGTTACGCCGCCGTAATCGCTGCAGATGAGGGTGGGAGCCTCGCGGCCATTTTCACCAGGTCGGCAAGAGAGTCGGCCTTCATCTTCTGCATCACCTTGCCTCGGTGTGCCTTCACCGTGATCTCGCTGATACCGAGCTCGCCACCGACTTGTTTATTCAACAGACCGGAAACCACCAGCCCCATAACCTGCCGTTCGCGCTGGGTAAGCGACGCGTAACGGTCCCGGAGCACCCGCATCTCGGCCTCTTGACCGAGCGCAGCGTGGCTGCGTTCAAGCGCCGACCGAATGGCTCTCAACAGCACGTCATCGCTGAAGGGCTTCGTCAAGAATTCGACAGCCCCCGCCTTCATGGCTTGGACCGTCATGGGCACGTCGCCGTGGCCCGTGATAAAAATGATCGGCATATCCGTCCGTTCGCCGGCGACAAGCCTTTGGAGGTCTAGACCGTTAAGACCCGGAAGGGAAACGTCAAGCACGAGGCAGTTCGGGATATGAACTCGTGGGTAGTCGAGGAATTCTTGCGCGGACGCGAAAGTCTCGGGCTTCCAGCCTTCACAGCGAACCAACAATTCCAGCGACTCGCGCACCGAGACGTCGTCGTCGACAACGAAGACGATTGGTGTGAGATGCAACATGGGCGGTCACCCCGTTTCATGGCCGAGTGCGCGCACTGGTTCGTGTTTCTCGCACACAATCCACTAGTGACGCCCCACCGTTGACGGAATTCTAAAGCGACAGTCCGATGGAAATCAAGCGAGGTCGCGCTGCGCAATTCTTGCGCGATGAGCGGAACGCTATTGAATTCGGCCGTTAGGCTCCCCTGTCAGAACCCGACAACACTGTATCCAAGCCATACCGTATACCAAGGTATCGTCGATACCATCGTCCAATTGTGCGCTTTCCAAGCTTCTGTTCTGATGACTCGCATCGCCCGGATTCAATCGGAATACGCACAACCAGGAAAATTAAGGGGAAGGAACATGAAAAAACTAATGGCGCTGTCCTATTTCTGGCCGAGGTTGAGTTGATGCGACGCGGGGCCATCGTTGAGAAGAAAGCCAACCCGCAGCCGTCTTCAGTGGTTGATGACCGTCTCATTACCGGACAGAATCCCGCGCCTTCGACCGTAGCGGCGCAGAACGTTATCAACTTAATCGCCGCAACGAAAGCCGCTTAGGTTTCTATTTTGATCGATGTCGGCATCGGCTCGTCCTCGGTGTCGGTTAGGCCGGCGACGAGCACACTAATCAACCGGAGCACAAACTTAAAATCCAAACTAACCAAAAGGAGGACACCATGACCGAAACCAGTACCACGCAAACATTCAGCAAGCAGGCAGATGATAAAAATGCAATTCGTCCGTTTCATGTCAACGTTCCAGAGGGGGACTTGACCGAACTACGCAGGCGCATCAACGCTACCAAGTGGCCGGAGCGGGAAACGGTCACGGATGCATCACAAGGCGTGCAACTGGCGACCACTCAGGCGCTCGCGCGCTATTGGGCGACAGAA
>Ga0210384_10001340_pt1 | contig 33922 bp, 29 predicted proteins | sample IncBWH2MmetaG_FD_160574 | JGI IMG/M metagenome (GOLD analysis project Ga0210384, IMG submission 160574) | Forest soil microbial communities from Barre Woods Harvard Forest LTER site, Petersham, Massachusetts, United States - Inc-BW-H-2-M | ecosystem: Environmental > Terrestrial > Soil >...
GCGCTCGACCGAGCGCCCCCGCGCGTTCACCAGCAGCTCGCGGAAGCCGTTGCTGCCGTGCAGCCGGCCCTCGAAGGTGCTCTCGACGCCGAGCTTGCCGATGAGCGAGGTGCCGGCGTAGGCGGCTCGATCGATGTGCTTGAGATCCTGCTCGCTGATCGCGCCCACGTAACCGAGCGCGTGCACCGCCAGGTCACCGTGCGGATACCAGCGCGTCTGGCGCGTCTTGATGTCGAGGCCGGGGAACTCGAAGCGCCGCACCGCGAAGCGCGCGACGTCCTCGTCCGACATGCGCAGCCGGATCGGCACACTGTCGAAAGTGCGGCTCGACTCGATGGTGCGCCCGATCTCGCCGACGTCCTCGGCGCGGATCAGCCCGAGTTGCACGAGGCTCGCGAGGGTCTTGTCGACGTCCGTCACTTCCTCGGGCACGAGCTCGAGCTGGTAGGCGGGCTGGTTGCCGGCGATCACCTCGCCGTTGCGGTCGAGGATGAGCCCGCGCGCCGCGGGTATCGGCTCGGTGCGCACCCGGTTGCCCTGCGACAGCTGCGCGTAGTACTCGTGGTGCACCACCTGCAGCACGCCGAGGCGCACGATGAGCCCGGCCGTGGCGAGTCCCATCAGCACGGCGCAGATCAGCGCCCGCTGATCGAACAGGCGCTGTTCCCGCCAGTGATCCTTGATGCGCACGGCCGGCATGGAGGCGTCAGACTCTCATGAGAGCGCCCAGGCGGCCCTCAAGCGCGCCGCCCGGCGCCGTAGGCGAGAATGGCAGCCGCGGGTGGCCACACCAGTGCGCCGGTCACGGTATGGCCCCAGCGCTGCAGGCTCGTGACCGGATGGCCGCTCCAGCCATCGATCGCGAACAGCACGAACTCATAAATGAGCAGCGCCGCGAACACGAACAGCGCCTGCTGGAAGCTGGGCTTGGAGCGGATGCGCTGATGTTCGCGCACCGCGAGGTAGCTGACCAGCACGAGTGCCAGCGCGTGCTCCCCGAGTACCGGCCCCTGAAAGACATCGAGCGTCAGGCCGGCGAGGAACCCGAGGCCAAGGCCGCCGGTGCGCGGCGCATTCACCGACCAGTACAGCACCATGAGAACCAGGAACGCCGGCCGCAGGATATCCAGCCACGGCGGCAACGGCAGCGCCGTGAGTATCAGCGCTACCAGCGCCGCGAGCAGCATGCGGCCGCGAGAGTCGCTGTTCACGGCTCCCCCTGTTGCGGCGCCGCCTCGGCCGTCGGCGCCTCTGGCGGCGCGCTGCGGGGGGAGGGCGTGGCGGGCGGCGCAGCGGGCGGGGGCGTCGCGAGGGGTGGCGCCACGGCCGGGTGCGGCGCCGCGGCGCGCGGCTTGACGGCCTGCGGCTGCATCGCCGCGTTGCCGCTCTTCGGCTCGGAGCCGGCGCCTGCAGCGGGCGCGGCCGGATGGTCGGCGCGGAACCACACCAGCAGGAGCTCGCTGTCGGTGTCGATGTGCGCCAGCGGCGCCGCACGCACCTGCGCGAGAGGCTGAACGGCGTCGCGATGCACCTCGGTGACGCGCGCCACGGGATAGCCTTCGGGAAACACGCCACCGAGGCCCGAGGTCACCAGCAGGTCGCCGCCCTTGATGTCGGCGTTGGCCGGGAGGTAGGGCAGTGCGAGCGAGGTGGTGTCGGCGTTGCCGACCGCGATGGTGCGCAGTCCGGTGCGCTCGATGCGCACCGGGACCGCGTGCTCGGGGTCGGTGATCAGGATGACCTCCGCGCTCCAGGGTCCGACGTGGGTGGTCTGCCCGATGAGCCCCTTGTCATCGAGCACCGCCTGTCCCTTGAAGACTCCGTTGACCGCGCCGCGATCGATGAGCAGGCGCTGCCGCAAGCTGCTCAGCTGGATGCTGACGATCTCCGCGGGCAGCCAGCGCTCGGCCACCGGCGGCAGCGCCGCCGCGAGACCGCGCAGCTCGCCGTTCTCGCGCGCCAGCGCCTCGTAGCGCATGGAGCGCAACTCAAGATCGCGTTGCACGGCGCGCAGCCGCGCGTTCTCTGCCTGCAGCACCTCGCGCGTCTGCAGGCTCTCGCGCAGCCAGCGCCACGCGGCCGGAGGGGAGTTCACCGCCAGCTGGATCGGGTAGGCGGCCGCCTGCAGCACGTAGCGCAGCTGTTCCAGGTAGTGCTGGCGCTGGTCGAGGTACATGATCACGACCGACAGCAGGGCGTAGAGCGTGAAGCGGAATCCTGCGGAGCCGCCCCGTCCCAGCGGTCTGCCGGCTCCTGTCCCGAACGCTGCCACTTAAGACTCGCGCGCTCCTCGCGCTATTCGAGGCCGAAGTGTCCGGGCCCCAACTCGTCCATCAGCTCGAGGATGCGGCCGCCGCCGCGCGCGACGCAGGTGAGCGGATCGTCCGCGACCACCACCGGCAGTCCGGTCTCTTCCGTCAGCAGCTTGTCGATGTCGCGCAGCAGGGCGCCGCCGCCGGTGAGCACTATGCCGCGCTCGGCGACATCGGCGCCGAGCTCGGGCGGGGTCTGCTCGAGCGCCTGCTTCACGGCGCTCACGATACTCTGCAGCGGTTCCTGCAGTGCTTCCAGGATCTCGTTGCTGTTGAGCGTGAAACTGCGCGGCACGCCCTCGGAAAGATTGCGGCCCTTGACCGAGAGCTCGCGCACCTGCTGTCCCGGGTACGCCGAGCCGATCTCGATCTTGATGCGCTCGGAGGTCGCCTCGCCGATCAGGATGCCGTAGTTTCGGCGCACGTAGTTCATGATCGCCTCGTCCATGCGATCGCCGCCGATGCGCGCGGAGTTGGCGTAAACGACGCCATTCAGCGACAGCACGGCGACCTCGGACGTACCGCCACCGATATCGAGCACCATCGAGCCGCGCGCCTCGTGCACCGGCAGCCCGGCGCCGACCGCCGCGGCCATCGGCTCGCTCACGATGGCGACGCTGCGGGCGCCCGCGCCTTCGGCCGACTCGCGGATGGCGCGGCGCTCCACCTGCGTCGAGCCGAACGGCACGCACACCAGCACGCGCGGGGAGGGCTTGAACGTGCGGTTGCCGTGCACCTTGTTGATGAAGTGCTGCAGCATCTTCTCGGTGTAGGTGAAATCCGCGATGACGCCGTCCTTCATGGGGCGCACCGCGGTGATATGGCCGGGTGTGCGCCCGAGCATCATCTTGGCCTCCATGCCGACCGCGACGATCACCTTGCCGCCGCGCGTGGGCTCGTCCTGCACCGCGACCACCGAGGGCTCATTCAGAACGATGCCCTTGTCGCGCACATAGATCAGCGTATTCGCCGTACCCAGGTCGATCGACAGATCGCTGGAGAAGTAACCGCGCAGGCGTTTGAACATGAAGCGACCGGAAAGATTGACCGTGGGGAGACCCCAAAAGTGGCGCGTAATCTAGCAACCGACAGGACATTCAGCAAGGCAACATGTATGATTTTGCGCTGGTTTTCTCACTTCTCCCGCGCACGGATCACCTTCCCCATGGCCCTCACACGCGAGCAGCTCGCAAGCATCGCCGCTCTGGCGCGCCTGGACCTGACGGCCTCCGAGATCCCGGTCTACCAGGACAGCCTGTCGCGCATTCTCGACTTCGTCGGCGCCCTCGATGCGTGCGACACGGTCGACGTCGCGCCCATGGCGCATCCGCTTGCCGGCCTGTCGCAGCGGCTGCGACCGGACGCCGTCACCGAGGTGGACCACCACGAGCAGTACCAGGCGAACGCGCCGCTTACGGCGGCGGGGCTGTACCTCGTGCCCAAGGTCATCGAGTGAGGCGCGCGTGGGTGATCTTCACAAGAGCACGCTGACACAGCTCGCAACGGCGCTGCGCGCGCGCAAGGTGTCGAGCGTGGAGCTGGTGAGCGAGCTCCTGGGACGCATCGAGCGCACCGAGAGCGGCCCGGGCGCGCTCAATGCGTTCATCTCAGTGACGCGCGCACAAGCGCTCGAGGCCGCGCGGGTCGCCGACCACGCGCTCGGCAGGGGCAGCGGTGGGGCGCTCGCTGGCGTGCCGATCGCGCACAAGGACATCTTCTGCACCGCGGGCGTGCGCACCACCTGCGGCTCGCGGATGCTCGACAATTTCGTCGCGCCTTATGACGCCACTGTGGTGGCGAAGCTGAAAGCCGCCGGCGCGGTGATGTTGGGCAAGACCAATATGGACGAGTTCGCGATGGGCTCTTCCAACGAGACCAGCTATTACGGAGCGGTGCGCAATCCCTGGAATCGGCAGCTCGTGCCCGGTGGATCCTCGGGTGGCTCCGCGGCGGCGGTGGCCGCGCGGCTCGTGCCGGGCGCAACCGCCACCGATACCGGCGGCTCGATCCGTCAGCCGGCCGCGCTCTGCGGCATCACAGGAATGAAGCCGACCTACGGGCGCGTTTCGCGCTACGGGATGATCGCCTTCGCCTCGAGCCTGGATCAGGGCGGCGTGCTCGCCGCGAGCGCCGCGGATGCCGCGCTGATGCTGCGCGAGATGGCCGGATTCGATGCCAACGATTCCACCAGCGTGGAACGCGAAGTTCCCGACTACATCGCTGCGCTCGAGGAGCCGCTCGCGGGGCTGAAGATCGGGTTGCTGAAGGAGTTCTTCGACAAGGGGCTGAATGCCGAGAACGAGCGCTGCGTGCGCGAGTCGCTGCGGGTGTATGAGGGCCTGGGCGCGAAGCTCAGCGAGGTGAGCCTGCCGCACCTGCCGCTGTCGGTGCCGGTCTACTACGTGGTGGCCCCGGCGGAGTGCTCCTCGAACCTCGCGCGCTACGACGGCGTGCGCTTCGGGCATCGCTGCGAGAATCCGCGCGATCTGAACGACCTGTACCGGCGCACGCGCGGGGAGGGCTTCGGCGCCGAGGTGAAGCGGCGCATCATGACCGGCACCTACGTGCTGTCGGCGGGCTATTACGACGCCTACTACCTGAAAGCCCAGCGCGTGCGCTCGCTCATCAATGCCGATTTCGTGCGCGCGTTCCAGAGCGTGGACGTGCTCATGGGGCCGACGACGCCCACGCCGGCGTTCGCCCTGGGAGCCAAGACTTCCGACCCCATTACCATGTACCTGAACGACATCTACACGATCGGGGCGAATCTTGCCGGGCTCCCGGCGATCTCCGTTCCCTGCGGCTTGGTGCAGGGTCTGCCGGTCGGGCTGCAGATCGTAGGTCCCCACTTCAGCGAGGCGCGCGTGCTCAATGCGGCGCACGCCTTCCAGCGCGCGACCGACTGGCACACGCAGCTGCCGAAGGGGTACGCATGAGCGGCTGGGAGACGGTCATCGGGCTGGAGATCCACGCGCAGCTCGCCACGAAGTCGAAGATCTTCTCCGGCAGCGCCACCGCCTACGGCGCCCCTCCCAATACCCAGGCGAATCTGGTCGACCTCGGCTACCCGGGTGTGCTGCCGGTGCTGAACGCGCAGGCCGTGCGCATGGCCGTGAAGCTCGGCCTCGCCATCAACGCGCGCATCGCCGCGCATTCGGTGTTCGCGCGCAAGAACTACTTCTACCCCGACCTGCCCAAGGGGTACCAGATCAGCCAGTACGAGCTGCCGATCGTCGCCGACGGCTCGATCGAGATCGTTCTCGAGGATGGCAGCGCCAAGCGCATCGGTGTCACCCGCGCGCACCTCGAGGAGGACGCAGGCAAGTCCTTGCACGAGGGGATCGCGGGCATGACCGGCATCGATCTCAATCGCGCCGGCACGCCGTTGGTCGAGATCGTCTCCGAGCCGCAACTGCGCTCGGCGAAGGAAGCGGTTGCCTACATGAAGAAGGTGCACACGCTGGTGCGCTATCTGGAGATCTGCGACGGCAACATGCAGGAGGGCTCATTCCGCTGCGATGCCAACGTCTCGGTGCGTCCCGCGGGAGCGGCGCAGTTCGGCACGCGTGCGGAGATCAAGAACCTCAATTCCTTCCGCTTCGTCGAGCGTGCCATCAATTACGAGGTCGCCCGCCAGACCGAGCTGCTCGAGTCCGGACGCGCGGTGGTGCAGGAGACGCGCCTCTACGACCCGGACAAGGGCGAGACGCGCTCGATGCGCTCCAAGGAGGAGGCGAACGACTACCGCTACTTCCCCGATCCGGACCTGCTGCCGGTGCAGCTCGACACCGCGTTCATCGAAGCCGTGCGTGCGACGCTCCCTGAGCTGCCGGATCAGAAGGCGGCGCGCTTCGGCTCCCAGTACGGCCTGTCTGCGTACGATGCCGGGGTGCTCACCGCAAGCCGCGAGCTCGCCTCCTATTACGAGGAGGTAGCGCGCGCGGCGCCACAGGATGCGAAGCTGGCCGCCAACTGGGTGATGGGCGAGCTCGCCGCCGCGCTGAACAAGCAGGGGCTCGAGGTGAGCTCCGGGAAACTCCCGCCGGGCCGCCTCGCGGGGCTCCTCACACGTATTTCCGATCGGACCGTCTCCGGCAAAATCGCCAAGGAAGTATTCGAAGTGATGTGGTCGACGGGAGCCGCCGCGGATGCCGTGATCGAATCGCAGGGGCTGCGCCAGATCACCGACAGCTCCGCCATCGAGCGCGCGATCGATGAAGTGATGGCGAGAAATCCATCCCAGCTCGCCGAGTATCGGGCGGGCAAGGACAAACTGTTCGGATTCTTCATCGGCCAGGTGATGAAGGCGACCGGTGGCAAGGCAAACCCGGCACAGCTGAACGAGCTGCTGCGCAAGAAGCTCACCGGCTGACTCGGCAGTGACCGTCTGCGCCGCACTGTGGCGGGGTTGAGTTGCCCCATCGCGTGCCCCATTCTGAGCAGGTGGATCGATCCCCCTTTGCAAACCGCGACCACGTGCGTCGCTTCATCTTCGAGAAACGCCCCGTGCGCGGGCACTGGGTGCGCCTGGCAGCCGCCTGGAGCGAGCTGCGCGCACACAGCGACTATCCGCCTGCGGTGACGGAACTCCTCGGCGAGGCAGTCGCGGCGGCGGTGCTCCTCGCCGCGACCCTCAAGTTCCGCGGCACGCTGACGTTCCAGCTGCAGGGCGATGGCGCGGTGGGGCTGCTGGTGGCGCAGTGCACGCACGATTTCCGGCTGCGCGCGGTGGCGCGCTGCGATGCCCCCGCCGTGCGCGCTCTCTCCGAGCAGCTGCCCCGCGGCGTACGCTTCCGGCAGCTCGCGGGGACCGACGGGCGCATCACGGTGACCGTGGAGGCCGAAGAAAAGAGCATGCGCTACCAGGGAGTAGTGCCGCTGAGCGGTGCCTCGCTCGCGGAATCGCTCGAGGCGTACTTCGCTTCTTCCGAGCAGCTGCCGACGCGCGTGATGCTCGCCGCAGACGGGGAGCAGGCCGGCGGAATGCTGGTGCAGAAGCTTCCCGAGGGAGGCAGCGGAGAAGCCGAGGAAGTGGCCGAGGCCTGGGAGATGGCGCAGCAGGGGATCGGGCGCGTGCCGCCCGGGGAGCTGCTGCAGCGCAACGTCGAGGAATTGCTCGCCCGGAGCTTCCCCGGGCACGACCTGCGGCTGTTTCGCGGCGCACCGGTGCGCTTTGAATGCCGCTGCAGCCAGGGGCGGGTGGCAGGACTGCTGCGGGCGCTTGGCCCCGAAGAGGTGCGCGAGGTCTTGAGAGAGCAGGGCTCGGTGACCGTGACGTGCGAGTTCTGCCATCAGCCGTACCGGTTCGACCCGGTGGATGTGGAGGCGCTGTTCGCCCCGACGTCTCCCCCCGGAGGGTCAGAAGCGATCCATTAACGCGTGTAAGACGTGTAATTGTCTCTCCATAGAGACAGTTGGCGGCTCCACGCCCCATCGATGTGGCTTTCACCGGCATTAAGTTAACGGCGGCCCGGTCTGCAGCGGCCGATGTCATCGACCGGAAATTGCCTGCCACGACTCCAAAATGAGTTGTACAATATTTTGAATGAACCCGGTGCGGGAATGAACGCAGCGCCCCCTTCAATCCTCCTCCAATGGCTGCGGGCGGCCGGCGAGCCGAGTCGGCTGCGCTTGCTGGCGCTGTGCGCGGAGAGCGCCCTGAGTGTCTCGGATCTGGCTCAGGCGCTGCGACAGAGCGAGGCGCGCGTCTCGCGCCACCTCAAGATCCTCTGCGAGGCCGGTCTGCTGGAGCGGCTGCGCCAGGGCCAGTGGGTTCACTACCGCATGGCTGCCGCCGCGGATGCTGCGAGCTTCGCGCGCGGAGTTCTGGCGCACCTCGACCGCCGCGATCCGCAGCTGCTGCGCGATGCCACGGCCGCGCGCGCGGCCGCCGCGCCCGACAGGCATGCCGCCGGCGGTGGCGAATCACGTCTCGGGCGTGCGCTCGCCGGATTTCTCGCCGCGGGCGGACTCACCGCGCCGCTCGATGCGGTGCTGGTGGTAGGGGTTGCTCATGCGGAGCTGCTGGAGAGCGCGGCGCGCGCTGCGCGTCACTGCACGGCACTCGCCCCTTCGCGGCGCGCGGCCCAGGCGGCGCGCGCTTTCGCTGAGCGGCGCGGAATCGCCTGCGAGGTGCTGCAGGCGTCGAGCCCCGAGGCACCGAGCGCCGCGGATCTCGGGCGTGCCGGAGCGCAGTTCGACGGCGTGCTTCTCGATCATCCCGCGGCAGGCGGTGAGGCGCTGCCGGGCGTACTGGAGTGTATCCGCGAGGTCATCGCTCCTGCCGGCCGCTTATGGATCTTCGAGCCCTACGACTCGCTGGAGAGCCGCGGGCGCATCGTCGAGCACCCGCTGGCGCGGCTGCGCCGGCTGCTCGCAGCGGCGGGTCTGGTGTGCGAGCGCCTGAGTCCCGTGGAAGCCGATGGCGAGCACGTGCTCGCCGCGCTCGCTCGCCCGGCGAGCGCCGCGCCGGGTCAGGCCGCAAGCGCCGGACACGCCACACCATGAGCGCTCGCACGCAGCGCGCGCCGATCTGCGTGTCGTTCGAGTTCTTCCCACCGGCGGATGCGGCGATGGAGACCACGCTGTGGAGCTCGCTCGAGCGGCTGGCGCCGCTCGGGCCGCACTTCGTTTCGGTGACTTACGGCGCGGACGGCTCAACGCGCGAGCGCACCCACAATGTGGTGACGCGCATTCAGCGCAACACGACACTCACCGGCGCCCCGCACCTCACCTGTATCGGTGCTTCGCGCGGGGAGATCCTCGACATCGCCCGCGGCTATTGGGACGAGGGCATTCGTCACCTGGTCGCCCTGCGTGGAGACCCGCCGCAGGGGCAGGGGAGCTACCAGCCGCACGCCGCCGGCTTCGCGCACGCCTCCGAGCTGGTGGCGGGACTCGCCGCCGTCGCGCCGTTCGACATTTCCGTCGCGGCTTACCCGGAAGTGCACCCCGAAGCCGCCTCGGCCGAGGCGGACCTGGATAATCTCAAGCGCAAGATCGATGCAGGCGCCAACCGCGCCATCACCCAGTTCTTCTACGACAGCGGCGTCTTCCTGCGCTTTCGCGACCGCTGCGCCGCGGCGGGCATTCAGGCACCGATTGTGCCGGGGATCCTGCCGATCACGCGCTTTGCGCAGGTGCTGCGTTTCGCGCGCGCCTGCGGCGCCAGCATCCCCCCCTGGCTGCACGAGCGCTTCGCCGGCCTCGATGACGATCACGACACACGCCTGGCCGTCGCCGCGAGCGTTGCCATCGAGCAGGTGCAGGCGCTGCGGCGCCACGGCGTGCGCGAATTTCACTTCTACACCCTCAATCGCGCCGCGCTTACCTACGCGATCTGCCGCGCACTCGGCCTGCCTTGCGTGGCGCAGACGCCGGGCGCGACGCGCACCGGAGTCCGGGCGTGAGCGGCTGCGCCCACGGCACGGCGCCGGCAGCGCCGTCCATGCCGCCGCGGCGCGCCGATCGCGAGAGCGAACGCGGCCGCGAAGGCGCGCGCACTGCGGCGGTGCCTTTCGCCATCGAGCCGCTCGATGAGACTGCACGCCGTACGCGCCTCGAGCGCCTCAGGGGACTGCTCGCCGAGCGCATCGTAGTCCTCGATGGCGCCATGGGCACGATGATTCAGCAGCACAAGCTCGATGAGTCCGGTTTCCGCGGCGAGCGGCTGCGCGATCACGGCCACGACCTGCAGGGCAACAACGACATCCTCACGCTGACGCGTCCCGAGGTGATCGCCGGCATCCATCGTGCCTATCTAGAGGCCGGCGCCGACATCATCGAAACCAACACCTTCAACTCCAACTCGATCTCGCAGGCCGACTATGCGACGGCGGCGCTGGTGCCGGAGCTGAACTACCGCGCCGCGCGCCTGGCGCGCCTTGCGGCCGACGAGGCTGCCGCGCGCGACGGCGCGGTGCGCTTTGTCGCCGGGGCACTCGGGCCCACCAACCGCATGACTTCGATGTCGCCGGACGTCAACGATCCGGGCTATCGCGCCGTCAGCTTCGATCAGCTGGTGGCCGCCTACCTGGAGGCGGCGCGCGGGCTGCTGCTCGGCGGCGCGGATCTGCTGCTGATCGAGACGATCTTCGATACCTTGAATGCCAAGGCGGCGATCTACGCCGCGCTGACACTGTTCGATGAAAGCGGCATCACGCTGCCGCTGGCGATCTCCGGCACAATCACCGATGCCTCCGGGCGCGTGCTCTCGGGGCAGACGACCACCGCGTTCTGGAACTCGATCCGGCATGCGCAACCGCTGTTCATCGGCCTCAACTGCGCACTCGGCGGCCGGCAGCTGCGCCCGTACATCGAGGAGCTGGCCGCCGCCGCTGACACGTATGTATGCGCCTACCCCAACGCGGGGCTCCCCAACGCCTTTGGCGAGTACGACGAGGCGCCCGCGGAAACCGCCGAAATCCTGAGCGAATACGGCGAGTCGGGACTGGTGAACGTGGTCGGCGGCTGCTGCGGCACGACGCCTGAGCACATCCGCCTGCTGGGCGAGGCGCTCAAGGGGCGCCCGCCAAGGCGGTTGGCGCCGATAGCGGTGAAATGCCGCTTAGCCGGGCTCGAGCCGCTCGACATCGATGAGAGCAGCCTGTTCGTCAACGTCGGCGAGCGCACCAACGTCACCGGCTCGGCGAAGTTCCGCAGGCTGATCGAGGCCAACGATTACACTGCCGCGCTCGAGATCGCGCGCCAGCAGGTGGTGAGCGGCGCGCAGATCGTCGACGTCAACATGGACGAGGGCATGCTGGATTCGGAAGCCGCCATGGTGCGCTTCCTCAACCTGGTGGCGGCGGAGCCGGACATCGCCCGCGTGCCGCTGATGATCGACTCCTCGAAATGGTCGGTGATCGAGGCCGGGCTCAAGTGCGTGCAGGGCAAGCCGGTGGTGAACTCCATCAGCCTGAAGGAAGGCGAGGAGGTGTTTCTCGAGCACGCCCGCAAGCTGCGCCGTTACGGCGCCGCCGCCGTGATCATGGCCTTCGACGAGCAGGGTCAGGCGGATACCGTCGAGCGGCGCGTGGCGGTCTGCGCGCGCGCCTACCGCCTGCTCACCGAGCGGCTGGGGTTCCCGCCCGAGGACATCATCTTTGATCCCAACATTTTCGCCATCGCCACCGGCATCGAGGAGCACAACGGCTACGGGGTCGCGTTCATCGAGGCCACGCGCCGTATCAAGGCCGAGCTGCCGCACGTGTCGGTGAGCGGTGGCGTCAGCAACGTGTCGTTCTCGTTTCGCGGCAACGACCCGGTGCGCGAGGCGATGCACTCGGTATTTCTCTACCACGCTATCGCCGCCGGCATGGACATGGGCATCGTCAACGCCGGGCAGCTGGCAATCTACGAGCAGATCCAGCCGGAACTGCGCGAGGCTTGCGAGGACGTCATTCTCAACCGGCGCGCGGACGGCACCGAGCGGCTGCTGCAGCTCGCAGCGCGCTTCAAGGGCGAGAGCGGCGCGCGGCGCACCGAGGACCTGGAGTGGCGCAGTCTGCCGGTGGGCGAGCGGCTGGCACACTCGCTCGTCAAGGGCATCGACGACTACATCATCGAGGACACCGAAGCGGCGCGCCTGTCGTTCGAGCGGCCGCTGCAGGTCATCGAAGGGCCGCTCATGGACGGCATGAACATCGTCGGCGACCTGTTCGGCAGCGGCAAGATGTTCCTGCCGCAGGTGGTGAAGAGCGCGCGGGTGATGAAGCGCGCCGTGGCCCACCTGGTGCCGTTCATCGAGCAGGGCAAGGAGGCCGGCGCGCGACGCACCAACGGCCGCATCGTCATGGCCACCGTCAAGGGTGACGTGCACGACATCGGCAAGAACATCGTCGGGGTGGTGCTGCAATGTAACAACTTCGAGGTGATCGATCTCGGCGTCATGGTGCCGTGCGAGAAGATCCTCGAGACGGCGCGACGCGAGCAGGCGGACTTCATCGGCCTGTCCGGGCTCATTACCCCCTCGCTCGATGAGATGGTGCACGTGGCGAAGGAGATGCAGCGCCAGAGTTTCGAGGTACCGCTGCTGATCGGCGGCGCCACCACCTCGCCGGCGCATACCGCGGTGAAGATCGCGCTGCAGTACCACTCGCCGGTGGTGTACGTGAAGGACGCCTCGCGCGCCGTCGGTGTCTGCCAGACCCTCACGCAGCCGGCGCAGCGGGCGGCTTTCATCGCCAAGGTAAGCGAGGAGCATGCCCGCCGCCGCGAACAGCATGCCGCAAAGAAGGTCAAGGCCCCGGAACTGTCGCTCGCCGCTGCGCGCGCTAACCGCGTACGTGTCGACTGGCCGGCGTACGCGCCGTTTGCGCCGCGCGTGCCGGGGGTGCAGCGCTTCGATGATTACCCCTTAAGCGCGTTGCTCGGCTACATCGACTGGATGCCTTTCTTCAACGCGTGGGAATTTGCCGGCAAGTTTCCCGATATTCTCAGCGACCCGGTGGTCGGCGAGGCGGCCAGCAACCTCTACGCCGACGCGCGCAGCATGCTCAAACGCCTGATCGCGGAAGGCTGGCTCACGGCGCGCGCGGTGCTCGGTGTTTTCCCCGCCAACGCTGTCGGCGACGACGTGGAGATCTACGCCGACGAGGCGCGCGGCGCGCCGCTTGCGACGCTCAATTTCCTCCGACAACAGAAGAGCAAGCCCGATGGCCAGCCGCACGAGTGCCTGGCCGACTACGTGGCTCCCGCGGCGAGCGGGGTGCGCGATTACTTCGGCGCATTCGCGCTGACCGCCGGCATCGGCATCGAGGAGCACGTGGCGCGCTTCGAGCGCGCCCACGATGACTATTCCGCCATCATGCTCAAGGCCCTCGCGGATCGCCTGGCGGAGGCCGCCGCCGAGCACTTTCACGAGCGCGTGCGGCGCGAGCTGTGGGGCTACGCCGCCGCCGAGACGCTCACCAACGAGCAGCTGCTGCGTGAGCAGTATCGCGGCATCCGCCCGGCGCCGGGTTACCCTGCCTGCCCGGATCACACCGAGAAGGCGAAGCTGTGGCGGCTGCTCGACGTCGAGCGCAATGCCGGCATGCGCCTCACCGAGTCGTACGCGATGTACCCGACAGCCGCAGTGAGCGGCTGGTACATCGGCCATCCGCAGGCGCGCTACTTCGCCGTGGGCAAGATCGATCGCGAGCAGGTCACGGACTACGCGCGGCGCAAGGGGATCAGCCTGGCGGAGGCGCAGCGCTGGCTGGCGCCGATTCTCGGCTACGAGCCGTGAGGGGCGGGAGTGCGCCGCGCGCGGCGCCGGCCGCTCACAGGCTCTCGATGCGCACCCGGCGGAACCAGGCTTCAGTGCCACGGTGCTGCAGCACGATGTGCCCTTCGGGGGCGCGCGCGAAGCCGGGGTAGTCGCGGAAGCGGCTGCGGGCGATGCGTTCGCGAAGCTCCTCGCTGGCGAGGTCGCAGCCGAGCACCTGCTGGTCGTCGATCCAGTATTCGATGAGAGCGCCGTTCACCACGATGCGCGTGCTGTGATAGGCATTGGAGCTGCTGCGCTGGTCGTGCCACGGTGCCATGAGCCCGTAGAGCGCCCCGCACGAGGTAAGCGCGTCGGCGCCATCCGGGTGGTGCTCGTCGTCGAGCAGCTGCATCGCAGGACCGGAGTGAGCCGCGGGGCCGGTCTCCTCGTTCACGCGGAACAGCACCGCCGAGCTGCCGGCGCGCGGCAGCCGCCAGTCGAACTGCAGGATGAAGTCGCGGAAGCGCTCGCGGCTGATCAGGTCGACGCGCTCGCCGGCGGCCATGGCGCGCACCACGTCTCCATCCACGCTCCAGGCCGCCTGCGGGAACTGCCCCTGCCCGTAGCCGCGCCAATCAGCCGCGCCGAGGTCGCGCTCAGCCATGATGCACTATCCCGCTCATGCGCGGATGCTACCGCAGCCGAAACGTCCGTGACATCGCCCTAAAGGGGCGAGTCCGCCTGGACGGCGGCCCGGACATCGGGAATTCCCTCAGCCAGGGCTTGGGCGCTCGCCTCAGCGTGCCATGTGGCGTTCGCTCTCGACGGCACGCAGATAGGCCGCCCCCCCGAGTCCGCGCATCTGCCCGAGGATCCAGTCACGCCGCTGTAACACGTAGCGGGAGGGACGCTCGGCATGCAGCCGCAGGGGGTTCGGTAGTACGGCCGCCAGGAGCGCGGCTTCCGATGAGCTCAGCCGCAGCGCGGGTTTGTGCCAGAAGCGATGCGCGGCGGCCTGCACGCCGTAGATGCCGTTGCCGAACTGCGCGACGTTCAGATACATCTCGAGGATGCGCTCCTTGGGCCAGAGCGCCTCGATCAGCACGGTGAAGTACGCCTCGAGTGCCTTGCGCACGAAGCTGCGCCCGTTCCACAGGAACAGGTTCTTCGCCACCTGCTGCGAGATGGTGCTTGCTCCGCGTAATCGCTTGCCGCGTTCGCTCTCGCGCACCGCATCGCGGATCGAGTCGAAATCGAAGCCGGCATGAAAGGGGAACTGCTGATCCTCCGAAGCAATCACGGCGACGGCCGCGTAGGTCGAGATCTGCTCGAGGCTCACCCACTGGAAGTCGGTGTGGTAGGTGCGATCCTGCGCGCCCCAGGCCTGCGCCTGGGCTTGCAGCATGAACGCGCTGGTCAGCGGGCGCAGCCAGCGCAGCAGCAACACCGGTGTCACGGTGAGCAACAACCAGGCCAATGCCAGGAGTGCGAGCCACTTCAGCAGCCATCCGGCCAGGCTGCCGCGCTCACCCCGCCCGCCGCGCGCGCTGCCGCGCCGCCCGTGCTGCTGCAGCGCGAGTCCGAGAGAGAGCTTTGCCACCGGCGGGCGCGAGCGTGTCGGCGGGCGCTTACGCTGCCTGCACGCGGCGTGCCGAAACGATCACCACATCCTCGAGCGGCGCATCCTGGTGGCCGCGACGCGTGCCGGTGCTCACGCGCGCGATCTTGTCGATCACGTCCATGCCAGCGCTCACGCGGCCGAACACCGCGTAGCCGTAGTCGCGCGGACCATGGTCGAGAAAGGCGTTGTCGGAGAGGTTGACGAAGAACTGCGAAGTGGCACTGCTGATATCGCTGGTGCGCGCCATCGACAGGCTCCCGCGGGTGTTCTTCAGTCCGTTCTTGGCTTCGTTGCTGATCGGCGCACGGGTCTTCTTGCTGGCGAAATCGGCAGTCAGCCCGCCGCCCTGGATCACAAAGCCCGGTACGATGCGATGGAAGATGGTGCCGTCGAAATGGCCGTCATCGACATAGCGCAGGAAGTTCTCCACCGTGATGGGAGCCTGCTGCGGGAACAACTCCACCGTGAAGGCGCCGTGCGAGGTTTCAAATCTGACCATATTGTGCGTCCGTCATGCGCTCGTGACCGGCGAGATCACAGTGCGAGCGTACATAACGGAAGCCCGCGGCGACAAGCTCCCGGCGCACGTCCGCACCCTGGTGCGCGCCGTGCTCAAGCAGCAGCCAGCCGCCCGGGGCCAGGTGGCGCGCTGCGCCGCGCACCAGTGTGCGCAGGCACTGCAGCGCATCGCTGCCGGGCGTGAGGGCCGTGCGCGGCTCGTAGCGCAGCTCGTGCATCGCCGGGTCATCGGCTGCCACGTAAGGCGGATTGCTGAGGAGCAGATCGAAACGCTCACCGGCGAGCGGCGCGTACCAGTCGCCTTGACGGAAGTCGATGCCCGCGCCGAATGTCGCGGCGTTACGTTGCGCGACGGCAAGTGCTGCTGCGGATACATCGGTGGCGACTATCTGCCAGCGTGGGCGCTCGCGGGCGAGAGCGATGGCGATCGCCCCGCAGCCGGTGCCCAGATCAGCGACGCGCCCGGCGGAGGCGGTCCACAGCGCCAGGGCGCGCTCGATGAGCAGCTCGGTCTCGGGACGGGGGATGAGCACATCGGGTGTGACCGCGAGATCCAGGGACCAGAACTCGCGTCGTCCGGTGAGATAGGCGAGGGGCTCACCTGCGCCGCGACGGCGCAACAGCTGGCGATAGCGATCGGCAGCCGACGCATCCACCGGCGAATCCGGGTGCGCCGCCAGGCGCCAGCGCTCGATGCCCAGGGTATGGGCCAGAAGCAGCTGCGCGTCGAGAACGCCGCGATGCTCGGCGCCGCAACTCTCAAGTTGGCGCATTCCCTGTGCGATGAGAGCGGCGACAGTGCTCTGTTCTGTCATAGGCGCTACCGGGGTGCAGGCGTAAGATACCTTTATGCCAAACATAGCGTATCCCCCCCGGCGACCGCTGACGGTCGGGGAGGTCCTGGATCTGACATTCCAGATCTATCGCGCCACTCTCGTGAAATGTCTGCTGCCTGCGGCGCTCGCGGTCATCGCAGGTCAGCTCACGAACGTCTACACCCTCGCGCGCGGGCGCGCCCTGGGTGGTGGGGGCGGCTGGCAGGGCGTTCTGCAAGCCATGCAGAGCGTGAACCAGGACCCGATGTACTGGGTGATTTACCTGGTTGCCACTGCGCTGACGCTGGTTTTTTACGCGATTGTCACGTTGCGCCAGTACGCGATGATCAGCGGCCGTCCCGTGTCGGGTGAGTTGGCCGCCGCTGTGCGGCGCAGCCCTGAGCTGGTCGGCCTGCTGATTCTGGTGTCCGCGAGTATCGGCGCGTGCTTCCTGCCTGCGCTGCTGCTGCGTCCGCCGGGGCGTTACATACTGCTTCTGTTGCTGCTCCTTCCCGCCTCCTATGTCTTCGTGTTGTTGTCTTGCGCCTTTACGGTATTGCTGCTGACGGGCTCGGGAGCGGTTGCCAGTTACCTGCGCAGCTGGCGTCTCGCGACGGGGAGCTTCTGGCGCTTGTCCGTCATCTATACCGTCGTGCTGATCGTGCTGATGGTGTTTTCCGGGCTGCTCGGCGCGGTCGCCGCATTTCTCGCCGGCATCCTGGGTCGAGGAGACGTGGCGCTGATTGCGGCGACCACGGGCGTCATTGTCGTAGGCATAACGGCCGTGACGATCCCGCTGTATACGGCGATGTTTCTCGCCGTGTTCGGCGACCTGACAGCGCGCAAGGAGGGCGTCGATCTCGAGCAGCGCATTTCGGCGACGGCCTGAAGCGTGGCGCGCACCCTGCTCGCGCTCCTGCTCATGGCTGCCGCCGTGGCGTGCGCGCAGGCGCGCGACGCGCTGCAGGCGATCGATGAGTGCGTCGTCAGGCTCGACACCGGGCTCGATGTGGGCTATGCCCGCATCGCCGAGCGCTGTCCCGATCTGAAGACCGCGCTGACCCAAAGTCCCTGGGCACCCTGGCTCCCCGCGGACTGGAGCCGGCCCGACAATGAGCTGTCGGCGGCCGGACTCACCGAATTGCGGACGTTGCTGGTGCGCGCGGCGCGACCGGACGTGGCGCGGCCGTCGCGACCGCGGGTGGAGCATCTTGCCGCCGTCCTGGCCGCGGTCACGCGCAGCGATGCCGCGCGCGACAGCTGGTGGCTGCGCTTCAAGCAGTGGCTGCGCGGGATCCTTGCGCCGCAAGCGCCGGGCAATGATGGCGGGCTGCGCCGCTGGCTCGAGCGGATCAATCTTTCATCCGCCGCCAGCGAGCTGATCGTGGGGGTAGCGCTGGCGCTGGTCGTGGCGCTCGCCGCCGGCATCGTGCTGAATGAGCTGCGCATCGCGGGATTTCTCGGTCAGCGCGAACGCGTGCGACGTCGGCTGGCGCCCGATCCGTGGCGCGGCCGTCCCTGTGCGACTCTGGAGGAGATAGAGCGGGCGGCACCGGGCCGACAGCCGGGGCTGCTGCTCGAATTGATCGCCCAGCGACTGGCCGAACAGGACCGGCTGCCACCTGCGCGGGCGCTGACGGCGCGCGAGCTCGGACAGCGGGCGAGCCTGCCCGATGAAGTCGGGCGCGGCCGCCTCGCGGAGCTCGTGGCGGTGTGTGAGCGCGTGCGCTTTTCCGCCGAGGAGGTGAGTGCCGGGAGCATCGCGGCTGCGCTGCGCAGCGGCCGGTTGCTCCTCGCCATGCTCGCTGCGGCGCCCGCGGCGCGGCAGGTCAGGTGATGCGATGCACGACCGGCTGACCACGCTCGCCTGTGCACTCGCGGCGCTGGTGTTGTTCGGCACGCTGTTCCTGCAGAAGGATGCTCTCAGGGCGCGGCGCGCATCGCTGCCGACCAGCGTCGAGCACGCCGACAACGGACTGCTCGGCGCCATGAGCTGGCTCAGGGGCGAAGGCGTACGCACGCTTTCCCTGCGCGAGCGCTGCGGCGTGCTGCAGAGCCGGCCCGATCTCGCGCCCGCCGGCAATCTGCTGATCGTAAGCCTGCCCGCCGTCACCGGCTTCCGCAATGACGAGGCGGTTGCCCTCGATCAGTGGATCCGCAAGGGCAACACGCTGCTGGTGCTTGCGCCGCTGCGCGACCGGCCGGGCTGGGCGCAGTTTCCTTTCGTGATGCACAATGATCTGCAACTGCTCACCGGGCTCGGCATGTTGCCTCCTGCGGCCCCACAGCGCCCGGCCGCAGCCTCAGCGTCTGGCAGCCCGGCGCGCTCGCAGCGCAGCCCCGACGCCACCGAGCACGGCGATGATGGGCTCGCGCGCGTCATGCGCCTCACGGCGCAGCTCAGCAAGCCACAGCGCAGCACCCTCGTTCCCAACCGTGCACATCCCTACTTCACAGGCGTCGCGCAGGCGGTGGCGTTTTCGGATTACGCTCCGCTGGCGAGCACCGTAGCCTCACCCGGCGATGGGTTTGCGCTGTCTCTCGCCCACGAAGGCGGCACGGTCGAGGACGCGTTCTGGATACGGCCCGACGGTGCCGGCACGATCATCGTGAGCGGTTTCGGCTCACTGTTTACCAATCGCGCGCTCGGTGTCGCCGACAACGCGCGCTTGCTCGCGAATATCGTTGGCGCGAGCGTGGCGCCCCACGGCGCCGTGGTGTTCGATGATGAGCACCAGGGCCTGAGTGACGCCTACGATCCGGCGCGGTTTTACCGCGACCCGCGCCTGTACGCCACGATGGCCGTCATCGCAGCCGTCTGGCTCAGCTGGGTGCTCGGCGGGACGCGGCTGCAGGCACCGGCGACACGCGCGCCCGCTCCGCGCGAGGCCGAGCTGGTGCGCACGACGGGACTGTTCCTTGCGCGCGTGCTGCGCCCCGCCGCCGCGGCGCGCCGCATGTTCGAGCAGTTCCTGCAGCGCGTGAGCGCTGCGGCCGGCCGCAATGCCGCGGACCCCGTGGGCGTGTGGGAGTGGCTCGCGCACCATCCGCGCCTCACGCGCCCAGACGTGGCCCGGCTGCGGGCGTGGCACGCGGCCGCCGGCGAGAACCGCCGCGTGCCCCTGATGCGGCTGCACAACCTCATCGTCCGCACCGAAAGGCGACTTGCCGAATGAGCAGCTCGATCCAGCAGCTTCGGGATCGGCTCACGCACGAGCTGGGCCGGGTCGTGGTCGGCGTCGAGTCCTCGGTGGACGCGCTGGTGATCGCGCTGATCGCGCGCGGCCACGTACTGGTGCAGGGAGTGCCCGGGCTCGGTAAAACGCTGTTCGCGAAAGCACTGGCGCGTGCGCTCGGCGGCGAGTTCAAGCGCATCCAGGGAACGGCCGACCTGATGCCGAGCGACATCATCGGCGTGCACGTCTTCGATGAGCGGGCACGCAACTTCGCGTTCCGTCCTGGGCCGCTGTTCGCCGACGTCATCCTGATGGATGAGATCAATCGCGCCGGCCCGAAGACCCAATCGGCGCTGCTGGAAGCGATGGAAGAGCGGCAGGTGAGCGTCGAGCGCACCGTCATGCCGCTGCCGGCGGACTTCATCGTGCTGGCGACGCAGAATCCACGGGAGTTCGAGGGCACCTTCCCATTACCCGAGTCGCAGCTGGATCGCTTCATGCTGCGCCTGGACCTGGCCTATCCGGGGCGCGAAGCCGAGAGTGAGATCCTTTCCCGCTATGGGGGCCTGCTAGCGGCGGCGCATGGCGCGCTCGATGCCGTTACCGTCATCGACCGGGCTCTGCTCGCGGAGGCGCGCGCGCTGGCGGAGCGGATCCACGTTTCCGCCGCACTCAGCGGCTACGTGCTCGATCTTGCGGCTGCGACCCGGGAGCATCCGCGTCTCGCACTCGGACTGTCGACGCGCGGTGCGTTGGCGCTGCTCAAGGCGGCACGCATCGTGGCCGGATTGCGTGCCGGCGATTTCGTGACACCCGACGATGTGAAACAGGCGGCACCATGGATCCTGGCGCACCGCCTGGTGCTGACGCCGGAGGCCAGCCTCGAGGGTGCCAGCGACGCGGAAATCGTCAAAAGCGTGCTGGCGACGACCCCGGTGCCGCGCTAGGCAGAGCAGCGTGCATCTCGCGCAGCGCAGTTACGTCCTGATAATGCTGACGGCAGTGATCGCGATCGCCGGCATCTGGTCGAGCGAGCGCGATCTCGCTCTTCTGTGGCGCGTGCCGGCCGGGTTGCTGCTGCTCGGCCTTGCTGTCGACGGCTTTGTCGTGCGCCGCCTGCAGCCACAGGTGCGCATCGACACGGCGGTACCGGCTTTTCTCGGCAGGCCGCAGCCGGGCGCCTTTGTGTTTACAAATCGCGCCGCCCGTTCACTGTCGCTCGAGTACGCGCCGGCGACTCCGGCAGGTTTCGAGGGCCCCAGGGCGGTACGGCGCATCACCCTGCCAGCGGCCGTGGCGGTTGATGACCCTGTCACACTGCTGCCGGTGCGCCTCGGCCCACAGCGCTGGCCGCGGTTGCCGGCCCGAGTGCGCGGTCCGCTGGCCCTGGCCTGGTGGAACTGCACCCTGCAGCCGCGCGCCGATTGCGTGGTGGCGCCTGACACGTTGCGCGGCCGCGAACGCGCGCGCGGCCTCGCCGGCGGCTCCCGTACGCGGCGCGTCGTCGGCGCCGGTCAGGAACTGTATCAGCTGCGGCCGCACACGCGCGGGGATCCTCTGACCCGTATTGACTGGAAAGCCAGCGCGCGCAGCGGCGAACTGGTCAGTCGCGACTATAGCGAGGATCAGCATCTGGACATTCTGGTCGCCATCGATGCCGGACGGCTGAGCCGGGTGCGTTCCGGGCACCTCGACCGTCTGGGCGTTTACAGCAACGTGGCGGCGCGCTTCGCCGAGATCGTCACGCACAACGAGGATCGCATCGGGCTGGTAGTTTATGCCGACAGTGTGCAGGCCCGCTGCGCGCCCGCGCGCGGGCTGCGCGCGGTGGCCACGCTGCGGCGGGCACTGGCGCAACTGTCGGTGCAGCCGACGGAGTCCGATCCAATGGCCGCCGCGGTGAGTATCCGCAATCTCCTCAGGCAGCGCGCGCTGGTGGTCCTGTTGACCGATCTGGACGATGCCAACATCGCGGATTCACTGGCGCGCGCGGTGCATCTGCTGGCGCCGCCGCACCTGGTGCTGGTGGCAGGCGTGCACAGCGGCGAGATCGAGGCGCTGGCGCGCACCGAGTCGCACGCCTGGCAGGATCCCTGGATCGCGCTGGCGGCGGCCGAGCATGAGCAACGCGCCCGCCGCCAGCGAGCGCTGCTGCAGCGACTCGGTGCGCCGGTGGTGGCCGCCAGCGCGGAACGCCTGGAAGGGGCGCTGTTCGAACGCTATGAGGCGCTGCGCCGCTCGCGGCGCGTCTAGGTGTCCTGTGCCGCCGGCAATGGTGCGGGTCGCCCGAAGAGGCGCCCGGACAGGAGCGCTGCCATCAGCCACCAGTACCCCACGCCTATCACGATCCGCGCCGGCAGCGAGAAGCGCGGGTCGGGCGAGATGAAGCCCTCGATCAGTCCGGCACCCACCAGCAGCACGGCGCAGGAGAGCAGCACCACGCCGGTGCGCAGGGCCGCGATACGGAACGACTCGAGGCGGCCGGCCGCGCCGGGCCGGATGAGCGCTTCCCCGATGGCCGCCCCGGCGGCGGCCGACAGGCACATGACGGAGAGTTCCACGCAGCCGTGCGCCACGATGAAACTGAACAATTGACCGGCGAGCCCATGCTCGCCCGCGAAGGCGAAAACCGCCCCGAGCATGAGCCCGTTCAGACCGAGGATGTAGAGAGTGCCGAGGCCGAAGAGAAATCCGAGGCAGTAGGCGAACAAGCTGACGACGATGTTGTTGGTGAGAATCTGCACCGACAGAATGGAGGAGGGCACGACGTTCAGCAGTCCCTGCGTCCACAGCTTGCCGCTCTCTACGCTCGCAATCATGTCCGGTGAGGCGAACAGCGCGATCAGGTCGGGATAGCGGTGGACCAGGGCGTAACCGCCGCCCGCTGACAGCACGAAAATGAGCGTCGTCCAAAAGATGTACGGCGCAAGCCAGCGCACCGCCGCCGGGGTCTCCTCGACGATGAGCCGGCGCAGCGCGCTGCCGAGGCGCCACGCGCCGTGGTGCAGCGTCGCGTGTACACGTGCGTAGGCGCTTTCCAGGTACTCGCGCGCGCGGCTCCCCGGCAGAAGAGCGCGCGCCCGGGCCAGGTCGTGCGCCAGCAACCGATAATCGTCCGCCAGGCGCACCGCATCGCCCGCATCGTCGGTGCGCGCGCGCGCAAGTCTGCCGGCGCGCGCATCCGCCTGCTGCCACACCGTCGCGCGCCCAAGCAGCGCTGCGGCGAGCGCCTTGTGGCGGGCGGCAGTGTTCACGCTCGGCGCCATCTACGGACGCGCCAGGAGCTCGAGGCGTGAACGCCACTGCAGCTCATCGGCCTCGCTCAGGTCGGCAGCGGCGCCGAGATAGCGCTGCAGCAACTGACGTGCGAGTCGCACGCGCGCTTCCGGCACCAGGCTCTCCCAGCGCTCCAGCAGGTCCGCGACGATCTCCGCTCCGACCGGATCGAGCCTGCCGACGCGTCGCGCGGCGCTCTGCAGCAGATCCGAATCCGCCACGCTACGCTCATACACCAGCAACGTGCCCGCGGCCATGTCGCCGCAGCGCAGACTCTCGCGCGTCAGCACCATCAGCGTGAGCCCGACGCCATAAGCCACCGGCAGGCTGTCGATGAGGCGGAAGACGTTGCGTACCAACAGCGCTCCCGCTCCCGGCAGGCCGCCGGAGCGCGTCACCACCTGGATGCCGGCGCTGCGTTTGCCGGGCGTGCGCCCGCGCATGAGCACCTCGAGGACGGGGTGGTAGAGAAAGTAGATCGCGAACGCCGGCAGCATGACGGTGCCGAACCATGCCTGCTGATGCGCCAGCGGCGCGTTGAGCGCCAGGCGGCCGTTATAGAGGAAGGAGCCGAGCAGCCACCAGGCGAGCGCGAGGAGCAGGCGGATGTGCCAGTCGATCAGGAAAGCGAACGAGCGTACCCCAGGTCCTGCCACCGGCAGTGAGACGTCGATTCCAGTGACGCTGTCGACGCTCAGCCCGGGCAACGGCTCGCTCATGCCTCTTCCGCCAGCAGCTCCGCCTGATACTCCTGCTGCAGCGCTGCAATCAGCTCATCGAGCTGCCCGTCCATGATCTGCGCCAGCTTGTAGAGTGTCAGGTTGATGCGGTGATCGGTCACGCGTCCCTGCGGAAAATTATACGTGCGGATGCGCTCGGAGCGCTCACCGCTGCCGACCTGCAGACGCCGTGAATGCGCCTGTGCGCTCTGCTGCCGCTCCTGTTCGGCCGCCAGCAGGCGCGCCTTCAGCAGCGCCATGGCGCGCGAACGATTCTTGTGCTGTGAGCGCTCGTCCTGACACTCCACCACGATGCCGCTGGGAAGATGCGTGATGCGCACGGCGGAGTCGGTTTTGTTGACGTGCTGGCCGCCAGCGCCCGAGGAGCGGTAGGTGTCCACGCGCAGGTCCGCCGGGTTGATCTCGACCGCATCGACCTCCTCGAGCTCGGGCAGGATCGCGACCGTGCAGGTGGAGGTGTGGATGCGCCCCTGCGCCTCGGTGGCCGGAACGCGCTGCACGCGGTGTGCGCCGGATTCGAACTTCAGCAGCGAGAAGGCCCCCCTGCCGACGATCCGGCTGATGATCTCGCGGTAGCCGCCGTGCTCGCCGGGATTCTCGCTCAATACCTCGGCCGCGAAGCCCTTGGACTCGGCGAAGCGGGCATACATGCGGTACAGCTCGCCGGCGAAAATCGCTGCTTCGTCCCCGCCGGTGCCGGCGCGCACCTCGAGGAAGATATTGCGCTCATCGCGCGGATCCTTGGGCAGCAGCAGCCTGCGCAGCTCGCCCTCTTCGCGGCTGAGCTCGCCCTGTACGCGTGCGATTTCCTCCACTCCGAGCGTCCGCATGCCGGCGTCCGCGTCGGACTCGAGCTCGCGCGCCGCGGCCAGTTCGCGCTCCAGGCCCTGGTAGCGCTCCACGCGTTCCGCGAGCGGCTGCAGTCGCGCATACTCGACCGACAGCTCGCGGAACTGCGGCGAGCCGCCCGCGATCTCCTCGCTGGCGAGCATCCGCCCGATCTCCTCGAAGCGCTCGTGGATCTTTTGCAGGCGGTGGCGGACGGATTCCTTCATGGGCGTCGTACAGCGAGCGAAGGCCCCGCCTCTGGCCCCCGGCCCCCGAGGGCCGCGGTGCCGCTGGCGGTCGTGAACCTAGGGCGCGGCATTCTCCGGGATGTCTGCAGTTTGTGACAAGTTACGCAATGCACGCCGCTTGCAGAGGCTCTATATTGCCGGATGTGAGTATGATCAATCGCATGAATCGCCTCAGCAAAAGCGTGCCCGCTGCCGTTGTGGCGCTGGCGCTGCTGGCCGGTTGCGCCAGCGTGCATCCGCGCCGGGAGCCGGCCCCGGCGGCCGCGCCGACCGATCCCACCGCGCTCACCGTGATCGCGGAAGCCGACCTGAAACGCGGCGACTGCCGCGCGGCCTCGGAGAACTATGCGCGCGCGGCGGCGGTCGCAGACGCACAGCTGGCGCGCCGCGCGACGCAGGTCGCGCTGGCTTGCGAGCATCTGCCGGCTGCCTGGGCGGCGGCGACCCGCTGGCGTGCGCTGGCGCCCGCGGACCGCGAGGCGAACGCCTTGTACGCGGCCGTGGCGCTGAAGCTCTACCGTACCGCCGATGCGCGCTCCGCAATTCACGATTTCTGGCGCGCCGAAGAGCAGCACAACGCCCCGTCTGTGGCCGGTGCGCTGCCACCGTCGGCGACGCCGGCCCCGGGCACGGCGCTCCCCAGTGCGCCGCGCGGGGCCGAGCGCACGGCAAAGAGCATGACCGAGTTGACGGCCCTGCTGCTGGAGGAGTCCGACGCGCCGGCGGTGCTCACGGCAATGAGCGGCGCGCTCGAGCCGACAGCCAACTCCCCGCAGACGCTCGTCCTGCTCGGGGAGCTGGCACTGGCCGCCTACGATGGGCAGCGGGCCGCGGACTACGCGCAGCGGGCCCTGCAGAAGGCGCCGAAAGACCTGGCGGCGCTGCGCGTGCTGGCCCGGGCCTACGTGATGCGGGGCGACGGGCCGCAGGCGCTCGCCACGGCGCGCCAGGCGAAGGCCGACGACGCCACGCGCGGCGGCTTCGAGCTCGCCGAGATTCTCGCCTCGCTCGATCGCAGCGAAGAGGCGCACCAGGAGCTCGAGCACCTGCGCTCCGGCGGCGCACCGCAGGCCGAGATCGAGCGGCGTCTCGCGCTGCTCGCGTTCAACTCCGGGGACCTGAAGGAGGCGCGGCAGCGCTTTACCGAGCTGGTGTCCAGCGGCCAGGGGAACGATGGGGCGCAGCTGTACCTTGCAGACATCGCTGCGCGCGACGGCGATGCCGACACGGCGATCGCGGCGTACCGCCGCCTGTACGACTCCTCCGTGGCGCTCTCGGCGCGTTCGCGCGCCGCGGCGCTGCTGCTGGACAGGAGTGCGCGCACCGAGGCGCTGGCGCTGCTCGATGACTACGCCGCTGACCATCCGGAGGATGAGCTCGACCTGACGCTCGCCAAAGCGCGACTGCTGGCCGATCACGGCGAGGCGGACACCGGGCTCACGCTGCTGGCAGCCGCGCTCGAGCGCCATCCTCAGCACCCCTCCATCGAATATGACCGCGCGGTGATCCTCGAGCAGGCGGGCCACGTACACGAGTCGGTCGAGGCACTCGAGCATATGCTCGCCGAGCGGCCCGATGATCCGACGCTGTTGAATGCGCTCGGCTATACGCTGGCTGATCATACTCTTGAGCTTCCCCATGCCGAGGCGCTGATCCGCCGCGCACTCACGGTGATGCCCGACAACCCTGCCGCTCTCGACAGCCTCGGCTGGGTGCACTTCCGCGAGGGCGATGCCCGCGGAGCTGCGACGATGCTCGGGCGTGCTTACGCGCTCGGCCACGATGCCGAGATTGCCGCTCACTGGGGCGAGGCACTGTGGGTGAGCGGCGAGCGCAACGAAGCGCGGCGGGTATGGGCAGCGGCACTCGCTCGCGATCCGGAGTCGAAACCACTCAAAGCGACGCTCAAACGGTTCCTGCCCGATGCGAAGTAGCGGATCGCGGCTCGGCGCGGTACTGCTGCTCGCCGCGCTCGCCGCCTGCCGCACTGCCCCGCCCCGGCAGCCGCCGGCAGAGAGCTGGGAGGCCCGGCGCCCGCAGCTGCAGGCGCTCGAGCGCTTCGAGCTCAGGGGCCGTGTCGCCGTGGCGGCGGGCGGGGAGGGCTTCAACGCGAGCGTGCGCTGGATGCAGGATGGCGCGCGCTCGCAGGTCACACTGCAGGGGCCCCTCGGAGTGGGCGGCGCGCAGATCACCGCCGCCGCCAGCGAGCTGAGTCTGGTCACCGCGCGCGGGGAGCACATCGAGAGCGCGGCGGCGCATGCGGAGCTCACACAGCGTCTGGGCTTCGATCCGCCGCTGACATCGCTGCGCTACTGGGTCCTGGGCGTCCCCGATCCCGGCCAGCCGGCCGCCGAGGCGCTCGACCCGAGTCAGCAACGCCTGAGCGCCCTTACCCAGGGGGGCTGGCACATCGACTACAACAGCTACACGAGTGCGAATGGACAGCCGCTGCCGGCGCGACTCACCCTGCAGCGCGACGCGGTGCGCGTGCGGCTGCTCGTGGACGACTGGCAGCTTTGAGCTCCCCGGGCGAGGATCGGAAACGGGCGGCGCGGGCGGACATCCCGCCGGCCACGCACTGGCCGGCACCCGCAAAGCTCAATCTCTTTCTCCACGTGACCGGACGACGCGCAGACGGCTATCACGAGCTGCAGACCCTCTTTCAGCTCATCGACCTGTACGACACGCTCGCGATCGGCGTCCGCGAGGACGGGCAGATCGAGCGGCCCACGGGCGCCGCGGGAGTGGCGGCCGAGTCCGATCTCAGCCTGCGTGCCGCACGCGCCCTCAAGGAGGCGACCGGGACCCCCTACGGCGCGAGCATCAGCGTGCACAAGCGCATTCCGCTCGGCGGCGGGCTCGGGGGCGGCAGTTCCGACGCGGCCACCACGCTCCTCGCCCTGAACGAGCTGTGGGAGTGCGGCCTCCCGCTCGAGGAGCTGGCCCGTCTTGCGCTCCCTCTGGGGGCGGATGTACCTGTTTTTGTTCACGGTTCTTCGGCCTGGGCGGAAGGGGTGGGCGAGCGCCTGACGCAGGTGAGCCTGCCGCAGCGGTGGTACGTGGTTATCTACCCCGGTGTCGGGGTAAGCACCCGCGAGGTGTTCCAGAGCCCTGAATTGACACGAAATTCCCCCCTCATCACAATACGCGCCTTTTTTGAGTCGGGTGGGAGCAACGACTGCGAGCCGGTGGTGCGCGCGCTCTCCCCCGAAGTGGCGGAGGTGCTGCAATGGCTGACAGGGCGGGCAGCGGCGCGGCTGACGGGTACCGGCTCGTGCGTGTTCAGCGCGTGCACGAGCGCGGCGGACGCCGAGCGGCTGGCGGCGCAGGTTCCCGATCGCTGGATGAGCTTTGTAGCCCGGGGTTTGAGCAGTTCACCCGTGCACCGGCAGCTGCGGGGCGGGCGGCGAAGCTGACGCGGTTGTAAGATGCGCGCCCGCATTCTTGCCGCGCGGGTGGATGCTGGGGTCAGGGACGATTTTCCGTGCGACAACGCGGTTGAGTACTGGGGTGTCGCCAAGTGGTAAGGCAGCGGGTTTTGATCCCGCCATACGGAGGTTCGAATCCTTCCACCCCAGCCAGTTATTTAAGGTGCCGGTGCCCTCGAGGGTTCGCCGGCAGGGAGCGAGGGTGCGCGTGCCGCCCATAGACTTATGAGTACCAGCGACACACTGGCGCTGTTTGGCGGCAATGCCAACCCCGCGCTGGCGCAGGATATCGCTCGGGGCCTGCAGACACCGCTCGGTCGGGCCTTCGTCGGGCGCTTCAGCGACGGGGAGGTCAATATCGAGTTGATGGAGAACGTGCGCGGGCGCGACGTTTTCATCGTGCAGTCGACGTGTCCGCCGGCGAACGACAGCCTGATGGAGCTGCTGGTGATGGTGGACGCCTGCCGGCGCGCGTCCGCCGCGCGTATTACCGCGGTGGTGCCCTATTTCGGTTACTCGCGGCAGGATCGCCGCACCAAGGGCACGCGCTCGGCGATCACTGCCAAGCTGGTGGCCAATATGGTCTCCGGCGCGGGGGTGAATCGCCTGCTGACGATCGATCTGCACTCGGATCAGATCCAGGGATTCTTCGACATTCCGGTGGACAATGTGTATGCCTCGCCGGTGCTGCTCGGCGATGCCTGGAAGCAGGCATACCGCAACGTGATCATCGTCTCGCCGGACGTCGGCGGCGTGGCGCGCGCACGCGCCTTCGCCAAACGGCTCGACGATGCGGAACTGGCGATCATCGACAAGCGCCGGCCGCGACCGAACGAGTCCAAGGTGATGAACATCATCGGCGAGGTCGAGGGCAAGACCTGCATGCTGGTGGACGACATGGTCGACACGGCTGGTACGCTGTGCCGGGCGGCGCAGGCGCTGAAGGACGAAGGCGCCCTGAAGGTGGTCGCCTACATCACCCATCCGGTGCTGTCGGGCGGTGCGGTGGAGCGGATCTCCGAGTCAGCGCTCGATGAGCTGGTCGTGACGGACACGATCCCGCTGAGCGATGCGGCGCGCGGCGCGGGCCGCATCCGGCAGTTGTCGGTGGGGGCGCTGCTGGCGGAGACCATCCGCCGCATCCGCGAGGAGGAGTCGGTGAGCTCGCTGTACGTCGACTAGGTTTTTTTCGGATGCGCCGGTTTGGTCGCGAAGCGGCGCGGTTGCAGTCATCAACGGAGATCTCAAGTCATGCGAATTTCTTTCACCTTCGGCGCGGACGTCCGCGGGACGCAAGGCAAGGGTGCGAGCCGCCGCCTGCGTCACACGGGCAAAGTCCCCGCCATCCTCTACGGCGCGCACCAGGACGCCGAGGCGCTGGTTCTCGACCAGCAGAACCTGCTCACCATGATCACCGATGAGCGCTTCTACTCCTCGATCGTGCGGCTGAAGATCGGCGAGCGCACGCAGGAGGCGATCATCAAGGATGTGCAGATGCATCCGGCGAGGAACCTCGTCGTACACGTCGATCTGCAGCGCGTCGTTGAGAACGAGAAGATCCGCATCCGCCTGCCCATCCACTTCAAGGGCGAGAGCATCTCCCCCGGTGTAAAGAGCCAGGGCGGCGTCGTGTCGCACATGCGCACGGACGTCGAGGTCAGTTGCCTGCCGAAGGATCTGCCGGAGTTCCTGGAGCTCGATCTTGCGGAGATGAGCCTCAACGACACCAAGTTCCTGGCCGACATTACGCTGCCCCCGGGGGTCGCGATTCCCGAGCTCACGCGGCGCAACGATCCGGTGGTCTCGATCCATGCGCCGCGCGCCGAGGAGCCGGAGCCGGTTGCCGCCGAGGTAGCGGCCGCCGTGCCGGTCGAGGGTGCCGCGCCGGGCGTTCCGGGGGCGCCGGGTGCCGCGCCGGGGGCTCCGGGGGCGCCGGGTGCCGCGCCGGGGGCTCCGGGGGCGCCGGGTGCCGCGCCCGCGGCGGGTGCCGCGCGTGGCGCTCCGGGCGCCGCGCCCCCCGCCGGGGAAGCAAAGAAGGGCGAGGAGAAGAAGGAGGCAGCTCCCGCCAAGAAGGAGCGCGGCAAGAAGTAGCCGCGGCAACCAGCAAGGCCTGAACTCCGCCGGCCGCTTCGGGATTGCCGAAGGCGGCCGGCGGCGTTTCGGCCCGCAGTGAAACGACATGGCAGGCGAGCCGCTCAAGCTGATCGTCGGGCTCGGGAATCCGGGCACCGAGTACGCACGCACCCGGCACAACGCGGGGTTTCAGTTCGTGGACGAGCTGGCGCAGCGCCACGGGGCCATCTTCCGCAGCGAGCCGCGCCACCGCGCGGAGCTCGCGCGCGCCAGGATCGACGCTGCCGAGCTGTGGCTGCTGAAGCCGATGAGCTACATGAATCACAGCGGCGACCCGGTGCGCAGCCTCGCCTCCTTTTATAAGGTGCCGCTGGAGTCGATCCTGGTCGCCTACGATGAGCTGGATTTCCCGCCCGGCGTCGTTCGCCTGAAGCAGGGCGGTGGCGCCGCGGGCCACAACGGCATGCGCGATGTGATCGCGCAGATGGGCGACGCCTTCTGGCGGCTGCGCATCGGCATCGGTCACCCGGGGGATCGCACACAGGTGCTGGACTACGTGTTGGGTCGGCCGCCGGCTGCGGACGCAGCGCTCATTCACGAGGCGCTGGTGGCAGCCGCCGACGCCATGCCCGTGCTGCTCACCGAAGGTGCGCAGATCGCCATGAATCGCCTGCACAGCCGCGATGCTGTCCCCGGAACGCCGGCCGGCTCCTGAAGCGCAGGTCGTTCAGTGCCCATCCGCTGTGGGATCGTGGGTCTGCCGAACGTCGGCAAGTCGACGCTGTTCAACGCGCTGACGCGCGCGCAGATCGCCGCCGAGAACTACCCCTTCTGCACCATCGATCCTAACATCGGCGTCGTGCCAGTGCCGGATCCGCGCCTCGCGCAGCTCGCCGCAATCGCCAAGCCCGAGAAAATCGTCCCGACCACGGTGGAGTTCGTGGATATCGCGGGACTGGTGGCGGGTGCCTCCCAGGGCGAGGGCCTGGGGAACCAGTTCCTCTCTCACATCCGCGAGGTCGATGCGATCGCGCACGTGGTGCGCTGCTTCGCGAGCGCCGACGTCGTGCATGTTGCCGGCCGGATCGATCCGCTATCCGACATCGAGACGATCGACACCGAGCTCGCGCTGGCGGATCTCGCGAGCCTGGAGAAGGGTCTGGAGCGCGCCGCCAAGGCGGCCAAGAGCGGTGACAAGGACGCTATCCGCCGGCGCACGCTCTTCGAGCGCGTCAAGGTACAGCTCGACCAGGCTAAGCCGGTGCGCGCACTCACTCTCACCGAGGAGGAGCGACGTGATCTGCGCGAGCTGCAACTGCTGACCGCGAAGCCGGTGATGTACGTGGCGAACGTCGACGAGCACGGCTTCGCCGACAACCCGCTGCTCGCCGCGCTCGAGAAGCGCGCCGCCGCCGAGGGGGCGGTCGTGGTGCCGGTGTGCGCGGCGATCGAAGCGGAGATCGCGCAGCTCGATGAGAGCGAGCGCGCCGAATTCCTGGCCGAGCTGGATGTGAAGGAACCGGGGCTCAATCGCGTGATCCGCGCTGCCTACCGGCTGCTCGGCCTGCAGACGTTCTTCACGGTGGGCCCGAAGGAGGTGCGGGCCTGGACCGTGCGCATCGGTGCCAGCGCACCGCAGGCGGCGGGCGTGATTCACACCGACTTCGAGCGCGGCTTCATCCGCGCCGAAGTCATCGCTTTCGCCGACTACCTCGGCGGCAAAGGGGAGGCCGGCGCCCGGGATGCCGGCAAGCTGCGCCTGGAAGGCAAGGAGTATGTCGTCCAGGAAGGGGACGTCATGTACTTCAGATTCAATGTTTGACCCGGCACGGGCCCGGTTTGACACCCGCAGGCGCCGCTGCGGACAATGCGCGCCCTCGTGGAAAGGTAGCTCAGCTGGTTAGAGCACGGCACTCATAATGCCGGGGTCGAGGGTTCGAGTCCCTCCCTTTCCACCAATCAGATCAGCGCAGTAGCGGCCCATTAGTAGAGTGGCAAGCCGCCGTAAGCGCATGGTAAGCGCAGAAGGCCAACCTGCCCCCGGTTTTAGTCGGGGACTAGGCGCGCCAAGCGGCCGGGCGAGCGCAGCGAGCGGCTGTGGACACCGGCAGCCTGCCAGATCAGCCGTGGGCCCGTCAGCCCATCACTGACTTTCGTCTGTCACAATTTTCGTGTCACATCGCCGACCAGCACCAAGAGCGTGCCGACCGGACCCCCTGGGTAGAGCTGGGCGCGCAGAAATGGTGCGCGGACCGTGCTTCATTACCTGACCATGTACTGATGTGACTCGAGGAACACGGAAAACGCTTTCTTGAAGGCCTCGACTTGCTGGGCTTCGGTCTGGGTAGGCGCCTGAACGTGCTGCTTCGCCTGCTGCGACGCCTGCAACACCGCAAGGCCTCGGATTGACCGGGGCCGGCGGGTATGACTTACGACTCGCAAGCTATTGGTACTAGAATGACGAAGTAGCCCACTGAGGTCTGCGGCGCGTGGCGACGATAACGCCAGCCAGACTTCGGCTCTGCGAACTAAGGAGAAATTCCGTGGCCAATGAATCCGATAAGCTCTCGCGCACCATCCTGCCCATTCCCGATCGTCAGTACGTGGGCCTGACGACTTACGACGCCAAGGACCCGGATACCAAGTTTCCGCCCATCGAGCCGCTGCGGCCACCGAAGGGCGCACCCAATGTGCTGATCGTGCTCCTGGACGATGTTGGTTTCGCCGCTTCCAGCGCCTTCGGCGGGGCTATCAACACACCGACTGCCGAACGACTGGCGAAGGGTGGTTTGAAGTTCACCCGCTTCCATACGACCGCCCTTTGCTCGCCGACGCGCCAGGCGCTGTTGACTGGGCGCAATCACCATTCCGTGAACATGGGCGGCATCTGCGAAGTCGCGACCTCGGCCCCCGGCTACAGCTCTGTCCTGCCCAAGGACAAGGCTACGCTGGCGACGACGCTCAAGCTCAATGGCTATTCCACTGCACAGTTCGGCAAGTGTCACGAGGTGCCGGTGTGGGAAACGAGCCCCCTGGGACCCTTTGATCAATGGCCAACCGGCGGGGGTGGCTTTGAGTATTTCTACGGTTTCCTCGGTGGAGAAACCAATCAGTTTTACCCCGCCATCTATGAGGGCACGACACCCATCGAGCCCGATAAGACCCCCGAGCAGGGCTATCACTTCACCGAGGACATGACCAACAAGGCGATCAAATGGGTGCGCCAGCAAAAGGCGCTGATGCCGGACAAGCCGTTCTTCATGTACTTTGCGCCGGGCGCGGCCCACGCGCCGCACCACGTGCCCAAGGACTGGGCCGACAAGTACAAGGGCAAGTTCAATCAGGGCTGGGACAAGCTGCGTGAGGAGATCTTCGCCCGCCAGAAGCAGCTGGGGGTCATCCCGGGCGATGCCGAGCTGACCAAGCGACCGGAGGAAATTCCGGCGTGGGACCAGATGCCGAATGAGCTGAAGCCGGTCCTCGCCCGGGAAATGGAAATCTATGCGGCGTTCCTCGAGCACGTCGACCACCACGTCGGACGGCTGGTCGATGCGTTGAAGGACCTGCAGGTACTCGATGACACGCTGGTCTACTACATCCTCGGGGACAATGGCGCCTCGGCCGAAGGAACCCTGAACGGCACCTTCAACGAGGCGGCGATGTTGAACGGTATGGCTGCGGTCGAGACGGTCGAG
>Ga0210384_10001343_pt1 | contig 33851 bp, 31 predicted proteins | sample IncBWH2MmetaG_FD_160574 | JGI IMG/M metagenome (GOLD analysis project Ga0210384, IMG submission 160574) | Forest soil microbial communities from Barre Woods Harvard Forest LTER site, Petersham, Massachusetts, United States - Inc-BW-H-2-M | ecosystem: Environmental > Terrestrial > Soil >...
GGCGCCGCAGGATGACCGTCGCCGAGGCCTTCGACTACCTGATCCAGGAAGAAGAAAACAAACTGATCGACATGGATCAAGTGACGCGCCTGGCCGTGGAGCGCGCCGAGCAGATGGGCATCATATTCATCGATGAAATCGACAAGATCGCCGGGCGCGAGTCGGGCCACGGCCCGGACGTCTCCCGCGAAGGCGTGCAGCGCGACATTCTGCCGATCGTCGAAGGCACGACGGTGAACACGCGCTACGGCATGATCCGCACCGATCACATTTTGTTCATCGCCGCGGGAGCCTTTCACATCAGCAAGCCTTCCGACCTGATCCCCGAGCTGCAAGGCAGGCTGCCCATCCGCGTCGAGCTCACGGCGCTCACCGAAGGCGATTTTGTGCGTATTCTCACGGAGCCCAAGAACGCCCTCATCAAGCAATACATCGCGCTCCTGGACACGGAAGGCCTGAAGCTGAATTTCACCGAGGATGCCATCGCGACCCTCGCGCGGTATGCCGTCATGGTCAACGAGCAGACGGAAAACATCGGGGCGCGCCGCCTGCACACCATCCTCGAAAAAGTCCTGGATGAAATTTCCTTCGAGGCGCCGGACCTGAAGAAAAAGAACGTGAAAGTGGACGGCCCGTACGTCACCAAGCAGCTTGCCGACATCGTGAAGAATCAGGACCTCAGCCGGTACATCCTCTGACGCAATGGTGAAGCCGATGGTGAAGAGATGATCCGCGCCGCCGCGCTTCTCGCCCTCGCGTTTTGCCTCGTCGCCTGCGCCCTGGAGGCCGGGTGCGCCGCTCCCGGCGAACCAATTGCAAGGCATCCGGTGGTTCCCGTTGCGGTATCGGACCTCGCCGCGCGGCAATACGGCAACACGTTCGCATTGGGGTTCACCCTGCCGGCGCAATCGACGGACCGCGAAAACCTTCCCGAACACCCCGCAATTGAAATCTATCGAGCTGCGCTGCCGGCCGGCGCCTCCCCGGACAAAAAGACGGCGTGGCGCCTTGCGTACACGATCCCTTCCGAGCAGGTGGACCACTATCTGAGGGGAGATCGCGTCGAGTTCCACGATCCTCTTACGGCGGACGATTTCTCTAATGCAACCGAAGTATCGGTGGCTTACAAGGTTCGTACCCGGGCGGCGAAAGCACGCGCGTCGGAAGATTCCAACCTCGTCACCGGGCGGATTTACCCGGCGCCGGAAGCGCCGCGTGACGTCCATGCGGAGGTCACGGAATCCGCAGTGGTCGTAACCTGGGCGGAGGCTGCCTTGCCGCCGGGAGCTTCTTCGCGCGCCTACCGTGTCTACCGCGGAGTACTCGAATCCGGTCAGGAGAATCCGCCACAGGACGTTTCGGCGGCGAAGCTAAAGACATCTTTGGAACTTTTGGGGCCTTCCCCTTCCGCTGAGTTTCGCGATTCGCACTTCGAGTTCGATATGCCGTACATTTACACGGTGCGCAATGTGGCCCAATTTGGCACGGATTTTGTCGAATCCGCGGACTCCGCGCCGGCCGTCGTCACGCCGCGTGACGTCTTTCCACCCGCCGCGCCCACCGGCCTGGAAATTACAATGATTCCCGCAACCAACCAAGCCTCTGCTTACATCGAACTATCGTGGGCGATAAGTCCAGAAGGCGACCTGGCAGGATATTCGGTTTACCGGAGCGATGCGGAAGAGGCACTCGGCGAGCGCGTCAGCATGGAAATATTGCCCAGCCCGACGTTTCGTGATATCTCCGTACTGCCAGGGAAGCGATATTACTATCGCGTTTCCGCGCTGGACCGCACAGGCAACGAAAGCCCCAAGAGTTCGGCCGTAGTGGCGGACGTTCCTTAGATAGTAGTTCGAGAAAGGAAACATGGCAGCCCGGCCCCAGCTACCAGGCATGCGTTATTTTCTGTGGATGCGCATCGCCTCGCTGCGCACCGGCATTTTGACGGGAATCTACCTGTCTTGCGTTTTCGTGGCCTGGTTGGAAGTTGCCAATCGCGTCGCCGAGCTGTCGCCCTTTGCCGAATTACGCAACTTCGTAGCGGGCGCGATCTTGATCCTGGTCCTCGGGATTCCGGTGCTCCGCTTCCGCAATCGTCCCGGAAGGCTTTTCGTTGCGGGCCTGACGGCCTGGACGCTCCTGACCATGACGTATATTGTGGCGGAAATAAATTTTACGCTGCTCGAAAGCCGCATGGGGGCCTTGCACGTTTTCGTGCTTGGCGCGGTTTCCTACGGCTTCGTGGCCGTGCTCGATTGGGTATTGCTGATGTGCGCGGGAGTTCGCCACCAGCACATGGCTCAATCCAGGGAATCCGCGGTCCCTGCCGGCAGGCACCACACGCACTAATTTCTCAAATCCCTGAAGAAGGAAAAATCATTCGATGAAACTCTGCCGTTTTCAAGCCAAACAGAAAGCCGGCGCCGCCGCACAACCCGAGATTTTGCAGGGAGTTATTTCCGGCGAGACGGTTCGCCAGGTTTCCGGCGATATCTTGGGAAAGTGGGAGACGACCAATCGCTCCTGGCCGCTGGCGGAGGTGAAACTTCTGCCGCCGGTCGCGCCCAGCAAGATCGTTGCACTCGGCAGGAATTACGCTGACCACGCGGCGGAATTCAACAACGCTCCTCCCAAGGAACCCTTGATCTTTCTCAAGCCTCCGTCATCGCTTCTCGCGCCCGGCGATCCCATCGTTCTGCTGCCCGAGGTGCAGCGCATTGATTATGAAGGCGAGTTGGCCGTGATTATTTCACGCGAGTGTTACGGCTTGCGCGACGGCGCCGATCTCCGCCCCTACATTGCGGGGTACACGCTCCTCAATGACGTCAGCGCGCGCGATTACCAGGCCCTCGACAAACAATGGACGCGCGCCAAGGCCTTTGACACCTTTTGTCCGCTGGGCCCTGTCCTGGAGACCGAATTTGACGCCACTCATGGAACCATTGAAACCCTGCTGAATGGCGTGAGGAAACAGTACGCCCCGTTCACCGCAATGCTCTTCCCCATTGATGTTATAATTCCCTGGGTTTCGCGGGTAATGACCCTGTTGCCGGGCGACGTGATTGCCACCGGCACGCCGGCGGGCGTCGGCCCTATGAAGGCCGGCGACGTGGTGGAAGTCGTGGTTCCCGGAATCGGCACGTTGCGAAATCCTGCTGTGAATCGCGCAAATTGACCGTAGTGGCGCCCTCCCCGCCGCGCAGGCCGCGGTTCCGATTAAGGAGGCAATAAAAATGAAATTCTTTCTGGATACAGCAAACCTGGAAGAGATCCAGCAGGGAATGTCGCTCGGCGTGATTGATGGCGTTACCACCAATCCCACGCTGGTGGCCAAGGAAAAGCGCCCCTTCCGCGAACACATTCTGGAGATCGCCAAGATCCTGAAGGATGGAGTGGTCAGCGCCGAAGTGGTGTCCACGGATACGGCCGGCATCCTGCGCGAAGCGCGCGAGATCGCCACGTGGCATCCTAACGTCATCGTCAAGATTCCCACGATTCCCGACGGCGTGCGCGCGCTGAGCATCCTCTCCAAGGAGCACATTCGCGTCAACATGACGCTTGTATTTTCCGCGCCGCAGGCCCTGATTGTAGCCAAGGCCGGCGCGTATTTCGTCAGCCCCTTTCTCGGCCGCCTGGATGATATTGCCTCGGACGGCATGACGCTGCTGCGCGAAATCATGGACATCTACCAGGCCTACAACTATCCAACGCAAGTCCTGGCCGCGAGCTTGCGCCACCCGCTGCACGTGGTGGCCGCCGCGCGGATGGGCGCGCATATCGGCACCATGCCGTTCAAAGTATTTGAGCAGCTCTTCAAGCACCCGCTCACCGACCGGGGGCTGGAAGGATTCCTGAAAGACTGGGAGAAAGCGCGCGAGACGCTGGGCGACGTGTTCGAGACGGCTCGCGCGCGCAATGCGGGGCGTTGACGCACGTGGCCATCGATTGGAAAATCGTTTTGGGAGCTGGAGCGCTCGTAGTGGCTGTGACGGCGGCGGCTTTGCGCCAACTCTTCCAAAAACCTGAAAACCCGGAAGACGAAGAGCGGCGCCGGCGATCTCAACTCAATCAAGTCGGGCGCATTGTGGAAGGATTGGTCGTCGAACTAGTCGAATCGCAAGGGACGCCCGCGCCTGCACCCGATTCGGCCATGTTTTCGCGTCGCAAGGCTGCGGCTACGCAGCCTGGCGGAAACGGCTTGCGCCGCCTGGTCCGCTACAGCTATTCCATCGCGGGCGTCACCTACGAAACCGCGCAAGATGTTACCGGCCTCGAAGAGCGGCTGTGCCTCGAACGTATCGCCTCCGGCCAGCCCGCCAGCGTGAAGTACGATCCGGCCAATCCCAGCAATTCGATCCTGGTGGCGGACGACTGGTCAGGTCTGCATTAATGCCCTGGGAACGCCAATCTCCTGTTTGGCGATTTGCGTAGCGCCAATCGGGAGATTGGCGTTCCCAGGTTTAAACTCCCGTGTGAAGTTGCATTTCACCCAGTGGGGCGTTCCAGATGACTTTTACTTTCGGAGTCCGCGCATGGGCGTAAGAATTCTTGCGTCGGTGACGGCAGTGCTTGGCGCCGCGGCGTTGACGCTGGCCTGCATGATTGCCCTGGTGCAAGGCACGATCCGCGCTGTCTCCATCGATTCAATCCCGCTGCGCGCCATCGCCGTCTCCGCGGACCTCCTCTTAGGGACTTTTCTCCTTCTCGGGTGCGTCTACCTGGCCACGCGTCTGGCCGTTCGCATTCTGGGCGTGGGGAATGCCGAATTTCCCGCGCTGCCGATCGACGAGTATTCCAGCGACGTGCGTTCCGGCGATTCCGCCAAAATTTAGTGGCATAGTGCTTCGGGCTTGTGCGAAAGTCTCGAAGGCCGCGCGCTGCGATTGCGCGTACGGACCTCGTCCTATGAGCAACGAAACGAAATCGAGCGATTCGTTCGCGGAACTGCGGCGGCGCAACGCCGAAGCGGAAACGGGTGGCGGCGCGGAACGGCGCGAGCGCGAGCACAAAGCCGGCAAGCTCACGGCGCGAGAACGCGTGGCGCTGCTCCTCGACGAGGGCACGTTTGAAGAGCTCGACAAATTCGTCGCGCACCGCTCGGATGATTTTGGGATGCAGGAGCAGCGCCCTCCCGGCGACGGATTCATCACCGGCTTCGGGCGCATCGCCGGGCGGCTGGCCTACGTGTTCGCGCAGGATTTTACCGTGTTTGGCGGCTCGCTCTCGGAAACCAATGCCCTGAAAATCTGCAAGATCATGGACCTGGCCATGCGCAACGGCGCGCCCGTGATCGGCCTGAATGATTCGGGCGGCGCGCGTATCCAGGAGGGCGTGCGCTCGCTCGCGGGTTACGCCGATATTTTTCTGCGCAACACGCTGGCGAGCGGCGTCGTTCCGCAGATCAGCGCCATCATGGGGCCGTGCGCCGGCGGCGCCGTGTATTCTCCCGCGATCACCGATTTTATTTTCATGACGCGCGACACCTCGTACATGTTTATCACCGGCCCGGACGTCATCAAAACAGTGACGCACGAGGACGTTTCCAAGCAGGACCTCGGCGGCGCGATGACGCACAATGCCACGAGCGGCGTCGCGCATTTTATCGCCCGCGACGACGCCGAATGCCTCGCCATGATTCGCGAACTCCTGAGTTTTCTTCCGCTCAACAATCTGGATGACGCGCCGCGCCGCCCCACTTCCGATCCTCCAGACCGCGCGGACGCTGCGCTCGATTCCATGATCCCCGCCGATCCCATGCAGCCGTACGACATGAAGGACGTGATCCACGCGATCGCCGACGACAACTATTTCTTCGAAGTCCACGAGCATTTCGCAAAAAATATCGTGGTCGGTTTCGCGCGCCTCGGCGGGCAGCCCGTCGCCGTCGTCGCCAACCAGCCCGCGGTGCTCGCCGGCGTGCTGGACATCAACGCCTCCGTAAAGGGCGCGCGATTCGTGCGCTTCTGCGACGCGTTCAATATCCCGCTCGTTACGCTCGAAGATGTGCCCGGGTTCTTGCCCGGCACGCAGCAGGAATGGAACGGCATCATCAAGCATGGCGCGAAGCTGTTGTACGCATTCGCCGAGGCTACGGTTCCGAAATTAACCGTGATTACACGGAAGGCGTATGGCGGCGCTTATTGCGTCATGTCCAGCAAGCACATCCGCACCGACGCGAATTTCGCCTGGCCGACGGCTGAAATTGCGGTGATGGGCCCCGAAGGCGCGGTCAACATCGTCTACAAACGCGAAATTGAGCGCGCCCCCGAAGCCGATCGCGAGCGCCTGCGCCGTGAAAAAGTCGCCGAATTCCGCGAACGTTTCGCCAATCCCTACGTCGCCGCCGAACGCGGTTACATTGACGCCGTGATCGAGCCGTCGCAAACGCGCGCCAAACTTATCACCGCCCTGCGTTCCCTCGAAACCAAGCGCGACACCAACCCCAAAAAGAAACACGGCAATATCCCGCTGTAGAAGAGGAGTAGAATGGTGGGGAAATGCCAGCTGGAGGACGCCATGATCAAATTGGTGTTCGCAATCGCTCTTTTCCTGATCGTCCCCGCGCTTCGCGCGCAGCAAGCCGAAACCAGTGGCAGGCCGCCGCAGACCGAGCCGCAGGCCGCGCAACCGGCTGCACCTCAGCCTGCCGCGCAGAATCCGAATTCGCAGGATAATTTGCCACCGGAACTCCGGCCGGGACATCCTCTAGATCCCGCCGACGTCGATATTCTTACCGGGAAACGGGACAGGGAAATCGAGGCGGCGCGCAGAGCTGCCATACCAGCACTTGCGGGCGCCTACGGAGCGTACGGTACTTACGGGGATTACTACTGGATGAACGGCAGACTTGGCCGGGAATGGGATATTCCCATGCTTCCGCTGGCGCGAATCGGCAATCCGTTCTTCTTCTCGATGATCCAGCCGCGCGGGTTTGGTCGCGGAGGATTTCGCGGCGGCCGCTAAACGAAATTCGATTGTCTTGCGCGCTCTTCTTTACTGAGTCACCGTCCTGGCCACATCGCCGATTTTAAACCCGGTGCCCGAGACAGGTTTGCAGACCGCGGATATATCATCCACGTCTGTGACTTCCAGTTCTCCCAGCTTGGTGGTCATCTTGCGAAGAACCGCGCCGGTGGCCGGGTCCTTGATCGTACTGGTTATGCGTTCCACGGACATGTGGTCGCCGACCTTGATACCGGTTTTCGCGCCGACGTTCAGCACGATTTGCTCGCCATCCACGGCCGCCACCAGGCCTTCGACCTTGATGACGCGCGCCTGGAGCTTGGGTGCCGCGGCGATGACGCCCGCGGTCATCTCATCGGTCGCGGCCTTCACGGCCTCGCCGATGATGGTCTGTTGAAAGTCGCTCGAACCAAAGTCCACGGCGCCTCCGCCAAAGCCGTGCCAGTTCCCGCCGCCGCCCAGCATGGAAGTGCTGCTGCGTTTGGACTGGCCCTTGCCTTCCGCTACTCCCAAAATCTCGGCGCTATCGATATCCACGAGGCGCGCGTCGAGCATGACATTGGCCTTGGAGTCCTTATGGCCAAAGCCGCCGACGCCGAAGCCGTGGAAGTTTCCACCGCCGCCGCCGACGTTGGTATTCTTGGTCTCGTTCCCAAACTCGGTAATGCTGCCGACGATGATGGCATCCAGGCCAAGGATCTTGCCGATTTTGGCTGCCGATGCCGGATTAGCGCGGTCGCTGTTAGAAAAGTTTTGCTCGGCCAGGATTTTGTCGAGGGCCTTCCGTTCGATCACGCTATACGTCCCGTCCGTCACCAGATTCTTCACAAGGAGGTCGGCGATGCCCCTGCCGACGTCAATATCCGTCCCAAATAAAGCCGCTGAGTTGGTCTTCACCGTGGCATAGTCAAAATCGAAGACCGCAACGCGTTTCTTGCGCCCCTGGGGCGTCTGCGCGGCAGCAGCCGCAGGCGCGCTGGCGGCCGGCTGGGCGGCAGGTGCGCTGTTCTGCGCTCGAGTGGGCAAAGGGGCGAAAAGAACGCTGAAAACAAAGAGGGCGGCGATTCGTTTCATGGAGATCTCCTGTTCCGAAGTGAGGCAGCGTGAAAACTACAGTGATCCCGGTATTGCAGTCGAATGATTCTAGTTAAGCGGAATTCCTTATGTCAACCATCGCTTTGGAAGGATGAGCGCAGGAAGGCACTTCCGACACATTCAGGATTGCAACCGCTTCCGGGCCAGGACGCGCCTGGCGGCCAGCCCCACAGGGACGAGGGAAAAAATAAGGAATAACAACGCGGTCAAGACAAGGTCCTTGAATCCGGGCGCGAAATCGCCTCCATGCCGGATCGCCAGGATCGAGATGTAATAGGCCGTGGGCGCGGCCAAAATAATTTCCGCGATCAAATAAGCCCTCAACAATTTTCCCTGGAAGAAAATCATGGCCGCCGCAATGACCAGCCACGTGGCCGTGATCCATTCCACCGGGTAGATCACCTTGTTATCGAATGAAAAGTGATTGATCAACAGCACGGGAATTCCGGCGCGCGGATCGAGAATGAACGGCGGCCCGCTCGGCCAGCAGTAGATTCCGATCTGGTAGGCGCAGAGAGCGAAAAGATACGCGCCGAGCAGACGCTCTGGTTTCGATTCGGCCTTGCTATTTGGGGACATGGTTCCGGGAAGAGAATTATCATCCGCCGCGACGGGAGTGTCCACGACAGGATTTCAGCACGTTTAGACTCCGCGTTCGGCCGGGGCCGTGATTCGATGAGTGCTGCCGCCGTGCTAGAATGCGCTTCGAGTTAGACATCGCTGCATGTTCAAGAAAATTCTCATCGCCAATCGCGGGGAAATCGCCGTACGTATCGCGCGAGCTTGCCGCGACATGGGCATCGCTTCCGCGGCCGTCTTTAGCGAAGCGGACCGCGATGCGTTGCATGTCCGCCTCGCCGATGAAGCGTACGCAATCGGCCCCGCTCCCTCGCGCGAAAGTTACCTTCGCATTGACAAGGTGATGGAGGCCGCGCGCCGCGCCGGCTGTGACGCGTTGCATCCGGGTTATGGATTCCTCGCTGAAAATCCAGAGCTTGCGCGGGCTTGTGCGTTAAATCACATCACATTCATCGGCCCTTCCCCCGAAGCGATGGAGTGCCTGGGATCGAAAACCGCCGCGCGCCAGCTTGCCGCGCGTGCCGGCGTGCCCATGGTCCCGGGAACCAAGGTTGCCATCGAAAATCTGAACGATGCGCGAAAAATCGCGCGCGAGTTCGGATATCCCGTATTGCTGAAAGCGGTGGCGGGTGGGGGCGGGAAGGGCATGCGGCTGGTCGCGGCGGATTCGGAGGTGGCCGCCGCGTGGCGCGACGCATCCTCGGAGGCGCAAAACGCGTTTGGCGACGCGCGCCTGTATCTGGAAAAGTATGTCGAACGGCCGCGGCACATTGAAATGCAAATTTTTGGCGACGCGCACGGCCACATCGCGCACCTGGGCGAGCGCGAATGTTCGGTCCAGCGGCGCCACCAGAAAGTGATTGAGGAATCTCCCTCTCCCATCATGACGCCGGAATTGCGCCGCACCATGGGGCAAGCCGCCGTGCGGCTCGCCAAGGAAGCGGGCTACACGAATGCGGGCACGGTGGAATTCCTTGTGGATGCCCAGCACAATTTCTATTTTCTCGAGGTGAATACGCGCCTGCAGGTGGAGCACCCGGTTACGGAAATGGTCACGGGGCTCGATCTGGTGAAGCTGCAGATCCGCGTGGCCGCGGGCGAGCCGCTTCCCTTTTCTCAGAAGGACATCAAACTTTCAGGCCATGCCGTCGAATGCCGCCTTTACGCGGAAGATCCCAGCAATCAATTTTTTCCGTCGCCCGGGACGATTCTTTCGCGCCGCGCCCCTGCGGGCCCCGGAATCCGGCTGGATGACGGCGTATACGAAGGTTTTACTGTCTCCACGGAATACGATCCGATGCTCGGCAAGCTGATTGCCTGGGGACAAGATCGCGCGGAAGCGATTGCGCGCCTCCGGCGGGCGCTCGAAGAACACTCCGTCACCGGTATAAAAACGAACTCGGGACTTCTTCTCGGCATCCTCCGCGATCCGGAATTTCTCCACGCGGAAATCTTCACGCGCTGGCTCGATGAACGGCTTCCTCAACTCCTTGCCGGGATGCAAACGCGAGACCGCGACATGGTCGCCGAAGATGCGGCGATTCTCGCGGCTTTGCTGCACTCTCTCGGCGCAAAGGACAGGGCCCCGGCGAACGGAACTGCCTCGGAAGCGGCGTCGCGCTGGAAGCGCGAAGCGCGTCTCGAGCAAGTCGATCGGAGCGAATGACGGCCCGCTGAAAATTGACGGGCAAACGGGACCATGAAATATGAACTCGTAATCAACGGCGCACGGCGCAGCGTTGAGCTCATTCCGCAAGCGAATGGAGCTTCGCGCATGGCGTTCACCGTGGACGGACGGCTGGTGGAAGCGGACGCCATACGGATTTCACGAGGCACGTATTCCATTCTTCTCGGGGGAAGATCCTTCGAAGTCACGGCCGAGGAAACCTCCGATGGCTTGCTCTTGCGGACCAATGGGCGCGAATTTCGGACGGAAGTCATCGACCCGCGCTCCTGGCGGCGCAGGCACGGCGCAGGGATCGAACTCGAAGGGCGCCAGCAGTTGCTCGCGCCCATGCCCGGAAAAATCGTGCGCGTTCTGGCCGCGGCGGGCCAGCAAGTTACAGCCGGGCAGGGCCTGCTGGTCATCGAGGCGATGAAAATGCAGAACGAAATCCGCTCGCCCAAGTCAGGCATCGTCGAAAAGTTGGCCCGCGAGGGCCAGACGGTCAACGCCGGCGAAGTTTTGGCGATTGTGACGTAAGGGATGGTTTTTCTAGTGGCGCAACCTTCAGCTTGTGGATTTTTATCCTTGCAAGGACCAAACCCCGCAGGCTGAAGCCCGCGCTTCTAAATTCGCGAACGAAGTAGAAATTTTATTTTGCAGTAGGGGGCGCAGCATCGCTCGCCGCTTTTGGCGCGACAACCACGGGCAGCTTCCCGGCAGACTCCACCACTTGCTGCGCCAGATAATTCGTAATTTTTGCGTCATTCCGGGCGATGGCCAAGTAGGCGGCGCGCAGCAATTGTTCCTTGCGATTGCGGATGTTGTCGCGAATCGACTGCTGCACGGCAGGATCATTCATATCCCGCTGGCCGGGAGCTTCTTTGCTCACGAGCTTCAAGATGCGGTAGGAATCCCGCAAGACGATCACGCCGCTGATTTGTCCGGGCTTCAGCGACATCACCGCTTTTTTTAGAGCGGGATCGCTCTGCGAAAGCGAGGATTCCGGAACGTAGCCGAGGTCGCCTCCGGAGCCGGCGGACGCGGGATCTTCCGAGTAATCCATGGCCACTTGCGCGAAGTCCGCACCGGTGCTGAGCTGCTGCTCCAGGGCCGCGGCCTTGCGCCTCGCCTCGGCATCCGTGGTGGCATCGTCGTTCTTGCGATTGCGCAGCCCCGGATCCTTGTGCGGCGTGACCACAATCTGCGCGATGCGGTATTGCGGCTCGGTCACGTTGAATTGCGCGCGGTTCTGATTATAAAAATCCTGAACATCCTGATCCGTAACGGTGATCTTGGCCACTACTTCGTGGTTGATGACCTTTTGAATGGAGAGCTGCCGACGAATGTCGTTCCTCAAATCGTCGACCGTGTAGTTGCGCGTTTTGAGCTGGCGCTGAAATTCTTCCTCGGTGTACGGGGCCTTGAACTCGGTGAACTTATCCTCGACTTCGCCGTCGGCGGCCTGCAGGGCCAGCGTTTTCGCTTTCTCCAGCAGGATGTGGTTGTTGATCAACTCATCCAGTACGTTCAGCTTGAGGGACAGCGCTTCGTCCTGGGAGGGCTGGGGCGCGTCCGGGTTCAATTGCGTGCGGTAGTATTTGTCCACCTCGGTGCGCGTGATGGGCGCGCCGTCCACCATTCCCCAGACGCCTGCGTCGGGCACCGCCGGCTTCTTGCATCCGGACACCACCGCCAGGGCCGCGGCCAGCACAAACCATACCTGCCCACGTATCCTCACGCTGTCTCCTTTAGATGTTCCGATGCGGAATAGCGCCAGCTAGGCTGCTTTCGTGACGCGGCCGGACCGAATGCAGGAAGTGCAGACGCGAATGTGCATGCGTACGCCATCCACGACGGCGCGGACGCGTTGTAGATTTGGATTCCAGCGGCGGCGCCGTGTATTGTTCGCGTGGCTGATCACGTTGCCGAACGACGGCCCCTTGCCGCAAATTTTGCATCTCTGAGCCATGACAACTCCTCACCCATTCTCACAAAGTTAAACAAAGCGAGCAGTTTAGCAGAGTTTCGGGCGATCCGCACTGGATTTGATTCCATTGAGCCTGTGCGCTTTCCGATCGGCGCAATTCTCGGGCCTCAGACGCCATGCCTTCGCAATTTCCCAGGGAGGCCTATCTTGTGGCAAATTAATTGTGTCGAGTGGCGGAGGAGCCTATGATCCGCAAGCCGGAGGTGCGAATCGGAATTTCCGGTTTCCACCCGGCGCAACGACGCGGTTGAAGACTGTATGGGAGTTCGTCCGAAACCGGCAATGGCCGTGCAACTTTATGGAAATCATTCGCGAAAAAATCGTCATTGTCGAAGCGGACGCAGCCAGCCGCGCTTCCTTGGTCTCCTTATTGGAAAGCGGCGGCTGGGGGGTCTCTGCTTTTCCTACGACCCGCGAGGGTCTCGATGGCATGCAGCATGCCGGAGCAGACTTGCTTTTGCTGGGCACGGATTTATCCGCCGCGGACTCGCCGAACGCTCGTGAAATGCTGGCGACGATTCGCGGATCGGCCGTCACAGCTGGAGTTCGCGTAATCGTCCTGGTTAGCCCCGGGGCTGACAATCGCGCCGCGGGCCTTGACCTGGGGGCCGACGACGCCGTCTCGCGTCCCTGGGATGCCACGGAGCTTCTGGCTCGGACTCGAGTGCAATTGCGCGCCCTGCGAGCCGACAAACAACTCCTGGAAGAAATGCACATTGCCACCGAGGGTCAGCAGATCGCCTATACGGCATTTGATGCGCTTGCCGTCACCGAGCGAATGGCCAGCAACGCCGACTCCCTGGATAAGCGTCTGAAAATCGGATTCGCCGCCGTGTTTGCACTGGCCTTGGTGATGGCGGGGATTTATTTTCTTTTTGCGCGAACTGCACGGAAAGACCTTAAAGCTACCACGAACACGATTGCCCATCTCCAGGGTGGAATTCTGCACCAGCAAAGCTTGATCGCCGAAGCGCGAAAGCTGCACGAAGAACAAGGCGCCGCGGAGGCCGCCCTCGGCGCCCGGGGAAAAGACGAGTTACAAAAGCAAGCGCAAGATCTAAAGGCCAAGATGGCAAGCGCCGGTTCCGACCAGGGAGCCACGCTGCAAAAAGAGCTGGACGATACCAATGCCCGCCTGCAACGAATTGAGAAGGAAGGCGACTCCGCGCAAATCCTGATTCGGGACGACGTGCGAAGCGTCTGCCTGCTGCATATTTCGGTGGCCTTCCGGGATCAGCAGAGTGGCCAGCGGCTGCGTTACGCAGGCGTGAACCGGCAAGGCGAGCCTGTACAGGATAGCGACGGCAATCCGACGCTCACGGTGGGAGGCACCGGCCCCGAAGTGAAGCTGGACGTATTCGGCACGGGATTCCCGGTAGGCAATCCCGGACTTATTGTCACGAACCGGCACGTTGCCGAACCATGGTGGAATAACGACGAGCTGAGTAAAATGGCGAGCCAGGGTTTCTTGGCTGAAATTTCCTCAATTCATGCCTATTTTCCGGGAGACCCCCGCGCGTTCGCCGGCGAGATTCAGGAAATTTCCAAGGACGCGGACCTGGCTACCATGCGGATCGACACTCAAGACTTGAAGCGCCCTTTCCTGGCGATTGACTCGGGCAAAGGAGCGGCTGTGACAGGCGAGCCGGTCGTATTAATGGGCTATGCGACGGGGCTCGCCGGCATCCTCGCGCGCACCGACGAGGCCACGGCTCGGGAGATCTTGACGCAAAGTGGCGGCAACGTCTCGCAAGTCCTGGCGGAGTTGGCGCACCGCGATCTCATTCATCCGATCATCACGCAAGGCCACATCGGAGACATCCTGCCCGACAAAATCGTCTTCGACGCGCAAACGACATCTGGAGGCTCCGGTGGGCCTCTCTTCAATCGTCGGGGGAAAGTCATTGGCGTCACATTCGCGATCCTGAAAGGTTTCGGGGGCTCAAATTTCGGAATTCCGATTCGATTTTCGGAGCCGTTGCTTGCGCCCATGGCCGCTTCCCATCAGGCTCACCCGGCAAATTGACACCCCGCTATCGCCCGGCTGGAACGGTAAGAGTTATTCACTTCTTTTCAGAATAAAAAGAAAGGCACGCCTGCGGGATACCTTGGCTGGGAATTTTTCATCTCTACGAAGAAACCGGGCGACCGCCTTTGCGCGATATCCATTCCCTGCGCAACTCGCCCACGAGGTAGAGCGATCCAGTGATGAAGACCACATCTTCGGGAGAGGCGAGCTCGAGGGCGCGCGCCAAAGCTCGCGCGGGGTCGGGAACGACTTCCGCCACTCGCGCATGGTGGCCCGTCATTTCCGCGAGTAATAGGGCGGAGATGGCGCGAGGCTGCGCCGGCGTGGTGAGAATCACGGCGGAAGCGCGGGGGAAAAGAAGGCCGGCGATTTCGTCTACGGCTTTGTCGCGCATGGCTCCATAAATCAAATAAATATTCCGGCCGGCGAGGAATTGTTCCCAGAAGACGGCGATTTCGCGCGCGCCGGCGGGATTGTGCGTACCGTCAACATAAATTTCCGGGCGCTCGCTGATGCGTTCGAGGCGGCCGGGCCAAGTCGCGTCAGCGAAGCCCCGCGCGATGGCTTCGTCGTCGATGGGCGCACCGCGCTCGGCCAGCATGCGCGCCGCGGCGAGCGCCGTGAGCGCGTTGCGAACTTGAAATCTGCCGGGAAGCCGCAGAGCGATGGGAATGCGAACGCCGGTGTCATAGGTAATTGCGGTGAAGGAAAAGCAGCCGTCGTGAGCGATCACGTCTTCCAGGAAAAAAGCGTTCTCGATTTCCACGAGGAATGCGGATTGCTCGGCGCAGCGGCGGCGGATCACGACGCGCGCGATGAGGTGCTCGGCGGCGCTGACCACGCGGGCGCCGGGCTTGATGATTCCCGCTTTTTCTCCCGCGATTTCCTCGATTGAGTGGCCCAGATAATTCTCGTGGTCGAAATCAATCTGTGTAATCACCGCGACTTCGGGCAGAAGAATGTTGGTCGCGTCCAGGCGCCCGCCCATGCCGGTTTCGCACACGGCAAAATCCGCGCGGGCGGCGGCGAAATACACGAAGGCAATCGCCGTGACGCACTCGAAAAAAGTGGGATGCGCGGCCAGGCGCCCGGCGGCGAGCAGTTCCTCGATGGCTGCGCGGACGCGCGTGAACGCGGCGGCAAATTCGTCGTCGGAAATTTCCTTGCCGTCCAGACGAATGCGCTCGTTGATGCGCTCCAGGTGCGGCGAAGTGTACAAGCCGGTGCGCAAGCCCGCCGCGCGCAAAATCGAATCGAGCATCGCCGACGTGGACCCCTTGCCATTCGTGCCGGCGACGTGCACGGACTGAAATTCCCGTTGCGGCTGCCCCAGGTGTTCACAAAGAATGGTGATATTTTTCAGATCGAATTTTGTGGCGCTGGGCTGCCGCGGAGAGGCGAGTTCGCGCCCCAGGCTGAAGAGGTACTGAAAGGATTCATCGTAGGTCATGCGGTTACGCCAGGAAAAAATCGAGGGCGGAGGAGATGTAGGCCTTCAGGTCTTTGCGATGGACCACGGCGTCGAGAAAGCCGTGTTCCAGGAGAAACTCCGAGGTCTGAAATCCCTTGGGAAGTTTCTGGCGGATGGTCTGCTCGATCACGCGCGGCCCGGCGAAGCCGATCAGCGCGCCGGGCTCGGCGATGTTGATGTCGCCCAGCATGGCGTAGCTCGCGGTGACGCCGCCGGTGGTGGGGTCGGTCAAAACGGAAATGAACGGGAGGCGGACTTCGTCCAGGCGCGCCAGAGCGGCGGAAACCTTTGCGAGCTGCATCAGGCTGATCGTGCCTTCCATCATGCGCGCGCCGCCCGAGCATGAAATGATCACCAGGGGCAACTTTTTGGCGACGCACATTTCCACCGCGCGGGTCACTTTCTCGCCGACCACGGCGCCCATCGAGCCGCCGATGAACGCGAACTCCATCGAGCAGCAAATCACAGGGCGCCCGCCGATCAAGCCTTCCGCCGTGACGATGGCGTCGGCTTTGCCCAGTTTGCGGCGCGCTTCTTTCAACCGCGCCGCATAGGGCTTGGTGTCCGTAAATTTCAGAGGGTCACTCGAGGCGAGTGAGGCGTCGTGCTCCACCCAGCGCGAATCGAGCAGGAGTTCCAGTCGCTGCGTGGCGCTCAACCGGAAATGGTGCTGGCACTTCGGGCAGATGCGCCAGTTGGCGTCCAGATCTTTCTTCCACACGATGGCGCGGCAGTTCTCACACTTGGTCCACAGCCCTTCCGTCTTCACGCGGCGCGCATCGGGCGGCGTGGGCTGTTCGATCCTCTTTTTTTCCCGCTTGAACCATGCCATCGTGGTCGAGTCCTGAGAGCCGCACTTGCGCGGCGCTGCCTACCGATAATCTGCTGCCCCCCTCGCAAAATCCTCGCCTCTTAAGAGGCGGGCTACAGCAACCCTCCGCGGCTTGGAAAATTGCTGTAGCCCGGGTCTTCAGATCCGGGGTTTTTCTCCGTCCTTCGAGGAGCCAATCGCTGAAATACCCCGCGCACAATTTCGTAACGCAACAGCGTCCGCTTTTTCTATTTCACTTCTGCGGGAGTGGGTGTCGCCGGACCCTCGCCCACAATTTCCAGGACCGTGTCCTCGTCCTTGGCCCCGTCGTAGTGAATCTGCTTGCCGAAATGTTTGACGAAGCTGCCCGGCGGCAGCGGCACGGTGCTGTCGGGGTCGAATTTGGTGCCCGTTCCCACCCACCACGTCCCCGAAATAACGTAGATGAATCGGTCATTGGGGTGGAAGTGCGGATGGCTCATGTGATGGGCGTGCCATTTCACCAGCTGGACGTACAGGCCCGGCATTTCGGGATTACCCGCCAGGAGCGCAGTGCTTTCGCCTCTTTTCAGATCATCTTCCCATTTGATCTGGTCCGGCAGCTGCATCTTGAGCGCGGCGGGATTGAGATCGGCGGCTTTGGCCGGCCCGAGCAACAGGAACGCCGCGCCCCCGAGCACTGCCAGAAAAAAGTAAATACAATATTTTTGATAGGTGGACATCAAAGCCTCCTCGAGACCGAGTGGAGCTCCTCACTTTTCCAGCTGAACGATCCGGCCTGGCCGTATCGTGGAGCCCGCAAGAATTATGGATCAGGGATGCGAATTGAATCGGAAAAGGCGGGGCATTGATTCCAGTTCAGCACCAACCTGCTCGATCCAAATCATCCCCGGTACTTTACGCCCGAGCGACATCACATGCAAACCCGGTGGCATCACTGGCACAGGCTTCAGCCTGTGGGTGTTCGTACTTCCAGGAAAAAACCGTACAGGCTCAAGCCCGTGCCACTTACTCCGTCAGCGAGATCGTGTTTGTGCGAACACGGGTGAGTCAGACCGCCCATAGCCTTGTGGCGGAGAGCAGCCCTCGCTCCACCGTATGCTGTTTTCGTTCCGCTATCTCCTTACCTTGCATCACAAAAATATATCTTACCCGGGAAATTTCGCGAATCGCCTTGGAACGAAGATTGCAGTATTCCATTCACCATGACAAATCGAGAGTCCGGCCATTGTGCCGAATCCAGAAAATGGCTCAGGCATTTTTCATTGCGGAGCATGACTGCCCTGCATGTCTCCTGCAACGAGGCCATCCAACTCACGGAGAAGGAGCGCCGTACGGTTATTCCATCCATCCAGCAGTTTCAACTGGGAGAAGGCTCGAGGGGACAACGTTTACTCGAACGCGGACAAAAGTATGGGCGGGCGGTGAACGATCCACTCTTTGCCAGCGCGCTCGAAATTTTCATTAAAGAAGAGCAGCAGCACAGCCGTTACCTGGCGGCGTTCCTGAAATCCCAATCGATCCCACTTCTACAAAAGCAATGGGTCGATACCATATTTCGCAAATTGCGTGGGCTCGCGGGTTTGGAATTGTCGCTGACAGTTCTGGTGACTGCGGAACTCATCGCTGTGCCCTATTATCGAGCGCTGCGCGGCGCGACGGGTTCACCCATTTTAAAAATGATCTGCACCAGAATCCTCGAAGACGAGGCAAGCCATCTGAAATTTCAAACCTCCATGCTCGCGCGCGTAGCCTCCGCGCGGGCGGAGGCATTCCAACGCACGCTCGCCGAACTGCACCGGCTCTTTCTACTGGGCACAATATTTGTAGTGTGGATCGAACATAGCCCGGTATTTGAGGCGGCAGGCTACAGTTTCCGGCGATTCAAGAATGAAACGCTCCTTGAATTTTCCGATTGGAACACTGCGAGCAGCACCTTGCTGAAACAAACCGCGGCCCACCAAAAATCTGCATTCAAGACTCTTGGGCGTGTAGCGCCGGAAGCCAAGGCGCGGCGTTTGTTCTGAATCGAACTTCAAGAAACAGGGCCGACAGGAGATGCCTGGGGCTGCAGCGCCTTCTTTGCTTCGGCGATGCCGCGATCGATGGTCGCTTGCCAATCCGCATGCGGGATCGAAGAAGCTCGAGCGGCTTCGTACAAACGCAACGCTTCCTCGGGGCGATTCAACCGCTTCAGATAAAAGCGTCCCGCAGCCATTTGCGCGAGCAGCCCCTGTTTTTCAGCGGGATACGCTCGCGCCAACTCGAGGTATTCGTCTACGGCGCGCGATACGTCTGGCTGCGTCTCCAGCATCCGGCAGAACTCAAGCCACAGAGACGCGGGGAGTTTTTCTCCGCCGGCATTTCTGAAATCCTGGTACGTTTGCAGCGCGCCTTCGTGATCGTTCGCCTTGATTTCCAATCCCAGGAGTTTCGCCAGAGCGTCGCGATGCGCGGGGAGATCGTTTTTCTGCCAGTGAATGCGCTGGAGCATGCGGTGCGCGTCGATCGAGTCCGGCTTTTCCACCAGCAATTTTTGCAAGCTTGCGGCGGCCGGGTCCAGTTCCCCTTTTTCAATGTGCTCACTGGCTTGCGCGAGCAACGGGTGGCTGACCCAGGAAACCTTTTCCTGAATGCCTTTTTCGGCGATCTGCTCGAGGCCCGACTTCCGAACGCCGACAGCGATCAACGCCCCAAACACGAAACCGCCGACGTGGGCCCAGTGCGCGACGCCGGACATCTGCCCGAACACCGAACCGTAGAAAATTTCCGTCAGCACCCACACGGGAAGCAGCCAGTACGCGGCCATCTTGAAGCGGTAGAAACGATAAAAAAACAAATAGCCCATCTCGATTTTTGTCGTGGGAAATCGCACCAGGAACGCGCCCATCAGTCCGGCGATAGCTCCGGAAGCGCCGATCGTCGGCGTGAAGCTTCCCGCGTTGAACATGGCATGCACCTGAAACGCGAGCACGCCGGCGATTAAATAAAACGCCGGATAGATCAGCCTGCCCCAGGTGTCCTCCAGGACCGCTCCCGCCAGCCACAAGAACCACATGTTGCCGATGAGGTGCAGCCAGCCGCCGTGCAGGAAATTCGCGGCAATCAGGCCCACTAGCGTGGGGTGCGCGGGAATGAATGCGTAGTTGCTCAGGATAGAAGCGGAGTTCATCTGCGCATAGCTCTCGCCGAGAGAATCCATTTCCTGCTGCAAATCTTCCGAGTCATCCTTTAAGCGCAGTTGGGCGTCCCAGGTATCCAGCACGTCGCGGTTAGGATTTTTCGCTTCCTTCCACAAAGGGGCATTTTTGGTTTGGATGGAGGTGACGAACTCCTGCGCTTTTTCCGGGATTTTCAGCTCGGGATGCATGGCCGCGAGCAACACCAGATGAAGCTTGACCACGCCCAATTCCGGTCCTTGCCTGTCCATGGTCCAGTGTGTTCCGAGAAAGGCGATGACATTGAGCGCGATGATTCCGAACGTGATGACCGGCCACCGGCGCCCTTGCATGTTTTCGTGGCGAAGAGGGATCAACATCTAGGTGTCTCCATCCAAGGAACTAGAATGAGCCTATTTCCGACGGTTTTCCTTTTGTAAGTTTAAGAGACCTTGAGGATGCGTTGCCGGATATTTCCGAACCGCTTCGGGAATCAGTTACAGCTTACGGTTTGGACACGCGGAAGAGCGAATCGTCGGGGCATGGCAACACCCATATATCAATGCAAAGAAAGGAGTTGGCGCAAGTCAGGACTTCTCTGTGGCTCTCTGTGCCCTCTGTGTTAAAGCCTTTGCCTTTCGACCAGAGGGCTCTTAACACAGAGGACACTGAGCCACAGACAAAACGCGGGTCCATGTGCAAATAAACTATCGGACGGCTACCTGTTTTGAAACCGCCGGGGGAGGGGTAACCACGGCCGCAAGAATGCGAATCATTCCGTCCGTCTTGCTCAGCGCATAAATTTCGCCGTCGCCGCCCATTGAGAGGCGCACATCCGCGCGCCCTCCCCCATACGGCGCTCCGTAGGGATCGGGCTTGGCCGTCACAAAAGATTCTCCGCGCCAGCCTCCGGTGGCATTGGCGGCTCCGGGGAGGACCCCTTGATGAGTGCTGGGGTCGACGACACCGTCTTTGTGCGCGAAGGCATCGGCAACGATGTCGTACATTCGGCGCTTGGCCGGGGCTTTTTCGGAGGCGTCGTACGGGCTCTTGTACAAGACCTGGATTTCATGAATCGCGGCCTGTTTGCCGCGCTCTCCGCGGGCGGCAATCATTTCCGCGAGATCGGTGTAAAACAGGCGGCCCGTGGTCATATCCGAGAAAATGTATTTCCCGACCATCGGCGGCATCTTCTTGCCGCGATATACGAAACCGCTGCCGATGGAGTCGCCTTCTTCGTGGCTGTAAACGGCGACGGGATAAATGGGCGCGACCGGTTTCTCAAGTCCTTCCACAGTGAGCAGATCCGATGAGGGGAACGAAACCGGCGGGTTCAATTGCGTCCCGGTCTTGCCTCCCCCGGGGACTATCAGCACCTCGTCGCCTTCGCGCTGGGAATAGCCGTAATTGCCGCACTTGGAGACGATGTCCACCTCTTCCCAGGAATGCAGGCCGATGTCATTCACGAGCAGCGTGTTGGTGGCGGCGTCCCAATCCATGCGGTGCGGATTGCGGAATCCGTACGCATAGATTTCTCCCCTCGCCCCGGGGACGGAAACGAATGGATTCGGGTCGGAGCCGGTGCTAGGGATGCGATAACGGCCGTTCGCGCTGAGCTTGTCGTTCGGCCGTAAGGCGAGGTCGGGCGTGATCCGCAGGATTTTTCCCTGCAAGGCGCTGAGCAGCTGAGGAGTTGTTTGCGTGGGTCCAGGAGTCTCGCCCGAGCCGCCGTCGCCCATGGATACGTAGAGATTCCCGTAATCCGCGTTGCCGGGCTTGGCCAGCGGATCGAAAAGAATATCGCCCATGGGGTGGATCATGCTGTTGAAACCTACGCGCAGAATTTCCCGCGCCGTCCCCTCGAACGTGGAATTCTTAATATTGGTATCCGTCCATTCGATGAGGACCGATTCGTTCTGATCGTCGCCCGCCGGCGGATTCACTACCGGGGTCATCGCGTACCCGTCCAGCTTCAGGCTGGGCATATGCGCGTTCGTCGGCTGGGCAGAACCGGGCTTGGCGGGATCCTCCACGTGAACGGTATAGAATTTTCCGTTTTTGGGGTAATTCGGATCGAAGACGACGGCGGACACTCCGGAACCGAAACGCTCCGTGGCGTACTTGGGAAAAATTTCCGGAAATGTGATGTAGGGAGTAAATTTCTTCGTCGCTTTATCCAGGGTATACAGATTGCCGTTCATGTCGGCGACGAAAAACCGCGTGGACGCCAGCGGCGCGTTGGCCGGCTCCGAGCGCAGCGTGTTCACGCGCGCGAGCATCCCCTTATAATCAATGGGCGGCGGGTACGGATGATCTCCCAACTGGCTCGACAGCGGGGGATTCGCATAATCTTCGATCAATATCGCGGTTCCGTCCTTGCTGACCTGAGAGCTCGCCGGATACTGCAGGGGATATTGCGCCCACACAACGGGCAGACTTAACAGCGCAACAGTGAGAAACACCGTGCAGCAGAAAAATTTGACCGGCTGCTTAAGGTTTCTTTGTGCGTTGATCATTGCGAGAGCCTCCTTGATTCATCCGCAAAATTTGCGGACGCATCCACTCCCATTGGACTAGCAGGATGGAAAACATTCCGTTTCCATGAGCGATAGCGTATCACGATGATTGATGGCAAGAACGAGGCGACTTGAGGGAATAGCCCCTGTTGGCGCCAGTTCAGGGCAACCGTGCTCCGATTCGTGGCCAATCACTAGCCTGCTTGCACACTTTCTGCTAGAATTGCTCTAGATGGGCTGCATCCCAATGTCAGGGAGCGGCACCGGAGGCGGTTATGAGCGTTGTTGCTTCTGCGGGCAACGGTAAAATTACCGTGCCCAGCATCCTCGAACGCAAGTCCGCGGGTTCCTCACAAAATTCTTCACCGGCAAAGATTACGTGTCTCACGGCGTACGACTACCCGACGGCGCGGCTTCTCGACGAGGCGGGCGTGGACATTTTGCTCGTGGGCGATTCGCTAGGGATGGTGGTGCTGGGATACGAGAGCACGCTGCCGGTCACCATGGAAGAAATGCTGCAGTGCACGCGCGCCGTACGGCGCGGCACGCGGCACGCCTTGCTGGTGGCGGACATGCCGTACGGCAGCTATCACGATGATCCGGCGGAAGCCGTTCGCCACGCCATTCGCTTCGTGAAGGAAGCGGGCGCGGAGGCCGTCAAGATCGAGGGCGGCGAGCGGCGCATGGAGCTGATCGCGCGCCTGGTGGATGCCGAAATTCCCGTGATGGGGCATATCGGCCTGACGCCGCAATCGGTGAACGCTTTCGGCGGATTTCGCGTGCAGGGCAAGTCGGAAGAAGCGGGCGAGCAGCTTTTGCGTGACGCGCGCGCCGTGGAAGCCGCGGGGGCGTTTTCCATCGTGCTCGAATCGATTCCGCGGGAGCTGGCGGCGCGCATCACGGCCAAGTTGAAAATTCCCACCATCGGGATCGGCGCGGGCCCCGATTGCGACGGCCAGGTCCTGGTGATCCACGATCTCGTCGGCTTGAGCTTCGGCCACAAACCGAAATTCGCGCGGCGCTACGCCAACGTGGGAGAAATGATTTCCCGCGCGGCCGCGGAATATTGCCGCGACGTCCAACAGGGATCTTTTCCGTCCGACGAAGAGTCATACCATGCGCGCGCGGAGCAGTCCGCCGCGCTCCTTGCCCAGCGCAAATAGACACGCATCACAAAATGATGTATTAGAATTCGCTGCGGAGGATTCCTATGGTTACGCCTGAACTGCTGCGTTTCTTGTACCAATTCAACGCCTGGGCCGATCGCCGCCTGCTGGATGCCTGTGGCGCGCTCTCGAACGAACAATTCACGCGCAATCTCGGCTCGAGTTTCAGTTCCGTGCGCGACACCCTTGTGCATCTGTACGGCGCCGAGTGGGTGTGGAACGAGCGCTTCCAGGGCCGCTCTCCTTCCTCACTTGTCTCCGGAGCCGGGTATCCCGATCTCGCCTCCGTCCGCGCCAAGCTGGAAGAAATGGATCGGTACTACATCGACTTCGTCTCCAAGCTCACGCAACAGGATTTGGACCGGGTCATCCGCTACAAGAGTTTTTCCGGCGATGAATTCTCGAATCCGCTGTGGCAGAGCCTGCATCAGGTCAGCAATCACGCCACGTATCATCGCGGGCAGGTGATCACCATGTTGCGGCAGCTCGGCGTGAAGCCGGTCTCCACCGATTTGATCATGTACTATCGCGAGCAACCGGCGGCGGCGCGCGTGTGATTTAAGTGGCACACGCTTCAGCCTGTGGATTTTGGGCCTCGCAATGATGAACCTCCACAAGCTAAAGCATGTGCCGCTAAACCCCTTTGGAAACCATCCACACCATCGAATGGATGAAGCAGGTGGCGCGGCAGGCGCGCGCCGAAGGACGCTCCACCGGCTTCGTGCCCACCATGGGCGCCCTCCACGCCGGCCACATGTCGCTCGTTCGCGCGGCTCTCGCCGAATGCCAGCCGGTGATCGCTTCCATCTTCGTAAATCCCACCCAGTTTGGCCCCCGCGAAGATTTCCAGAAATACCCGCGCACGCTCGATTCCGACAGCAAGAAACTGGAAGAAGCCGGCGTAGATTATTTGTTTGCGCCAGAGGCCTCGGATATTTATCCGCCGGGATTTCGCACCTGGGTGAATGTCGAGGGCCTCTCGGAGCGCCTCGAAGGGAAAGCGCGGCCCGCGCATTTTCGCGGCGTCACGACCGTGGTTTTGAAGCTGCTCGAAATCGTTCAACCGCGGAAGGCGTTTTTCGGACGCAAGGATGCGCAGCAGGCAAGGATTATCCGGCAGATGGCGCGCGATTTGCACCTGGACTCGGAAATTGTGGTGTGCCCGATTTTTCGGGAGCCGGACGGACTGGCGATGTCGTCGCGCAACGCCTACCTGAAGCCCGAGGAGCGCCGCGCCGCCGCGATTCTCTTCCGCGCACTGGACGGCGCGCGCATTTCCATTTCGCGCGGAGAGCGCGATGCGTTGCGCCTTACGGCCGCGATGCGTGAAACGCTCAGGATGGAACCGCTCGCGGAACCCGAGTATGTCGAACTGGTCGACGCGGAAACGCTCGAGCCACTCACGCGTCTGGGCGGCGCGTGTCTCGCGTTGCTGGCTGTGCGCATAGGCGCCACTCGGCTGATCGACAATCTTCTGATCGAAGCACGCGGCGGCGAATTTCTCGCGACTCTATGAGCCGCTTCTCAGGACAGGCCCCGCAGGCTGCGGACAATACGCTCAATTTTGTCAGTTTTCCTAAGCCTGCTGAGCCCGTTGTAATTGAAGAGTCTTTAATGCTTCCACAACTTCCGCGGCGTGGCCTTTGGATTTCGCCGTGGGCCAGATTTTCTCCACTTTGCCGTCGGGGCCGATCAGGACCGTGCTGCGCACGATGCCGAGGTAGGATTTCCCCAGAAAACTTTTCATCCGCCGCGCCTCGTACGCTTCGATCACGGTAAAGTCCGGATCGCTGAGCAGCGGGAAATTCAACTTTTGCTTCAATTTGAATTTTGCCTGCGATTCCACCGAATCCGCGCTGCAACCGAGAATGACGGCGTTGAGCCTGTCGAATTCGTTTTTCAATTCGCGAAACTCGATGGCCTCGGTGGTGCAGCCCGGCGTGCTGGCCTTAGGATAAAAATAGAGCGCGACGTGTTTGCCGCGCAAATCGTTCAGAGAAATTTCCCGCCCGTCGTCGGCGGGAAGCCGGAACGCCGGCGCCGGATTGCCTTCCTTCAGCATGGAGTTGCTCCTTCGAGAATCGCTGTTTCAATGCGAAATATCTTGTGGGTCATCGCTCTACAATTTCCGGGAAACTCGAGCAGCGCAGCCCCTCTTGGCTGTGCGTTTCGTAAGCCGCACGCGCAGCATACTCGGCCCGACAACGATCGCAAAACCCGCACAGGCAAGTGTGCCTGTGCTACTAAAACCTTCATGCAAGCAAACGCTTGAGCGTGTCATTCACCGTTTGCGGGTTGGCCTGTCCGCGCGAGGCGCGCATCACCTGCCCGACGAAAAATTTGAACACGCCCTCGTTGCCCGCGCGATACTTCGCCACATTGTCCGGATTCTTCTCGATCACATCGCGGCACCAGCGCTCGATCTCGCCCGTATCGCTCACCTGCGCGAATCCTTCCGCGGCGATGATTTCCGCCGCGGGTTTGCCGGTCTCAAACATGCGCGCGAACACTTTCTTGCCCGTGGCCGCGTTGATTTCGCCGCTCTCGACCTTGGCTATCAGGGCCGCGAGTTCCGCGGGCGGCACGGGGCTTTCCGTGATTTCTTTTCCCGCGTCTTTCAAAAGGCGCAGCAACTCCACCTGAATCCAGTTGGCCGCCGACTTGCCCGGCGCGCCCGCGCGGGCCACGCCTTCAAAATAATCCGCGAGCTCCCGCGTCGACGCCAACACCCCGGCGTCATAGGGAGTGATGCCATGCTCACGCACGAAGCGCTTGCGCTTCGCGTCCGGCAGCTCGGGCATCGCGCGCGCGATTTCGTCGCGCCAGGCGGCGCTGATGTGCACGGGCAAGAGATCCGGCTCGGGAAAATAGCGGTAGTCATGCGCGAATTCCTTCGAGCGCATGGATTCCGTGCGTCCCGCCGCCACGTTCCACAGGCGCGTCTCCTGCACGACGTTGCCCCCGGATTCGAGCACGCCGATTTGCCGCTCGATTTCATACTCGAGCGCGCGCTGCAGGTAGCGGAAGGAATTCAAATTTTTCACTTCGGCCTTGGTGCCCAATTTTTCCGCGCCGCGCCGCCGCACGCTGATGTTGGCGTCGCAGCGCAACGAGCCTTCTTCCATGTTGACGTCGCTCACTTCGGTGTACAGCATCACTTCCTTCAGCGCGGTCAAATACGCGTGAGCCTCGCTGGGCGAGCGCAGGTCCGGCTCGGAGACAATTTCCGCGAGTGGCGTGCCGCCGCGGTTATAGTCCACATAGCTTTTTTCCGCCGAATCGGGAAATCCTTCGTGCAAATTCTTCGCGGCGTCATCTTCGAGATGCAGCCGCGTGATGCCGATGCGCTTGACCTGGCCGTCGTGCTCGATCTCCAGGTAGCCCCCGGCCGCCAGCGGCAGTTCGTACATCGAAATCTGGTAGCCTTTCGGCAAATCCGGATAAAAATAATTTTTTCGCGCGAAGCGCGAGAATTCCTGCACCTTCAGATGCAACGCCAGCGCCGCGCGGATGCCCAGTTCGACCGCCCGCTTGTTCAGGATCGGCAGCGCGCCCGGCAATCCCAGGCAGACGGGGCAAGTATTCGAATTCGGCGGATCGCCGAAGCGCGTCGAGCAGGCACAGAACGCCTTGGTCAAGGTCTTCAATTGAACGTGGACTTCGAGGCCAATCACCGGTTCGTAGCCCGCCATGACTTCCGGCGAGATGTTCGCGGCGCTGTCTTGTGTCAGCTTCGCCATAAGAGTCGGCTAGTATACCATTCGTTGCCGCCAGCGGTTCTGCCACCCAGGCCCCGACGACCAAGCCGGAGGCCATTCCTTGCCTCCCGCGGGGTCAAATGAGCATATAAATGGCGCCTGTTGCCCCTCAAGGCACGTTGGAAATGTACCTGAGAGACATTTTCCCGCGATCCGTGTTGAATAAGATGAAGAACGCCGGTCATGGGTTCCGCCTCGCTACCCCGGCAGTTTTGTCGGTCAATGGAATGCGGGCTGCGCTCAATTACCAAGAGGGATGAAGGGCGCCGGACGAAAAGTTTAGATTCCACGGTAATTCACATTTCAGGAATGCCCAGGGAGGGGCTATTTATGCGAAAGGTTTTAACACCTAAAATTCTCCTGTTCCTTTTCGTGCTGTGTCTATTCCCCGCTAAATCGTTCGCGCAGGTAGCCATCTCGGTGGCCATCGGGCCGCCGGCTTTGCCGGTCTACGCGCAGCCGCCCTGCCCTGTGGAGGGGTATATGTGGACTCCCGGCTATTGGGGCTGGAGAGCCGAGGGTTACTACTGGGTTCCGGGCGTGTGGGTCGCGCCACCGAGAGTGGGCGTATTTTGGACGCCGGGCTACTGGGGCTTCGCCGGCGGGTTGTATGGCTGGCATGCGGGTTACTGGGGACCGCACGTCGGATTCTATGGCGGAATTAATTACGGGTATGGATACGGCGGCGTCGGATTCTGGGGCGGGCGCTGGGTCGGCGGAGGCTTCGCCTACAACACGGCCGTTATGAATGTGAGTACGACCGTGGTGCACAACACGTATATCGACCGCACCGTCGTCAACAACACGACCATCAACAACAATCATTACAGCTTCAGCGGCGAGGGCGGAGTAAGGGCCACCCCCACAGCAGCGGAACAATCGTACGAGCACGAAAATCATTTCCAACCGACGGCCAATCAGCTCTCCCATGAGCAGACTGCTCGCGCGGACAACAATCAACTGGCTTCGGTCAACCACGGCCGGCCCGGCAATGTGGCCATGGATTCCGTCAATGGGCGGCGCTACAACCAGCAGGGCCGCATCGCCAACGGCATCTCATCGGGACAGCTGACGCCCGGCGAGACCAAGAACCTGGAGAACCGTGAAGCGGGCTTGAATAAGGAAATTCACAATGACCGCGCCGCGAATGGCGGCACGCTCACGCCCCAGGAACGCGCGAAAGTAAATCAGCAGCAGAACAACCTCAGCAAGTCGATCTACAACGACAAGCACAACGCCAATACGGCGACCTATGGCAATAATGAGGTCGGCGCGCGGCGCAATTTGCAACAGCAGCGCATTGCCAACGGCGTCGCCAGCGGGCAAATGTCGCCGTCGGAAGCCGCCAAGGCCGAAAATCACGAACAGAACATTAACAAGCACATCGCCGCGGATCGCGCGGCAAACGGCGGAAAGCTCACGCCGCAGGAAAAAAAGAACATCAATCAGCGCCAGAACAACGCCAGCCGCCAGATCTACAACGAGAAGCACAACGAAAAGACGGCTCCTAAGTAAACGCTCGACCGGCCTGTGGTTCCTCCACGAGCGGCGGCCCATCCCCCGATGAGCCGCCGCGCACTTTTTTCCCTCGAGGCGCTATCCGCATTTCCAATTGTAAGTTTAATTTGCCGCGCTTTCCGGACACCTGGCGTATCCTTACGGGGAAGTGAGGGGACGTGGCGCTGTAACGCTCCTGTAACAATTGGTGGAGTATCATGCGCTTTGCCCCGCAAAGCCAGTTGGGCGGTCAAGCTAAGGATTTCTGCCGGTATTCTCACGGTTTTGGTGAATTAGAGTGGGGGGCTGAAGAAATGCCAATCTCTACAGAAGAACTCGAAAGCGGTATCACCAGGGTCATTCTGGAGGGACGCCTGGACATCGAGGGCGCCGCTGCCGTGGATATGCGCATGAACGTGATCGCGGGCACCAAGAAGGCCGTGATCGTCGACCTGCGGAAAGTTTCCTTCCTCGGATCGATGGGACTGCGAGCCCTGGTCGCTCCGGCGCGCGCCATCAACGGCCGCGGAGGCAAAATGGTGATCTTCGGCCCGAATGAGCTCGTCGAAAAAGTTTTGAAGACGAGCGGCGTGGACAACATGATCCCCATCCATCACGAACTTCAAAACGCGATCGCCGCGCTACAATAAGCCACGGTAGACTGCCCGAAGGACCAGCGCCCCTCATGACTGGGAACGGCACGGACACAACCGGAGAGCGTCTGGAATTGCGAAGCCGGATGTCCGAATTGGCGCGGCTGTTCCCGTGGATCGAGCGCCTGGCGTCGCTTCACGCGATACCGGCGGACACACAGTTCGCCATGAATCTTTGCCTGGAAGAAGTCCTCTCGAATATCATCCGGCACGGCTACTCCGGCAAACCAGACCATTGCGTCGCCGTCCGCTTCACCAGACCCACGAAAGACTACTTTGTTTTCGTGGTCGAGGACGAAGCGCCGCCTTTCAACCCTGCGATTTCACCTGATCTGCCGGCGGTAAGTTCGCTCGATGAGATTCGCGTCGGAGGCCATGGCATTCGCCTGTTGCGCCGGTTTGCCGACACGCTCGAATACCAGACGACGCCCGCCGGCAATCGGCTGAGCATTGGTTTCACCGCGGCCCCTCCGGCGATTGCAAAAGACTGAACCCGGGCGCAGGTACCGTCGCCATCGCAATGAAACGCGGGGCGAAGGGTGTTCAACCATAAATCGCTCGCGATCTGTCATCGGCCCATTTCGTGTTATTCGTTGCAAGAGCAAATTCAGAAAAAAGGAGAACATTTCATGTCCACAATCACAATGAAGGACGGCACCCAGATTTATTACAAGGATTGGGGCACGGGGCAGCCCGTCGTTTTCAGTCACGGCTGGCCTCTCAGCGCGGACGCTTGGGAAGATCAGATGTTGTTTCTGGCCGGCCGCGGGTACCGCTGCATCGCGCATGACCGCCGCGGCCACGGCCGCTCCAGCCAGCCCTGGGACGGCAACGAAATGAATACGTACGCCGACGATCTCGCGGCACTGGTCAGGGCGCTCGACCTGAAGGAAGCGATCCACGTGGGCCATTCCACTGGGGGCGGCGAAGTCGCCCGCTACATCGGCCGCCATGGCGCCAACCGCGTCGCCAAGGCTGTGCTGATCGGGGCGGTCCCGCCTCTGATGCTCAAAACGCAGGCGAATCCCGGCGGCTTGCCGATGGAGACGTTCGATCAAATTCGCGCCGCCGTGCGGTCCGATCGCTCTCAATTTTTCAAGGATTTGAGCGCGCCTTTCTACGGCGCCAACCGCGACGCCGCAAAAGTCTCGCAAGGCCTGCGCGATTCTTTCTGGCTCCAGGGCATGCTGTGCGGACTCAAGGCGGCCTATGACTGCATCAAAGCCTTCTCCGAGACGGATTTCACCGAAGACCTCAAAAAATTCGACGTTCCGACGCTCATTCTTCACGGCGACGACGACCAGATCGTGCCCATCGCTAACTCGGCCATGCTTTCCGCGAAGTTGGTGAAGGGCGCCACGCTGAAGATCATCCCGGGCGCGCCGCACGGCATGTGCTCCACTCACAAGGACCAAATCAACACGGAACTGCTCGCGTTCCTGCAACGCAGCCAGCAGGCGTCGGCTTGAACAACTCGGGCCGGAACTTCCGGCGCGGAGAGGACCATGGAAAAAGTTGACGTGCCAAGTGTGGTTGTCCGCGGCAGCGCTGCCGGTTTCGCCCAGGAAATTCATGCGGGCCGGCATCGTCTCGCCGCCGATGAACCGGTGTCGGCTGGCGGCACGGATGCGGGACCATCTCCCTATGACCTTTTGCTCGCGGCATTGGGAGCGTGTACTTCGATAACCGTGGGGATGTACGCTCGCCGCAAGGCATGGCCGCTCGACGAAGTTACCGTCCATCTGCGGCACTCCAAGATCCATGCCGCCGATTGCGCCGAGTGCGAAACCAGAGAAGGAATGCTCGATCGAATTGAACTCGATATTCATTTTAACGGGTCACTGACGGGCGAGCAGCGATCCAAGCTGCTGGAGATCGCCGACAAATGTCCGGTCCATCGAACCCTCACCTCGGAAATCAAGATTGCGACGCGCGAGGTTTGAACGGGGCCGCGAGGGCGTTTTTTCGGTTATTTCCGGGCGCGCGACGGTCTTTCCCTCTTGTGGTTCGACGGAACCGTACCACTAGGGATAGACAGTTTGAACACGCGGCAACAAGATTTTGTGCTTCCGGGTGCATTTCCCTCTTGACAGAATTTTCGCCCTTGATTACATTGCGCCCTCGGATTCAGGGAACCGTGATTCGACCAGCGGGCGACCCACTCACCCCGGGAACACCGCAAAGTCGTTTGACGCAACCCGCCGGGTTTCATCGAGACAGCGAGGAGGCTTCCTTCACTCCCCGTGGCCGCCGCTCCCAGCGCGGCCGGTGAGGGATCGCGCCACGCCAAAGCCCGCAATCGGCCTGGGCGGTGCGCACAGGGAAGCTTTTTCATTTTTCGGCTGCGGACTCCACTTTTACGCGGAACGCGTCAAGTGAACTTTTGAGCCCATGGAGAAATGCTCGTCAAGACCCGGCGCTAAAGATTTGAATCGAGCAGTGACCTGCTGAGAATCAGGGAACTGCGTGCTCCCAGCCACGCATTTCGGGAGTAAAATATAAGGGTTCCCTCCGCGCGGGGGAGCCTACCTGCGCGGAGGCGATGATGGCACAGACGAAAATGGCTTTGAACGACAAGACGGCATTGCAAGTTGGCACGGCCACGCCCGCGGATGTCCAGGTCCGCACTGGCCTCGATTTCGAGCGGTATTTCACCGACGGCCGCACCCCGCCGTTTGACGCGGTCGAGTGGGAGCGCCGCGTGGCGCTCATCGGCAACGAGAAGGGCAAGACGATTTTTCGCCAGGAAGATGTGGAAGTGCCCAAGGGCTGGTCGCAGACGGCGACCAACATCGTCGCGTCAAAATATTTTCACGGCAAGCTCAACACGCCCGACCGCGAAAATTCGGTGCGCCAGCTCATCGGCCGCGTGGTCAACACGATTGTCGGCTGGGGCGAGAAGGGCGGCTACTTCGCCAGCTCTCCCGCGCGCGACGCCTTCCGCGACGAGCTGACGCACCTGCTCGTCGAGCAGAAGATGGCCTTCAATTCGCCGGTCTGGTTCAACGTCGGCGTGCAGCCCAAGCCGCAATGCTCGGCCTGCTTCATCAATTCGGTCCAGGACGACATGGAATCGATCATGAACCTGGCCAAGACCGAGGGCATGCTGTTCAAATGGGGCTCGGGCACGGGCACGAATTTTTCTTCGCTGCGCGGCAGCCGCGAAACGCTCTCCGGCGGCGGCATCGCCTCGGGCCCCGTCAGTTTCATGAAGGGCTTTGACGCCTTCGCCGGCGTGATCAAGTCCGGCGGCAAGACGCGCCGCGCCGCCAAGATGGTGATCCTCAACGCGGATCATCCGGACATCGTCGACTTCATCGACTCGAAGATGAAAGAGGAGCGCAAAGCGCGAGTCCTCATCGAGCAGGGCTACGACCCGTCCATCGACGGCGAAGCCTACTCCTCGATCTTTTTCCAGAATGCCAACCATTCGGTCCGCGTCACCGATGAATTCATGCAGGCGGTCGAAGACGATCGCGACTGGTGGACGCGCAACGTCAACGATGGAAATCCCGTCGAGAAATTCAGCGCGCGCGAACTGCTGCACCGCATGGCCGAATCCACCTGGCAGTGCGGCGATCCCGGGATGCAGTACGACACGACCGTGAACCGCTGGCACACGTGCAAGAACACCGCGCGCATCAATGCCTCGAACCCGTGCTCGGAATATATGTTCTTGGACGATACGGCCTGCAACCTCGCGTCACTCAACTTGATGAAATACCTGAACGCGAATGGCTCCTTCGACGTCGAAGCGTTCCGCCGCGCTGTGGACATCACCATCACGGCGCAGGAAATTCTGGTGGACAACGCCAGCTACCCGACGCCCCGAATCGCCGAAAATTCGCACAAGTTCCGCCCGCTGGGCCTCGGCTACGCCAATCTGGGCGCGCTGCTGATGTCCATGGCGCTCCCCTATGACTCCGACGGCGGGCGCGACATGGCCGCCGCGGTCACTGCTCTCATGTGCGGCGAAGCCTACGCGCAGTCCGCCCGCATTGCCGAGCGCCTGGGGCCGTTCTTCGGCTACGCCGTCAATCGCGAGCCGATGCTCGAAGTCATTCGCATGCACCGCGATTCGCTGCGGCCCATCAAGCCGGAGAACGTGCAGCCTTCGCTGCTCGGCGCCGCGCAATACTCCTGGGACCAGGCGCTGGCGCTCGGCGAAAAATTTGGCTACAAGAATTCGCAGGTCACCGTGCTCGCGCCCACCGGCACCATCGGCTTCATGATGGATTGCGACACGACCGGCATCGAGCCCGACCTGGCGCTCGTGAAATACAAGAAGCTGGTCGGCGGCGGAGTTATTAAAATAGTAAATAACACCGTCCCGGCCGCGCTCATGAAGCTCGGCTACTCGCCCGAGGAAACGTCGCAGATCGTTTCCTACGTGGACCGCAACGGCAAGATCGAGGGCGCGCCCGGCTTCAAGCCCGAGCATTTACCGATTTTCGATTGTTCCCTCGCCGCCGTGGGCGGGCGTTCCATCGCCTGGCGCGGCC
>Ga0210384_10001345_pt1 | contig 33828 bp, 22 predicted proteins | sample IncBWH2MmetaG_FD_160574 | JGI IMG/M metagenome (GOLD analysis project Ga0210384, IMG submission 160574) | Forest soil microbial communities from Barre Woods Harvard Forest LTER site, Petersham, Massachusetts, United States - Inc-BW-H-2-M | ecosystem: Environmental > Terrestrial > Soil >...
GCCGTAGACTGCCGCGTTCATGGGAGCGAGCAGGAAAAGAATCGTCGCGAGCGGGGGATCGAACGCCCTCTTCAGGAAATACATCGGGCACACCGAAAACATGAGTTGGGGATCGAGATTCCAGCGCCGCGGAGCCAGATACGCGACCAGCGCCACGAGATAGAAAATGGCCGCGAAGCCGCCGAGCAGTTTGAGGGGCACTGAAAACAAGCGCCCATCGTCGCGATCTTTCTTGCACACTCGCGCAATCCATGAACGGGGCAACACGGCAACCGCCAAGCTGAAGACCCCCACCAATGCCAGCGCAACCACAAATATGACCCATTCGCTCTGAACCGGCAGCTCGGCGCCCTGCAGCATTGCGTATGGAGCACCCGTCAAAAGCGAGAGCGAACCGCAAACGAAGAAAACGATGCGAGATGTAATCCTGATCGCGCGTGCGGCCATGCGGCGCATTCTAACAGCCGTCTGCAGTCGAGCGCAGAGGCTTCCTTGGCTGGCGATGGACCGGCGCTTCGGCTGCTAAAATTCCCTCAGCATGGCTGCCGCCCAACAGCCCGGCTTCACCCGCACCATCTTCCACGTCGATATGGACGCCTTCTTCGTGTCCGTGGAAGAGCTTTTCGATCCCACGTTGAAGGGCAAGGCGGTAGTGGTCGGCGGCCAGCGCGACGAGCGCGGCGTCGTTTCCGCCGCTTCCTACGCTGCGCGAAAGTTCGGAGTCCACTCCGCTATGCCGCTGCGCACTGCGGCCAAGATGTGTCCGCACGCGATTTTCGTCAATGGACATCCCGAGCGCTACCGCGAGTGTTCCGAGAAAGTCCACAAAGTCCTCGGCACGTTTTCTCCGCAAGTGGAAATGGCTTCGATCGATGAAGCCTACCTTGACATGACCGGCACGGAGCGCCTGCACGGTCCTCCGCTGAAGGCCGCTCACAGCCTGCACCAGCGCATGAAGGCCGATACCGGCCTGAACTGCTCCATCGGGATGGGGACCTCCCGCCTGATCGCGAAAGTTTCCTCGGCACAGGCCAAGCCCAACGGCGTACTGTGGATCGTTCCCGGCGAAGAAGCCAAGTTCCTCGCGCCACTCGACGTGCGCGAAATTCCCGGCGTCGGCAAAGTTATGGAGACTCATCTGCACGCGCTCGGCATCAAGAAAGTTGGAGATCTCGCCCGCCTCGAAGAATCAGAATTGAGCGATCGCTTCGGAAAATGGGGCCTGGCTTTGGCGGGCAAGGCCCGCGGCGAAGATGCCGGCGGATGGTTCGATACCGAAGTCGGAGCCGACGTCGGGGCCAAGTCCATCAGCCACGAGCACACCTACAACGAAGACACCGCCGACGTCAGCCAACTGGAAGCCACGCTGATGCGGCTTTCAGAAATGGTGGCTCGCCGCCTGCGCGAGTCGCAGTATCACGCGCGGACTATCCAACTCAAACTGCGCTACAAAGATTTCACCACGATTACCCGCGCGCACTCCCTGCCGTCGCCGACCCAGCTCGACACGGAAATCTTCGAGCAGGCGCGCGCTCTCTTCCGCAAGAATTGGAAGAAAGGCATGCAGATTCGTTTGCTGGGCGTGCAGGCCTCGTCCTTCACGTCTCAGCCTGATCAGATCGACCTGCTTGAAGGCAACAAACAGCAGCGCTGGAAGGACGCGATGGCCGCCGCCGACCGCCTGCGCGACAAATTCGGCGAGTCCAGCGTCGGCCTGGCTACCGGGATGCGCGGAGGCTTTCGCGAGCGTATTCACGAGAATCCGGCGAGCCTGCCGGGGAAGAGAAAGCATTAGGTGCCTGTGAAAACCGAACCATGAAGCACGAAGGACACGAAGGATCACGAAGGAAAACCACAATGAAGTCCTTCGTGTGACTTCGTCGTGAAGATCTTCGAGGTAGTACCAACGCAGCCGCGCAGTTGACCCCGATCCCCGCCCCGCACTAAGATTCCCGTTCGCCCAGAAGTCTTCGGAGCCGACATTCAGGAGCCCACATGCGCAAACTCGTCGCCATGCTGTCGTTCGTCTTCGCCCTCGCGTTCCTGCAAACCACCGCGGCCCAGTCCGATCCCCCGCTCCTGCTACGCTTTCCCACCGTCAGCAAAAGCCAGATCGTTTTCAACTACGCGAACGATCTCTGGATCGTCAGCCGCGATGGCGGCGACGCCCACCGCCTGACATCCGGCGTCGGGATCGAAGCTCTTCCGCGCTTCTCCCCCGACGGTTCGATGATCGCCTTTACCGGCGAGTACGACGGCAACCGCGATGTCTTTGTGGTTCCAGCCATCGGCGGCGTGCCCCGCCGCCTGACCTATCACCCCGCTGAAGAATACGTCGCCGGCTGGACGCCCGACGGCAAGAAAATCCTGTTCAACTCCTGGGCCAACAGCTTCATGCACTTCGAGGATCAGCTCTACACCGTTCCCGTCGACGGTGGACTTCCCACTCAACTGCCTCTCCCCATCGCCGAGGACGCATCCTTCTCGCCCGATGGCACGCACATCGCCTACGTTCCGCATCCCAAGTGGCAGGAAGCCTGGAAGCGCTACCACGGCGGCCAGACCACGCCCATCTGGATCGCCGATCTCAAAGACTCGAGTATCGTTAAGATTCCTCGCGAGAATTCCAACGATCACCTTCCCATGTGGGTTGGCGACACGATTTATTTTCTTTCTGACCGCAACGGTCCCGTCAGCCTGTTCGCCTACGACACGAAGACCAAACAGGTTGCCGAAGCACTCCACAGCGATGGACTCGATTTCAAGACGGCATCGGCTGGGCCCGACGCCATCGTCATCGAACAGTTTGGAGCCATCAAGCTCTACGACCTCAATACTCATCAGGCGAAGAACATAACAATCCATGTGACTGGTGACATTGATGCCGTGCGCCCGCACTTCGCCAAGGTCGATCCCAAGCGCATTCAGAATTTCGGCATTTCCCCCACCGGCGCGCGAGCCGTCTTCGAAGCATGGGGAGAGATTTTCACCGTTCCCACCGACAAGGGAGACATTCGCAACATCACACGCAGTCCCGCCGCGGCCGACCGGGATCCGGCATGGTCACCCGACGGAAAGTCCATCGCGTATTTCACCGATGAGTCCGGGGAATACGAACTGGCCATCCGCGATCAGAACGGTCTGGGAACGGTGCGCCACATCAACCTGGCCAACCCGCCGTCATTTTTCTACTCGCCGACGTGGTCTCCCGACAGCAAGAAGATCGCCTACAGCGACAAGCGCCTGCAGTTGTGGTACATCGATCTCGACAATCCAGCGCCCAAACTCGTCGACACGGATTATTTTGGCGGTTTCGGCCCCACCCAGCTCAGCCAGACCTGGTCGCCCGACAACAAGTGGATTGCCTACACCAGACAGCTGCCCAGCGGCCAGCACGCCGTGTTCGTCTACGCGCTCGATCAGGCCAAGACTTTCCAGGTCACCGACGGAATGAGCGACGCCCTCAATCCGACCTTCGACAAGAACGGCAAATATCTCTACTTCACCGCTTCGACCAATGTCGCCCTCACCACCGCTAACCTCGACATGACCAGCGACGAGCACCGCGTTTCGCGCAGCGTCTACATCGCGGTCCTGAGCAAGGATGAGAAGTCGCCCCTCGCCCCCGAAAGCGACGAGGAGAATAAACCGAAGGACGAGAAGAGGGCCGATCAGGATAAAGATAAAGACAAAGACAAAGCTGCCGACCAGGCCAATGACAAAGCCAAGGCAAAAGACAAGAGCAAAGCGGCAGACAAGTCGGCCGCCGACAAAGGCAAAGACAAGGACAAAGATAAAGACGCGAAGAAGGACGAGTCCGTCGTCGTGAAGGTCGATATCGACGGCATCGGCCAGCGTATTCTCTCGCTGCCTATTCCCGCCAAGAACTACCTCAACATGCTTCCCGGCAAGTCGGGCATTCTGTTCCTTTCCGAAGGCCCCATGGTCTTTGCGACTGACGACGATAACCCCAACGTCAGCCAGACCATCCAAAAATTCGACCTGAGCAAGCGCAAGGTCGACAAGGTCATCGAGGATGTGAACGACTTCGCGGTTTCCTTCGACGGCGAAAAGATTCTCTATCGCAAAGCAGACGCCTGGACGACCGTGTCGCCCGACGATGGCCCCGCCGGCGGAGCCCCGCCCAAGCCCGGCTTCGGTCCGCTCAAGCTCGATGGATGGGAAGTCTACGTCGAGCCCCGCGCCATGTGGAAGCAGATTTACAACGAGACCTGGCGCATCGAGCGCGACTTCTTCTACGACCCGCACTATCACGGCCTCGATCTAGACAAGGCCAGGAAGAAATACGCGCCTTATCTGGAGGGCATCGCCTCCCGCGACGAACTCACCTATTTATTCCAGGAGTGCCTTGGCGAAATTACGGTTGGACACATGTTCGTGGGCGGCGGCGAAGGACCCGAGCCGAAGAAGCTGAAAGGCGGCCTGCTCGGCGCCGACTACAGCCTGGAGAACGGCCGCTATCGTTTTGCCAAAGTCTTCAACGGAGAGAACTGGAATCCCGGCAACGAAGCCCCGCTGACTCAACCCGGCGTCAACGTGAAAGCGGGGGACTATCTTCTGTCTGTGAACGGGCGCGATCTGCACGCCTCCGACAACGTCTACAGCTTTTTCGAAGAGACCGCCGGAAAGCAGGTCGTGCTCAAAGTCGGCGCAAATCCCGATGGAAAAGAGTCGCGCGACGTCACCGTCGTTCCCGTCGAGAGCGAAGAAAATCTGCGCCATCTTGCCTGGATCGAGAGCAATCGCCGCCGCGTCGACCAAGCCACCGGAGGCCGCGTGGCCTACGTGCATGTGCCCAATACTGCGGGAGGCGGTTACACCAGTTTTAACCGCTACTATTTTTCGCAAGTCGGCAAGGAAGCCGCCATCATCGACGAGCGTTTCAACGAAGGTGGCCAACTCGCCGACTACATCATTGACTACCTGCGCCGCCCCATGCTGAGCAAGGTGGTCACTCGTGAAGGCCACGACTGGTCAAGCCCGTCGGAAGCCATCTACGGGCCCAAGGTCATGCTCATCAACGAAATGTCCGGTTCCGGCGGCGACGCCTTGCCGTGGTACTTCCGCAAGACCGGCATCGGGCCGCTCATCGGCAAGAAGACCTGGGGCGGACTGGTCGGAATCGGTGGCTATCCCGAACTGATTGACGGAGGCCGCGTCACCGCGCCCCGCGCCGCCATCTACGGCCTCAACGGCGAGTGGGAAGTCGAGAACCACGGCGTCGCGCCCGACGTCGAAGTCGACCTCGAACCAGCCGCGTGGCGCTCGGGCCATGACGCGCAACTCGAAAAAGCCATCGAGGTTGTGATGCAGCAGTTGAAAGAACATCCGCTGCCCGAGATCAAGCGTCCACCGTACCCGAACTATCACGAGCACGACGATCTGGGCGCGAAGTAAGACGAAGTTCTCGATGAGCTACGCTTCCTGCTTGAGGATCGGTGTTGTTGCCGCGGCCCTGATTGTGGTGACAATTCGGGCGGCGGGCCAGGCTCCTATTTACGAGCATTATTTTATTTCTTGCTCTTACGACCGACCTTGCACCGTGACAGACAGTTTCAAAGTGCCAGATGTGCCGGGGAACTGTTGCATTCTGACGGTCACAAACGGAGAGGGTCGCAGCGATCAAGTACGCAGTGCGAGAATCTATCTCAATGGCGATGAAGAGGTATTAGATAGGCGCCGGCAAGCGATCGTCTATCTCCGCAAGAGGAATATCCTGAAGGTGCTTCTGGAGGGCGAGCCAAACGCTAAGGTGCATATCGGAATCGCGCAGCTCAATTTGCATGATAGCTGCGAACTTATCGAAGATTCAAGGGAACACACCGGAACGTTCGTAGCTGTGAAGGGAGTGTTGTATTCGAGCTTTGAAGAGTTCGTGCTTCTCGGAAGCGAGTGTTCGGCTCTCCCTCACCGCCTTGGGACGTGGGTTCTTTACCCCGATGAGTTGACGGATACGCCCAAAGACGCAAATCTTAAGCACCTTCAACTACTCGCGACACGAACCAAGCAAGCGAAGATGCTCGACAAATATTTGAAGCAGAGGTGTGGAGAAAAACGTGTTGCCGTCACGCTGCGGGGGTACTTTCAAGATTCGAGCGAAATTCTCACAGATCTGCCGGATGGGAGCCACATACTTGCTGGATTCGGCCACATGGATATGTACCGTTCACGATTGGTCGTCGAGTCGATCGAGGACGCTGAACCGCTCCCATGCTTAGAGTCTCGCCAGAAGCCTTAGCCAACGGTCGCCGCTGCATTCGGCGAACGAGCAATCGGCCTCTGGTTCCTTACTTCAACACCCGCTTAGCCGCCACGCTTTGACTTTCATCACCCTGCCTCTTTAAACATCGCGGCAATCACGCTGGCCTTGCAATGGCTCCATAACAACGTTGGTGATCTTGTCCGATTGAAGAACACTTACCCGGCAGCACCGTTCAAAAGGCGTCGGCCCTGCGCGGATTACTTTCGTGACCCCTGCGGTCCTGATCTTTAGTTTGCAACAAACGCCGCGATTTCGGGTTTTAATAAATACGCCCAAAGTAGTGCCGGGCACACGGGGAGATGTTGCCGTTTTCAGACCCCTGTACAAGGAGAAATGACTATGTCTCTTCGTTCCAAGATTCGCATCATGCTCGTCGCGGCCTTCATCATAGTGCCGATGCTTGCCCTGCCCGTCGCGCAGGCACAAATCGGCGTGGCTCTCTCGATCAACATCGCTCCTCCGGCTTTGCCGGTGTATGAGCAGCCTCCGCTGCCGGCGCCGGGTTATATGTGGACTCCCGGCTACTGGTCCTACGGGGAAGCGGGCTATTTCTGGGTTCCGGGCGTGTGGGCGCAACCTCCCAGCGCCGGTCTTCTGTGGACCCCTGGCTACTGGGGTTATGAAGGCGGAGCATACGGCTGGCACCGCGGCTACTGGGGTCCGCACGTTGGGTTCTACGGCGGCGTGAACTACGGCTTCGGCTTCGGCGGCTTCGGCTTCGCCGGCGGCGAGTGGCGCGGCGGAGTGTTCGCCTACAACAGTGCAGTGGCGAACTTTGGCAGCGTCCATGTCACCAATGTGTACGAGAACCGCACCATCGTCGAGCAGACCACGATCGTCAACGTCAACCATGTAAGCTTCAATGGTGGCGAGGGCATTTCGGTGCATGCGTCGGCGGTGGAGATGCAGGCGGCCAACGAGCGCCACTTCGAGCCAACTCCCAACCAGGTGCAGCATGAAACCTTTGCCGCACAGGACCGCGCGCAACTGGCGTCGGTGAATCAGGGTCGTCCCGCAACCATGGCGGCCGCGAACGTAAACGAATATCACTCGGTGGCGCAGCAGCACGCGCAGTCGCAGCCCATCTCGGCCTCCGATCGCTCGGTGGGGCGCAACTACAATCCCAACACTCGTGAAGCCAATCAGGACCAGCGCATTGCCAACGGTCTGCGCAGCGGTCAGATGACGTCCGGCGAGGCGGCCCGCGCCGAGCGCACGCAGTCCAACATTGACCAGCAAGTGCACAACGATCGCGAAGCGAACGGTGGCAAGCTCACCGGTGCGGAGCGTCAACAGATCAACGGCGAGCAGAATCAAGCCAGCCGTCAGATCTACGACGAAAAGCACAACGGGAATACCGTGAAGCCGAACGAAGTCGACGACCGCGAAGCCAACCAGCAGCAGCGCACCGCCAATGGCCTGCGCAGCGGCCAGATGACTTCCGGCGAAGCCGCCCGCACCAACGAGAACCAGGCTAACGTGGCTCAGCAGGTGCACAACGAGCGCACCGCCAACGGCGGCGCCTTGACCAAGCAGGAGAAGCAACAGGCCAACAAGGAAGAGAACAAAAACAGCAAGCAGATCTACAACGAGAAGCACAACAACAACAAGACGAAACCTGCCAAGGAGCGCGATCGTTAAACCAAGGCAAGAGGGTAAGACTGAACGGCCGCCATTGCAGGCGGCCGTTCTTTTTTGTGCGTCACCCATCCGCAGCAGCTACTGAGGATTGGCAGAGCGCGCCGATGATGCCAGCAGCGATCGCATTCCCGGCTTGTATCCGTAGAAGTCGCCGATCATGTGGAGATGGTCGATGATCTCTTCGTCGTAGTGTTGCTTGAGCGCCGGAGTCAAAATGTTATGCTCGGCGTTGGGATCGGCCGTGAGATCGAACAAATAACTCTGCGCCGGCGAATCGTAGGTCGTATATAAGTAGCGCCCGTCCGCCGTCAGAATTCCATAGACCGCGCGCGAATCCGAAGCCAGCAGAAGATCCTGACGTGGGTACGATTCCAGTTCCTCTCTCGTCTCAGTCAACAGAGGGCGGCCGTAGAGCGGGTTTTGCACAATGGGGCCGTGCCCCAGAAGGTAATAGAGTGTCGGCGTAATGTCCGTCAAGGTCGAAAGGCGGGTGTCATCGTACACCAGGCGTTCGCGCATCTTGGGCGGCAGATGGATGATCAGCGGCACCCGCATGACTTCCGGCCAGATCGAAGCCGAATGGCTCGACCGTCCGAATTCGCCCAGGGCATCGCCGTGATCGCTGGTTACGATGATGATGCTGTTGTCATACATGCCGCGCTGCTTGAGATAGCTGAAAAACTCACCCAGGCACTGGTCCACCCAATGCACTTCATACGAGACGCGGATGCTCATTCCGTCGGGCGCCTGCCAATGCTGCGAAGTCGGCGAGGGCACGTCGTTGCGGGCGAACTGGTGCACGTTCTTGGGCTGAGTGTAGAAGAACACCGGCCGCGCTGGATTCTCCGAAGTGTCCAGAACATTCGTTGCCTGCCGTAAAGTGGATCCCAGTTCCAGTTCGTTCCAAAGTTTCTTTCCGTTATCCAATCTCACCAGGTCGTCGTCAGCCGGCAAGATAGCACTTAAGACTTCATCTACGCTGACCACCATCCGGTAACCGTCGGCGTGCATCATTTTGTCCAGGCTGTTCAATCGGGAGAAGGGCTGCAAATAGTGGGCATGCAGCATCATCGCGCCCGACCAGATGGCCGGCTCGGAGAGCGACGTCCCCGCATATTGCGTGTAAACGTTGTGCATGACGATGCTGTCGTGCGCCAGGGCGTCGAGGTTCGGCGTGAAGTTTACGCGGGGATTGTAGGCGCCAAGATAATCCGGGCGCATGGAGTCAATCACGAAAATAAACACGTTCGGCCGCTCGCTCTGCGACGCCGTGAAGTGGCTGACGAGTTGAACGTCAACGTGATTTCGCATGTCGCGGATGTTCGAGTTCTCGCGCAGGATGCGGCACAGATCTCCGCAAACCTCGTTGCGCGAGTTGCCCAGGATGTGATGTGCCAGCTGAAAAGAATTGTCGCGTCCGGCGTATGCCTCTAACGTCAGGGAGATCTCATCGTCGGTCGAGCCCAGCGGGCGGCTCCAAAAAATCTCGGTGGCTTGCAAGGACTTGTAAATGACTCCGCTCGCCACCAGCACCGAGAGCACCACGACCGCGGAATATTGCATTCGCACTGGCCGCAGGCGGAACAGGCAAACGCTCAGCGCGATCCAGAACAGCAGCGTAGTAATGCTCTGGAAGAATCCGCTCCAGTCCGCATCTCCAATGATGTAGGGAAATGCGAGCGCCAGAACTCCGGACATCACCAGTGCAGTCCACGTGCCCAGTTGGAACGAAGACTTGCTGGCAACAGGGTGCGCAGGTGCGGACTTTCGCTTCGCGTCCAGAAACGGGAGGACGAGCGAGAATCCCCACAGCGTAAGAGCCAAGGCCAGCGAGGCCGCATAGACGCGGGCGTCCCATCCGCCCAAACTCAAAGCGTTCTGAAGGAAACGAAACAGCAGAGTCCCCAGCGAAGCGAAGACCGCCGCGCCCAGCACGCCGCGCCGAACCGCCTGGGGTTTCGAAGTCCTGGCCGCCAGCACGAAAATCAGGTTGATGATCGACAGGACGATGATCGCAAGCACGAAGTGGGAGAGAAGGCTCCAGAGCGTCAGTTCGGCATCGGCCGAATGAAAAGTCAAACTGCGGCTCTCGTGATAGACCTGAAACCTCGCGCCCGCCACGTAGACCATGCTGACCGTGAAGGCAATCAGCAGCCCTCCCGAGTAGGCGAATGGCCGATTGTCAGCGCTCTCGTGCGCTTGTCCCTTGTCGGATTGTTTCCAGAGCGCCACGGCGATGACCGGGATCAGAGCCGCAAGACTCCACCAGTAGGCCGACCGGTTGTCCGAAACTGTGCGCAGAAAGGGCCGGAACGTAAGGTAGAGTCCGGCCACGGCGAGCAATCCGATGCCCGCCAGGAATCGCCGGTCCCTGATCCTCCACGAATCCACAAAGCGCCAGTTCGCCGCCACGGCAACGGCCGCTGCCAGCCAGTACAGAATTGCCTGGTGATGTACAAACCATGGCATCCAGGTGTAGGCGGGCGCCTTGATCAGAAAAAAGAATGTGTAGGGCAGAAACGCGAGCAGACAATAAAGAGAGGTCAGAACGAAATACGTCCCCGAAACTGCCCTCAGAAAAGTATTGAGCCAAAGCCTCAAACCTGCTCCTTACGTGCCGCCGCGATCCCGAAGACAAAAGACGGGAATACTTGATTCTTAATGACGATCAGTCCGGGCAGCAAGTTACCGTGGGCCAGCAAGGTTCCAGCCCAGTCGCAAAGGATGTTCGACCTTACAACGGGAGCCGCCGGTGGCGCATCTCAAGACTCATTCGTGACCAAAGTATCAACCTCGTTACTACTTCGGTGTGAGCGGAGCAGCTTCCGAGGCTCAGGTTTGGGTAGGATAGGAGGCGCACTTCTGTTCTCTGTTGTCCGGAAGAACTGCATGCCGAGTCAGGGCGTCAAGAAGTCCGCCGCCGCACGATCGTTATCCTTACGATCGTTCTCGCTTCGATCATTATCGCTACGATCGTCGTCGCTCGCACTGTTCGCCCGCAATTTCCTGAAGAGTCCCTTCATGCTGGGCGCGGTGGTCCCGAGCTCGTCCTTCCTGGTCAACGATATGATGAACCAGGTGGACTGGGACCGGGCGCGGGTTCTGGTGGAGTATGGTCCGGGCGTGGGCACATTTACTCGGGAAATTTTGCGGCGCATGCGGCCCGATGCCGTTCTGGTGGCAATCGAACTGAATACCGATTTCGTGGAGTACTTGCGCGACCATGTCCACGATCCGCGCTTCCACGTCGTGCATAGCTCGGCCGAGCGGGTGCGGCGTGTGCTGGCGGAACAGAATCTGGCGCACGCCGACTACATCATTTCCTGTATTCCTTATCTCAATATGTCGGATGCGCTGCGCCGCGAGATTCTCCAAGAGTCTCGCCTGGCGCTGCGGGCGGAAGGTTCGATGCTCCTGTTTCAATACACGCGCACGCTCCTGCCTTATCTGGAATCCAGCTTCAGCTCGGTCAAACTCAACTTCCAGTTCTTCAACATCCTGCCTGCGCTGATTTTCCACTGCACGCCGTAGACAACCGACGATAGAAAACTGACGATAGGCAACCGGCGATTGACGGCCGATGGTGGGCAGGCGATATTGCGTCCGGATTGCTGACCATCCATTGCCAGCGGGTATCCTAGTTGTTTCCCATTATTGATTGGCCGTTTCTTCACGGCTAGAGTGGCGAACACGTCGTGCGAACCAACAGTTACGTGACACCGGAAACACTCCTCCAGCCCCTGAGATTCGCGGACGTACCCTTGTGCGTAGTTATGTGGAGAAATGAGATCGATGCAAAAATATTTCCCGCTGCTGCTGGTTCTGTTCTCGCTGTCCGCCTTCAGCCAGAGTAACTACGCGGTCGTCAAAGGCGCAGTTACCGATCCGCAGCATTTGCCGGTTGTGGGAGCTGCGATTCAGTTGACGGCTGCAAGCACCGGCGCAACCCGCCGCGTGGTCACGAACACACAAGGACTGTTTGAAGCGTCGGCACTCCTGCCCGATGACTATGAGCTGACCACGGAGGCGCCTGGCTTTGCTCCAACCCGGCAATCGATTCGGCTGGAGGTCGGGGCGCAACTGGCGGTTGCCATCAGCCTGACCGTGAGTTCCGTCAAGCAGGGAGTCAATGTCTCGGCCTCGAGTGAAGTGCTGCACACCACCGATGCCAGCGTTGGCGAGGTGGTCGAGCCCCAGTCCATCCGCGAGTTGCCGCTCAACGGACGAATGCTGATCGATCTGGTGCTCACCGTTCCCGGCGCCCACGCGGGTTTTGGCGCACAGACGGGCTCGACGAATCCTCTTTATTGGCGCCCAGGCCAGCGCTCCGCGGTTGTGCTTGGCGGCAGCCGCCCGAATGCGAACTTCTTCCTGCTGGACGGCGCCACCAACACCGATCCGACCTTCAATACGCAAAACCTGAGCCCTTCGCCCGATGCGGTGAAGGAATTCCAGGTGGAAACCAGCAGCTACACCGCCGATATGGGGGGAGCCGGCGGCGGCCAGATCAACATTGTCACGCACTCCGGTTCGAATCAATTCCATGGGACGGCCTACGAGTTCCTGCGCAATGGAGCGATGGACGCGAGCTCGTTCGGCTCCATGGGAAACAATCATCTGGTGCAGAACAACTTCGGCGCCTCTTTCGGCGGCCCCCTGCCGGGCGTGAAAAAAACTTTCTTTTTCTTGAACTACGAAGGTCTCCGTCTGGCACAGGCGGATGCGCAAATTCTGACTGTCCCCACCCCTGCTGAAATCCAGGGCGATTTCAGTATGAGTCCGATCAAGATCTACGATCCGACCACTGCGGTGGCGAACCCGAGCTACGATTCCACCAAGCCCACCGGGCCAACGAATTTTCCTTACACCCGCTCTCAATTTCCCAACAATCAAATACCGTCGGGCCGAACGAATCCTCTTCTCGCCGGCTTCCTCATGCAATATGTCCCCATGCCAAACATGTCGATGATGGCGGGGGGAAAGGATTCGAACAACTACCTGGATATAAGGAATGAAACGCACACCCAGAACCAAGGCACGCTGCGCGTGGATCACGACTTCTCCGGCGGCGACACTCTGTTTGGAAGGTACAGTATCGGGACGGAGAAGGGTTTTTCCCCGAGCAGCGGCGTGACCGCTACGACGGAAAATCTGCCGGGGTTCGGAGTGAACTTCGACAATCGGTCGCAGCAAGCGGTGATTTCCTGGAACCACATCTTCGCCCCCAACAAGGTGAACACAGGGTCGTTTGCCGTCTCGCGTCTATCGATGGACCGCACGTCGCAAAACGATGGAGTGAATGACATCGTCGGCGCGCTCGGCATCCAGGGCGTGGGATACGGTGGTCCGGGTGCATGGGGCGCTCCCTGGTTTGCCGCTCAGGGTTACACCGGAATCGGGGACACCTTCGCCGCCACGCCCATGCACGCCTGGGACACGATGTACGAATTCCGCGACACCTATGCGTGGCAGCATGGCCGCCACGGAATCAAGTTTGGCGGAGACTATCACTGGTATACCTGGCCGATGTGGGGATTCTTCCAAAATCGCGGCTACTACCAGTACACCAACGGATACACCACCGAATTTGGATTCAATGACGGGAGCGGTTCCGGGTTTGCCAGCATGCTGCTGAGCCTGCCTGCCGTGAAACAGCGCCAGGCGGGCATTCCACAAATGAACTTACGAAACTGGGGAAGCGATGCCTTTGTCGAAGATAGCTGGCAAGTAACCCCGACGACCAACATAAACCTGGGCGTACGCTACGAATATTCCAATCCGCTTTACGACAAGGACAACACCAATACGAACTTGATTTTCCAGGGTGGCGTTCCCTCGGTTTTCGTCGGCGGACGCCAGGGATACCCGAAGGGCCTGATGTACGCGAATGAGCACAACTTTGCGCCTCGCATCGGAATCGCCAAGAGCCTTCCTGACCACGGACTGGTGCTGCATGCGTCCTATGGAATCTTCTTCACCCCGGTGGATCAGAACACCTGGTGCAACCAGCGTCACAATGTTCCCTATGTCTTCCCCGAAACCCAGCAAGCGGACAACTTCACGCCTCCGGCATCGCTCTACGCGAACGGTTTGAATTTTGGCACTCCCGTGCTGGGTACGGGCGCGCTGCCGGCCACGACGGTGAGTTTCACGGCATTCGATCCGCACGCCCCGGCTCAGTATGTTCAGCAGTGGAATGGTTCCTTGCAAAAAAGTCTGGGGAAGGATACGTCCCTGGAGATCGGCTATCTGGGTGCTCGCGGCTTTCACTTGCAGCGCTCGCACCTGATTAATAATGCGCCTCCGGGACCCGGCCCCATCGGACCGCGACGTCCATTCAAGACGTTGAGCTTCGTTCCCAATACCGACCTGCCCCCCAGCAGCGCAACGAATGCGGTGATACAGAGCACGACGTTTCCGGTCAGTACCATCAATCTCCTGGAAAATACCGCACAAAGCTGGTACGACGCGGGCTACGTCAATGTGCGCCGCCGCTATTCGCACGGGTTAAGCCTCCTGGCGAACTACACCTATTCCAAGAACCTGACCAATGCGCCCGACTTTCGTTCGCCCATGGACGAAGCGGCCATCCCCCAAAACAACAGCGACCTCGCGGCAGAAAAAGGACCGGGCTGCGACGTGCGCCACCGATTCGCGCTGAGCAGTGTGTACGACATTCCTGCATTTCGCCGAGCAGAATGGGTCGGGATGGTCACGCAAAACTGGCATTTGTCGACGATCTACCAGGTTGAATCGGGAATGCCGTTTACCATCTCCGTTTTTGGCGACACCGCCAACTCTGGAACCGTGCTGGGGGAAAACCCCATCCGGGCCAACGTTACAGGTCAACCCATATTTGGCCCCGGTACGCACAGCGCAGCGGAGTGGTTCAATCCCGCTGCCTTCGCCACGCCCCCGGCCTACACTTTTGGCGACGCCGGACGAAACTCCGTCTACGGTCCGCCCTTGCAGTCCCTCGACTTTGCTCTGGTGCGTTCTTTCAGCCTCACGGAACGGGCTACCTTCCAATTCCGTGCGGAAGCCTTCAACGCGCTGAACAAAACGAACCTGGGTACGCCGAACCGTTTTGTGAACACTCCGCAGTTCGGGACTATCACGATGGCGATGTCGCCAGCCCGCGAACTGCAAGTCAGCGCAAGGCTTTCATTTTAGGGATTTCGTTTTAATGTTTGATTGGAATAACTAGGAGACCCAGCCACCACACTCACGATCGGTCTTTCTCTACTCGCCGCCAATCTTCTCGAATGCCAATGTAGCGCCGCTCCCGCAAGGGGATCCGCACCAGAAGGCGTAGCTGACCACTGCGACGTGATGATCGGCGTCGTTCTTCACTTCGTGGGCGAAGGAGAGTCCAGCAAGGAACTCGCCGCGGCCTGATCCAGCCATAATTTTTCCCCAAGGGTTTCCCCTAGAGCATTCTCAGTTATTCCACCCAAACGAATCGATGATTCACCGGATTGTTTGTTTTTTCCAGGGCACTATGCTGCAACTAGCAAACAGGTAGCACTCCGGGCTCGGCATTCTCGGGGGAGGAAGCTGTACCCATCGAGGCAACCCACGTTGCATGCAGTGACGCTGTATTGTTCGATGCGTTTAGTCGGACGGAAAAAAACAGCCTGTGCCGCCTCCGTGTAACGCGACCTTAGGGGAGGGAGCGCGTTCGCGGAGGTGGCCCAAGTTGAATGCAGCCAGGCCAGCGTCGGCAGAAGGAGTCTTCGGCTTCTGGCTGCAGTTCGAGGAAAAACAGCAGCCTAAAACGGTGGATTTATCGGGTGCAAAAAAATAACAGGGGTGTTTATGTCAAATCAAATAATCGGATCGCGGGTCTCGCATTCAATTGCCAGGCTGTTTGCAGGTTATCTGTGCCTGGCGGCTGCAATTCCTTTCACTGCTCTTAATAGTGCCGCTCAAACTCCTACGCTATGGTACTCGGCGGGCGCTTACGGAACGTACGCGCTCGCCGGCGATACGGTCGTAACCGCCAAGACTGCTCCTGTAGGCGTGGGGCCGGGATGCGGCACTCCTCAAATCGGCGCCTCGGCCACCGGGACGGTGGCCACGGTAAACCACGCTCCTCTGGTCGTGACCGGTGTCATCAATACCGCTGCGTCCACCGCGGAGAATACGGCGACCGGCAGTTCTGAGATTCACGGAATTGCGCTGCTCGGCGGTGTCATCACGGCGGATGAAGTCAAGGCCGTCAGCACGACTGCCAACCACAATGGAAGTCTGCAGCTGAGCGCAGCCGGTTCGAACCTGGTAAATCTGGTGGTTGCGGGAACGGTCATCAACTCCATGCCGGCTCCAAACACCACGATCGCTTTGCCGGGCCTGGGCGATGTGGTGCTCAATGAGCAAATCGCAAGTTCTCAGGACTCCAAGGCTAGTTTGACGGTAAACATGATTCACGTTCGCATCACTGTCGCAAACGATCTCAACCTCAAAGTGGGCACGCAGATCATTTTGGCGGATGCCCATAGCGGCCTGGCGAGAGTGTCTGGACCTGGTGTCCTTGATGGCACGGCGTTCGGAACATCCGTTTCCAGCAAGCTCCTGCGGTCAACTCCGACTGCAGAAGTATCGGTGGGCTGCGAAGGCAATGCATTGCGCACCAACACGCAGGCCGGAATTAACGTCCCTGGCGTTCTGAGTTCTGGAACGATCACGAATACAGCGCAGGGAACCGTGGACCAATCGGTCGCCAGCTCACAGACTAGTTCAACTGCTCATGCGGTCAACCTGCTGGGTGGACTTGTTACCGCCGACACAGTCGAAGGCCGGGCAAGCGCTTCGACCAGCGACGGAAAAACGTTCAACTTCAATGCCGCCGGATCCTTCGTGAACCTCGCGGTCAGCGGCCATCCTGAAATAACCGACAGCGTGGCCCAGGACACGGAAGTGACGCTCACCGGCATCGGAACGCTTTACCTCTACCGTGTCAGAACCTCCGCCAACAACACCGAGGTCCGCATGATTGAGATAGTGCTGGCGCCTGACAACGTACTGGGTCTGCCAACTGGTCTGGATGCGCGTGTAAGTGATGCTGAAGCATCGTTGCACAGTCTCGATCACCCGTAGGGTGGTTTTGGACCAGAACGAATCGGAGTTGTGACCGGCTTGCTTCAAAACAAACGAAGGCCGGGTATCCCGGAAGGAAGTTCCGGATCCCGGCCCACGTCTTGCTTCAACTTGGAGTAGAAGTCTTGCCTGTTAGTTGCCCGAGCCCGAGTTGGCGGCAGCGGTGGTCGGAGCCGCAACTGGAGCGGTGCCTGCACCGTACCGGGCCAAGCGCGGGAAGAAGGGCGTGACTTCAAACGGCATTTTGTCACGCGCCGAGGTGATGGCGACCGGAGCCGTCTTCACCATTTCCGCCTTGTCGTCCCAAGGATTGACCTTCACGCGGCCGCCCAGGGGCAGCGCAGCGATCTGGTCGAGTTTGCTGTTGTCGAGCGCCGGGCCTTGCGCGGCCAGAGCGGTCAAACGATTCACCGTCCCATTTTCCGCCAGCGGGTTGCCCAGGTGCGTGGTCAGCAGTGCGGTCAGTGACCCAGCCCGCACTTGCAGCGCCTTCAGGAACAGGCCCACGTTGTCCAGCTTCTGCGCGTAGGGCGAGTTCTTCAGGAGATCCACAGCCTTCTTGTCGGCGGCCTGTTCTTCCTCCGGAATGTGCTTGAAGCCCAGGTTCTGATAAGTGGAGTCGTCGTTGAACAGCATGCGGTCGTTGAAGGCAAACTTGCTGCCCAGGTTGTGGCCGAGCACGATGTGCGCCAGCTCATGCGAGAGCACGGCGGCCAGGCTGGCCTCATCCGGCAGCACGTCCACCAAGCCGCGGCTGATCACAATGGTGTTGCCCACGCTGAAAGTTTCCAGCGGAGACGTGAGCAGCACGCGCGTACGCACGGGACGCGGCAAGTCAATGTTGTTGGTAACTTCCAGGTTGTTGACTACGGTCTGGAGAATCCGGTCGACGTCGCCCTCAGGGGCGAGCAAGCCGGCGTTGGTAAGGCGCTCGACAACGTTGTCTTCCGCCTGCTGCTGCCACACACGCTCAGCCTGCAGTGGGGACGCATCCTGCGCGGTCGGACTCTCGTCCGTCACGCTGTCCACTCGGATCTGCGTCAGTTCGTCATCCTTGCCGCCTTTCTTCAGGTCGTAGCCCCAGATGCGGGTCTGCGCCTTGAAGGCCATCTTGTTCTTCACGCCCGCGCTGAAGTCGCCTTCTTCGCTGTAGATGAAAGACGGGACCCAGTAGCCGGGGATCAGGTTCAAACGCCAGCTGTCCATGTGAAAGAAATACGAATTGCGCGGCGCCGGATAGTAGGTGCCATTCAGGCGCACGATGTTGAAGCCCTGGTCTTCCACCCAGATGCGGCCCAGGAAGCGGCCGCGGCCGGACTTCGGTTTCGGAGTCACGTCAAACACCAGGCAGCGCACGTCGCCCAGAAATTCGCGGCGGGCGTAGCGGAAGTCATAGTGCTCACGGTCGAAGTCGGTGCGGTCGGCATAGACCATCCACGAGAAGCCCAGGGGCTGGTACTGGACCTTGTAGAGCTTGGCAAAGCCGCCCATCAGGCGCTGTTGCATGCTCTTCTCTTCTTCCTTCAAGTAATCTTTGCGGTCCACGGTCTCACCCATATCCATGCGGCCGAGGAAGTAGTGGTCTGCGCTGGGCACGGGCCCGAGCTGCGGATCGGAGACCAAATTCTGCAGGTAGGTCTCGACCACCGGCGTGCGGGTCGCGAGCACCTTGATCAGACCGTGTTCCCGCTCAATGAACAGGTTCACCACCTGATCCATCGTTGTGGGAGCCGGCGCAGGAGCTGGTGGCGCCAGCGAAATGGCCTGGGGCGCTGCCGGCTGCGCAGCTGGCGCGGTTGCGGGCTGCGACTGCTGGGCCTGCTGGTCCGCTGCCGGGGCAGCCTGCTGAGACGGTTGCGCGGTCTGCGTCGGATCGGGCGCAGTTGGCTGTGCGGACGGCTGTGACCCCGCCACTTGCTGCGCGGCTGCGCTCATCGATGCCAGCAGAACCGCAGTGAGGATTGCTTTCCAAGTACGCATGACTCTTTTCTCCAAGTTTCTTTGAACGGTTTCAGTATCCGCGTTCGCTTCTGCTTACCGTTTCAATTGCCAGAGTTACTTCGCCAAAACTTTTTAGTACGCCATCTGGAACGTCACATGCACGATCGCCGTGGAATCCACCGGCGTCCCGTAGCGCAACGCGGGCTTGAACCGGATCTTGTTGGCGGCGGCCATCGCAGCCTCATCCAGCCCGTGGCCCAGACCGCGCACCACGCGATTCACATGCAGCGTTCCGTTCGCCGAGAAACTGACTTCGAGAAGCACTTCGCCTTCCAGCTTCATACTGCGCGCTTCATCGGTGTAAACCGGATTCGGCTTGTACGTAATCTCCACCGGAGTGGTTGCTGGTCCGGCATCGGCCGGGATAACTTTCGGCCCGCCGCCGTGCACCACCTGCTCCGATCCAAATCCCCCGGTTGCAACTCCCTTGCCGTTGCTGCGCCCGTCTCCGTGGCCGCCAGTCGCCACGCCGTTACCAAAGTCTGCGCTGGCCACCGTGCCCTTGATTCCTTTCGCTCCGCCCGATCCGTTGCCTTGTCCCGGACCCGCCGGCATGTCAAACGCTCCGGTGGAAGCGGCATACAATTTCGCGCCCTGCTTGCCCGTACCCGTCAAGCCATTGGGATCGCCAAAGCCGCCGGTCTGAACTTTCTCCACCGCAGCATTGACGGTCGGCTTTTGCGAACTGCCGGTCGGCGTGAAGTCTCCGGTGTGCACCAGTTGCGGACGGGCCCCGCCCGCCGCGATCTTCACCTGCGGAGCCACAAACTGGTTGACCACCACTTTCGGTGCTTCCACGGCCTGCGGAGCTTCCCGCCGCACTTCGCGGGGTACGATCAGCTTAGGCTGCTCAAATACCGGGAGCTTCACGGCAGGCAGCAGTTTGGGCTTCACTTCCGGCGGCGTTACCTTGATGGGGACGGGTTCCGGCCGCAACGACGGCATGGGAATCAGCTCGGTCACGTGGTACGCCGTGAGTTGCAGCTTTTCCGGAACGATCAGATTGAGGTTGATTACGATGAGCAGAGCCAAGGCCACCACGCCGTAGGCGGTCGCCAGCGCCTTCTTGTTCACCTTGCGTTCAGGCAATATTCCGAGTTTGAAGCCGCGGTAAGCCGTCGCCATGCAATGTCACTCCATTGGGACCCGGTTGGGGAGAAGCGCCGGGACTTGGAGTCTTCAAAATACGGGAGATAGGACAGGGGGTAAACGTGTCAACGGCTCTTGACCTTAGGTAACCTGGGAGTGTGTCCTTTTGCGGAAGCGGCCCAAAACGGGCGCAGCACGCCGCTTTCCCCGCCAATTCCGTCTCAGGCGGACGAAACCGGCAAGAAACACGAAAGTTTCCCCAAAAAACGAGGACCACACCATCCCGGTTTTTCTCTGCGTTCTTCGCGGTATTTCTCTGCGTCCTCGGCGGTCAGAGGCTCTTGCCCTTGCCGCGCCGCCGCAAGAAAGCGAAGTACGCAAACACCGGAATCCCAGCCAGAATGATGAGCAGCCCATACCAGGAGTTTGGCCGTTCGTTCCAGAACGTGTAGCACAGCAAAGCAGCGGCCACGGCGATGAACAGGGCGGGCACGAAGGGATAGCCCCACATGCGATATGGACGCGCCGCCTGCGGCTCCCGCCAGCGAAATACAAAGATCGTGCTTCCGGCGATCATGTAAAACAGCCACTCGGCAAAGATCGCCAGTGAAAACAGTTGCCGGAAACTTCCTCCCAGCAGCAGCAGCAGAATCGAGAACACGGCCTGCACGAAAATCGCCACCGAGGGCGTATGAAACCGGGGATGCACTTCGGCCAGCGCCCGAAAAAAATATCCGTCCCGCGCCACCGCGAACGGCACGCGCGCCCCGCTCATGATCGTGCCATTCAGCGTGACCAGCATCGATATCGCCATGCCTGCCGAGACAATGCTAGCGCCCATTCGCCCCATGACCAGCGCGACTGCATCGGACGCGGGCCGTGGTGACGCTGCGATCGCACCGGCTGGAAGCACATACTGCACTCCCGCGTTGACCAGCACGTAGAGCACGCCCACCGTGGCCACTCCCGCTATGAGCGCTATGGGAATGTTCTGCTCAGGACGCTTCACCTCGCCCGCCACCATGTTCAGGTCATTCCATCCGTCGTAGGCCCAGAGTGCGGCCACCAGCGCCGCCATGAAGCCGGCGACTCCGCCCTTCGCGCCCGCGAAGGTTCCGGCGAAGTTCGCCCATCCCCGGCCAGGCACATTGCCGATTCCGCTGAAACACACCACCACGATTCCCAGGATGATCGCCACCTTGAGCAGCGTAAACACCAACTGAAACTCGCCCGCCTTTTTCACTCCGAGGTAGTTCAGAAGAGAGATAAGAATGGCAGCGGCGATGGCAAACATCTGTCCCCAAGTCACGGCGAACGGCGCGCTCATGAAGTTGGCGGAGAAAAAAGAGAAGACCGGAAACGTCCCGAGTATTCGCACCAGTCCTGTGACCACAGTGGCTATCGATGCTGGCTTCGCGATGACAAACCATGTCCACGCATACAGGAAGCCTCCCAGGGGCCCGTACGCATCCCGCACATAAACGTATTCGCCGCCGGCCTGGGGCTTCATCGCTCCCAGTTCGGCGTAAGTGAGCGCTCCGGCGAACGAGAGCATTCCGCCCACCACCCACGCCAGATAAACCAGCTTCGCCGATCCCACGGCCTGCATCATTTCCGCAGGCACCAGAAAGATTCCGCTGCCGATGATCGTCCCCACCACCACAGCAGAGGCGTGGCTCACCCCCAGGTCGCGCGAGAGTTCTGGGCGAGAAGAGGCAGTCTGTGCGACGTCGGCCATGTTGGAGTTGGAGTATACGCGAGGCGAGGGCAGCGTCCCACCTTGAATTTCATTCTTCCGGAGGCGTCATCCCGAAGGCCGGCGCTCTTCAGCCGGACGAGGGATCTCGGGTGAGGTCTCACCGTGTTTTCGTCGCTCGCGCGAGATCCCTCGCTCCGCCTGAAGAACGGCTGCGCTCGGGATGACTCCAGAAGCAGGTTCTTCTGAATTCAGGATGAGCCACTACCCGAAGCTGGAGCAGCTCGCACCCTGGAATATCCGGATCTGAGCCCCTAGTGCGCCGACACTGCTGCCCGGCGCACCGGCTCCGGCGTCAATGGCAGCGGGACCTCCAGCGTGCCCATGCGATCATTCATGCGGTCGCGCACCCCGACGCGGATGGACTTCGCCCCTGCCGGGACGATCAACGATTGGTGCAGCCGGTACAGCCCTGCCTTGTTTTCCGCTGGCTGGGTCGAGGCCTCGGGCACGCCGTCGTTCACCACGCCATTCAGCACTTTGCCGTCCTCGTCGAATGCAGCCACGGCAAACTCCAGCGTCGGTTGTTTTCCGCCGCTGGAAGCCTGCGCCTTGAACTGCGGATCAAGCACGCGATAGTCGACGCTATAGGTTTGAATCTTCACTGGAGGAAGCGGCTTGAGCGGCCGGTTCCTGCGGTGAGTGCGGTAGAAGGCCGATTGTTCCTCCAGGTGCAGCATCTGCGCAGGCGTCGCCATCACGACTCCACCTTCGGTGCGGATGTGCGCGGAGAACACCAGATCATGCAGCATCGGCGCCCCGGGCTTGATGTTTCCTTGCAATACATCGCCCGCCTGGAGCGGAACCGGGACCGCTGTACTTCCGGCATTGCCTCTGTTTTCCACCTCCGCCGTGTCGACCAGAGGAACGCGGCAGTAGCTGCGCCGGTACGAAAGCTGATATTTTTCCTTGTCGATCTTGACCGCGGCGATCTTGACCGCGATGTTGTGACATTTCCCGTCATCCATTCGGCTGGGAGGGGAATAAGTCAGCGTGTAGTAGTTGCCGCCATCTTCCGTGGCCGTACTCAAAAGATCCGCCACGCCGTTGTTGCTGTAGAAAGCCCGGCCTCCGGTAACGGAAGCGATTTCCTCTTGTGCGGATTGACTCGCGGTTAGCGAGCTGGTGTTGCCGACTTGCATGTTGGTCCGCACGGCTCCGAAACCAGTCAATGCGCCTGTCGGATTTGTCACCACGCCGGCGACGTCTATTGGAAAGACCGCTACCTCGGCCTGTGCCAGAGCGTTCATCTCCGCTTTGACGTCGGTCGCCCAGTACGCGGAATCGCCCTCCTGGGCTCCAATCGCGAGAGGGAAGGTTCCTGCGACCCAGATCAAATTCTTGCGGCCGGGAATGCCATCCAGATATTCGCCGATGTGGGTGAGCATATCCACGGCGGTGTACGGGTCGTTGTAGCCATTGTTTTGACCCATAAGAAAAACCTTTGGCACGTGGGTCATGGGATGCTTCGGATCCAGCGCGGCGTACAGAAGATCCTTGTCTTCGGTGAATCCCTGCGCCAAATACAGCTTGTCGGTAGTGACGAACACTGCAAATCTCACGCCCGCAGGTTTGCTTTTGATGAATTTAAGAACCTGCTGCCGGGCTATCATCTGGTCGGTCTTCTCCGTATTAACCAGGTCGAGCAGCATCACATAGAGTGGCCCGCGCTCTGGAGTGTTGGGGATGTTCTCGAAAACGCCCGGCGGCAGCGGAGGCGCATTCGGTCGGCGAGAAATCGACTGCGTGGCGAAGTCATAGACATCGAAGGAAAGAACGCTCTGCGGCGCCTTGTCTTCCGTAATGGAAAAATCGCCAGCCGTCAGCCCGTGTACTGGCTTGCCGCTGGCGTCCCGCACCATGACATCGATAATGACTCGCCTTACGGTCTGGCGGATGGTCAGAGTCGGAAGCTGCGCCTCCTGGTCGGTCGGCGGTTCCGGCGCCGGCTGCCCAGTCAGCTTGCTTGGTGCAGAGTTCGTGTTCTGAGGCGGAGCACTAGCTTGTGCCGGGGCTGCATCTTGCGGCGCGGATTGCTTCGCGTCCGTTTGCGCAGCCAACTGCACAACGGCGAAACAGGAGACAGCGAGCAACGCCAGGAACGATCGCGATAGCGCAGGGGGCATAGTCATCTCGCACCGTCGATTATGGGCACAGCTTGTTATTCAACCTTCTTGATCCAACCCTCTTGATCCAACCCGCCGAAGACCCGCTTGTCGCGCTTTCGAATGCAATTATTTCGAAGTCCGTACGCCCGATCAACCCGGCAGCCGTTGATCCTGCTCCGCGAAGCCGCCAAGGAGCGTGCTCACGATCCATCCTACTCCGAACGTCACCGCCGAGCCGATCATCACCCACCAAGTCCACGGGACGAGCGTCCCCAGCCACAGATACAAGTCCAGGGCAAAGCCAAGCGCCATCCCCACCATGGCGCCGCGCTGGTTCGCCCGCCGCGTCAACACGCCGAGGAGAAACACGCCGAGCAGCGCGCCGTATGCCACTGACGCGATCTTCAGCCCTACTTCGACGACCCGGCCAGCGTACCGCAGCGCGATCAAAGCAAGGGCGAACAGCACGAGCGCCCAGATGAGCGTGGCCAGCCGAGAGAGGCGCATCTTGGTCTTCTCCTCCGCGAGGGGCCGGAGTCGCACATAGAAATCCATGATCGAGGTCGACGACAACGAGTTCAGAGCAGCGCTCAGGTTCGACATCGCCGCTGCCAGGATGGCCGCGATCAGCAGTCCCGAGATTCCGTGGGGCATCTGCGTGACAATGAATTTCGGATAAATTCGGTCCGAGGTTCCGAACGATGCCGATGGCACGCGGTAATAGGCCCACAGCATGATGCCCACCATCAGAAACAGCGCGAACTGAAACAGCACCGCGACTCCACTGGAAAGAAGGGCCATTGCGGATTGTTTCTGGCCGCGCGCCGCCAGCAGGCGCTGCACAATGAGTTGGTCCGTGCCATGACTCGCCGTAGTGAAAAATGTCCCGCCAATCACACCCGCCCAGAACGTGTACGGAATCCAGACGCTCGGAGTGAAATCGAACACCTGCAGTTTGCCCGCGCTCGCAGCCGCCGCATGAATCGCCGGCCATCCTCCTGGGACAAGATGGAGAATCGTTACCAGCCCTACCAGCGTTCCGCCCACGTAGATGGCGGTTTGTACGACGTCGGTCCAGATCACGGCAGCCAGGCCTCCCTCGAACGTATAGATGACCGTCAATGCGGTGATAATCGCAATCGACGCCACCTCGCCCGTCCCCAGCGCAATCGATACCACGATCGAGACCGCATACACGCGGACGCCTTCCGCGGCGGCCCGGGTCAGCAGAAACAAACCAGCCGTCAGCGAGCGCAGCCCGCGGCCGAAGCGTCGTTCGATCAGTTCATACGCCGTATACAGATCGCCGCGGAAATACTGGGGCAGCAGCAAAAAGCTGATGACCGCGCGCCCCACCACGTATCCCAGAATGACCTGGAGAAATGTGAGGTTCGTGTCGTAGGCCAGGCCCGGAATGCTGATGATGGTCAGCGTACTGGTCTCGGCCGCGACAATCGACAGAGCGATCGCCCACCACGGAATATCGCGCCCAGCCAGAAAGTAATCGCGCAGCGACCGCTGCTCCTTGCGGAAGCGCAAGCCGAACAAAGTGATCCCTGTCAAGTAGAGCGCGATGATCGCGAAATCAACCTTGTTCAATCCCATGTGTGCTCGGCATTGCTGACGTAGAAAGAATTTCTAATTATCGAAGCAATCCCGCTTTTGCGCGAGTGAGACTCTGTAGTCCCCGCGAGACCAGGCAACTGGCAACTGGTAACCGGCAGCCGGCAACTGCTCTATGTTAAAAATAACCGTGCCCTACTATCTTGGCATTGACGGCGGCGGAACGAAGACCACTTGTGCGGTAGGCGACGATTCCCACCTGGTCGCCACCGCGACCGCGGGCCCCAGCAATATCGTCCGCGTCGGAGAGGTCCAAGCCCGCGAGTCGCTCCAGCAGTCGGTGCACCAGGCCTGCGCCGCCGCCGGCATCACACTCGCGCAGGTTTCGCACACGTGCGTGGGCGGGGCCGGGGCTGCACGTCCAGAATTGGCTGAGACTGTCCGGCGCTCCCTGGCTGAGATTCTCACCAACCCGATCGACGTTGTTGGCGACATGCAGATCGCCCTCGAGGCGGCCTTCGATACCGGCCCAGGTGTGATTGTCAATTCCGGCACGGGATCGTTTGCCTTCGGACGCGACGAGCAGGGAACTACCGTCCGCGCCGGGGGCTGGGGATTCGCCATCGGCGACGAAGGCTCCGCTCACTGGATCGGCCGTGCCGCTGTTAGCGCGGTTTTGCGGGCCGGCGATCCGCGCGGTGGAATTCCTGAGAACGATTCGCTGGGGGAATCATCATTATCCGCAGCGTTGCTGAAAACCTGGGGCGTGACCTCGCTGCTTGATCTGGCCCGCGCCGCGAACTCGATTCCACCTCCCGACTTCGCCGCGCTATTTCCGCCAGTTGCCGCCAGCCAAGATCAGCTGGCCACGCGGGTCCTCACGTCGGCCGGGAAGGAACTCGCCGATGTGGCCGGAGTCGTAATCCGCCGCCTCTTCTCGAAGGACCACGCCACTTCCGTCCCGGTGGCCATGACCGGAGGCGTCTTTCGTTACGCGGCACTGGTGCGTCAGGTTTTCTACAATGAACTTCGCACGCTCGACCCGCGGGCAGAAGTGAATCCGCAGGTCGTGGAACCAGTAGAGGGCGCGCTAAAGATGGCGCGCAGAGCCGCAAAGTGTGGGACGGACACTCCTGTCCGTCGCCTTTGACTTAGGTTTTTGAAGTTGATCTTGAGCGGGAATGAATTCGGAAACAGAGAATCCGATCGAGTCCGCAACCCCGCCAGAGTCGGCTCCAGTTTCCGGTTCCGCTAATTTCGAAGCCACCGACCCCGCTCTCACCGCCGATCTCGTGCTCGCCGCCATCAAGGATCGCAACCTGCCTTCAGAAGCGGTCGAACAGATCAGCCGCAATGCCGCGGTGATGAAGTCGCGCAAAGTTCGCGTCGCCGTCGCCGCCCATCCTCGCGCTCCGCGCCGCATCGCGCTGCGCCTGATCCGTGAACTCTACACCTTCGATCTGATGCAGTTCTCGCTGATCCCTGCCGTTGCCGCCGACTTGAAGCGGGTGGCCGATGAACTGCTGGTGGCGCGGCTCGCCTCCGTCACGCTGGGTGAGCGTATTGCGTTAGCGCGCCGCTCGTCGGCCATGGTCGCTGCCGCCCTGCTGCTCGACAAGGAATCGCGCGTCTGGCAGACCGCGCTGGAGAATGCGCGCCTTTCGGAAGCGGCCATCGTCAAGGCGCTGCTGCGCCCGGCGGCGACGCCTGCGTTCGTGAAAGCGGTCTGCCATCACGCCAAGTGGTCCGTGCGACCCGAGATTCGGATGGCGTTATTGCGCAACGAATACACTCCGCTGGCCCGCGCCCTCGAATTCGCCCGCCGGCTCCCGCCCGCGCAACTGCGCGACATCCTGCATTCCTCGCGTCTGCCGGAAAAAATTAAGAGCTATTTGCGGAAGGAGGGCGGAATCCGTAGGGTATGAAGCGAGATTCCTCCGCCCCTCGCGTTCGCTCGAGGGCCGGAATGACAAGTGGTTGAATTTGGGTCGCGTACGAAGAAATGGAGAACTAGAGCTCACTACTAACGACCAACGACTAACGACCAACGACTAACGACCAACGACTAACGACCAACGACTGCCCTACTCACCGCCCGCCGCCAATCTCCAGAATCGCTCCCGTCGTGAACGACGCCGCCGGCGACAACAGCCACAGCACTCCCTCAGCCACTTCGTGCGGCATTCCCGGCCGTCCCATCGGGATCGTTCCCGTCAGGCGCTGCAGGCGGCCGGGCTCGCCGTTGGCGGCGTGCAGCCCGGTGTCCACCAATCCGGGAGCAACGGCATTGACTCGAATTCCTTCGGTGGCCACTTCCCGCGCCAGTCCGATCGTAAAACTATCGATCGCGCCCTTCGACGCCGCGTAATGCACCCACTCGCCTGCTGCCCCGGTGCGCGCCGCGATCGATGAAATGTTCACAATGCCGCCGCCGGTTCCGCCCCGCCGCGTCGACATGCGCCGCACTGCTTCGCGCGAGCACAAGATTGTGCCACTCACATTGACCGCAAAAACGTTCGCGATGGACGCGCTCGATACTTCCTCCACTCGCGCGAATCCGCCGGTGACGCCCGCGTTGTTCACCAGCGCCTTGATGGGACCCAAGTCCCGCTCCGCGGTTTGGAATAACCGCAGAATATCTTCTTCGCGGGAGACATCAGCCCGGATCGCCGCGGCGCGTCCGCCGCCAGCGAGAATCTGGGACACAAGGTTCTTGGCTTCGCTCTCGCCGGTCGCGAAGTTCACCGCAACAGCGAAACCGCGTTCGCCGGCGAGCGTGGCGACCGCGGCGCCAATCCCGCGGCTGGCTCCAGTGACGATGAGGGTGCCCAGGTTTTCGTTGTTGGTCATAGCAACCACAGGGCTGAAGCCCGGATTGATGTGGGACGCTTTTCGGGGCCCTAAAGGGCCGCTCTTCCACGAGGCCGCATACGGTGGTTTCAGCTCTGCTAAGCAGCCGCAAGCTCAGAGCTCCGAGCCAAAAGCCGAAAGCCGAAAGCTGAAAGCCGAAAGCCGAAAGCCGAAAGCCCTACGCCTTCACCGCGTCGCGCCGCCCATGCATCATTTCCACCACGGCTTCATACATTCGCTTGCGCGCCTCGTGCCGTTCATAGGCCCGCGTGATGTAGCGGACGTGCACCTCAATGCCCGCTGCAGTAGGCACGACGTTGATGCCGGGCGCCGCCGAGATCGTCTTCACCCGGTAGCGCGAAGTGGTCTCGCGCCACTCGGCTTCCGCTTTTCCGGCGTTCGCCTCCGTCTCCTTCTCCACCAGTTTCTGGATGCCGTCAATGATCGGGTACGGATCCTGTCCCGGCGGAATGAGCACCTGCAGCTCGTCCCACATCCATTGCCCCGAAGTCGTGAAGTTAAAGAAATGACCTTCGATGGCAAAACTGTTCACGAACGAAACGCGCCGGCCCGTGGGATGCCCGGCATCGGACCAGCTGCCGGTCTCCAGCAGAATCGTCTTCAACAGTCCGACTTCGATCACCTCGCCGGCCACTCCGTTGACTTCCACCCAGTCGCCCACGCGGATGCCGTTGCGCCCCATCAGGACGAACCACCCAAAGAATGCGACGATGAAATCCTTCATGGCGACCGTTAACCCTGCGCCCGCCAGGCCGAGAACCGTGGTGGTCTGCGTTGGCATGCCGAAAACAATGAAGAGGATAACAATGGCGCCGACCGCCTGCGCCGCGAACTTCACCACCGCCCGCAGCGTGTCGATCCGTTTGTTCTCCGCGGTCACGCCCGTGAACAGGCGCTCAATCGTCCGATCCGCCAGGTAGACCGCAAGCAGAACCAACAGAATCCACAGCAGTGACTCGATCAAATTGTGCAGCGCCGCGCGCTCGCGACTCTCGACCAGCGCGATCCAACTGGCGTAGGTGTCGATCAACTCCTGCTCGTCCTGGACTCGCTTGCCCAGGTCGGCCAGATTTTTCTGATCGCGCGTGAACTGTTTCAGAGAATCGAGAGCCGATTTCGCTGAAGCCCTGGATTCGTCGCGGCTCGCCGCTTTGCTGTTCTTCGAGAATCCCTTGGCCTGTTGCTTGGCGGCTTCGCGATTCTCTTTGTCTTTCTCCACCTGCGCGCTCAGCGTAACGTGGCGCTGATTCAGGCGCTGCAACTTGGTTTGACTCTCTTGCTGCGCCTCCTGCAACTGGGCCGTCTTTTCGCGCAGCGCTTGCCACGCCCGGAAAACGCTCAGCAGCGTGTGCGTCTGGTAGTCCTGCTCGTGGGGATTTGCCGCCGAACCCACCGGCGCTCCCGCGGCGTGATCGCCGGCCTCATGCTCGGCCTGCAGTCGCTTGATCTTCGACTGCGGATCGCCGCCCGCCTGCTCCAGATCTTCGGTCGCATCGTCGACCTCGTCCTGATCCAGATCCATTTGCGCCTTGGCGACGTCGATCTGGTCCTGCAGATTGTCCTTCTGGGATTCGGGTGCGGCCGCCAGTTTGCGCGTCAGCAGCGCAATGCCTTCCTGATCGTCCTTGAACGCCAGTTCAGCTTTTTTCTTGCGATCGGATATTTCCCGGGCCTCCGGCGAAAGCGGTGGAGGATTTTCTTCCGCCGTGCGCAAGGCATCGAAGAAAGCGAGATCGACTTCGTGGTCTCCGACTTTTTCGGCCTGATGCGCCAGCACCTGCTCTTCCGGCGTGCCCGCGATCGCCGCCATCCGCCGGGCGGTCTGCAGCGGACGCTGGTCCACCAGAGGATGCTGCGCCACCGGCGGCGCGTGTCCCGGCAATTTCTTGCCCGGCGTCGTAGCCGTTTCTTCGTTAGCGACCGGCAATGCCCGTGTCCACACTATTCCCACGATGGCGGCCGCCACCAGCAGAAGCAACACGATCGCGGTAATCCACTGCCGGATTTTCATAAATCATTCCGCAGAGACGTAGCTCGCTACGTTTCTCTTGGTCGCAAGCGATATGGCTCAGTCGAACAGAGCCGGTTACGCCACATCACTTTAGCAAGAAACATCCCCATCATGCGACGGTCACGGCCCTACTGGTTCTTGCGCCGGGCGGGATTGGCCGCTCAGTAGGACCGAAGTCGCGCACGTTCGTAATCTCCACGGCGCCAACCAGCGCCCGTAGAATCACCTCAGGCCAGACATGCTCGAATTCCTGCAATCGATTTTCGGCCGACCGTTCTTCGACGAACCATTCTTCGGCGAACCATGGAAGCCCGTCTCCCGGCCCGTGCTGGTGGCGTGGCTGATCTTCTACGTCTGGTTCCTGGTCTACGCCTTCAACGCCCACGGCGGCTATCTGTTCATCGACAGCGCCAACCTGGTCGTGCATGAAGGCGGACACAATCTTTTCTACTGGTTCGGTCCCACGCTCGGCCTGTGGGGAGGCACGCTGCTGCAGTGGCTGGTGCCGTTCCTGCTGGCCGTATATTTTTTCACCGAGCGCCAGACCGCGGGCTTCGTGTTCAGCCTGTTCTTCTTCTTTGAGAACTGGCTCTACACCGCGACCTACATGGCCGACGCGCGCGCCCAGGTACTGCCGCTGGTCACGACCGGCGATCCGGATTTTGTGGAGCACGATTTCTTTAAGATCTTTTCCAGCCTGGGTGTGCTTGATCACGACACGCAGATCGCGGCGGTGGTGCGCGCTCTGGGCTGGTGCGGGATGATCGGTTGCGTAGCCTGGCTGGCGCTAAGGATAAGGGTAAAAAACACGCAGCAAACTGTGGCCGCGACTTTTCCGCGGCCAAGGATATCCCTGATTGAGCGCTACCCTGGAAAAGTCGGCACAACCATGCCTGCTCCGGTGTCCAATACGAGCGAAGCGCCATTTCACCGCAAAGCTGATTCGGCGCCTGATGCCGCAGATTGAACGAGGCTCACATGAAATCGAGTTGGCAGTGGATCGTTCTTCCACTTCTCTTCCTGTCCACCATTTTCACAGCCATGGCTCAAACATCGAAGGCGGAGTTGGACTTAGGCGTTGCCGCCTACAAGGACGCGCGCTACGAAGAGGCGATCCGGCATTTTCAGAAGGCGGTCGACCTGGATTCCGGTAATATCAACGCCCGCATGTACCTGGCGACAGCATCTCTAAGCCAATACATCCCAGGCGTCGATACCCAGGAAAACAAGCTGATGGCGGAGCAGGCCGTTGATCAGTACAAGCAGGTGCTTGACTCCGACGCCCCACGCGACCAGAAGATTAACTGCGCGAAAGGGATCGCCTACGTGTATCTGAACCTCAAGAAGTTGGACGATTCGCGGAAGTATTACCAGATGGCTTCGGACTACGAACCGGATGATCCACAACCCTACTATTCTCTGGGAGCTCTCGACTGGACTGAGTGTTACCAAGCTCGCATGAGCGAACGTGCAAAACTCGGCTTGAAGCCGGGCGAAAATCTGAACCCGCAGAACCCGGATCAGAAGCGCGTCTGCGACGATCTGAAGGACAAGAACTGGAGCAGAATCCTCCACGGCATCGAAATGCTCAAGAAAGCCATTAGTCTCCGGCCAGCCTATGACGACGCTATGGCTTACATGAATCTGATGTATCGCGAAAAAGCGGACGTGGAGTGCAACGATCTAGCTGCCCGCGAGCAAGATCTAAAGACCGCCGACGAGTGGGTCGACAAAACCCTCGGTTTCAAAAAGGCAAAGGCCAACAAGAGTGCCGATCCTACGGCACCCAATCCCCAATAAAAATGTTGGTCTCGTGCGGCGCCTTGGCGTTGCGGTTTGAGGCCCATACCAGCTTCTTTCCGTCCGGCGAGAACATGGGGAATCCGTCGAAGCCGTCGCTGTAGGTGACGCGCTCCAGGCCGCTGCCGTCGGGATTGATCAGCCACAATTCAAAATTGCCCATGCCGCCGGTGACGTGCGTGTCGGGATCGTAATTCGACGAAAAGATAATCCGCTTCCCGTCGGCCGTATACGCCGGGCCAAAGCTGGCCGCGCCCAGGTTCGTGATCTGCTTTTTGTCGCTGCCGTCCGCCTTCATCGTCCAGATTTCAAGCGAAGTCGGACGAATCAGATTCTGCGCCAGTAGTTCTTTGTAGTCGGAGATTTCTTTTTCGGTCGTGGGATGATAGGCCCGGAACACAATCATTTTGCGATCCGGAGAAAAGGTCGGGCCGCCGTCGTATCCCAGTTCGTGCGTGAGTTGCTTGACGTTCTTGCCGTCGGCGTCCATCGAATAGATGTCGAGATCGCCATTGCGCATGGAGGTGAATGTAATCTTCTTGCCATCGAGCGAGATCGTGGCCTCGGCGTCGTAGCCCGGAGTGTTAGTCAGTTGCTTGAGGTGTGATCCATCAGGATTCGCGGTGAAAATGTCGTAGCCCGAATACACCGCCCACACGTAGCCCTTAGAAAAGTCCGGACGCGGCGGGCACTCCGGGCTGGCCAGGTGCGTCGACGCGTAGAGAATCTTTTTGCCATCGGGATAGAAAAAGCTGCAGGTGGTGCGTCCCTTGCCGGTGGAGACCATGTGCTGGTCGCTGCCGTCGATGTTCATGGTGAAAATCTGGTCGCACTTCACGTCGCCATGGGAAGACTGGAAGATCAGCTTCTTGCCGTCGGCGGAGAAATAGGCCTCGGCATTCTGCCCGCCAAACGTTAACTGACGCACGTTGCGCAGATGCTCCTCCTGCGGGGTAGCAATGTCGGGCGGGTTCGAAGTCTGCGCTACTGTCTGCAAAACGACCAACATGATCGCAGGAATGCAGAGAAGAGATGCAATGAGTCGCTTCATTTGAGATGTCCGGTAGTGTAGCAAAGGGATTCGAAATCCAACCACAGAGGACACTGAGGAACACAGAGTATCAGTATGCGGCCGCAAGTGTTTCTCTGTGTTCCTCCGTGTCCTCTGTGGTGATTGCTGTGGCTCGGCTTAGAATGGCGGCGTCAGTGCAAAGGAGGCCGTACGCGCAAACGCTTTCGTCCCAAGGGTTTGCTGAATCGTCCGCGTGGGAACCCGCGCGGGACGCGGAATACAGCTCGGAGGCCGATCGATTCCGGAGAGATATGACGGTCTATGTCTCACGGCTTTTGGGTTGTACCTGGAATCAATCACTTACGGCGAAGATGGGACACTCGACAGTCATGCTTTACGAATCAGGCAGATAGCATCGTCGATCTTACCATTTACTATAGCTCTAAGATATAAATCGACGGTAGGCCACTTTCCCGCCTCGCTGTCGTGCTCGTCCTCCCGGATGACCTTCGGGATGTCTGAGCGTCTGATCGTCGTTCCTGCGCAATTCCAGGCCACCTGGCGGTGGTTTTAAAAAGGGTAGTCGCCCGCGGA
>Ga0210384_10001346_pt1 | contig 33823 bp, 33 predicted proteins | sample IncBWH2MmetaG_FD_160574 | JGI IMG/M metagenome (GOLD analysis project Ga0210384, IMG submission 160574) | Forest soil microbial communities from Barre Woods Harvard Forest LTER site, Petersham, Massachusetts, United States - Inc-BW-H-2-M | ecosystem: Environmental > Terrestrial > Soil >...
CGAAAGAGCCGAAGGCGGATGCATTGAGATTCAGCGTGAGCGCTTTGTGGTGAGTGTCGAGTTTTTCAGTGGAAAGCATAGTCAGGCTCCGCTCGTGCGCGACGTTCTAACAGGTGCGTAGCATCCGAGACGAGCTAGCGAAACTCGGCGCGCGTGGACGATTTTACCCGAGATTTCTGTATTTGCTCCTGCGATGATCCTTTATAAAGAGCCAGAATTCCGACGAGCCGCAAATCTCAGTGACGTGCCTGATTAACGCGGTTACAGTACAAGTGAAAATCTCGCTCACTCTCCAGAAGTCCGGTTCTGGGAAGCCATAACCGTTGATCTAGCCAATCCAGAAGCTCGCGACCTTCTAGGTCGTAGCTAAATTCTGATTCGCTATCTCGTTGATTCGTCCTGGCTCTGCGTATTTTGTTGGATCACGATTTTGCAAAGTCTTCGGGCGCCATCAGTTCCAAGTTGGACTCAGAATTTTGGGGACGAACCCTTAAGACGCGGGGGAAGGGATCGAAGAGAGCGCAGTCTGATATTGGGCACGGCCGGGAATTTTTTGACAGGATTTAACGCCACGCGAACGACAATGCAGAGATGGGACGAATTTCCACATACTGCATCGGGCTGGCAACGTTCTGTTTCCTCCGTCACAGAAGGGATCCCGAGACGCCGCGCCTTACCCGTCTTGGCGGCTGGCGCGTTCCACAGACTATTCTCGTCGTAGGCATCCAACTCTTCCTTGGACTTTTCGTTGTCGTTGTGCCGGATTCAGCGCAGCAGAATCCGGCACCGGCAATAGCCGTCCGGCCCTGCGCGCCTGGCAGCCAGGACGCTGGTGGCGGGCAGAAACCTGCGAAGACAAAGAAAAAGCGGGCGGGGCAAGCGGAAACTGATGCAGGCTCGGCGTGCTTGGAAGTTCATTCCTCGTCGCTCGATGTTCAGGAGCGCGTGCAGGCATTTGTTCGAGAGCAGAAGTGGCACGTCGGAGAGGAACAGATTGGCGAAGCTTTCTTGAGCTTCAGTATGGCGCTCACAAAGGACGATTTGCTGGGCTACGCCAAGCCGGATGCTGGGGCCGAAAAGGTGCAATGGAGAAGCGGCAAGGTCGTGGTGCTGGTGAAGACCGCCGACTTAAACGACGGCTACGCACGCACCATCGTGAGCGCACACTTCGAGGGATTCGGCGAGTCGGACGACGCGTTTGCCGTGCAGCGGTCTTCTTGGACGCTGAAGTCTAACGGCAAGCTGGAGGCCATAGTCATCAACGGGTTGCAAGCGCACTACCGCGCGGCTCACTGAGCACCGCCTTGCCCTTGCAAGACTGGACACAAGATTGCGAGCCGCGCAGAAATCTGCGGGGCGCATGCTATTTTGTAGCTACCTGGCCTCGCGACAGCAATCACTTCGTTAAGGGAGATTTCATTGTCCTTGCGGAAACTGCTGGTGAGGTGTAGTTGCCCGCCGCGAGGATGCGTACCAGCGCTGCGATCGCTGCTGCCAGTCTTTCTGCTAATGGTGTTCTCGAGTTTTTCCGCGAACGCTCAGATATCGCCAGGTCCTCTTTCGAAGGCTCACCAATCCCTCACCGGAACAACGCAATGCGCTACCTGCCACCAGTTTGGAACGAAGTCTCCCACATTTAAGTGCCTTGATTGCCACAAGGAGATTGCGAAAACGCTCTCAGAAAAACACGGCTATCACCCAAACCTCCAGATGCAAAACCCCAATGGCAAGGATTGCGTGCGCTGCCACTTGGAGCACAACGGCGTCGATTTTCCTCTAATTCATTGGGAAATTCCGATCAAACAATTCGATCACAAGCTGACCGGATACGTATTGGACGGAAAGCACGTTCAAGTGGAATGCGTGAAGTGCCACTCTGCGAAGAATATTTCGCCTGCGGAACGCAGTCTGATCCAGAACAAGGATTTGACGAAAACATACATGGGATTGTCGCAGACATGCGTCAGTTGCCATGAGGACTACCACAAAGGGCAGCTCGGCAAAGACTGCGTGAGCTGCCACAACACCAGCGATTGGAAAGCGGCAAAACAATTCGATCACTCCAAGACGCGCTACCCGCTCACGGGATTGCATATCCAAGTAGCTTGCGAAAAATGTCACAAACCGGAAGTGCCCGGCGGGCCGGCGCGATTCAAGGACATGAAATTTGCGGCTTGCACGGCGTGTCACGCGGACCCACATCGCGGCGAGTTCAAGGAAACCTGCGAACATTGCCACACGACCGCCGGCTGGAAGAAGCTGCCCTCAACCTTCGAGTTCGATCACTCGAAGACAAAGTATCCGCTCCTGGGAAAGCACGCGACGGTCGGCTGCATCGCGTGCCACGTCGGCGGGGATTTCAAGAAACCGCTGGCGTTCGAGCAATGCGCGGACTGTCACAAACCTGATCCACACAGCGGCCAATTTTCCGCGCGCCCCCAAAAAGGTGAATGCGCGGAATGCCACACGGTGGATGACTGGAAGCCGTCGCTTTTCGGGGTGACCGAGCATAAATCGTCGAAATATCCGCTGGAGGGTATGCACGCCAAAGTGGAATGCGCGAAGTGCCACATTCCTGCGGGCAAAGACACGGTTTATAAAGTGAAGTTCGCGGCTTGCCTCGATTGCCACAAGGACGCGCACGACGGACAGTTTGCAGCGAAGCCCTACGAAAATCGCTGCGAGCAATGTCACACTGTGATCGACTTTCATCGATCGACTTTCACGATTGTGAAGCACCGGGAGACAAAGTACCCATTGACGGGTGCTCACGTGGCCGTGCCGTGCGCCGAATGCCACAGGGTGGGCGTTGCAGGCCGTCAGGACAAGATCCTTCCATTTCATTTTTCCGACCGCACGTGCACCGCATGCCACGTTGATCCACACAAGGGCGAGTTCAAGGCTCGCATGGAGCGCCGACGGCCGAACGGCACGATGTTTGGCTGCGAGGCCTGCCACAACACGCGGTCCTGGACGGACGTGAACGGATTCGACCACTCCAAAACGGCGTTTCCGCTCCGTGGCGCACATCGCACGGTGACATGCGGCGATTGCCACAAAACGCCTGCGGGGCAAACGCAGATTCAGTTTAAAGGTGCGCCGAAAGCTTGCGAGGCCTGCCACAAAGATCCGCATGCGGAGCAGTTTTCATCCCGGCCCGAGTTCACGACGTGTGCGGCATGCCACGGGGAACAGAGGTGGACGCCTTCAAGCTTTGACCACGACAAGAAGACACAAATTCCGTTGCAGGGCGGTCATGCGGGAGTTGCGTGTGATAAATGTCACACGCTCGTAAAGATGATTGACGGAAATCCAGTAATTTTTTATAAGCCGACTCCGCTCAAATGCGAAGCCTGCCATGGAAACGACATGGAAAATCTAGAGGCAAAACCGAAAGGATTGAAAAAACTCTAAAAAATCGTCCTAGTAGGTCAACGGCGAGAATTACCTTTTGCAACAAATGTTGAGAGCCCTCGCCTTGCCGAAAATCGGCACAAAACCAGCGTAGTTCTGTACCGGGAACAGGGACATAAACTGGACTTCGGTACAGTTGTTCCAGGTCCAGTGGTGCTCGAAACTTAGCGCAACTCAGCTGACTCCATCCACGACGCAGTTTGATCGAGGGCGACGGGGGAGTTTACGCGACGCACTGCACAGGCCGGTGTCCCGCTTCTGCTCATTTTCGGGCTGATACTGCTTGCCCCGAAACTTTCCGCGCAGAAGGGCAGCACCAAAAGCCCTCACGGGCCGCTCGCCATCCCCTGCGAGAATTGCCACACCGCCGCCGCGTGGCGGCCCATCCGCGCCGTTCCGGAATTCGACCACAACCGGACCAAATATCCGCTGCGCGGCATGCACGAAAAAGTAAAATGCCTCGAATGTCACGTGAAACCCGTTTTCACGGATGTGAGCAAGAATTGCGCGGATTGCCACGCGGACATTCATCGGCGAAAATTCGGCGCGGATTGCGCGCAGTGCCATACCGTGTTGGGCTGGCAGGTTTCCGTCCAGCAAATCAAGGATCACCAGAACCGCTTCCCGCTCTTGGGAGCGCACGCGGCCGTACAGTGCGACGCTTGCCACAAGAGCGCAGCGGTCGGACAGTTTGAAGGGCTGTCAACCGCATGCGTGTCCTGCCATTTAGCGGACTACCAGAAAACCACGAATCCAAATCATATCGCCGTCAAGTTTTCGACGAGTTGCGAAGGCTGCCATTCCTTCGACACCTGGCTAAATGCCAAGTTCGATCACAGTACGACCGGATTCCTGCTGACTGCTGGGCACGCCAACGTGCTTTGCGCGTCCTGCCACATCAACAATAACTACAACCTGCAGATTGCGCCCACGGCCTGCGGAACCTCCGGCTGCCACCTCACGACCTGGCAGCAGACCAACAATCCGGTGCATTCGAGCGCCGGCCCATTATTTGCTGCTTCGAATTGCGCGAACTGCCACACCACCGCGGGATGGAATCTGGCCACTTTCGACCACTCGGTTACCGGCTTTCTGCTGACCAACGGCCATGCAAATGTTCCTTGTACCTCTTGCCACATCAACAACAATTACAACTTGCAGATTGCGCCGACGGGCTGCGGAAATTCGCAGTGTCATCTGACCACTTGGCAGCAAACGAATAATCCCGTGCACTCGACCTCCGGTCCCACGTTTGCAGCAGCCAACTGCGCGAACTGTCACACAACGAAAGGCTGGGATGCCGCGTCCTTCGATCACAGCGTGACGGGTTTTGCGCTCGTTGGAACACACATGTCTCCAACGCCGACGCCTTGCGCTTCCTGCCACATCAACAATAACTACTCGCTAAATTCAGCGGATTGCCTTGGCTGTCACCAATTCGCATGGCAGAGCACCACGACCATCGGCAACGGCGTGCCCAACCATATCACTGCGGGATTCCCAAGCACCGCGGCGGCGTGCGCGAGTTGCCATCCCATCACCAAATGGTCGGACGGAAAATTCGATCACAGCACCACGGGATTCCTGCTCACGAATGGACACGCCAACGTTCCTTGTGCCTCCTGCCACATCAACAACAATTACGCATTGCAGATTGCGCCGACGAACTGCGGAAATTCGCAGTGCCACCTGACGACCTGGCAGCAAACGAACACTCCCGTGCACTCGACCTCGGGTCCCGCGTTCGCCGCGGCAAACTGCGCGAACTGCCACACGACCAAAGGCTGGGATGCCGCGTCTTTCGATCACAGCGTCACAGGCTTCACTCTGGTGAGCACGCACATGGCGCCCACGCCGACGCCCTGCGCGGCCTGCCACGTCAACAACAACTACACCCTGAATTCCACGGACTGTTACGGGTGCCACGCGGCGGCGTTTAATAGCACGACGAGCATCGGCGGCAACGTTCCGAACCATGTTACGGCAGGCTTCCCGACGACGGCGGCGCAATGCGCCTCGTGCCATCCAATTACGACCTGGGCGGCGGGAACGTTCGACCACAGCACGACGGGTTTCCCGCTCACGAACAGGCACGCGGCTGTGACTTGCAGCATGTGCCATATCAATGGCAACTACGGCTTACAGATTGCGCCGACGGGCTGCGGAAATTCGCAATGTCACCTGACGACCTGGCAGCAAACGAATAATCCGGTACATTCGACAGCAGGTGCTGCCTTTGCTGCGGCAAATTGCGCGAATTGCCACACCACGGCAGGCTGGGATGCCGCGTCTTTTGATCACAGCGTGACCGGCTTCACGCTGGTGGGAACACACACGTCACCCACGCCGACGCCTTGCGCGGCCTGCCACATCAACAACAACTACACGCTGAATTCTACCGACTGCTACGGCTGCCACGCCGCGGCGTTCAACAGCACGACAAGCATCGGCGGGAACGTGCCGAATCATATCGCGGCGGGCTTCCCGACGACGGCGTCGCAATGCGCTTCCTGCCACCCGATTACCACCTGGGCGGCAGGAATGTTTAACCACAGCGCCACGGGATTCCCGCTGACCAACAAGCACACGACCGTACAGTGCAGCGCGTGCCACATCAATGGGAACTACGCTTTGCAAATCGGCCCGACGGATTGCGGAAACTCGGGCTGTCACCTTACAACCTGGCAGCAGACGAACAGTCCGGTACACTCGACGGCAGGCGCAGCATTTGCCGCGGCCAATTGCGCGAATTGCCATACCACGGCAGGCTGGGACGCGGCGTCTTTCAATCACAGCATGACCGGCTTCACGCTAGTTGGCACGCACATGTCGCCTACGCCGACGCCGTGCGCATCATGCCACATCAACAACAATTACACGCTGAATTCCACAGACTGCTACGGCTGCCACGCGGCCGCATTCACCAGCACGACTACTATCGGCGGAACTGTTCCCAATCACGTCGCCGCAGGCTTCCCCACCACCGCCGCGCAATGCACCTCTTGCCATCCGATCACCACTTGGGCGGCAGGGATGTTTGACCACAGCACGACCGGCTTCCCGCTGACGGGAGCGCACGCGGACCCCACTAAGGCGCCGTGCTCCGCTTGCCACGTCAACAACAACTATTCCGGGAATTTGCCGACGGATTGCTATAGCTGCCATATTGCGGCGTGGCAGAGCACGACCACGCCCGGCGGCCCGGTGCCGAACCACATCGCTGCCGGTTTCCCCACGACTTGCGCGACCGCTGGCTGCCATACGACAACGAGCTGGCTCGGAGCGACATTCAACCACACCACATTCTGGCAACTCCCGCACCACGGCGCAGTTTGTTCCGATTGCCACATCGATCAGACAACTTACGCGAACATTTCTTGTATCAATTGCCATACGCAACCTCATCATGACAAGACCAGCACCGACTCCATCCACAAAGGCAAGCCGGGATACAGCTACGGCCCCATGACGTGCATCGCCGCCGGTTGTCATCCGAAGGGTTCGGGTTAGCATGATCTTGCTCCTCGCACGCTCGATCGCGATGGGAGCCTTTTCCCTCGCCCTTTTGCTCACATTCGCCGTGGCTGCTCGCGCCCAAGAAGCGGAGAAACCTGCCGTTTTCCGCATCAAGTATCTCTCCGACGATTCCGTGTATCTGGCCGCAGGCCGCAACGCGGGCATTGAAGAAGGCATGAAACTCTCCGTGGTCAAACCGCCCCCGGATGGCGCGATAGACAATGGCGTACGCTTTCGCGGGCTCGAGCACATCGCGGAACTGCAGGTCATCACCGTTGCGGATTCTTCCTCGATTTGCGCGATCCTGAGCACCAGCGGAGAACTCCGCGTCGGCCAGGTTGCTTTTCTAACCGTGGACAGTGTGAAAGAACGCCGCGATACGCAGACCGCCGAGGAAGCCGGCAAATACCCCATCGTCGTGGGCTTCACCTATGGCGATCCACTGGATGACGAAGTGCGCCAGTCGGACGAAAAAAAGATTCTGCAGGAATCCCCGGTCGGCCGCATTCGTGGCCGCTTTGGCTTCGATTACGGCGGCACGACGGAATCAGGCGGGTTCAGCTCGCGGCAAATGGGCATGGTCATCAATGCCGACATGACTTTCATCGGTGGAACCTACTGGAGTTTCACCGGCTACTGGCGCGGCAATCTGAATTCCAGCAGCTCGGGATCGGCCGCCACAGGCGCAAACACCACGACACTCACCGACCTGATCAACCGCACCTACCACCTGAGCTTCACCTACGACAGTCCATATTCCCCCAATAGAATTGGTGTCGGGCGCCTGTTCCTTCCCTGGGCACCAAGCTTGAGCACCATTGATGGCGGGTATTTCGGAAGGAAGATTTCGCGCAAAGTGACGGTAGGCGCGTTCGCGGGTTCCACCCCAGACCCAACTTCCTGGACCTACAACCCAAACCAGCATATTGCGGGTTCCTTCGTGAATTTCGAAAGTGGGGATTTTGACCACATGCGCATCTTCGGCACCGCCGGTCTGGCCATGACCAGCATTCAGTGGAGAGTGATGCGGCAATTCGCCTTCTTTGAGAATAATTTTTCCTGGAAGCGTTACATCACCTTTTACAATTCGCTCCAGGCAGATGAGGCCCGCGTGTCTCCGCTGCCCAATGGAGGAAGCAATCCCACGGGTATCTCGCAGAGCTTTTCCTCGCTGCACTTCCAGCCGGTGCGCCGCCTGAGTTTCGGAATCAATCACAACTATTTCCGGAATCTTCCCACCTTCGATCCCAAGCTCATCAGCACCGGCTTGCTCGACCAGTTTCTGTTTCAGGGCTTTAGCGGCGACGTGCGCATCGAATTGCCCAAGCGTATTACGCTGTACACCAGCCTGGGCAAGAGCAAAGTCACCGGGGATCAGAAAGCGTCGCTCAATCAAGGCTATGGCATTTCGTTCGGGAATCTCTTGAAGACCGGTCTGAACGCGGATTTGCACTACTCTAAATTCAACAGCTCCTTCGGGAGCGGCCAATATGAATCGTTCTCTCTCTCAAAAAGTTTGACGGAATCCTTGCGAATTCAACTGGTAACCGGGCGGCAGACGATTGTTTCCAACTTTTCGACGAACAGCAACTCCGATTTCGTAAATGCCGTGGCCGATTGGAACATCGGGCCACGTTATTTTCTGGAGGGAAATTATGGCTGGTACAACGGCACCTCACTGAAATACCAGCAGTGGTCAACGGTCTTCGGCTACCGCTTCGGAGGATTTCGCAAATGAGGTTCCTCCGTTTCATGCGCCGCAGCCCCACAGATCGCACCTTGGTGACGACCGTTGCGGCGAGGGCTTGGTGTGCCGCTCTGATCCTTTTGCTGTCGGGTGCGACGCTGCACGGGCAGATTCCTTCAGCAGACACGCCAACGACGAGCCCGAACGCCGCTGCGATCGTCCCAGGGATGGAGCCACTGGTTCAGGCGCGCAAAAATGTCGGCTTGTTTTTTGAACAATCAACGAACGTTGTCTGCGCGGAGTCCGTCATGCAGACCATCGTGGGGAAAAACGGCAAGCCCGCCTACGGCGAAGAATCGAAATACGATTACCAGCTGCAAGCCATATCCGCGGGCGATTCCTTGAAGCTGCAGGAGTCTCGCGACGTGCGCAAGCAGGCGTTCCGGGATGCTGCGCGCACGCTGCTGATCACCAAAGGCTTTGCCACGCTGTTGCTGATTGTGCATCCGAAGTATGAATCAAGCTATGAATTCGAACCCGCCGGCGTGGAAAATGATGGAACGGCCACGCTCGCAAAATACAACTTCAAGCCCGTGCCAGGGGCTTCTTCCCCCGCTGCTCTTCAATTGCGCGGGAAGAACTATCCGCTGCCGCTGTCCGGCAGTGTTTGGATCGACGAGGCCACAGGGGCGATTACACGGCTGACTGCGGCGGTCGATTCCAGCCTGAGCGACCTGGGTCTGCGAGAGATGCAAAGCGATATTCATTATGCCCTGGTGCAGTTTCACGATCCCGATGAAGCGTATTGGATGCCCGTTTCCGCCAGGATTGATCTGGAGACTCCGCGGCAACATTGGCAGAACGTCCATCGCTTCACCGCCTATCGAAGATTCCGAGCCTCCATCGAAATCGAAGGGTTGAACGAGAAGAAAAAATGAGCATGCAAGCCACAGCAAGCACGGCGATAGCCGTAAGGGAAGATCTGGAACGCGGGCACCGCATTCGGGTGCTGCTCGCCTGGCTTGCCGCATTGGCGGTGGTACTGGTCATTGCAGGTTATGGGTTCAATTACTACACGCTCAACATGGCGCAGCGGCCTTTTTCGCCCAAGCACGAATTGTTACGTCCCAGCGGCCCCATCGGTGTGAAGCTGGGAATGCTCGGCGTGTTCATGTTCTTTCTTATTTATCTGTATCCACTGCGAAAAAAGTGGGGCTGGCTGGCGCGGCAAGGCAATTCGCGGCACTGGCTTGATTTTCACATTGTTCTTGGGACCGCTGCGCCGCTCATCATTGCGTTCCACGCTTCGTTTAAATTCGGCAACATCGCCGGCATGGCTTTTTACAGCATGCTCGCGGTGACGTTCAGCGGATTTGTCGGCCGCTACCTGTATTCGCAAATTCCCAGGAGCCGGAACGCCGCGGAACTCACAAAAAAAGAGATGGAGGACCGCGAGGAGAAATTGCAGAAGGAACTGGCGGAGCAGGAGGCGACGTTTGGGTTTTCTGTGGAAGCCTTGTGCGTCCTGCCAACGGCTGCGGAAGTCGCCAAGACGACCATGCTCGGGTCGCTTCTTTCCATGTTTTTCATCGATTTCAAGCGGCCGTTTGTCGCTTCGCGTCTGCGGCTTCAGCAGCTTGGGTATGGCAGGTGGCTGATCTCCGGCTTCGGTTTGTTCGCCAGTGGCGACTATAAACTCGAGCGTGCCATTCGTGTCGCTCGCAAAAAAGCCGCCCTCTCGAAACACATTTTATTTCTGAGCCGCACCGAACAGGTCTTTAATCTCTGGCATATCGTGCATCGCCCGTTTAGCTATGCGTTTGCGATTCTCGCCCTAATTCACATCGGCTTGGTGCTCTTCATGGGCTACCGGGTCTAAGAACGCCATGGACAATCTCATTTCATTCTTTGTCGCCGCTGGAATCATTCTCTTTTTTCTGCTGGCGCATCTCCGGAGCCTCAAGAAAAGAGACGAGAAAGCCCGGGCTGCCGCGGAAAAGGGGCAGATCATTTCGCGCGGACCTCACGCGCAGCACCCCCAGATCGATGCCAACTACTGCATCGGGTGCGCCGCTTGCACCACGGTTTGCCCGGAAGGCGATGTGCTCGCCATGTTCGGCGGCAAAGCAGTGATCGTCAACGGCTACAAGTGCATCGGCCATAGCTTATGCGCCGAAGCCTGTCCCGTAGGCGCTATCACTATGGTCATGGCCGACCCTAGCGTCAACGGAGATATCCCATACTTGACTACGGCGCATGAGACGACGGTAGAGAATTTGTTCATCGTTGGTGAACTCGGTGGCCTGGCGCTGATCAAGAACGCCGTCAACCAGGGCCGGAATTGCGTTGACACTATTGCCAGCCGCATCGCAAAGCTGGGCGGGGCACGGTCGTCCTCAGATATCTATGATGTGCTGATCGTAGGAGCCGGCCCAGCGGGCATCAGCGCTTCCCTTCGTGCCATCGAGAAAAAGCTCCACTACATTACTTTGGACGAAGGCGAGCTTGGCGGAACGGTGGCGAAATATCCCCGCCAAAAATTGGTGATGACCAGTCCCGTGGAATTTCCCATGTACGGGAAGTTCAAGAAAACTGAACTTTCTAAAGAAGATCTGCTCGGCTTCTGGAATCAGGTGTTGCAGCGAGTGGATTTTAGATTCCGCAAAGGGGAAAAAGTAGAAAACATTCAGAAGGGCGAAGACGGCATTTTCACAGTTCACGCCACCAAGAATCAATATTGCGCACGTGCTGTGGTTCTTGCGCTGGGCAAGGCGGGAAGTCCCCGGAAGCTGGGTGTGAAAGGCGAAGAACTCCCCAAGGTGATGTACCGGCTAATCGAGGCCGATCACTACGTGCACAAGAGGATTCTGGTCGTCGGCGGCGGTGACAGCGCCGTGGAAGCTGCCATGGGATTAGCCTTCCAGGTCGGAAACAAAGTAACCCTTTCCTATCGCCAGGCTTCCTTCAGCCGCATTAAAGAGCGCAATGCGCAAAGACTGGAAGAATGCGTCCGCAAAGGCAAGCTCAAGGTCGTGTTCAATTCCAGTCCCGTCGAGTTCACGAACGACTCCGCTATTCTCGAGATGAACGGTGCGACCCAGCGCATACCCAACGATTATGTGTGGATTTTTGCGGGCGGAGATCCTCCTACTGCCTTCTTGAAGAAAATCGGTGTAGGCTTCGGATCAAAGGATTTGACTTCCGAAGTAAGCAGCGAAGCCAAGGCCGCCAAACAAGGCTATGAGATGGCCGGAGTAACCGCTTGAAATTGCGTGCGCGGTGCGGGAGAAGAAAGACAGGAGCTTTGCATGAGGCGTAATCTATGCGTTTTCGCGCTGCTGGCCGTAAGCATCGCAACCATTAGCTGCCAACAAAATCAGAAGCCCGCCTCCGATCCTATCCGAGACGCCATTCGCCAGCACCTGAGCGCGCTGAAGACCCTCAACCTCAGCGCCATGGAAATAAATGTCACCAACGTGTCGATGAATGGCAACACCGCGCAAGCGCAAGTCGAGTTCGTCCCCAAAACCGGCGCGCCTCCTGGCGCGGCCATGCGTGTCTCGTATTCTCTCGAGAAGCGCGACGATCAATGGGTCGTCGTGAAAACAAATTCTCTCGGCGGCGCCATCGATCATACTGCCGCGGGCGCCAATCCGCACGTTCAGCCCGGACAAGGAGATGTCCATGGCAACCTCCCCAATTTTCGCGACATCATTCCTTCGACCACCCCGGATGCGAACAGCGCCCTTCCGCCGGGTCATCCGCCGATACCTTCTACACAAAAACCATCCCCTTAATCGTCAGACAAAATCAAGCGCTCTTTCTCTGCGCCTCCACCAGACTGGCGCAGCCACATTTTAAGAGATCCTCCCCTTCCCCTGTGTGGCGTGTCCGGAGGGCTCACTTTCGAACGTACGTACCTTGCTGTTGTGAAATTAAGTCTCCAAAAACACTAGAATCTTGCGAGTGATGCCGCAGTAGCCGCAAATCGGCCTGTTCTTGTGTTGTCACCCCACGGAAGCCGACTGAGAAATCTTGCTACTTCTCGCCTGCATTGCCGGGAGGTCATCTTGCGTTGAAGTGATCATGAGCGTCCACTAGCCCCGGCCGGGCGATGTATATCATCCCACCTGCTTGGGCAGGCAGACGCGCTTCCCCCGGCAGCCTGCTGTTAGGGCGGTGGGCTTTCGATCCACGACCTGTTCAGATCTACGGTCAGCGGGCACGAGACAAGCGTCAGAACTACCACAAACACCACAAGGAAAAATGCAGGAACCATCGACCTCCTAGTCCCGAACCAGTATCTAAAATCCCTAAGCCATCGTCCTGGCGTCACTTACGGGATATGCGATTCCCGGCAAGGTCATCCACAGCTTTGAGGTTATGGAGCCGGGAGAGGTCATCGACCTCTTCACGCCACCCCGAGCCGACTTCCTTAAATAACTGGAGGCAAGCAATGACTATGAATCGCGCGACTGGCATTCCCGAGAAGGAAGCAGGACTCCGCGCACGAATCATTTACTGGCTCGTGAAGCGGCGACTGGGCCGGATTCATCCTGGGACCAGACTTCGCGCCCACGATCCGAAACTGCTTGAATTGGCTTGTCGCATGGATGCTCACACTGCGTCTGAGGGGACGGTGCCGCTTGTGCTCAAGGAGTTGGCGCAAATCAAGGTGGCCGTAATGGTAGGCTGCCCACTTTGAATTGACATCCATTCTGCCGTGGGCAGAAAAGCTGGCGTCACTGAAGAGCAGTTCCATGATTTGGCGCGATGTTGATCGCCGTGCCGATGCTGCCGAATCCCGAAACGAGCAAAGCAACGGTCCAATAGTCGGAACTATGGCCGGGCGAAAACGCGCGTGAAGTCAGAGGAGAGTAGGCCCACCACCCCACGTCGGGTGCATTGCCGGCCCCGTACAGTCCATTTCCACCAAAGAAACTGAAGTAAAGCAGAAATCCGCCGAACGCCGTCAGCCAAAAGCTGAGAGCGGTCGCTCACGGGCAAATGGAGTTCGTTGGCGGTGACAACGCCGAGCCCGGAATAACGAAATTCCCACCAAAACTGGTGTCCGATTGCGGTCACCTCCACCGCCTCAGCAGGCTTGGGCGCGTCCTGGATCGCGTGAATCACTCTCGCCGTCGCGAGAAAAAGGACAACAACGATCAGAATCGGAATGATGGTCCAAGCGAGTTCAATCTGTGTGCTTCCATACACTTGCGCTGGCTCGCGCTCTGTGTCCGCCACTGTGCTGCGGAACTTCACCACGGTATAGCTCAATAGACTGAAGACAACCAGAAAAATCACTCCAGTGACGCCGAGGACGAAGTGAGATAGATGACGAATCGAATCCGCTGATGTTGAATGCGGTTCAAAGATGCTAGGAACGGGGTTGTCATGCGGACTCGCCGTGCACATCCGTGCAGCGGGAAGAACCCCCACGAGGAGAACGAGAACTCCTGCAACTCGGCTGCTATGACTTGCCAAACGGAGGCAAAACGCGTCGATCCTTACCGCGAGAAGGAAGCGTTGTTCACGTTGCTTTCGTGATTCGCTCTCGGCCAGATCAACAATCGAGTTTAGGGCTGAGCTGGTGCATATTGACTGATGCTGGTGCCGGCCTGGGGAGCCGCAGGAGCTGTCCCTGCGGAACGCCGCCCTCGGGCAAAGATGTGCGAGGAGTACAGCGCGATGGGCCAAACCAGGTTTGCTCCTATCGCGCTTAGAACGAACGCCACATTCATTATGTTAAAAAGCGCGAAGACCAGCAGGGCATAAGGGAAAAAGCAGCGCCGGATGATGAACTCGGTATGCCGGCCGAAATACAAAAAAGGATTGGATGACCGCCTCTCTGCGTGGGTCTGCCAGATTCTTAGCAACAGCTCAGGGCGCTCCGCGGCAAGGCGATGCCTTCCCCATCCTGTCGCGAGAAAGCTTGCGATCGCTCCAAACAGCAGCATGCCGCCCAACACCAGGTGCGTTCTAGATCCTGAGCTTCTCCACAAGCCTACGGTCATGCCCACAAAAAGAAATAGATAGAACAGGTAATCGCATACGGTTTCCAGCCAGCAGCCGAAAGCCGATTCTTGGAGTTTTAAACGTGCGACCTCCCCATCACACCCGTCCAGGATGCTTGCCCACAGGCACAGAAATGCGCCGATCAATGTGTCCCAATAACCGCCACGAGCAAAGAAGACGCCGGAAGCAAAGCCGACTCCAAGGGTGAAGATGGTAACCATATTGGCAGTGACCGGGAATTTGATGAGCTGCCGGCTGATGGGTATGGAGATCCTGCGGTTCAGCCGCGCGTAAATGCCGTCCGTGGGCTTAACTAGCCAGCGATCCAGTTTTCGTTCGGCGGACTGGCGGTCCTCTTCCGTGTTGACCTGCTGCCACAAGTCCTCTGCAACCGGAATCTGATCGACAGCGTGAATCTCAGTGAGTGCAGCGAGTAATTCGCGGAGCGTACGAGTTTGCACTGGATAACTCTTCGTCGAATCGCAAATCGCCTCTACAGCGAACGCATAAATGCCGGCAGGTTTGCCGCCGCTGCTTAGCACCGAGCTGGCGTTTTCGCCGTTCCACTCCTTGGCCTTCTGGAGCAAAGACGGATGATACGTTGTGGTTCCGTCGATAATGACCAGGCGCTCGCTGCCCGCCTGAGCGGCGATGAACTGCAATCGCCGCATGATAGAGACTTCAGCCTTTGCCTCAATCCATTCCACAGGTTCCGGAAGTCGCCCCGTCGAGCGCAACTCCTGTTCCGCGCTTCGCCTGAAAACAGGATCCACCACTACCATGACCCGTGAAGGGCTCAAATTGCGCGCCTGTAAAATGTTCCGAAGCAGAATCGGCAGCGAGCCGACACGAGCGAGTCCAGCGCCGAATTGTTCGTTGCCCAATTTCCTAGTGGGCAGGAAAATGACGACGGCGAAACTGCTCCGTGCCGCGACCTCAACGGTGGCATCGGCGTCTGCTCCCCCTTTTTCATCGGCGATACCCGGCGTACCCCCGCGACCTTGCGCATCGTGGGAAGTTCTTGACCTGGTCAAAATGAACAGGCAGATCCCGCCTACCGCAGCCCAGAAGAACCCTCGCAACCGCCTTGTGAGTCCCAAAGCCAATCCCGTCGCGCCAGTCAGTCCGAAAATCTTACCAATCAACATATTCCCGCCCTCGTAGGTTCCAAAGTTTCCTGGGTTGATGCTGCCAACCACGTTCACCAGTTTGGTCATGGCCTCGACGACGAGGGCGCTCAAGACGCCAAACTTCACTCCCAAGAGCCAGAGAACCAGACAAACCTCCATCACGGCCATGCAATGAGACGCCAGGATCAGGAAGAAGCTACCCCAAAATGCTCCTGGAGAATTGTGGTGGAAATCCAAGAGAGCATTCTCTACAGACTGAATCAGGATGTACCGGCTTTCCATCCACCTCTTAAGGAAGGGAACACGCGCAAAGAGCCGCGCACTTTTTGAAATGACCGGCCAGCGCTTCCGCACCGCCAACAGCGTTACAAGCAAGAAAAAGATCAGCACTAGAACGAACAAGGTCGCGTAGAAACGCAGGGCGTGAGAATGCGAAAGCAATGGCACAGCTGCCACGAGCCCCGCGATGAGGACTATCATGCCAGTTGCAATGTAGAGTCCGCGATCCAACGTCACCGACGCAAGACCGTTGGCTATTGGAATTTCAGGGCTTAGCTGCGATGCCCGGATCGAATCTCCAAACGTCTGTCCAATAAACCCGAGTTGTCCAGCCGCCTCCGCGCCAAGCCGTAGTCCCAGCAGCCGCGGAAAAGAAGTCTTATGCTTGTGAGCACCTAGTGTCAGCCGCCAAGCCCAAGCTCTGGCAACATGCGAAACTCCTGCGAGGGCCAGGACCCACATAAAGCCCCAACCGAGTTTCGCCACGTTCTCCCAAAGTTTGCTCGGACCGGCTTGCCAAATCAGATAGGCAAACAACACGGAACTCATCAGCGCCGCGAGAATTCGAAGCGGGAGACGCGCTTTTGGCAGGAATCTAGGCATTGACAAGGCTCTCCACCGCCGAGTTCTCGCAGAAGTCCCGGTCAAAGATTTCTTCGGCGTGTGCCAGTGCCTGGGGGCTGTCGACGTCCTGCCAGTGACCGTCGCCAATATCAAAAGCCCTAAGTCTCCAGTCTTGTGCCAACCTGCGCATGCCGTCCGACAGCGAGCAGTCACCGTTTTTCCTTGCCCCTTCAAGCCGGTCGAAGAGCGCTGGGCTGCACAGGAACATCCCGGTGTCGAGCGCATTGTAGCTGGGAAGGTCTTTGCCAATTCCAACGATGTAATTGCCTTTCCTTTGCACCTTGGTGGCATCGTCTAAGTCAAACACACGATCTATCTTCGAATCGACCGCAAGAATAACTTCGTCATCCGCGAGCGGCTGTCGCAACAGCGCTTTCGCCGTTTTCGGCTCGAAAATGTGGTCCGACATCAGCAACAGAAATGGTTGATTCAACTTTGTCTTTGCCGCCAGGGCGGAGATGCCATTTGCCTTATGGTAGTAGTCCAAGTTTTCAATCAGCGTCACAGAAATGCCGTCCATCGATCGGTCGCTCAGCCAGCGGCGAATTAAGTCGGCACGGTAGCCGGCAACAATTACGAATCGCTCGATCCCGGCTTCACGGGAGGACGTCATGACGTGTTCGAGAAGCGGTACACCGCAAAGTGGCACTAGAGGCTTGGGGACGCCGCCAGCCACAGAAGCAATTCGGCTCCCATTTCCCGCCGCCAGAATCAGACACTGATTCACGACATTCATGGCTTGGTCATGACCTCCGCGGAAGCAATGGAGTTGTCCGGAGAATGCAGTGCTTTGGGCGCGTAATCGAAATACTCGATGTTTACGTCGGTCGTGCCAAAAATGTGGGCTTCGGTGACGCTCTGCGTCGAGAGCGGAAACCACAGCGGTCCGCATTTTTGGTAAACTTGGATGAAGTACGTGCTTTTGGTCCAAAACGAGGGCTTCTTGGCAGGTTTACCTTCGGCGCGGACGAGCGCGTAGTCTTCGGCGTCCACCCAGATGCGGCCTTGGAAGAGGTATTTTTCGTTCCGTTTCGGCTTAATCTCCAGGACATAAGCAGCGCGGCCCGCCACAAGTTCCGTCCCGACGCGCACAAAATCATAGTTCTCGGGAATGAGCCTTGCGTTAACGCGAATCTCGGGCCGCGATGTCTCCGTCTCCGACTCCAGCATTTTGTGGAAAACGTGCTTGCGCGCTCCTCCCCAACCCTCTTCAGAAACAACCTCGAAATGCTTTGTTCCTTCCCGGTCGCTCTGCACCTGGACGAGCATTTCGGCGCGTTTGTGAAATTTATGGTTCTCCAGGACGTATCGCCGCATCCCGGCGTAGCCCCCGGTCGAAGCCTGTCGCGCCAAATCATGAACGGCCATCCGGTTCACAACTTCGTCGGCCGTCGGAAGCGGGCCGGAATCATCCGCCGCAACGAGCGAGGAGGTCTGAAGTAACAACAAAGCAGTCAGAAATAAGTGATTTTTCATCTCTAAAACTCCAAAACGAATTTGCCGCGGTATTCTCTCCACGAGGTATTGAAGAATGAGCCGAACCTCGTGCTGGCAAGATTGTTCTGCACGTCTCGTGGATCAAAATGGTTGAATAGGTTGAAGGCCCCTCCGCCGATGCGGGCAGGTATGCGCTTGCCGCCAATGTGCAGGAAAATCCTCCGTGTAACCTGGATATCGAAGGATGAAAAAGTCGGAAAACGGTCGACGTTCCGAGGCCCGACATATTCGCGAAACTGATTTTCGACGGAATAAGGAAATCCGGTGTGCAGGTCGTAGACCGGAACAATCGTGAATCCGCGCAGCGGAACCGAGCCCCAAACAAGGAAACGGTTCGGTGCGTCGAAAGACAATCGTCCGCGCGCATCCGGCTGGATCACGGGTTGCGCCAAGTTTCCAAAGAACTGATTCAAATCGTTCAGATCGCCATTGGCCTTGGACCGGACGTAGGAGGCATTGAGCAAAAGGTCTCCCACTCTGTAGCGGCCCGAAACTTGAATCTCCCGGTACGAATCGGCTCCGCGGTTCGACAGTGCGAGCACTCCCGTTGCCCCTTCGGAAAGCGGTGAAACAACAAAGTCGTTACTGGTATTGCGCTGTTCATAGGCGAGTCGCAAGGAGAGCGCCCTCAGAACCTGGCGATCGAGCTCTAAGCTCCAAGAAGTGCTGCGCGGGTTCCGCAATCCGCCGTCGATTCTGTTCTGGTAGAAAACGGAGCTAGCCAGCTGATCATTCAGGCCGAGGATACTGACCGTGCGGTTGGGAAGATCGGCGAACGTGGCCGCCAGGAGCGGAACGCGGTCATAAAACAGTCCAACACCGCCCTTCAGCAGCGTTTTTCCGTCCCCTGTAAGCATGAGGAAGAATCCGGCTCGAGGCGCGGGATGTGTAGAACCCGTGATCCCGTCATGGTCGAATCGCAGGCCGAGGTCCAGCGTCAGTCGCGGGGTAACCGCCCACTGGTCGCCTGCAAACCAGGCTGTCTCGTTTTGCGAGACCCCGAAAGATGTTGGGGCCGAGAAACTGATTCGTTCGACAGGCAAGTTCGCGGCACCATCGAGTTCGACAGGCAAAAATGTCTCACGGCCGTCGTAATTGGAGTGCTCATAGCTCAGCCCGATAGCGAACTCGTGTGTGCCGGCGAACTTCCAAGGAGCAAAATGATAATTTTCCTGCCAGCTGACCCGCGAGGTTCCTCGCGCTTGGCGGTTGAAGAAACCGCCTTCGGTGGTTTCCAGCAGAACGCGGTAGGGATCGTTGCTCTGGGCCGTGACATCGGCGTCAAACTTCTTATAGCTGAACTGTGAAGTCAGCAGGCCCGACCCGCCGATCAGAAAGCTGTCCTGCGCGTTGATTTGGTAGCCTCGCTGGTGAAAATCCGGCGTCGACTCTTGCGTCGTAAAGGTATTCAAACCGAGGTAGTTGAGTCTCTGCGGGTAAAATGCAACGGAAATGTTGGCGGTTTGTCTCGAACTGACGGTGTAGTCGAGTTGGGTGTAAGAATCGAAGCTTTCGAGCTTCGTGTCACGGTGCAAAGCAGGGAGACTATTTACTGGAGTCTGGACATAATGGTATTCGAACGATTGGGTGATGGCGATTTTGTCCTTCACCAGCGGGCCGGTGAAGGTTGCACGCGGCGTTGCTGCGCCGATCCCCCGGATGGTTCCATCGCGGTCGCGCACCCTGGGAATGAAATTCTGGAAGGAGAAATGATATTTTTCGTAATCACTCGTTTTTGTTTCGACGCTGGAGACTGCTCCAGTGAACCTGCCGTACTCGGGATCGTAGGGATTCGAGATGACTTTCACCGACGACACCACATCGATGGGGAGATTGATGGCCGGGCCGCCTGTCACGGGATCAGTCACGTTAGCGCTGTTCATCAGCGCTCCGCTCTGCGTACTACGAGCGCCCTTGAGGTTGACGTGTCCATCCGGGCCGCGAACGACGCCAGGGACAAGCGGAAGCAAACTCTCAAACCGTTCGTTGACGTTAGGAGCGTCGCGCAGCGTCTTGTCCGAAATTGTTTCACTTGGAGCGGTACCTTTGGTCTCAGCTGGATTGGCGGTGACTGTGACCGAGGAAGTGACTTCCGCCGGTTTCAATTCGACATCGAGATGAGTTTCCTTGGCCTTGACACGAACGGTCTGAACTGTTTTCAATCCCGTCGAGGAGACTTCAACGGTGTAGACCCCGTAGGATACCGCTCGAATTACATACTCGCCGTTCTGGTCTGTCTCGACTTCAAGCGTCGCCGGACCGGTCAGTCGCACTGTCGCGCCAGTAACCAAAGAGCGGTTGCCGTCAGAATCGCGAACGAACACAGATCCAGAAATGGTGGCGCTTGGCTTGTCCGTCTGGTTCGCACTTACGGTGGAAGCAAAGCAGGCCAGGAAGAAGAGAACAATCCCAATTGCGCCAGGCCCTTTGCCCTGCAAACGACGGCGACTTTGTGCCGGAGAAGACATCTCAATCCGCTCTTTAGATGTTCTTTGGTTGATTGCCGGATCCACTTTTCACCAGGTTCGGATGTTGCATTGGCAATTCCAACGTGCAGCGGAATTGGGCCGAAACGATTTGCTGTCTTTTCAATCGCTTACGCGGCCCAACTTGCGCGGCAAGGGCAGGGTTCGAGGGAATCGCTGTCAAGCTTTAGACTGTTTGGGCAGTCATTGAACACCCTCTTTGCGGAGCAAGCGCTCTAGCAGCGACATATGCAAACGGAAATCAGTGTGCATCGGCTTGTGGGGGAATCCGGGTCCCACTTCACGTTTTAGTTTTAAACCCGGTGGTGACGATGGACTTGATGCAGGAGCTCGACACAGGCAATTTCGCAATTCCACAATGGGCTTTTTGTCCGCCCAGTTCCCTCAAGATCGTGAATTGGAACATCAATCGCGGCTCAAAGCTTCAAGGGATCATCGATTTCCTGGCGCATGCCAAGGCGGACATTATCCTGTTGCAGGAAGCCGATCTGAACGCCCGAAGGACCTATCACCTCAACATCGCTCGGGAAATCGCGCAAAAGCTGCAGTTGAACTACGTCTTTGGGCGCGAGTTTCAGGAACTGGCCCAGGGTTCCCGCAAATCTCCCGCCTATCATGGGCAGGCCACGCTTTCTCGTTGGGCTTTGTCGAATTCGCGCATCATCCGATTCCAAAGACAATCCAATTTTTGGCGCCCGCACTGGTTTCTTCCTGATATCGATCCTTTCCAGGAAAGAATCGGCGGCCGCTTGGCGCTGGTTACCACAGTCGGCATCCCGGGGAGAACCGTCGTCACCTACAACCTTCATCTTGAAAGCAAAGGCGATGACGCGATGCGCGTTTCCCAGCTTGAAGAGACCTTGCAGGACGCTGGGCGATATAATGCAGGCACTCCGATTCTGCTTGCCGGCGACTTCAACTTGGATGTCTCCGCTGGGACCGCTGCATCGGCGATCAGTCGCACCCGCTTTGAGGATGCTTTCGCCAATCAACACTCCCCGACGACACCGGACTCTTTTTTTGAGCGCGGGCGAACCATCGATTGGATTTTTGCCCGCGGTCCCGTTCGCGCCGGTCAGCCGCAAGTCCATCGTTCGGTTTCGGCCTCCGACCATTATCCGCTCTCCATCATTTTGGTCTTTGTTTAACATCGCCCACTGAGCTTCGAAAGTTCTTGCCACTCCACCCATTGAAGATGCGTCACAAGGTAGACGTTATCGTCAAGTTCCCGGCCGCGAGATCGCACGCACGTGGTCACTTTCTTGTGTGGCTTGCCGCTGGGCGTCTCTTATCGATTGAAAACAGGACAGATCGTTTGAATCCACGTGAGCGGCTCTTCATGGGCATAGACATGCTTCCTGACGGAGATGGAGAGCGCCAATGACCTACTCATCTAGAACTCTGAATTCTGACAACTCGTGTTTCCACTTGCTTCCCGCACGAAGTGCCGAGACCTCGTCCTTGGAAGTTGCGTTCTCATGACAGAACCTCGGCGAAACATCGAGACGGAAAAGATAGCATGGCTCACACAGATGGAGACCGTGCTGGAGGTGCTCAACGAAGGGGTCGTCATAACCGACGACCGCGATCGGATCCTTTTCACGAACTCTAGCTTTGTCGAAATGACGGGCATTCCAAAGCAGGACCTGATCGGATCTGACGCTCATCAATTCTATTCTCCGCAGGAATGGGATTTTGTCGCGCAGCAGAGCGAGATCAAGTTTCGGGACGGGCACAACCGCTATCCTTTTGTTCTTCCTCGAAGAGACGGGAGTCGTCTGCCTGTCATCGTCAGTTCGCGGGCGGTAGAAAATTCCGGAGGCCAGTTCGGAATCGCGACGTTCACGGACATTTCCGAGCAGATACGAGCCGAAGACGAACTCCGCTCTGCTAACGCAAAGCTGCAGAAACGCCAGACGGAAATCGAGGAAGATTTGCGGCTCGCCGCGCGAGTGCAGAAAAGCCTGACACCAAAATCTCTCGTTTGTCACGACTTGAGAATTGATGCCTTTTACCAGCCCGTGCACTCAATTGGCGGAGACTTCGCGTTGTTCAACCCGCTGGATGGCGAACACCTCAGCCTGCTCGTCTGCGATGTCTCCGGCCATGGGATTGGCTCCGCTCTACTCGCGAACCGCATCTACGCCGAGACCGCGGCTCAGCTCCGCAGCGATATGACGTTCATCACTATGTTCAGGGAGTTGAACCGCTTCCTCATCGAAGATATCGCTGGATCCGGAATGTTCATTACTCTGGCGGCCGCCCGGATCGATTTTCAGCAAAGACACCTGCTCTTTGCAGGAGCTGGTCATCCCCCGACAATGGTTGCGCGTCGTGGCCAGGCGCCTGTGCTGCTTGAATCTCGCAGCTCGATTCTTGGTGTCCTTCCAGACGCTGTAGATGTCTCGACAAGTGTGGAGGTCCAGCTTGAGCCGGGCGACCGGATCATCCTATACACCGACGGCCTTACTGAAGTTTTCAACTCACATGGGGAAATGCTCGGCATCGAGGGCCTGTGCGAAATCGTGCGGCAAACGTCGTCTCTACCTGCCAACGAAATGAAACAAGGCATTCTCGATGGTGTCGCCGCTTGGCGGAGTGGCCCTCAGACCGATGACGTTTCTCTCATGCTTGTACACCTATCTGACAAGGATTGAATTTCATGGCCACGAAGGCATACATGGCAATCAGGCGCACCGCAGGATTCTTTGCGGTTGCACTGTTTGTCGCGGGGCTTGCGATTTCGGTCGGAAACGCGCAAGAATCTCAGGCCCTGCCAAGGCGATCCAGTTGATGGGTGTCTCTTGGTATGCGTGATGCTCCGTCGCTTCTATTTTCTCGCGCTGTTACTTGTCTTGAGCCCAGTTGCCAGTTTGGCCCGGGAAATACCGAATGCCGACTCACCAGCCTTCACTCCGGTACCGGAACTCCGTGCGGGATTCGATCTCCTCTATGAGCAGAAGTTCGGCGAAGCACGCGAAGCTTTCACGAGCTGGCAATCCCGTCATCCCGAGGAGCCCTTTGCCGAGGTGGCTATCGCAGCCAGCTATCTCTTCGAAGAGCTAAGCCGCCAGAAGATACTGACCAGCGATTTTTTCTTGAACGAAAAGAAATTCCTTCGCGGGATTGATGGCAAGCCGGATCCAGAGCGCATGAGCCGCTTCCGCGAAGCTCTGGCGCAAGCCCGCCAACTGGCGTGGGAGCTTCAGAAAACTGACCCAGAAGACGGTGAAGCTCTTTTTGCGCTGACACTGGCCGCTGGAATGGAATCGAATGCAGAATCGATATTGGAAAAAAGGCATCTCGCTGCTTTGAAGCTCACGAAAGAAGCAAATGCGTATGCCAAGCGGTTGCTGGCGCGGAATCCGGAGGCCACAGACGCTTACGTCGCGCTCGGCGTAGCAAACTATATTATCGGATCGCTGGGCCGTGCTTCCCGCTTCACACTCTGGTTTGATGGAATCCACGGGGACAAGAAACTCGGGATGCAGCAGCTCGCCAAGACCGCAGAGAACGGCCTTTACCTCAAGCCGTTCGCCAAAATTGTGCTTGCCCTTGCCGCACGCCGTGAAAAACAGGACGCCCTCGCGCAAAAGTTGTTGCGCGAGTTGACCGCGCAGTATCCAGGTAACGAGTCCTTCGCTTCGGAATACGTGAAAGCATCGGGCAATCCTCTGCAGGCAGCCCCAACTCGCTGACTTCTCTATCCGTATGTAGCTCCCCGTTCGGCGTTGGACTGTCGAACTTTTGACATTTGATTCGAACCTCCGACTCTTTGACCAGAGAACACGATCTGCGACCACTCTAAACTCCATCTATTCAATCGCCTCTCTCGCACCTAAGCCGCACCTATTTGGCAAATCAAATGCACCACATATATAGGTTCGATGAGTGACAGGGCGGGCCGGCGTTTTTCCATCAGGCCTGCTAGTGTGAGCTGCGTGTTTGCCCGGCGAGACACAACGACCGAATTAAGCATCTCCGGTACCCAGGTGCTTGCGACGCTGATGATTGTTTTTTGCCTGGGCGTCCCACTTGTATTGGCGTTTGTGAAGTATTGGCTGTTCGCACCATAGAGGTGACAAGAAATCTTCGGGCGCACGAAGCCTTTGAATCGCATCCGAGTTCTTAAGATTTCAGGACTGCAACTGCGAGGAGTTGAATCCAATGATAACCGTCAAAGCGAGCCAAAAAGTCTTCACTTACGCAGAGGTTGCGAACCTTACGGGAATTTGTGCCGAACATCTCCATAATCTCGCGAGGCGCCATCGGTTGGGCTTCATTGCACATGCCGCCGAGAGCCTTGGGAATCAAGCCGCACGTTGGTTTTTCACCCGATGGGACTTGATCGTTCTGACGACGCTGTTTCCGCGCTGCGCCCACTAACTTCGCGAGGGGAACGGTGCTGGCGCAGGAATATCCGACTTGTATTATCCATCGAGGGAACGAACCTGGACGAAGACCAGCCAAAAGTGGGTCACGCAAATTGCCTTAGATGGCGTCTTTAATATCGTCAAAGAGTTCTGGCCCGACGTCAATCATCTTATCTTCCACGGAAAGTACTGATCAAATCGCTGTTTGTGAAAACAGTGTCAATGGCCTGGCGAAAGTGCTAACCGCTTGGCGGGGCTACTCCTGCTATCCAACGCCCAGGCAACTTGATTCTGCAAACACCTTAGCTTTCACCACCTTGCAGCCATGTCGGCGCGCCTTTATTGGCAAGCCGGTTGCACCACTACTGACCGCTGGCGCCAAAGAGTTTGCGCCACGGCGCGTCATAGAACTCGCTAATTGATCTAAAGAGAGGAACATTTTGAAAAAAATCACATTTGCTGCGCTCTTGCTTGGGCTGGGTGTGGTCGGAGGCCCAATGGCAGTTGCTCAAGACTCATCTTCGCAATCGGCCACTGCCGACAGCACTGCGGACGCGATTACCGATCAACAGTTGTCGCTCCTACGCAGTGATATCCGCTCGATCAAAAAGCAACTTATTGCTGCCAATTTGACCCTCACGGATAGTGAAGCGACAAAGTTCTGGCAAGTGTACGAACAATACTCGGCGGAAACCGACAGGATCAACGACACGAGAACGGCGATTATCAAAGAGTATTCGCAGGAATACGTAAACCTGACCGACGACCAAGCCGACAATCTTATTCGCCGCTGGCTGGACACGGACATCGAACAAACGAAACTGCGTCAGCGGTACGTGGCGATCTTTCGAAAAGTTTTACCGGGAAAGAAAGCAGCGACCTTCTTTCAACTCGACCGCCGGATTAGCACGCTGATCGATGTGCAGCTTACATCGCAACTTCCCCTGGCACAGAGTCGGGACTGAACTTTTTCCTCGAGAGGCGACATGTCCGCGAGCTTTCAGATCGTCGACCACTGCGTAGACGAACAGCACGGACTTAGTCCTGCCAACGGTCCGCAGGTGGCGCAACGCCAAGGCGCTTCATCTTATAAAACAGTGTGGTCAGATTGCCCTCCTGCGTGTTTTGCAGGAACACGAGTTTGAGCGTGTCGGCGGCAATCGTCCCATCCGCGTCGACGTCCGGGTGATCGCCGCCACCAACCGGGACCTGGAGGCCGCCATCCACGCCGGGGGCTTCCGCAGTGATTTGTTTTATCGCCTCCATGTCTTCCCGATTGGGATTCCTCCTCTTCGAGAACGAAGAGAGGACATTCCCCTACTGGTGAAATACTTTATCGGGCATCCCGCGCTCCACGCTGGAATCGAAGATTCGCTCACTGAAAATCGACAAGAATCGCTTCAAGACTCATACATCGGCGTGAAGGCCGAATAGTTTCATAGCTTCTCCGCCCCAAGCGTTGTGGCTGCAGATCCGCGGAAAATTGCTGTCAATTCATCCTCAAAAGCCACGTGCGCTCACTGTGAAAAAGGATACATCGCCCAGCCGATTCCCACGCCCACCAGCAGGAAGAGCAGCAGCGACCAAAGGATGTACTTCACACGCTCCAGCGGCTGGCGCCTACTGAGGAAACCAAAAGCCACCGAGATGGCTACGGCGAAGAGCAGCATGGCCTGAAAATGACTTACTTTCCATCCCATGAATTCGCTCACGCCTTTCGTCCTCGTGCTGCTTCATAAGCATGCAACGCCGCAAGCAGATTCAGCACTCCCGCCGTCGCCAGGAAGCGTGTGCCGTAGTCGCCCCCGGCGTGCGAAACGTCCGGGCCGCTCTTTTCCAGCGACCGCGCCAGGAAATAGAAACTCCCCGCGCCTAAGTCCGCTACATAACCCAACGAATCGAACGCGTCGTTTCCGTTTGATGTGAAGAGGTTGCCCCGCATCCCGGCGCCGACGATCACCAGCGCGCCGATAATCAGAAAGCAGGCCATCGCGCGGCCCCACATTTTCTGTAACGCATGACCCAACCCCGGCAATATCCATCCCGCGACGCCCATCGCGAACGCCACGGCTTCCGGGCGGGAACGCTGCAGGGGCGGGGCGGAAACGCTCGCTTCTTCAGTCATCGCTTTCCTATTCTAATCTTTGCGTCTCGAAATCACGAAGCCAGCAGCGCCAGAATTTCCGTTTGCACCGCGCCGGTCACGCGCGCTTCGCGTTCATCGATATATACATCCACTTCGCTGCGAATCCCGAACTCCGGCAAATAAATCCCTGGCTCGACCGAATTGCACGTCCGCGGAATCAAGTGCCGCACGTCGTGCGTCTCCAGCCCATCCATGTTTACGCCGTTTCCGTGGACGGATTCTCCGATGCTGTGCCCTGTGCGGTGGAAAAAATATTTTCCATAGCCGGCCTTTTCGATCACCCCGCGCGCCGCCTTGTCTACTTGCCAGCCCTGTAGCGGTTTCCCCGCCGCGATACTCGACCGGATCAATTCCACGGCCTTGTCCCGCGCCGCGCGCACCACCTGAAAAACTTTCACGTACTTTTCCGGCACCTTCGCGCCCAGATAGCCGACCCAGGTAACGTCGTAATACACGCTGCCCGGCGATTTCTTTTTGCCCCAGACATCCAGAAGCAAAAAATCTCCTTCGCGAATCGGAAGCGCCCTTTCCGCCGTCGGTCCGTAATGAGGGTCGCTGGCATTCGCTCCCACGGCCACGTCCGGACCTTCCTCGGCCGTGATTCCCGCGGCCTCAAATTCTTTTTGAATCCATACCTTGAGGTCGTATTCCGTCAGCGCCTTGTTTTCGCGCACGCACTTCGCCGCGTGTTCGAAGGCCCCACGAACAATCCGATCGATGGCGACCCCCGCCGACAGATGCGACTCGAGCTGTGCCGCGCTCCAGCACGCTTCATATTTCTGCACCAAATCCGCCGAGCTCACCACTTTTGTCCCCGCGCTGCGCACCAACTCCACCGTCCCGGCATCCACCATCGCCACATAGGGAATCGCGTTCTTCGGCGAATACTGCATCGCCACGTTTTTCGCGCGCCCGAGAATCTTCTTCAGGTTCTTACGCAGTTCTTCCTGGCCCGCGTAATACAAAGTCTCCCCCGGCAGGGCCTCCAGCGAGGCGGTCTCGATTTTGTGAACGAGCTTTTTTGGCGTGCCTTTCGCCGGCACGAAATAAAACCAGCGTCGCGTGCGCATGCCCTCCGGCAGCTTCAGGATGCGCTGCGCGATCGGGTCACGCCCGCGAAAATCATAAAAAAGCCAGCCATCGAGCTTCGCGGCGCGAAGATCGGCTTGCATTCCGGTTATGTCGGCGCTCATCTCAGCCTTCGCTCCGTCTATTTTCGATCTGAAAGCTGCAAGGTTCGTGCTTCACGCTTCCTGAATCAGCAATCCAAGCACCTGCTGCTTCGTCACTCCTTGGATGGCCACGCGTTTCGTGCGGCTGCGCTCACCGCTCAGGATTCTAACAGCCGACTTCGGCGTTTTCAAAAGCCGCGCCAGGAACTCCACCAGAGCCTCGTTCGCGCGATCTTCCAGCGCCGGCGCCTGCAGGCGTATCTTCAACGCTCCCGCCATCTCTCCCACAACTTCATCTTTGCTCGCCCGCGGCTGCACCCGCACGTGAAACACCACCCCGGCCCCCGCTTCCGAAATCTCGATCATTGAACCTTTACCGGCTTAAGCTTGAAATCTACCTTGTACTCGAACAGAGATATGTCTGGAACGGCTCTCGCCGCGTACAGCATGGCCTTGTCTGCTTCCGCTGTTACAACAATTCCCCGAGTTGACTGCCCCGGTCGAGCGAGATTCTCGCGAACCCACGTCATGTATCTTAGGATCTGCCCAATCACTGAATCGCTGCTCCTTCCTCGTTTCAACTCAACAACAACGAAGTCGCCCGTGTCCTTGTCCGTACATAGGAAGTCGATGCTCCATTCCGCAGCTGGAAATTGCCTTCCATCCTGCTCCTCGGTCTTGTAGCGTTCGAGCCGTCTCCCGAAATCGATGAGGTCCCAGTTCTTATCCATGAAATCCTCTAGGTGTGCTTCGAGCGCAAATTCTGAACCCTCCAGAGCCCCAATGCTAGAAGCAGGCACTCGAATCTCCACGGCACCGGTTATTACTTGAAAGTCTTGCTCAGGAATGGATCGCACGCCGCCCTGAAAGTATGGACCCCAACTCTTCTTGTTTTGAATGAAACTCAGATTGGATACAAGCGGCTCGACTAGGCGACGGTCGGACCACAAATTGATGTCTTTAAGACGTACACCGTACCCGGAGCGGAAAAATTCATTGCCATGGGAAAGTTCTTCACTCTGCTCAGCAGATAACTGATAGCTGGGTCCAACGAGAACTGCGGTCCCGACGAATGCCTTCGCGGGATTTCCCAGATAGAAAACTATCGAATCGCCTTCTTTGAGACCCTTGCGGTTAGGTGTGCTTTCGCCTAGTCCCCAGAACTTGTCCTGCGTCCGTTGCTTAAGGACGTCTTCACCGGTGACGCTGTACTCCTGGTGATTGGTAACAACAAATATCCAATAGGCCATCCTCTTCTCCTCCGATGCTTCAGCCGACCTCCCGGGCACCAAAAATCGCCGTGCCCACGCGCACTTCCGTGGCTCCCTCTTCGATGGCTACCTCAAAATCATGCGACATGCCCATCGACAGCACCGGCAAAGCGCGGCCCAGCCGCTTCGCCGTACCCTCTTGCAATTTACGCAGCATCTGGAAATATGGCCGTACTTGCTCCAAGTCGTCCGACAACGGCGGGATGCACATAAGTCCCGCCAATTCCAATTGGGGCGAAGTAGTAAGGTATTCCGCTAATCCGGGCAGCGCCGCGATTTCCACACCGCTCTTGCTCTCTTCCGGAGCGACTCGCACCTCGATCAAGACACGCAATCTTTCCGTCGCGCCCATCTCACTTCGCGCGCGATCCAATCGCTGCGCCAGCGCCAAATCATCTACCGAATCCACGCAATGAAATATCTTCGCCGCCCGCCCCGCTTTGTTGCTCTGCAAGTGCCCGATCAAATGCCACGTCGCTTGCAGATCCTCCAGCCTCCCGCGCTTCGCTTCCCACTCCTGAACGCGATTTTCCCCAAAGTGACGCAGGCCGGCCTCATAAGCCGCGCGAATCGCCTCCGCGGGATGCGTCTTGGAAACCCCAATCAGCGTAATCTCTTCTGCGCGGCGTCCGGCACGTTGCGCCGCCGCAGCGATACGCTCCTGAATCCTTAAGAGATTTTCGCGCACCGAATCTTGTGTCATAGCCCGATGCAAAATCCTAGCATGCGCGGCGTTGCGGCGCTCCACGTCTGCGGTTAGACTGTTTTTCCAACTTGGACTGCCAGCGCGTGCCGGCCAAACTCCTGGCCGTGCTTCAGTCACTACTCGACATGACAGCTCGCGGCACATTCATCGCCATCGAAGGCATCGACGGAAGCGGCAAGCGCACGCAGGTCGAACTCCTTGAAAAAGCGCTCGCCTCCCGCGGCCACTCCATCTACCCGACCGGCTTCCCGCAATACGATTCCTGGTTCGGCAAAATGGTCGGCAAGTTCCTCAACGGCGAACTCGGCGCGCTTGATGCCGTCGACCCGCACTTCACCGCCATGCTCTATGCCGGCGACCGCTTCGAAGCCAAACTCACTCTACAATCCGCGCTCGACGCCGGCACAATCGTCCTCGCCGACCGCTACATCGGCTCGAACCTCGCACACCAGGTTGCGCGCGCACCCGCAGAAAAGCGCGCCGAATTCATGGCCTGGATCGAGCATCTCGAATACAACATTTACGGCCTTCCGCGCGAAAACCTGATCCTCTATCTGCGCGTCCCGCCGCGTCACGCCCAGCGATTGATTGCCCGCAAATCCGCGCGCAGCTATACCAGCGCCAAGCAAGACATCCTGGAATCCAGCCTCCGCCATCTGGAAGACGCCGCGGAGATGTACGATCTGCTTTCGCGCCGGCCAGCCTGGGCGACCATTGAGTGTTTCGACGCCACGCGAAATGCCATGCGCCCCCCGCAGGAAATCGCCGCAGAAGTCCTCGCTGCCGTCGATCCCGTGCTTGCTGCCGCTCGCGAAAAAAAAGGTACAAGCTAAACCATGAGTTTTTCCGAATTTCTCGGCAACGAACGCATTGTGACGGCCCTTCGCGGCGCTCTGCGAACCGAACGCGTCCCCCACGCTCTGCTCTTCACCGGCCCGCGTGGCGTCGGAAAATACACGCTGGCCCGCATGTTCGCGCAAGCCGCCAATTGCGAGCGTCTTACCGATGACTTCTGCGGCGAATGCGCCACCTGCCAGCGCATTTCGCTCCTCGCAGATCCGCAACAACTCATCGAACAAGGACTCGCCGAGCGCGGCGAAAGCGCCGACGCCGCCACTGTCGAGCGCGTGCCTCTCATTTTGCAATCGCATCCCGACGTTTGGGCGCTGGTACCCGATCCCGTCCGTCTGAAAAGCCCGGTAGCGCGCCCCATGCTTCGCATCGGGCAGCTTCGTGCCGTGCAGCGCGCCGCGTACTTTCAGCCCATGGGCCGCCGCCGCGTCTTCATTCTCGATGGTGCCGAAACCATGCGTTGGGATGTCGCCAACGTCTTCCTCAAAATTCTCGAGGAGCCCCCCGGCTCCGCAACGTTGATCCTCACTGCGCCATCGCCTTACGCTTTGCTACCGACCATCGTTTCGCGCTGTCTGCAATTTCACTTCGCGCCACTCGCGCAATCCGCCGTCGAAAAAATTCTCCACGAGAAGACGGATCGCAAAGGCGCTTCGCTCAAACTCGCTGCGCAACTCGCCGAAGGCAGCCCCGGCTTGGCCATCGAGATGGACGTCGACAAAACGGCTCAGCGGCGCTCAGTCGCTCTGCGCATACTCGAACGCGCCGCTCGCGGCCAAGGTTTCGCGCAACTCTTCGCGGATACTTCCGCCCTCGCCAAGGATCGCGACTCCTCGTTCGAAGAACAGCTCAACGTCTTTTACAGCCTGCTCACCGATCTACTCGAACTCACGTCCAAAGTGAAACAGCCGATTTTGCGAAACGTTTCCTTGGCAAAGGAATTAGAATCGCTCTGTCAATCCATTGACACTGCTTGGGTCATGCGGGCCATCGCCGGCTTCGATGAACTTCACACCGGTTTACGACGAAATCTGAATCGGCAACTCGGCCTCGACGCTCTCGCCGCTTCGCTTGCCCCGGACTCTTCGCTTCCCGCCGCGCGCCGGTGAACTGTCTCTCTTGGTTATCAAAATCTAAAGGAAAATATTTAGATGTTCCAACTGTAACCCGATGCCATTGGCATGCATCTCAGTACTTGAATACACCCACGCTACAGATAAGGAGTGGTTATGGTGAATCGCCGGATGTTTCGTCCCGGATTTCCGGATCTCAAGGAGCCCAGCGTCTCGCGCCCTCAGCACAACGGGCCGGTCCCCAACAAGAAGCCTGCACCTCCTGAGACGACTCACGCCGAGAACTTCTACTGGGTCAAGCAGATGCAGGCCCACACGGCGATGGCCGTCGTCCTGGATAATGGCGAAGTCCTCCGCGGAACGGTCGAGTGGTACGACCGCGATTGCATCAAGCTGACGCGCGAAGGCAGCCCCAATCTGCTCGTTTTCAAGCGCGTCATTAAGTATGTCTACAAAGACGGCGAGGAATCCTCTCAGGGCGGCGCTGAATAATCCCCTCAGTCGCTTAGCGAATGCTTCGCCGCCGCTCCAAACGTCAGCAGCGCCTTGGCCGCCAGCGTTCCGTCACTGCTCAGAATCTCGCACTCGGTCACCACAAAATTCCTCCCCGCCCTTAGCACCCGCGCGATGGCCCTGATTCGCCCGTCCTGCACCGGCTCCAGAAAATTGATCTTCATCTCCACCGTCGCAATCGCTGTCCCCTGGGGCACCGCCGAATACGCTGCGATCGCCGCCGTTGTGTCTGCCAGCGAAGCCAGTATTCCCCCGTGCACCACTCCGTGAAGCTGCTTATGCTTCGGCAGCACATCCAAAATAAATTCCGCGCGTCCCACTTGCACGCGTTCCACGTCAAATCCGAATAGTTCCGTCGCCCCGCCGCGTTTTATGCGCTCGCGCACGGCAGCCACAATCTCTTTCTCCTTCCGGCTGACCTTTTTCGTGATTTTTTTTGTCATCGTTTCCGCAGCCCCTCTCGCTAACTCTTCTCATGTAGTGGCGGGGCTTTAGACCCGTCGCTTTTGCTTTCCCTCTCCTCGCAACTTGTAGTGGCGGGTCTTTAGATCCGCGCTTTTGACTTTCGCATCGACGCCTAATAAGCCGACAGCCCGCCGTCCAATGGAATCGCCGCGCCCGTCAGCCACGACGACTCTTCGGAAGCCAAAAACACAGCCAGTTCCGCCACGTCCGCTGGCCGTCCCATGCGCCCCAGCGGAATAGACGCTACGCGCGCATCCTTCAGCGCTCGCCCTTGCTCATTCGCTTCAAAAAGTCCCTTCACCAATTCCGTCTCCACAATCGATGGACAAATACAATTCACTCTTACCTTTTCGTGCGCGTGGTCCAAAGCCATCGCTTTCGTCAGCATGGTAACGCCGCCCTTCGACGCGCAGTATGCCGCTCGATCCTTCATCGCCACCAGCCCCAGGATCGACCCCACATTCACAATCGCTCCGCCTCCCGCCTTTCGAAACTCCGGCAACGCCGCCCGCGACATCAGAAACGGCCCCTTCAAATTCACCCTCATGATCCGGTCCCACTCCTCCTCCGCAATCCCCCCCACCGTCGTCCCGCTCCCCGC